>Ga0208017_100158_pt1 | contig 12221 bp, 9 predicted proteins | sample 30_taG_FD_184104 | JGI IMG/M metagenome (GOLD analysis project Ga0208017, IMG submission 184104) | Marine viral communities from Cariaco Basin, Caribbean Sea - 30_WHOI_OMZ (SPAdes) (version 2) | ecosystem: Environmental > Aquatic > Marine > Oceanic | place: Caribbean Sea: Cariaco Basin | collected... | reverse complement strand
GGCGGATCACCTCAAAAGTCATGATAAGGGCAGAACGTTCGAAGTGATCCGCCGGAAGCTGACCGAAGAGCTGGGCTACACGCTGCATACCCAGATCATCGACGCTGCCAATTTTGTTCCTCAGCACCGGGAACGGATCGTCATGGTGGGCTTCCGGGAACCCACTGAATTCAGTTTTGATGATCTCATCCTGCCCGGCCGGAATGGCCGTGGGATGCGCGACGTGCTGCACCCCGAGGACGGATCAGAAGCGCCTGAAGGACATTACACCGTCGGGCCGGATGCTGCTGTCAGCGACAAGTATACCCTGACCGACAAGCTGTGGAATTACCTTCAGGCCTATGCTGCAAAACACAAGGCAGCAGGTAACGGGTTCGGCTTCGGCCTTGTCGATGGTGACAGCATCGCCCGCACCCTGTCCGCACGCTACTACAAGGACGGTTCCGAGATTCTGGTCAGCCGGGGTAAGGGTGAAAACCCGCGCCGACTGACGCCGCGCGAATGCGCCCGGCTCATGGGCTACGATGACAGCTTCCGTATCCCGGTATCCGACACGCAGGCCTACAAACAGTTTGGCTATTCTGTCGCTGTGCCGGTGTTCGCCGAAGTTTCCCGGATCATGCGCCCGCATATCCTGGCGCTCCTCCGACAGTCATCGCTTCGGCGCGTTGGCTGATGTTCATGACCGGGACACCCGTCGTCGGAACATGGCGGCGATCCGGGCGACGGATACTCGGCCGGAGCTGCTGATCCGAAAGGCGCTGCATGCCCGTGGTTTCAGGTACCGGCTGCATGTCAAAGGCATTCCCGGCAGGCCCGATATGGTCCTGCCGAAGTACCGCGCGGTCATCTTTGTCCATGGTTGCTTCTGGCACGGGCACGGTTGCACGCTGTTCCGCTGGCCGAAAACCCGCGAGGAGTTCTGGCGTACGAAGATCGGGAGCAATGTGGATCGGGATGCGACTGTGCAGGCCCGCTTGTCGGATGCCGGATGGCGGATTGCGACGATATGGGAGTGCAGTGTCAAAGGGCGAAATCGCAGGCCTCTGACCGAAGTCATTGACTCTCTGGCCTCATGGCTCTCCTCTGATGAAAAAGAATTCTTCATTGGGGAACAGAGCGTTGACGAACCCGGTATCCGGCCTTCTTGACCAGATGGCCGATCATGGGGCCACGAAGTTCTATGCGAAGCGACTGGCACCGAACGACAACTCGAAGAATCAAGTCTATCTCGGCGGTGGTTTCGGTGCCCTGAACATCATTCCTCACGGCGAGGTTGAAAGCGATGATACCGTCCGCGCCGGTGCCGTCCGTGACCGCGCCAAGGCAAAGGTCTGCTTCTTCTGGATTGACCCGGAAGGGCTGGCACCGGCGCCGGACGCGCAGCTGATTCTCTATCCGAAGTACCCTGAAGTCAGGATGTCCGGCTTTCTGAGGGGAGCAGTACGTGCTCCGGCCGAGCTGATGCGTTCCCGCGATGAGGGCCGGATCATGTTCTTCGGTGTTTGTCCGGATGGCCGGGTGATCGGGCATGTGGTCGCTCACGATGACCCTGTCGCCCAGGCCTTCGATGCGGTTTCCGGTGATCTGGAAGTTTCCGGTGTCTTCATCGATCTTGGAGCACTTCGTCAGGGTGGAGCCAACCCGAGACAGGTTCTGCTGGAGACACTGAAACAGATTCATCTGAAGGGCTGGATACCGTCGCAGAAGATGGGTGCCAGCGGGGTCCCCGCGCTCTACAATGCCAGAAACGGCGGTGGTTACACCCTTGAAGCTGAGCTGGGTATTACACCGAACGGCTACGCCGAACCTGACTTTATGGGCTGGGAGGTCAAGCAATACGGTGTGCGGGATTTTGTCCGGTATGCCGCTAAAAGTCCCGTCACGCTCATGACACCCGAGCCGACTGGCGGCGTATACCGGGACGACGGTGTCGAAGCATTCCTTCGCCGCTTCGGCTATCCGGACAAGTCCGGTAAAGCCGGGCGGATCAACTTCGGCGGCGTGTACGCAGGGAACCGGGATTTTCATGCTGACACGGGGCTGGCACTTCGTCTGACCGGATTTGATCCGGCCTCCGGGAAGATCACCGATGTTGACGGCGCAATCATGCTGGTTGACCGGCATGACACCATTGCCGCCTCCTGGGGCTTCAAGGGCATCATCGCCCACTGGAACCGGAAGCACGCAAAGGCCGTCTATGTCCCCTCCCTTATGCGGGAACCGCCACCGCAATACAGCTATGGCCCGGTGGTTCAGCTTTGCGAGGGAACGGACGTCCTCCTTCTGCTCGCGGCTCTGGCTTCCGGCGCGGTCTATTACGATCCGGGCATCAAGATGGAGAAGGCCGATACTGCCCGGCCGGTCACAAAACGGCGCAGCCAGTTCAGGGTGAAGCATCACGATCTTGCGGCACTGTACCAGAGCAGCGGGAGTGAGGATCTGCTCTAGGGGCAGAATTGGTAGGCGCGAGCTGATTTTCAGGTTCATCTCGACGGGAACGCGCTCTCAGCCTATGCTAAATTACAGCGTTGCTTGTAATTTTTGGGATTAATCCCATCTTGGGTGGGTAAATATCATTACCCACCGACGGGAAGCCAGTTTCCCCTGGTAGGGGCGTGAAGCGACCACAGAAGCACCGATACCGTGTCACCGGAATACGGTAACTAGCGGAAAGTATCAGTAGTTCAGGTCACCCTTCACGCTTCCCTACCCCCGCAGGGGCCGAAGTATTGTCGCGCGCTTTCTCCGTCCGTACCTTTCCGGAAGAAGGAGATCGCCATGTCGAGCGCAGAAGAAACAAACAAGGTACTCAGCTTCCCCAAAACGGGCACGAAGGCTGCACCGTCTCAGGAGCGTATCTGGGGTAAGGCGGTCCTGCGGCACGGCTATGCCGGTATTCCGTCGGTGCTGATCCAGGCTCAGAGCCGCCTTGGGATCAGTCCGCTCCAGATGAATATCATCATTCAGCTGCTGGACTACTGGCGCGACCCAGATCGTCGTCCTTTTCCCTCGAAGAAGGAACTGGCGGGCCGGATCAACGTCACCGACAAGACCATCCAAAACAACATCCGCGCGCTTGAGCAGGCAGGGCTGATCCGCCGGGAGCAACGACGGACGGCGGCTGGGGACTGGAACAGCAACATCTACCACCTAGACGGTCTGGTAGAGCGCATCCAGAAGATGGAGCCGGACTTCGCCGAGGCGAAAGAGAAGCGGAAAGAAGCGCGGCGGCGAGCCGAGACACCGGTTGGGCGTCGGGAGCCGAAGCCCCAGAAATAATTTACCCCGGCCGCATGCCTAGGGCAGAGACGGTACCGGGGTTTCCGATCAAATATATAGACGTGCTACGCCCGGATGGCAAGCGCGACGTGAGGACTGCTTGCCGTGACCCCCGACTTCGAAGAGGCCCTATCGCTCGAACGCTTTGCCCGCTACCTCGAATGGGCGGAGGGTGATCGCGCCCGTGCGCTCGAACTCTACACCCTCAATACGCAACTATCCGAAGCGCTCTATACGCCATTGCAGGTGCTCGAAGTCGCCCTCCGGAACCGTGTCCACGCCGTTCTGGAAGACGCTTTGCACGACCGCTGGTTCGACGAACCAGGCTTCCTTCTGGTTGAGAACCAGCGCCGCCAGTTGGCCAAGGCCCATGAGGAGCTCGCCGACAACGGGAAAGAGCCGACACCCGGACGGATCGTGGCCGCACTGACCTTCAGTTTCTGGACCTCGATGCTCTCTCCCGACTACGAAGTGCTCTGGCAAAAGACGTTGCACCGTGTTGCGCGCCGCGAAGACGGCAAGGGCCTTCGCCGGAAAGACCTTTCCGGACCGCTTGCGCCAATCCGAACGCTGCGAAATCGTGTCGCCCACCACGAGCCGATCATCCAGTGGAACCTGCCCAAACACTACGGGAACATTGTGCAGCTCACCCGCTGGCTCTCTCCCCCCGCTGCCGATTGGTGCGAAACCCATAGCCGGTTTCCAGCCATTCACCCCGAAAATCGGATCGCGCTCGCGAAGGCCCCAAAAGGGGATTGAGGTCGGTGCCTGGGCTGCTCTGCACCGTTCTTCCCTGCGTTCGTACCTCAATCAGGCTTTCGTTGTCCCTTTGTCTGTCTCGGGCACCTCCTGCGCGAGCACAAAGCCTCGGTTCAGTGAATCGGCAGCCTAAGCCTCCCCGCAGGTTCGGGGAGGCAGCCGAGCGGCCGGAGTGCAGTCACTGGCAAGGAGCCTGGCGTCAGCTGGATTTGTTCCGACATTCTTAATGGAGTGTTCGCTGCGTCGCCTGAATGTCAGGATTGATCCGTCATAGCATTGACATTGTCAGGTTTGGTTGCATATAGAGCTGACAAGGAGGCCGCCATGAGCGACGGACCGCATAGAAGCCTGCCCCTGAAGTCGCATTGGAAGCCCGTCGCGGAGCGGGCCTCCAAAGACGCATGGTCGATCTCCGATGTAGCCGAGGCGACTTCGAGAGCACTTGAGCGCGACCTCCGGGAGGTGCCCATCCGCTCCCTGCGGCGCATCCTCGGCGTCGGCCCGGAAACTTCTTTGTTCGCTCAGGACGGCGACGCGGTCGTGGCCGAACTCGACCGTGCCCGGATCGAATGTCGCGGGTCGGCAATCGGCAACGCAGCCATAGACGGAGCTATCCAAGCCGTTCTGGAAGGGGATCGGGGAGAAATGGCCTGCCAACGCGGGCTCCAGTATGCACTCGACCGCGACTTCCGAAGCCATAGCCGCAGCATCGAAGAGCACTATCAGCGCAAGGCCGGAGACCGTAGCGCCCGCCATATGCGCGACCGTCTCGCTGCCGTTGGCGGCCGGTGCGATTTTGGTGATATTGCCCGTCGCCACAGTCAGACCGACGTGCAGGCCTCACGCGCCCCGTCTCTTGTGCGGAGGACCGGGATCGACGATGGCCCGGCGATGCCGCTATGACCGTCACCGCCGCACCGCAGATTCCTGAAACCGCCATCGATCTTCTGGAGCCCGGCGCAACCGCGCGTGCCGGGCACCGGGGATTGTCCATCGATGCTATCGGATTTTCGACGGCATCCCTTGAGACCTATGCCTTTGCCGACCGGGAACCGGTTGTGCTCGATGCCATGCTCGTTGCTGCGGCCGTCGAGTATGCCGACCGCACCGTTCGACGTCCGGCTCATGGCTGGCGTCGCACCTTCGCTCTGAACATACCGGTCCACGATGCGGCGCGATGGCAGGCCGGAGAAGTTGGGAACGCCCTGATCGATGCTGTCGGCTTTCTGACCGGCGACGACTGGTTTTTCGAGTTCTCGCAAAGAACGTCACCGTCTGTTGCCGTCCCATCGGCGCAGTTCGATCTTTCGCCCGATACCCGAGCGGTCATCGCCTATAGCGACGGCATGGACTCGAGGGCGGTTGCAGGATTGCTGCGCCAGGAGATGGGCAACCGGCTTGTGAAGGTCAGGCTCGGTACCGGCACGCCAAAGCGACGGCGAGGGCTCGCCCAGCCTGTCCCCTTCGCCGGTGTTCCCTATGAGCTTTCGAATATCGGGCCGAACAGGGATTCCACGGCGAGAAACCGGGGATTCAAGTTCTCTTCGATCGCCGGCGTCGCCGCCTACCTATCCGGTGCTGCTGACATCGTCATTCCTGAAAGCGGACAAGGCGCTATCGGGCCTGCACTGGTCGGCGTGGCACACGCCTACCCCGATTATCGCAACCATCCTGTGTTCGCCCGGAAGATGGAGCGGTATTTCCGCGCCTTGTTCGGGCGAGATATCCGATTCCGCTTCCCACGACTCTGGCACACGAAAGGTCAGACCCTCCGGGAGTATGCTGCCCTGCCTGAGGGGCATGATTGGTGGGATACCCGCTCCTGCTGGCGTGGCAGCCGTTGGCTGTCCATCGCCGGGGAGTGGCGGCAATGTGGTGTCTGTGCTGCCTGCATGCTCCGACGCATGAGCGTTCATGCGGCCGGGCTTTGTGAACGGCCTGGCGTATACGCTGCACCCGACCTGAGCGCCCCGGACCTTGCGGCGGCGGTCGATCCGCGCTTTCGGCATGCCGGAGGTGCCTTCGCGGAATACGCCCATGCCGGGTTCCTGCATCTCGACCATCTGGCCGATATGGCCGAAGACGCGGCGCGGCCGGAAGTTCGTGTCCATGCCGCACAGCTCGGTCTGGCACTCGGCGCGTCCGTCGAGGAGACGGAAACCCACCTGCGAGCCCTGCTCGAACAACACAAAACCGAATGGGAGACCTACATGAACAGCTTGGGAGCCCGCTCTTTCCTAGCGGAAAGGCGGCGTGGCAAACTATGAACGCCACCGCAGAAAGACTATCGGATCGGGAGATCGGCGAACGCCTGAGGCTTGCCCGCGAAGAAGCGAAGAAGACCCAGGCAGATGCCGCCGGGGTTATCGGAGCGGCCAGAACGACCGTCGTTGCAATAGAGAAAGGTCAGCGCCGGATTCGCATCGACGAGCTACAAAAGCTCGCCGCAGCCTACGGCACTTCCGCAAACGCGATCCTCCGACGGGAAGCGGTTCAGCTCAACCTTGCCCCGCAATTCCGGAAGCTCAGTGAGAGCGAAGACGATGCGGTCGAGTCGTCGAGCCGCCTGCTTAATGATCTTGTCACGGCGGAACTGGAGCTCGAAAACGCCCTCGGTATTCATCGGGAACGCCGGTACCCGCCGGAGCGCCCGATCCTGCCGGGAGATAACCGCTCCGTTGTTGCGCAAGCCGAGGCGGATGCTCAGGACCTGCGCGACTGGCTGGGTCTCGGGCCGGGGCCTATCGGCGATATCGTCTCCGTTCTGGATCTTCAGCTCGGCATCCGGGTCTATCTTTGTCCGCTGAATTCAAAAATCTCCGGGCTCTTCGCCTATGACGACCGGGCCGGGGCCTGCATGCTCCTGAATGCGTTGCATCCCCGCTCCCGGCTGATGACGACCGCCGCACACGAACTCGGGCACTTCATATCGTCTCGCCGCGAGCCGGAAGTCCTGACCGAAAGCTCGCTCTTCGTTTCTCGCGAAGAGCGCTATGCCAACAGCTTTTCCCGTGGCTTCCTGACGCCGTCCCGCGCCGTTCGTCAGCGCTTTCAGGACATCACGGCCGGTCACTCCCATCTGACCCGACGCCATATCATTCTGCTTGCACATGCGTTCGGCGTGGCCCGGGAAGCCATGGTCCGCCGTCTCGAAGAACTGGGTCTTGCCCGCAAGGGGACGTGGGACTGGTTTCAGGCGAATGGCGGCATCACCGACGAGCAGGCCCGTCAGGTTCTGGGAGACCTGCCGCAGAGCCACTTCCCGATCTCGGAAACCGGCACCCAGCTGCCGCCACGGCTGGCGCTTCTGGCCGGTGAGGCCTGGAAGCGGGGCATCTATAGCGAAGGTCAGCTCGTGCGCCTTCTCCATCTGGACAGATACAGCGTTCGTGCTCTGCTCGATAGCGCAGCGGCCGAAGAAGGCGAGGAAGATGACCTGGTTAAACTGCCTCGCTGATCCAGATGCCGTTTTCATCGCCGATACGAGTGTTCTTATCAATCTGAACGCCACAGGCCGAGCCGCCGATATCCTCGGAGGCCTGCCCTGCCGTTTTGCCGTTCCCGAGAATGTCTCCGCCGAACTAGAGAATGGCCGCCGGAACGGGTACCGCGACGCCGATGCACTGGATGAGCTCTGCAAGCAGGGCCACGCACACCGTGTCGGCTTGGGGAAGGATGCCCTGATCGTCTATGAAAGCTTAATCGACGGATCGACGTTGCGCACCCTCGACGACGGCGAAGCGGCAACCATCGGCTGTGCCGTCGAACTCTCCGGCATAGCCCTGATCGACGAACGAAAGGCACGCCTTCTGTGTTCGGAAATGTATCCCGAACTGGCCGTTGTCTCGACCGCCGGGCTGCTGACCTGCGATCCTGTGAGAAGTCTTCTCGGAGAAAGCGGGCAGGCCGACGCCCTACTGAAGGCATTGCGCATCGCACGGATGCGGGTCCCGAAAGAGCTCGTCAGCAGGGTATGCGGTATTATCGGCCCGGAAGAGGCGGCGTTGTGTACCAGCTTGCCCCGCAAAGCTTTGGCCTGATATAAGACTTTGCTTTCCAAGCAAGAAGGCGGATTGCGGCTGGCCCTCCATCGCCAATCGGCTGACCCGCATCCTGGATAACGGGCACCGGCATCGCGTCGGTGCCCGCTCCTCATTCCGGCTCATCTGCGCGAAACCTTCCCAAGGATCGAGACCCCGGCCAGCCCCACTTTGAGCGCCTTCAGCCCGTTGTAGGAGACCTGCCGATAGGCCGTGGAGGGGAACGGTCCAATGCGGTCATGCGCGACCAGTCCTACCCGGTTGTTCGCGGGATCGAGCTTGCGCACCACCCAGAAGGTCAATGCGCCGTCCTCTTCCCTAAGGCGCAGCATATCGCCTTTGTATAACCGCATGACCGGTCGCCGATGTTCGGCACGGTTCCGGATCGCCTGAGACTGTACCGCCTCGAATAGTGTCACAGCCTGCCCCTCCCAGCGTTCATCGGTGCGCTCAAAAATCGAAACGCAATGGTTGCCGTGGGGCTGGAAGGCTTTCTCGAACCGGCCGTCCGGACCGTGTCGAACGGTGATCGCCTCGCCCAGGTCGAGGACGCGCACATGCCGGATACCGGCCAGGGTTTCTCCGCAGGCCCGCGCAGCCTTCAGCCGCTCGCGCAATGCCGGGTCGCGGACCCGCACCACGTCCCGCCCCGTCAATGCGGACACCGGCTTTCGCGTAACAAGGGCGAACCGTTTGCCGTCGATCTCGTCGTCGGCCCGGCCGAAAGCGGTGTCGCGGTGCAAAGGTCCGCTGGCACTTCGGTCCGGTCGGTGGCTGACGATCATGAATGTCAGCTTGTCCTGAAGCTGTGCAGAGAACCCGCTGAAGGGCTCGGGGACGGTTGCCGTTGTCCCGCCATGGAACAGCGCTGCGAGCCCTTCCAGCGTCCTGCTGTCGAGGCAGGCGGCTATGGTTGCATCGGCCGCATGTTCGCGCAGCCCCCAGCATTCACGCTCAGGCAGACCGGAAATGCCCCAGCCATGTCTCAGCCAACGGCGCAGCCGTCCCGTAGAGGCAGCCGTCGCGGGAAACGGGCAGATCGCTTCCAGATAGGTCCTGACCGTCCGCGACACATGCTGCCGGTCTGCCAGATGCCGCTGAAGGGGGTCCCCGGATTTGCCGAGGCGGGTCAGCGCATCAGGCCGGAAGCGCCAGGCCTTGCCCGGAAGCAGGGCATCGGCTCGGGCGATGATCTCTCTAAGTCGCGCGCCCGACGGATCATTGAAAGCATCGGTCACCAGCCTGCCGCGCTTGTCTTCCCAGGCAGATCGACAGCACAGCACCTTGTTGGCGAGACTGTCGTCAAGGGTCTGGGCCATTGGCAGGATATGATCGATCACCACCGTGCCGTCGAACAGGCTGGCACGATCCAGCGTGCGGCCGGAATAGACACAGAGCTTCCTGTTCTCGGGGAGCTCGTCATAGAGGCGGAGGCGCAGCCGGTGCTCCCAGCTGTCTGGCAGTCCGTTCGAGCGGAGCCATTCTTCGTGATCCGCTTCGTCCTTCCCGGCTTTCCTGACCGCGCTCTTCTGCTTCAGCAGCGCCTTCCTGCTCAGCTTCAGCTCACGGTCGATTTCGACCACGATCCCCTCTGGCCTGCCATGGGCGTCTATGATGGCGTTGACCACATGACGGAGCTGACCGAGCGCGATATGCAGGCTCGGGTCACGGACGCGCCCGTTTACCAGGCTGCCCTGGAGCGCCGCCACGTCCCAATAGGGCGGCAGGCGGCTATGGCGCTCCGGGTGAGCATCTGTTGCCCAGCCGAGCTGCGCCATCGCCTCGTCTGGCGTGATCGGGCTGGTGGAGCACCGCCCGGCCTCCGGGTCCATGATCTCGGTCGTGCCGGTTTCGAGCAGCGGTAGCAGTACCCCAATCGCACCGCGCCCGAATGCGCTGTGTCCGCCGGGCAGTGGCAGTTTCGCAAGCTCTGCACGCTGATCTTCATCGAGCCAGCTGTATTGCGCCCGCAAGCGGTCGCGCAGGTCCTCATTTTCGTCCGCGCCGATAAGCAGCGCGGCAAGTTCGTCCCTCTCGTCCAGCGACATGCTTTGCCATCGCGGACCGGTAATGGCTGCCAGTTTTTGCGTCAGGCGCGGCGGGTCGATGCCCCGTACCCCCTGCCGCTCTGCTGTGAAACGATAGCCGTCGGAGATCCCCAGCAGCTTGCGCATTGCCGGGAAACCAACCGTTCCGCGCCGTTCCTCGATCAGCCTGCGCAGCCGGTCCCGCTCTTCCACCCGCAACCGCCTGCACCCCACCGCTCCGCGATCCAGCTCCAGCAGCGCGAGCTTGAACAGGAGTTCGAAGAGCTCGACAGAAGGCAGACCGCGCGGAGCCTGCTCGTCTTCGGGCCGGATGCGGCATCGCCCGACCGGAGCGCGACCCGACGGGCGTTGATGCAGCAGGACGCTGCTCAGCCGGTCGAACAGCTCATCGGTGAATACTTCCGGTCGGTGCCTGCGCTGTTCGGCCCAGATCGTAACCAGTTCTGCTTCTGTCATGTCCCGGCGGGCCGTCCAGAGCGATCCTTCGCCCTCGCCACGAGGCCGGAACCGTACCGGCCTTGTTTCTCCCTGCCGGTTGGCCTGGTTGTGCCGGTGAAGCCCGGCTAGGAATGCGCCGACAGTCGGTGCGCCAGCATTCTCTATTGCGGTTTCCAGCCGCGCAGCAGCTTCGTATCGCACGCCGCTGCGGCTGTCCCGCGCGTCCGCCCGCGCCGGTCTGAAGCCCCGTCTGCGCCCAAGATGGAACAGTGCGCGTCCTACCTCATGCGGAGACAGGGCTTCATGTACCGCCCGCGCCCGGAGCTCATAGGGGTCACGCAGTTCCAGTTGTTTCCGGGCAGCCTCATCGGACGGCATCAACCCGGCACCGATCAGCAAGCTCATGAGCTGCTGTTTACGCTGCCTCAGATGTTTGTAGCGCCGTCGCGACCGGCGTGCCTCACGTCGCTGCGCACCGAGCGGTTCACCGGTCGCCGGGTCCCGCCCGGCGGCGTCGTTCGGCGAGAAGACCCGTGTTCCGAGATCGCGGATCGAGGCCGCGCTGCCGGTCGCATCCAATTCGACCAGGCACCAGCCAATCGCCTTCGGCGTTATCGAAATACCTAAACGAAAACCCATCGGATCAGGGGGGAAATTAGCGATAGAAAACGGATAGTTGTCGAACGCCTTCTGTATCGCCGTCAAGTTTTCCGGTAAGATACTTGCCATGGGCGGCCGATTGATGATGGAGGGCCACCCGTTAATAAGCGCCACCTCCCTCCCGGCGCGTCACATCAAACGGCACCGGTTCCTCAGAGCCGGTGCCGTTTCTATAGTATCGTCTTCGAACTGTGCAGGATTGCGTTAAAATCGACATGGTGGCGGCATGGCACCAATCGCATCAGGCAACCCATTGAGCGGATAGAGAAACGCTTCGCTTGGTTCGCTAAGGTTCGTGATGAGCAAGGTGGAACCTTGCCGGATCATCGAACCGAAACTCTCGCGCCCTTCATCCATGTGCGCCATGCCATATCGATCTACGTGGAAGACGCCATCCATGGTTCTGGAAGGGTCGCCATCAATTTGCAGGCGCAGATGTGGCTCTGGCCCGGATGGGCCGGATGTGAAATTGCCGACAATGCTTGGCGCGCCGCTACAGGTGAGAAACAGCGTTGGGGCCCCCTCAGCCTCGAAGACCGCCAGGTGATAGGGGTCTTCGCCGGGGCGGGACATGTCGAGGACCGCCCATTCTCCCGCGCCGGTCAGATCGCGCCCGCCATCCGGGAGGGCTGCTCCTGGCGGAGCCGGGCAAGTGAGCTGAGGCAAACCTTCGGCAAAGCCTGCCATCGTGGTTACAACCGTCGTGAAAGTGCCGGGCTCTGCATTCACATCGAAGGTCAGCGACATGGTGTCGGCGCGCGCCATGGCATCAAGAAGGTCTTCATCGAGCACCGGCGACTGTGCCGAATGGCCTTGCGCCTCGAATTGGATCGGAAAACTGACATCCTCTGCGCCAGTGGTCGAGAGCACCATCTCACCGGAGAGGGTGCCGTCAAAGGAGGACACCCGGCTTTGCGATATTAACCGCCGGTCGCAGGTCAGCGCCAGATGCGGAGCCATGCCCTGAACCATTGGCAGAAACAGAGCATCGACA
>Ga0208017_100157_pt1 | contig 12235 bp, 11 predicted proteins | sample 30_taG_FD_184104 | JGI IMG/M metagenome (GOLD analysis project Ga0208017, IMG submission 184104) | Marine viral communities from Cariaco Basin, Caribbean Sea - 30_WHOI_OMZ (SPAdes) (version 2) | ecosystem: Environmental > Aquatic > Marine > Oceanic | place: Caribbean Sea: Cariaco Basin... | reverse complement strand
CCCGTGAAGAAGCCCCGCTCGACCAGGTTGAGCTGGAACTTGTCCGTCGTCGAGCAGAGCACGAGACCTTGGATCTTGTCGCCGTGCTGGCGCCACACGCGTTGGGCGACGACACCGCCCATCGAGTAGCCCACGACGATGACGTCGCGCAGGTCGAGCTCGTCGATGAGGGCGGCGACGTCGTCGGCGCAGTCGTAGAGGGAGAAGTCGTCGTCGGTGATCCCCCGGCCGTGCCACCTCTGGTCCAGCGTCACGACGCGGAAGCGACGCGACAGTGCGTCGATCGCCGGGAACCAGGTCAGCAGGCCGGTGCACCCCAGGGCATGGAGGAGCACGATCGTCGGGGAGTGCTCGTCCGGCCCGGGGGTGTCGGTGACGTACGTCGTGCCGCGTCCTGGCAGCTCGACGAGGGAGCCTGGCGGGATCTGGACGAAGGGCACGTAGACCCGGTTGCGCAGCATGGTCACGGGGGACAGGCTGCTCGACTTGCTCATCGGTCCGCCTCTCGACTCGTCTCCACGCCGGTGGGCATGGCCGCCCCGGACTAGAACAGGTTACAGTTTCGCGGTACGGCGTGGATGACAGCACCCCGAGGAGCACCTGTGGCAGTGGACGGATACACCGTGAACGACGCTGGTTCGACCGAGCGCGACGAGGCGTTGGACGCCGTCCGCAGCGTCGCCCGCGAGGCCCTGGACCGCGACGCGGACTGGAAGGCACTGGCCTCGGCCGGCCTCCTGTCGCTGCCCGTCCCCGAGGCGTACGGCGGCGAGGGGCTCGGCCTGCCGGAGGTCGGGGTGCTGCTGCGCGAGACCGGCACGCGTGCCCTGCACCTGCCGGCCTGGGAGACGCTGTGCTGCGGGGTGCTGACCCTGGCGACGCACGGGACCGCGAGCCAGCAGGAGGCCCTCCTGCCCGGCGTGGCCAGCGGCGACCTGATCCTGACCCCGGCCGTGCGGGAGGTCGGACGCGGGGTGGGCGACCGCACGCTGCCGACGAGCACCTACCGCGACGGGACGGTGAGCGGCCGCAAGGTCGGCGTCACCTACGCCGACCAGGCGCGACGTCTGCTCGTGACGGCCCGCGACGGCGACGACGCGGTGGTCGTGCTCGTCGACCCGCAGGGGCCCGGCGTCACGTTGCTGGAGTCCGGCTCCTCGGCTCGGCTGACCACGCACACAGTGGTGCTCGAGGACGCGCCGGCCGAGGCACTGCTGCCGGGCGCCGCACGCCGCCTGACGGACCTCGCGACGACGGGACTGGCGCTGACCGCAGCCGGCGTGGTCGCCGGAGCGCGCGACCTCACGGCGGCGTACATCTAGGAGCGCACGCAGTTCGGCCGGTCGCTCGCGCAGTTCCAGGCGGTGGCCATGCAGGCCGCCGACATCTACATCGGCGCCCGGACGATCGACCTGGCGGCCGAGAACGCCGCCTGGCGCGTCTCCGTCGACCTCGACGCGACCGACGACCTCGCCGTCGCGGCGTACTGGGTCACGACCGAGGCTCCGCGGGTCCTGCACATCTGCCACCACCTGCACGGCGGGATGGGCGTCGACGAGACCTACCCGCTGCACCACTACTTCTCCTGGACCAAGGACATCGCGCACGCCTTCGGCACCCACGCCGGCGACGTGTCGATCGAGGACTCCGCGAGCAAGAACCTCGAGCTCAGCGCCGCCCAGCGCGAGCTGAAGGCCGAGATCCGCGCCTACTTCCACGGACTGGCCGACGACGACCAGCACGTCGACATGGGGCGCGACCGCCACGGACCCACCTACCAGCGGATCGTGCGCCAGATGGGCGAGGACGGCTGGATGGGTGTCGGCTGGCCGAAGGAGTACGGCGGCCACGGGCTCGGCGAGATCGAGCAGACGATCTTCGCCAACGAGGCCCAGCACGCCGACGTGCACCTGCCGGCCGTGACCCTGCAGACCGTGGGGCCGACCCTGATCCGCTACGGCACCGACCTGCAGAAGGAGATGTTCCTCCAGCGGATCCTGGCCGGTGACGTGCACTTCGCCATCGGCTACTCCGAGCCGGACGCCGGCACCGACCTGGCCGCGCTGCGCACGAGCGCCAAACGGGACGGCGACCACTACGTCGTCAACGGGCAGAAGATGTGGACCACCGGCGGCCACCAGGCCGACTACGTGTGGCTGGCGGTGCGCACCGACCCCGACGCGCCCAAGCACAAGGGCATCTCGATCCTCATCGTCGACACCACCGACCCGGGCTACTCGTTCACCCCGATCATCACGGCCGACGGGTCGCACCACGTCAACGCGACGTACTACAACGACGTGCGCGTGCCGGTCGAGATGCTGGTGGGCGAGGAGAACCAGGGCTGGAAGCTGATCACCACCCAGCTCAACCACGAGCGCGTGATGCTGGGTCCGGCCGGGCGGATCGAGGGGCTGCGCGACCGGGTCGCGACGTGGGCGACGGCGGCCGGGGTGATGGACCGTCCCGACGTACGCGAGGTGATGGGTCGCGCGACCGCGATCTTCCGGGTCAACGAGCTGCTCAACTGGGAGGTCGCCCGCGCAGCCGCCGTGGGGGAGGTCTCGGTCGGCGACGCCTCGTCGTCGAAGGTCTTCGCCGCCGACCAGGTCCAGCACGTGGCCGCCGACCTGATCGGGCTCGTGCACCGCTACGGCGACCCGGCCGACCCGGAGACCAAGCGACTCGTCGACTACTTCGACGCCCAGATCAAGCGCAACCTGGTGCTCACCTTCGGTGGTGGCGTCCAGGAGGTGCAGCGCGAGCTGATCGCGATGTTCGGCCTCGCACTGCCGCGGGTGCCGCGATGAGCGGGCCCACCTCGATGTCGGGGCACGACGCGATCATGGCCGAGGCCGAGCGGATCAAGGCGCTCGGCGAGGCGGCCGAGCGTGAGGCGCGTGATCCGGTCAACCAGCCGACGATCAACAACTGGCTCGAGGCGATGGGCAACACCGACCCGCGCTGGAAGGCCGGCGAGGCTCCGCCCTCGATGGCCCAGGTGTGGACGATGTACGGCCAGGGCGGCAAGCCGCCGGCCGACGACCCGCTGCACGGGATGATGAAGGTGCTCACCGAGGCCGGCTACACGGCCGTGCTCGGCACCAACTGCGAGCAGGAGTACCACCGCACCCTGAAGGTGGGTGAGCACGTCCGCGTCACCACCGCGCTCGACTCGGTGGTGGGGCCGAAGACCACCGGGATGGGGGTCGGCTACTTCGTGACGTCGCGCAACACCTGGTACGCCGCCCGCTCCGACGGGACCAGCGAGGTCGTGGCGACGATGCTCTTCCGGGTGCTCAAGTTCGTGCCGAAGGGCGCTGCCGCCGAGGAGGCGCAGGGATGAGCCTCACCCGACCCATGGTCAACCGGGACTCCCAGTTCTTCTGGGACGGCACCGCAGTCGGTGAGCTGCGGATCCAGTCCTGCAACGCCTGCGCGTCGCTGCGCTTCCCGCCCGGCCCCACCTGCCCCGACTGCGGCGCCTTCGACCGCGGGCACGTCGTGGCCTCGGGCCGCGGCACGGTCTTCTCCTACGTCGTCCACCGTCACCCGCCGGTCCCGGGCAAGGAGCTGCCCATCGTGCTCGTGCTCGTCGAGCTCGAGGAGGGGTTGCGGATGCTGGGCGAGCTTGTGGACGTCCCCGACGACGAGATCGCCGACGTCGAGGTGGGGATGGCCGTACAGGTCGACTTCAACCGCATCGACGACGACCTGACCCTGCCGATCTGGAGGCGAGCATGAGGACCGGAGACACCATCCCGACCTGGGAGGTCCCGATCACCCCGACCCTGGTGGTCAGCACCGCCATCGCGACCCGTGACTTCCAGGACGTGCACCACGACCGCGACATCGCCCAGGCCGCCGGGTCGAAGGACATCTTCGTCAACATCCTGACCTCGACCGCCCTGGTCGAGCGCTACGTCACCGACTGGACGGGTGCGACGGGGCAGGCGGGCGAGATCGCCGGGATCGCGATCCGGCTCGGAGCACCGGCGTACCCCTACGACACCCTCACGTTCACCGGCGAGGTCGGTGCGGTCGAGGACGGTGTCGCCACCATCGCCGTGACCGGCGCGGTCTCGCTGGGCAACCACGTCACCGGGACCGTGAAGGTCCGGGTGGGTGCGTGATGGGGAGCCTCGGCGGGCAGGCCGCGATCGCGGGCATCGGCGCCACGGAGTTCTCGAAGGCCTCGGGGCGCTCCGAGCTCCAGCTCTCGGTGGAGGCGATCCAGCACGCGCTGGCCGACGCGGGGCTGAGCGCCTCCGACGTCGACGGCCTGACGACGTTCACGATGGACACCTCCTCCGAGATCGCGGTCGCCCGCGAGCTCGGGCTGCCGGAGCTGCGGTTCTTCAGCCGGATCAACTTCGGCGGGGGAGCCGCCTGCGCGACCGTCCAGCAGGCGGCGATGGCGGTGGCCACTGGTGTGGCCGACGTCGTGGTCGCCTACCGCGGCTTCAACGAGCGATCCGAGAGCCGCTTCGGCCAGTTCTCTGTCGCGGCGGCCACCCAGGTCAACACCAACGGCCTCGACAACGCGTGGAGCTACCCGTTCGGCCTCGGGACGCCGGCCGCGACGGTCGCGATGCAGGCGCGGCGCTACATGCACGAGTACGGCGCCACGTCGGCCGACTTCGGGGCGGTGGCCGTGGCCGACCGTCGGCACGCGGCGACGAACCCGAACGCCTTCTTCTACGAGAAGCCGATCACGATCGAGGACCACCAGTCCTCGCGGATGATCGTCGACCCGTTGCACCTGCTGGACTGCTGCCAGGAGTCCGACGGTGCGCAGGCGATCGTGGTCGTCTCGGCCGAGCGGGCACGCGACCTGAGGCAGAAGCCGGCCGTGATCTCGGCGGCCGCCCAGGGGAGCGGCGCCGACCAGTTCGTGATGACGTCGTACTACCGCGACGACATCGGGATCCCCGAGATGGGCGTCGTGGGGCGCGAGCTGTGGCGCCAGTCCGGGCTCTCGCCCGACGACATGCCGATGGCGATCCTCTACGACCACTTCACGCCGTACGTGCTGATGCAGCTCGAGGAGCTCGGCTTCTGCGGGCGCGGGGAGGCGCCGGGATTCATCGCCGACGGCGGGATCGAGGTGGGTGGGCGGCTCCCGCTCAACACCCACGGTGGCCAGCTCGGTGAGGCCTACATCCACGGCATGAACGGGATCGCCGAGGGCGTGCGCCAGATTCGCGGCACGTCGGTCAACCCGGTCGAGGCCGCGGCGTCGTCGCACGTGCTGGTCACGGCGGGGACCGGGGTGCCGACGAGCGGCCTGATCCTGTCGGCCTGATTCCAATCGGCCTGATTCCAACTACCTGAAGTAGATGGCTTCATTATTTGAAAATGAAGGTATGCTCTTCATGTGATGGACGTGAAGAACGAGCCGGCAGGCCCGGTCGTCGTGATCGGCGACCTCGTCGGCTCCCGTGACGTCGCCGACCGTCCTGGCCTGCACCGGAGTCTCGCTGCTGCGCTCGGCCAGGTCAACGGCCGTTGGGGGACCGACCTGCGGATCACGGTGGGAGACGAGTACCAGGGCACCGTGCCGTCCCTCGGGGCCGCGACCGCGATCACGCTGACCCTGCGGCTGGCGCTGCTCCCGACGTACGACGTGCGGCACGGGATCGCGCGCGGGGCCACCGCCGTCCTGGACGAGGAGGCCCGGATCGAGGACGGCCCCGGGTGGTGGGCCGCGCGGGCCGCGATCGACGCGGCGGAGGAGCGCGCCGAGCGGGCCGCGACCGGCGCCTCGCGCACGGCGTACCGCTCGGCGAACCCGGACGAGCCGACCGGGGCAGTCGAGGCGGCGCTGCTGGCCCGCGACGAGCTGGTCGATCGGATGGACGATCGCGCCCTGTCGGTGCTGCGTGGTCTGCTGTCCGGGCGGACCCAGCGGGAGATCGCCGACGAGGAGGGTGTCTCCGCCTCGGCGATCTCGCAGCGGGTACGGCACGGTGGCATCGGGGTCGTCGTGAGCATGAGCGAGTGGATGGAGGCTCTGGCATGAGGTGTATGGCATGAGGTGCACGGCGTGATCTGGTTGGGGCTGCTGCTGGTCGGCATTGGGACCTGCGACCTCGCGTTCTCCTGGACGCGACGCCCACGGCTGGCCGAGGGCGTGGCCGCGGGCACCGTCGTGCTGCTGGGCCTGCTCTCCGGTGTCGCGGGGCTCGGAGTGCTGGCGGTGCTCGGGCTGGTGCTCGTCGCGGGCGCGGTCGTGCTGTGGGGCGAGAGCGTCACCTACGGGTTCGGCAGCCAGCGCTTCGCAGTGCCTCTCATCGTCCTCGGTGGTGTGCTGGTGCTGGCTCTGCTGGCCTCGGTTGGCGGAGATCCCGAGGGTGGTCTGCTGCGCGAGGTGCTGCGCGAGTCCACCCTGCCGCTGCTCTCCGAGCTCGCCCCGGAGCGCGCGCTCCTCCTGTGCGGCGTTCTGCTCGTGCAGCTGTCCACCGGCAACGTGATCGTGCGCCTGGTCCTCGGGGCGAGCGGCACCACCCACCCGCTGCGCTCCACCACCGGCCCGAGCCCGTCTCTCAAGGGCGGGCGACTGCTCGGCCCGATGGAGCGCTTGTTGATCGTCGGGCTCGGCCTGGCCGGCGAGGTGACCGCCGCAAGCATCGTGATCGCCGCCAAGGGGCTGCTCCGCTTCCCCGAGCTGCAGTCGACCCGCGCCGACGGCACCACGGGCCCGGGCATCCACGAGGTCACCGAGTACTTCCTCGTGGGCAGCTTCGTCTCGTGGACGGTCTCGCTGGTGGCGTTGGCGCTGGCCGCCACATGACGCAGTTGATACCCACCGGTAACCGGGTGCGACCATGAGACATGAGTGAGCACGCGTTCGACTGGACGGTCCCGCACACCGACGAGCGCACGACACGTAGGCCGGCACGACCGGGAGACGACCCGTTCTACGACGCGCCGGACGATCTCGCTCGACTCGTGCCCGGTGCGATCGTGCGCAGCCGACAGGTGCGCGTCGCGTTCCTGGGGCTCGTCACGCAGCGCCGGCTGACCGCGTGGCAGCTGGCCTACCGCAGCACCGACCTCCACGGACGTGCCGAGGTCGCCGTCACGACGGTCCTCGTGCCGCGCGAGCACGACCCGAAGCGTCCCCAGCAGCTCGTGGCCTACCAGTGCGCGATCGACGCCGTGTCCGACCGGTGCTTCCCCTCCTACGCCCTGCGCCCCGGTGCCCGGGCGTGGGGCGCCCTGCCGCAGTTCGAGCTGATGATCATCGCCGGGCTGCTGGACAAGGGGTACGTCGTGAGTCTCTGCGACCACGAGGGACGCAACGGCTACTTCGCCGCGCCGCGGGAGCCGGGCTACCGCGTGCTCGACGGGATCCGCGCGGCCACGGCGTACCCACCGACCGGGATGACCCGGGACACGCCGGTCGGGCTGATCGGCTACTCGGGAGGTGGCATGGCCTCGGCCTGGGCGGCCGAGATGGCGCGCGACTACGCACCGGAGATCCCGATCGTGGGGGCCGTGCTCGGCTCACCGGTCGGCGACCCCGGCGAGGCGTTCATCAAGCTCAACGGCGGCCTCAACGCAGGCCTCCCGGCCCTGGTCGTGTCCGGCCTGCGGCACGCCTACCCCGGCCTCGGCGAGATCGTGCGCCGCCACACGCACGCCGACGGCATCCGGCGCCTCGACCGGCTGCAGGAGATGACGACGGTGGAAGCCGTGGTGCGCTATGCGTTCGATGACTTCGACGACTTCGTCGACCCACCCCTGGCCGACGTGCTCGCCGAGCCCGAGGTGATCGAGGTGTTCGACGACCTCCGCCTCGGCGTCGCCGCTCCGCAGTGTCCCGTCCTGGTCCTGCAGTCGGTGCACGACCAGATCATCGACGTCGCCGACGTCGACGGTCAGGTCGCCCGCTACGTCGAGGCAGGCGTCGAGGTGAGCTATGTGCGGGACCGGCTCAGCGAGCACATCTCGCTGATGATCCTGGGCCTGCCGACCATGCTGACCTGGCTCGAACGGCGCTTCCAGCAGGACCCGGCCCCGGTCACCACCCGCACCCGCACCGTCACCTCCACCGCCCTCTCGCCACGGGCCTGGCCGGGCTTCGTCCGGATGCTCGGCGCCGCGGCGAAGACCGCGACCGGCCGCGCCGGCTGACGGCGGCGGCTGGCGGATGCTTGGTGTGCGTCGGGGCGAGGGTGCTGACAACGCGCGCATACGCGGTGGAATGGGCTAGGTCCGGCATTCGCCTATGCGTGCAGCAAGCGCAGGCTCAGATCGATGGCCTCAGGCGCCCACTGTCGCTCGCGGTGTGCTGTCGCCTCGCGGCAGACCCAGCGTCAAAGGTGCGCGCGGCGGTATGGCGTGCCGACGAAGGGATCCCGGGTCAACTCGCGCGCGATGTCCGAGCGTTCCGGAGGAAGTCGTTGCAGTTGCGCGTGACGGTAGGTGTCGTCCCGCACCGACCTCCGCGTTGAAGCGACCGCGAATGAAGCCACCAGTCGAAAGCCGTTCGTCCTATTCGACCACGACCTCGACGGGGACGCGGAGCAGATTCGCGACAGGCGTATACAGGTCGACGTTTGTTGCATCTGTCTTGAGAGAAACAACTAGGGAATACCGCACTGGCCGATCGATCCGGTCGCGCGTCTTGTTGTTCTTCCACCAACCGCCGACCGGGTACACCGCCAGCCTTCCGGTACTGGCGAGCTCGGCCCCCGACGTCTCCCAAATATCTTGGTGCAGAGATCCGTAATTCCGCTGATTGGGTCCCACGGTCCAGGACACCTGGCCTCCCGTAGGGCGACCTCCTGTTTCCTCGGTTCGGGCCTCTTGATTGACCCGCTGAATGAATTGGCTCTCTGACTCAAGCGGATCCTGCAACTCGAATCGAAGGCCGTGCGAAGCGTACTTGTACCGCTGCCTCCAGCCCCGCCGAGAAGCCGTGGGCTCGATGAAGTACGAAAGTGTGACGCGCAGGGCCACCGAGGCCGCGCCCAGATCTTGGAGCACTTGCTTTGGCCACGGAAGGTCATGCAGGCGGAATGCTGGGACCGTGAACTGGGCTCCGTCGAACGGGATGAATTCGTCCTGCACCACTAAGGTGACCGTCTGATCAGACGAGAAGAGAACCCGCTCCTCCGTCGGCACACCCCAGCCGTAGCGCCGCAAAAGCACCTGCTGTGCTTGACGGCCCCGCGCACGCGCACGGTCGATCTCAGCTTGCATCGCGGGGGTCCACTCAGCAGCGTGAACGATCAAGCCCCTAACCGTCTCGGGCCAGTACTCGGGGTAGGTCGCCATGACCAAAGCGGAAAGTCGGGAAGCCTGTGCAGTCGCTGCGCTAGTTGCGTTAGCGGAAACGAGCGCTTGATCGTTCTCGTGTCCGGTGGTCCGCAGGGATGTTGCGGCGTGATTGGGCTCAAACATGGAAGCGCCGTCGTGCAGGACGTTGCCGCCCTCCATCACGATGTCGGGTTTGATTGGCCACGGCCGGGGGCCGAATGGAAGCGACGTGCGACTGTGTGGCGAGAGATCGCCGGAATCAGCAACTGCCGACCATCCAGCGAAGGCCGGATCGGTTGGCGGTGTCACCAGCTCGGTGTGAGCGCCGACAGTGAGGGCGTTCCACGCCTGGCCAGGATCGCGGATGGCAGAGGTGTCGGACTCGGCCAAGTGATCGGTTACAAACGTGTCAACGTTTCCTGCTGAGACGACAAGCAGGCGAGCAGCGTTGGCATCGGGGGGCGCAAGGAGGCGGAGCTCGTTTCCATCTCGGACGACGCTTGAGCCGACCGCAAGAGCATCGATCGTCGCCGACCACAAGGTCGGCTGTCCTGGGTTTCCAGGGGTGTCGCTTGTGGTGCTGATCGGCATGCAGAAAGCGCGCCGCCGGTTGGAGGCGATTTCGGGCAGGGACACCGCCTGCGCCGTCACATCACCGTAGGCGAGGGGGTTGTGGGGCTTCTCATTCTTCGTGGGGAGTATGCGAACAGACTCGAGACGGTGTCGAAGCTTCACCTGATCGGACCCGATCAGGTGCTGGTCAACCGAAGCGCCGAAGAGCGCGATCCCGGCCATCTTTGTTCCATGGCCGGGCTGGTCGAATCCACTGGCACCCAGGACAGAGTGTAGATCCTGAGGGGCGAGCGAACCTTCGATAAGGATGTGCGTCCTAGCTACCCCAGTGTCGAGGTGACACACGGCTGGTTGCAGTTCGTCGGCCGGCTCGAGGCGACTCGCGAAGTCCTGGACGTACTCAGCCTGCTCGTCAGCGGAGAGATCTTGAATCGTGTCAACGAACTCGGGACGGCGTATCTCAGCGAGCGGCACTGCTGTGAAGGGCAGAACCTCGAGCTGTGCCCATGTCGACTCGACCCACATGACGTCTCGATCGACGAGACGGAGCAGTCGCGCAGAGACATCCAGATCAGCGGACTGCGCAAATTGGCGCAGGAGATCGGGCCCATCGTCGCTCGGGCGTAACCAGATCTCCCACCACACTGGCTCGACTGCTGGGGGCGATCCTTCGGACTGCCACAGATCCTGGAGAATTGTCGAGCGGATTCGTGCAATGTTGGCGACAAGGGAGTTGTTGCGCGGATTTCCGCTCGAGGTCTCCTTCGCCAGATAGTCCTCGAAGAGCTGCAGAAACTTCGTCCGGTACTCGTCGCTAACCCAGACTGTGGCGCGTTCGGGAAGGTCCAATAAGGCATTGGCTGGGAGAACGGACAGAAGAAGCCACTTCGGTCGCTTGTTGTTTGGGTCGCGGTGCGCTGTGAGTTGCTGAAGGCTGTCGAGTTTCAGAGGGTAGGCCGGGTCGTCTCCCTCCAAAGTGACGACCGTTCCGAGCGCGCGTAACTCTTCTTCGGTCAGTTGCGCGCGTTCCTCGTCGGCACGTGCGAACGCTGCCTGCAGTTCGGTGACGCGTCCACGCCCGTGTCCGGCTCGGTCCTCAACTGGCCGCGCTTGAGCGTTTCCTCCACCCCGGCGGCGGAACTCCTCGTAGCTAGAGCGATCTTCAACTAGGAGGTGGCTGAGGTGCTCGCGGCCCTCAGCCAAGACTCGCTGCCTGGCGTGACCGAAGCGCTGAGCGTATGTCGTCAACCGTCACTCTGCTACCGCCCGACAGGATGACGCTCTTGGCAGCAGACTCTGCCGCGCGTACCAAGTCAGCGTGTGAGAGTCCGGCCACGTTCTCGGCAAGCGACGGCCAGCGGACTCCCTTTGCGATCGAGCCAAGACGGCCTCGCATGACTATTGCGGCCTGTCTAGCATCGGGCAACGCGTAATCAAGGACCATGTCGAACCGCCGAAAGAGAGCCTTGTCCAAGATCGACCGGTGGTTGGTGGCGGCGACGATGAGGCTTTCGCTGGAACTGTTCTCCAAGAAGACGAGGAAGGAGTTGAGGATGCGCCGCGCCTCGCCGACGTCGTTCCCCGCGCGATCGCCACCTAGCGCGTCGAACTCGTCGAAAAGGTAGACGGCGCGTTGAGTTTCGGCGGCCTCGAAGATCACTCGAAGTTTGCTCGCGGTCTCCCCCATGAACTTGCTCATCAAGCTGTCCAACCTAATGGTCAGAAGCGGGAGCGAGAGCTCATGAGCAAGCACGGCTGCCGTCATGGTCTTGCCTGTACCGGGAGGGCCCTCGAACAGAAGCCGGTGGGAGGGCTCGAAGCCGTGGTCAAGCAAGTTCTTACGTTGCCGCTGCTCGCTCAGGATGCGTTGCACGTGCGACGCGAGTTCGTCAGGCAGGACGAGTTCTTTCAAACTGACGGTCGGGTGTGACGCGATGACAAGGTCAGAGAGGTCGCCCCGAGGCTGGGCGATGGATGTGACCTTCTTGGTCCCAGAAGATCGCGACGTTTCGACTGCCGTCTTCAGGTCCTTTGCGAGCCGGTGGTGACCCTGCCGGGCCGCTTGGGCAGCCACCTGAAGGGCGACGGAATAGAAGGCTTCGTCGTCCCCACTCGCATGACTACGCACGAGCGCCTTAACGTGCTCACCTGAGCCGGCCACGATCCACCTCCCGTCGTTCTAGCCTCGCAGGTTGGAGTCTAGGGGTCGTGTCCGTCAGTGGCGGCTTCTTGTGCGACCTGGTGCCGATCGCGGCTTGCCCTAGCCCACGTCATTCTGGGCGCAAAGCCGCGCCTACGTCGGAGGCACGCTCACTCAGGTCGTCGTACACCACTCTGCTGGACTCCACTGCGTCGCTGTGGTCCAAAGGGCGGTCGACAGCCGGGCATGGCTGTA
>Ga0208017_100156_pt1 | contig 12279 bp, 10 predicted proteins | sample 30_taG_FD_184104 | JGI IMG/M metagenome (GOLD analysis project Ga0208017, IMG submission 184104) | Marine viral communities from Cariaco Basin, Caribbean Sea - 30_WHOI_OMZ (SPAdes) (version 2) | ecosystem: Environmental > Aquatic > Marine > Oceanic | place: Caribbean Sea: Cariaco Basin... | reverse complement strand
CGCCGACCACGGCATCGTCGCGGTCCCCGGCACCGAGTACGGCCTCCACGGGGCAGCGCACGTCCGCTTCGCCCTCACCGCCCCCGACGCTGACATGGCCCTCGCGGCTCAGCGGCTCCCGACACTTCCCGACAAGGCACTGCGATGACTCTGACGTCCGGCTCCACCAGCCCCGGCAACCCGATGGCCCTGCTCGTGCGGTCCCTGGCCCACCCGAGCACCGACCCGCCGACGCTGGTCTCGCGGGCTCGCGCCGCACTGGAGTGGCAGGGCAGCGACTTCCTCGTCGGGCTCCAGGGGTACGGCGAGCTGATGGAGACCCTCGAGGTGGCCGCCGACCTCGACGCGCTGGTCCGCCTGGGCGACCCGACCTCGCCTCCGCTGCGCCTGTTGCGTGCGATCAACGCGTCCGCGACCGGACTCAGGGTCACCCGGATGGCCACGCTTCCCTCGCCCTGGCGCTGGCTGCGCGTGGACGAGAGTGTCGCGGACCTCTCCGGTGTCGCCCTGCGGCAGCAGGCGTACGCCGACCTGGTCGGCGCGTTGGGCCGGGCCGGGCTGACGTTCCGGGTGCTCGCCGACGACACCCCGGTCGAGGAGGTCCTCGCCGTGGGCAGGGCGTTGGGGTCGGCCGTCGTCGACCTGGACGAGGTCGACGCAGCGGGGCCCGACGCACAGCCCGTCGCGGGCTACCTCGACGACCTCGACCCGCTGACCTATGGCCTGATCTCGCGCGAGGAGCGCGACAGTGCCGGCGAGGTCGACGTCGTGTGGCTGTCGATGCGTGCCCCCCTCGAGTCGGCCGGCACCCTGATGCAGGCTCTCGAGAAGTTCAGCGCCCTGGGCCTCAACCTGGACTTCCTGCACAGCGACCCGCTCGAGCCCGAGCAGCACGACTTCTACCTCGGCTTCCGCTCGGGGGCCGACAACCTCACCGCGCTGCAGACCGCCCTGGCCGAGGTCCACTTCACCAGCCGGGTGCTGGCGTGGTTCCGGATCCCGATCGAGCCTGCCCCGTGAGCCAGGGCGTCGCCTACCTCGGACCGTCGGGGACCTTCACCCACCAGGCGGTCCTCGCCCTCCGCCCGAGCGCCGACGCCGCGCCGGTGGCCTCCCAGGCCGAGGCACTCGACGCCGTCGGCGCCGGCACGGCGTCGTACGCCGTCCTGCCGATCGACAACTCGGTCAACGGCGTCGTCGTGCCCACGCTCGACGCGCTGCTGGAGCGACCCGCCCTGTCGATCGTGGACAGCGTGGTGCTGCCGATCTCCTTCGACGCCTTCACCCGCGATCCCAGCATCGAGCCCCATGTCGTGGTCAGCCACCCGCACGGGTTGGCGCAGTGCCGCTCCTGGATCGAGTCCCGAGGTCTGGCGACGCGGGAGTCCTCGTCGACCGCGGCGGCCTGTCGGGACCTCGGCCCCGGCGAGATCGGGATCGGCCCGGCCATCTGCGGCAGCCTCTACGCGCTGCACACCGTGCAGTCGGCCGTGGAGGACAACGCGGCCGCCTACACCCAGTTCGCGCTCGTGGCCGCCAGCACCCTGCCCCACGTGTCGGCGGCAGGCGACGGCGACGACGGACTGCTCGTCACGATCCTCCCGGACGCCAACGTGCCCGGCATCCTGCGCCGGCTGCTCGAGGTGCTCGAGCAGCGCGGCATCAACATGACCAACCTGGTGACCCGTCCGGTGCCGGCGACGCCGGGCCTGTTCGTGTTCCTGCTGTTCCTCTCGGGCAGCTTCAGCGCCGACGACGTCACTGCGATGCAGGAGGAGTGGGCCGCGCTGGGCGCGACCGCCCGAGCCGTCGGCCGCATCTCCCCCCTGGCCGAGCTCGCCGAGCTGGCGGAGCGTCCCTGATGCTCGACCAGGTGGACGTCGTCGGGGCCGGCCTCATCGGCGGCTCGCTCGCCCTGCGACTGGCGGGGCTCGGCCGGAGCGTGCGGGTCGTGGACCCCGATCCCGCCACCCGAGCCAGCGCGCAGGCGGCCGGTCTCGTGGTGGGCGACGACGTGAGCCCGACGGCCGACCTGGTGGTCATCGCGACCCCGCTCGACACCCTGGCGGAGGTGATGGCCCACGTGGCCGCCGCCGCTCCCGCGGCGCTGGTGATCGACGTCGGCAGCGTCAAGCAGGCCCCGGCGCTCTCGGCCGAGCGCGCCGGACTCGGCGAGCGCTACGTGGGCGCCCACCCGATGGCGGGCACCGAGCACACCGGCTTCGAGCACGCCGACGTCGACCTCCTGGTCGGCGTGACGTGGGCCGTGACCCACGGTGGCGGCACGGCGGAGACCTCCCGCGTCGTCGACTGGCTGACCACCGACCTGGACGCGACCGTGGTGCTGCTCGGAGCCGCCGAGCACGACAGCGCCGTCGCGCTGGTCAGCCACGGTCCGCACGCCGTCGCGCACGCCCTGCTGGCCACCGCCGAGGCGGCGGCGACGCCCACCGTCGCCGGACTGCTGGCGGCCGGCAGCTTCCGCGACGGCACCCGCGTCGCCGGTCGCAACCCCGCGCGCACGTTCAACATGCTCTCGGAGAACGCCGACGCCCTCGGCTCGGTCCTCGACGAGGTGATCGGCGAGCTGGTTGCGCTGCGCGCGGACCTGGCCGACCCCGAGGCGCTGCGGACCCGCCTCGACCTCGCCGCGGCCGACGACGTCGTACGGCGCCCCGAGCCGGCGTTCGCGGCCTGCCCGTCGCTGAGGGACGTGGTCGAGGCCGCCCACCGCGACGCGACCGCTGTCGTCGTACGACGGCGCGCCGGGGCGCTCGAGGTGGCAGCGGTCAGCTGAACACGTCGACGTGCACGTGGTCGCGGTGCTCCAGGATCGCCTGGTTGGCGCCGCTCGGGGCGCGGTAGTCGCGCCACGCCTCGTCGCGCCCCGCCCGCCAGATCCGGTCGTCGAAGATCACGGTCTGCACGCCGAGCCGGTCGGCGTGCGCCACGACGTACTGCGCCAGCGCCCAGCCGCGCTGCTGGTTGGCGTCGTTGATCGGTCGGAAGAAGACGTCGATGGCACGGCCGTCGTAGTGCGTGGAGCCCTCCATGTGACCCGTGCTGACGCCCGCGGGTGCGAAGCCGCCCAGGGGCAGGTCGCCGAAGCGCTCCGCGATCGCGGTCCGTACACCGTCGGCGCGCGCCGTCAAGCCGCTCGGCGCGAGCGCGGGGTCGGCCGGTGGGGCGTCGCCGTCGAGGCGGCAGGCGAAGGCCTCGGGGGAGTTGCCCGTCAGGGCCGAGGCGAGCGCCCGGGCATCCTGCTCGTGGTCGGCGTAGGCGTCGGGGAAGCCCGATCGCTGCACCGCCTGCGCGGCCTCGGTGATCGGCAGCGAGCGGTAGTCGGCCACGTCCACGAGTGCGTCGTAGAACGCATTGGTCGAGTAGATCGGGTCCTGGACCTCCGTCGTCGAGCCCCACCCCTGCGAGGGCCGCTGCTGGAAGAGGCCGAGGGAGTCGCGGTCGCCGTAGTCGAGGTTCTGCAGGTCCGACTCCTGGTAGGCCGTCGCGAGAGCGATCGAGACCGCGCGGGCCGGCAGCCCGCGTCGCACGCCGATCGCGGCGATGGTCGAGGCGTTCTCGGCCTGCTCGATGCTCAGCTCGACGCGGTGTCCGTCGACCTCGGCGCTGCACTGCTCGCCGGCGGCGAAAGGGACCTTCAGGTCGCCCATCCCGACGACGACCCCACCCACCACGAGTGCGGCCGCCCCGAGCAGGACCACGGGCGCGACGAGACGGCTCGCTGCCGACCTCGTCCGCTCCACCATGGACCCAAGTGTGTCGGGTGGCTGGTCGCCGCCAGGTCAGGCCGGGTCAGTGCGAGTGCAGCGCCTCGTTGAGCGCGACGCCGCTGCCCTTCCACGGCACGGCCTCGATCGCGCCGCTGACGGAGTTGCGGCGGAAGAGCACGTTGTCGAGGCCTGACAGCTCGAGGGCCTTGATCACCTGGGGCTTGTCGTCGCGGTCGCGGATGGTGACCTTGGTGCCGGCGGTGACGTAGCAGCCGGCCTCCACGACGCAGTCGTCGCCGAGCGAGATGCCGATGCCCGCGTTGGCACCCAGCAGGCACCGCTCGCCGATCGAGATCGTCTCCTTGCCGCCGCCCGAGAGGGTGCCCATGATCGAGGCGCCGCCGCCGACGTCGGAGCCGTTGCCGACCACGACCCCGGCCGAGATCCGACCCTCGACCATCGAGGCGCCGAGCGTGCCGGCGTTGAAGTTGACGAAGCCCTCGTGCATCACGGTGCTGCCCTCGGCGAGGTGGGCGCCGAGGCGCACGCGGTCGGCGTCGCCGATGCGGACCCCGGTGGGTGCGACGTAGTCGACCATCCGGGGGAACTTGTCGATGCCGTAGACGACGACGTGCTGTCCGGCAGCCTTGAGGCGCGCGCGGGTCAGCTCGAAACTAGCCACCGGGCAGGGCCCGGCCGAGGTCCACACGACGTTGGTGAGCAACCCGAAGACGCCCTCCATCGACATGCCGTGGGGCACGACGAGGCGGTGTGAGAGCAGGTGGAGCCGCAGCCAGACCTCCTCGGTCGTGCTCGGGGCCGCGGAGAGGTCGGCGATCTCGACCAGGCGCACCTCGCGGGTCACCTGGCGTACGTCGTCCGGCGTCGCGAGCGCCGTCAGGTCGCTCGGGGCATCCGCGGGGGAGCCGCCGAGCACGGGCTCGGGGAACCAGGCGTCGAGCACGGCCCCGTCGGCGTCGAGGGTGAGCAGGGCGTGGCCGGAGGCAGCAGGAGTCGTCACGGTCGACCAGCCTAGGAGAGGCTCGGCTCGCGTCGGCGGGCCGTCCGTCTGCGGGTGGCGATGGCGACGCCGGCCACCGCGATCACCAGGCCCAGCAGCTCGCGCACGTCGAGGGTGTCTCCCAGGACGAGGAAGGCGAGCACCGCCGTGACGGGGGGCATCAGGAAGAAGACGCTGGAGGAGGCGCCGGCGCCGCCGCGGCGCACCAGCACACCGAGCAGCAGCAGCCCGATCACCGAGTTGACCGCTGCCAGGTAGACGAGGGCGGCCAGGCCCTTGCCGGGCTCGCTGACCGCGTCGGTGCCGTCGACGAGCAGCGCGAGCACCGCCAGCGGCGGGATCGAGGCGGTGAACTGCACCGTCGCCGACCACCACGGGTCGACGCCGCTCGGGACCCAGCGCTGGCCCATCGTGCCGAGGCTGAGCGCGAGCATGCTGAGCAGACCGAGGGTCACCCCGAAGGCGCCGCCGGCCTCGTCGATGTCCGGACCGAGCACGAGGACGACCCCACGGGAACGACGCGGAGGAGGTCCTCCGGTCGACGTCGCGGTCCATGACGCCACACTCGCACGCGAATCCGATTGGTCCGGCACCGCCGGGTCGCCGTACGCTGGAGGCACAGGCGTCTGAGCCGTCATCAGCGGCGAGCCTCCGGAAGAACGGCCCGCCGGCACCGGGGCCCAGTAGAACCGGACGGGTAGGCCCGTCACAGCCGTGAACGAGTGGCTCCGCAGCATCGGGAGCAATCGAGGTGGTACCGCGGTTCCCGTCCAGGAGTCGTCCTCGTCGTGAAGCACCCGACGAGACGCAGGAGCCCCGATGACCTACCCGAAGACCGATGCCTCAGGCGGCGTCCCGTCGAGCCCCCGCTTCCCGGAGATCGAGGAGCGTGTCCTGGCGTTCTGGGAGGGCGACGACACGTTCCGGGCCAGCGTGGAGGCCCGCGACGCGGGTGTCGACGGCGCGGGTGAGTTCGTCTTCTACGACGGACCGCCCTTCGCCAACGGGCTGCCGCACTACGGCCACCTGCTGACCGGCTACGTCAAGGACCTGATCCCGCGCTACCAGACGATGCGCGGCAAGCGCGTCGAGCGTCGCTTCGGCTGGGACACCCACGGACTGCCCGCCGAGCTCGAGGCGATGCGCCTCAACGGCATCAAGACCACCGACGAGATCGTCGAGATGGGCATCGACAAGTTCAACGACGCCTGCCGGGAGTCGGTGATGAAGTACACCGGCGAGTGGCGCGACTACGTGACGCGCCAGGCGCGCTGGGTGGACTTCGACAACGACTACCGCACCATGAACGCCGACTACATGGAGTCGGTCATGTGGGCGTTCAAGCAGCTGCACGACAAGGGCCTGGTCTACGAGGGGTTCCGGGTGCTGCCCTACTGCTGGAACGACGAGACCCCGCTGTCCAACCACGAGCTGCGGATGGACGACGACGTCTACCAGAACCGTCAGGACCCCGCGGTCACGGTCGGCTACGACATCACGACCGAGGCGACCGTCAACGGGCAGAGTCTCCAGGGCGCCAAGCTGCTGGTCTGGACGACGACGCCGTGGACCCTGCCCAGCAACCTCGCGGTCATGGTCGGGGAGGACATCGACTACGTGGTCGTCGTGCACGAGGGCACCCGCTACCTGCTCGCCGAGGCCCGGCTGGCGTCGTACGCCCGCGAGCTCGGCGACGACCCTGAGGTGGTCTGGCGCGGCATCGGCGCAGACCTGGTCGGGCTGACCTACACGCCGCCGTTCTCCTACTACGCCGGCCACGAGAACGCGTTCCGCGTCGTGGCCGCCGAGTTCGTCACCACCACCGACGGCACAGGACTCGTCCACACGGCCGGCGCCTTCGGTGAGGATGACAAGGTCGTCACCGACCGCGAGAACATCGAGGCCGTCATGCCGGTCGGCAAGGACGGGCGCTTCACCTTCCCCGTCGTCGACTACGAGGGCATGCAGGTCTTCGACGCCAACCTCCACGTCATCGACCACCTCAAGGCCGCCACGAAGGGCGAGGGGGAGACCGGCTCGGTCAGCCCCGGCACGGTGCTGCTGCGCCGCGAGACCTACGACCACTCCTACCCGCACTGCTGGCGCTGCCGCGAGCCCTTGATCTACAAGGGCGTCTCGTCGTGGTTCGTCGAGGTGACCGCGATCAAGCAGCGGATGATGGAGCTCAACCGCGAGATCAACTGGGTGCCGGACCACATCCAGGAGGGCCAGTTCGGCAAGTGGCTGGAGAACGCCCGCGACTGGTCGATCACCCGCAACCGCTTCTGGGGCAGCCCGGTGCCGGTGTGGAAGTCCGACGACGAGGCTTACCCGCGCCTGGACGTCTACGGCTCGTTCGAGCAGATCGAGCGGGACTTCGGTCGGCTCCCCACGAACAAGGACGGCGAGACCGACCTCCACCGCCCGTGGGTCGACGACCTGACCCGGCCCAACCCGGACGACCCGCGCTCGCCGGAGGAGGGGCAGTCGACGATGCGCCGCGTCACCGACGTCCTCGACGTGTGGTTCGACTCGGGCTCGATGAGCTATGCCCAGGTGCACTACCCGTTCGAGAACGCCGAGTGGTTCGACGGCACGGCCGAGACGAAGGGGCACTTCCCGGCCGACTTCATCGTCGAGTACATCGGCCAGACCCGCGGCTGGTTCTACACGCTGCACATCCTCGCCAGCGCGATCTTCGACAAGCCGGCCTTCTCCAACTGCATCAGTCACGGCATCGTGCTCGGCTCCGACGGCAACAAGATGTCGAAGTCGCTGCGCAACTACCCCGACGTCTCCGAGGTCTTCGACCGCGACGGTGCCGACGCGATGCGCTGGTTCCTGATGTCGAGCCCGATCCTGCGCGGCGGCAACCTGATCGTCACCGAGCAGGGCATCCGCGACTCGGTGCGCCAGGTGATGATCCCGCTGTGGAACAGCTGGTACTTCTTCCAGCTCTACGCCAACGCGGCCTCCGGCGGCGAGGGCTACACCGCCACGCCCCGCGCCGACTCCACCGACCCGTTGGACCGCTACGTGCTGGCCAAGTGCCGCCAGTACGTCGGGCAGATGACCGAGGCCCTCGACTCGTACGCCGTGGCAGACGCGTGCGACGCGACGCGCTCGTTCATCGACGTGCTATCCAACTGGTACATCCGTCGTTCGCGCGACCGGTTCTTCGACGAGGACACCCAGGCCTTCGACACGTTGTACGTCGTGCTCGAGACCTTGTGCCGCGCGACCGGACCACTGCTGCCGCTGACCACCGAGGAGATCTGGCGCGGCTTGACGGGTGGCCGCTCGGTGCACCTCTCGGACTGGCCGCTCGTCGACGAGCTCCCGGCCGACGACGGACTCGTCGTGGCGATGGACCAGGTGCGCGAGATCTGCTCGGCTGCCTCCGCGCTGCGCAAGGCCGCGGGCCTGCGCAACCGGTTGCCGCTCGCGACGCTGACCGTCGTGGTGGCAGACCCCGACGCGCTGGCGGGCGAGGGCCTGGAGTCGCTGGTGGCCGACGAGGTCAACGTCAAGAGCGTGCGCCTGCTGGCCGCGGACTCCGACGAGGCCGCGGCGTACGGCGTCGAGCAGAGGCTCACCGTCAACGCCCGTGCTGCCGGCCCGCGCCTGGGCAAGGACGTCCAGGTCGCGATCAAGGGCTCCAAGGCGGGCGACTGGTCCGTGGCCGAGGACGGCACCGTGACCTCCGGTGGGCTGGCGTTGGTCGAGGGGGAGTACACCCTGGAGACCGTCGCCGGCTCCGACGACACGGACTCGGTGACCGGCGTGCTGCCGAGCGGCGGCTTCGTCGTCCTCGACACCGCGGTGACCTCCGAGCTGTCGGCCGAGGGCCTGGCTCGCGACCTGGTCCGCGGCATCCAGCAGGCCCGGCGCGACGCCGGGCTCGACGTCTCCGACCGGATCGACCTCGTCGTCGGCGGCTCGGAGGTCGTCCAGGCTGCCGCGCGCGCCCACGAGGCGCTGATCGCCGCCGAGACCCTCGCGGCGTCGTACGTCGTGTCTGGGACCGGTGCCGGCGTCGAGGTCGCACTCGCCGATGGTGAGGTTGCGACGGTGCAGGTGGCGCGGGTTGCCCATTCCTGACTTCATCGTCGAGCTGCGCCAGAGGATCGGCCACGACCCCCTGTGGTTGCCGGGGATCACGGCTGTGGTGCTGCGCGGCACCGAGGTGCTGCTTGTCCGTCGCTCGGACAACGGTGCGTGGACGCCGGTCACCGGGATCGTGGACCCTGGCGAACACCCCGTGCTCGCCGCGGCGCGCGAGGTGATGGAGGAGACCGGCGTCTCGTGCGAGATCGAAGGACTGGCCTGGGTCAACATCAGCGACCCGGTGGTTCATGTGAACGGCGACCGGGCCCAGTACCTCGACCACACGTTCCGTTGCCGCTACCTGGAGGGCGAGGCTCGTGTCGGCGACGAGGAGTCCACCGACGTCGGCTGGTTCGAGGTCGACGCCCTGCCGGCGATGGCACCACTGATGATCGACCGGATCAGGCGTGCGGTCGCCTATACCGGGCGGACCGACCTCGACTGAGCGCGGAGACGGGCGCGGACGCGGGCTGGACATGCCGATGGCCCCGCTGGTGGCAGCGGGGTGTGGGGCGGGGTGTTCAGGGCTCGGAGTCGGGTGGGATCTGGTGGATCTGGGTGGTGATGGGCATGCGGCCGTGGAGGCATGCTCTGGTGACGCGGAACCGTGAACCGGCGGGGCTGGTCCAGTGGTAGACCCCTGGTTGGGGTGTCTCGTAGGTCCAGGGGGAGAAGGTCTTGGTGCGGTGGTGTCGTCGGCAGAGCAGTGCGAGGTTGGACGTGGTGGTCTTCCCGCCGGCGGAGGCTGAGCAGCGAGCGCCAGCGAGCGTCGACGAAGCCCGGTGAGTCGTCGTCGGCGGTCGTGTCGCCGGGTTTCGACACGCTCCGTCGCAGCTTCGTGCCTCAGCTGCGGTCGCTGCTCAACCACCGATGATCACGCCGCAGGACAGCGGCGACCTTTCTGCGGCCGCGTTTCACGGTCCCCGCACCAGGGGAGACCCCTCCCATGCGTCGCACATCTCGCTTCCTCGGACTATCCACCGCCCTGCTCCTGTCGGCGACCACGGTCGTCGCGCTCGGGGACGTCACCGCCACCGCGGCGGCGCCCGAGCCGCCGCCGGGGGCCCGCCCCTTCGCGGGGGCGAGCGGGCCGACGTACGCGACGCCGCTCGAGGCGACCGCCGCACCGGCCACGAGCGCCAGGAAGAAGCACCAGTGGCCGATCCGCAGCCGTACCGGCACCCTGACGACCCACCCCGTCACGCCCCAGGGCGACCTCTCGCAGAACTTCGAGTCGGTCAAGGTGATCCAGGACCGGCTCAAGGGGCGGATGGTGGCGGTGGTCGTCCTGCAGGCGGCGCCCACGGAGGCGACCGATGCACGGCTGCGGGTCGGCTTCGGCAAGGTCGCGGAGACCGAGGAGGGGGCGTTCTGCCAGTCGACGTCGGGATCGGTTGCGGGCGACGTGCACTCCTACGGCACCAGCGGGGCCTACGACGGCGACACGATCACCTACGGCGCCCAGCTCGCCGGCGCGAAGACCCAGGCATGGAACTGCGCGTTCGCCCAGATGATCAGTCCCGACGGGGCCACGCTCTACGACGCGGTGACGAAGTCCGGGCTCCGCGAGCGCCGTCAGAAGCCGATCCTCTCGATCAAGGTCCCCGACAAGCGGCTCGAGCGCAGCGGCTTCACGAAGGTCCCGATCAAGATCAAGAACAGCAAGCAGACGATCGCCAAGGCGCCGAAGGTCAAGCTCTCCTGGAAGACCAAGGGCGCGGTCGTGAAGGCCCGGAAGAAGGTCGGCACGATCAAGCCGGGCAACGGCAAGAAGGGGCACTTCCTGGTGCGCAGCACCCGGCGAGACCGCACCGGATCGATCAAGTTCACCGTGAAGTCCAAGAACTACAAGCGCTCGGTCAAGCTGAAGATCCGGCCGATCAAGCGTCCGATCGCCGCACGATCCACGCTGCGGAGCTGACGGGCTGCCGATCCTCACGCGGGCGGCTGCTTGACTGGCGTCATGACGCTTGACCTGTCGACGGACGTCGTCACCCTCACCCGGCAGCTGTGCGACATCGAGTCGGTCAGCAGGCAGGAGCACGAGATCGCCGACGCCGTCGAGGCGGCGCTGGGCGAGCTCGGTCACCTCACGGTGACCCGACGGGGCAACACGGTGGTGGCTCGTAGCGACCTCGGCCGTGGCGAGCGCGTCGTGATCGCTGGCCACCTCGACACGGTGCCGGTCAACGCCAACTTCCCCAGCCGGCTCGACGACGACGCGGGGCTGCTGCACGGTCTCGGGACGTGCGACATGAAGGGCGGCGACGCCGTCATGCTGCGCCTGGCGGCGACCGTGCTCGAGCCGGTGCGCGACGTGACGTTCATCTTCTACGAGGCGGAGGAGATCGACGCGGAGTACAACGGTCTGCGTCTTCTGGCCCTGAGCGATCCGGACCTGATGGTGGGCGACTTCGCGATCTTGATGGAGCCCTCCAACGCCGGGGTCGAGGCCGGCTGTCAGGGCACGCTGCGCGTCGACGTACGAGCGGTGGGCGAGCGGGCCCACTCCGCGCGGAGCTGGAAGGGTGTCAACGCGATCCACGGCGCCGCACCGATCCTCGAGCGCCTGAATGCCTACGATGCCCGCCGCCCGGTCATCGACGGGCTGGAGTACCACGAGGGACTCAACGCGGTTGCGATCCGCGGCGGGGTCGCCGGCAACGTGCTTCCGGACGAGTGCGTCGTCGAGGTGAACTTCCGCTTCGCGCCTGACCGCTCCGAGGCCGAGGCGCTGGCCTACGTCACCGACCTGTTCGCGGAGTTCGAGATCACCGTCACCGACACCGCGCCGGGCGCGCTGCCAGGCCTCGACCGACTGGCGGCCCGGGCCTTCATCGAGGCCGTGGGCGGACAGGTCGCCCCCAAGTTCGGCTGGACCGACGTCGCCCGGTTCACCGACCTGGGCGTGCCCGCCGTCAACTACGGACCCGGCGACCCGTTGCTCGCCCACAAGCAGGAGGAGTTCGTGCCGATCGCCGAGATCCAGCACTGCGAGCGCACCCTGCGGGCCTGGCTCGAGAGCGACGGCGACCCGAACGGCTCGGCCGAGGCAGGAGAGCAGGCATGAGGATCAAGATGAAGGGTCCGCTGATCCAGCGACGCAACCAGGTCGACACCTCTTCGACCACCGACCAGCGTCTCCTCGACTCGCGAGGCGCTGCCGACTGGGTGCACACCGACCCGTGGCGGGTCCTGCGGATCCAGGCCGAGTTCGTCGAGGGCTTCGGTGCCCTGGCCGAGCTGGGGCCGGCCATCGCGGTGTTCGGCTCCGCGCGCACCCCGAGCGACCACCCGTCGTACGCCCTGGCCGAGGAGGTGGGGCGACGGCTCGTCGGGGAGGGCTTCGCCGTCATCACCGGCGGGGGACCCGGTGCCATGGAGGCGGCCAACAAGGGCGCGAGCGAGGCCGGTGGCGAC
>Ga0208017_100155_pt1 | contig 12302 bp, 6 predicted proteins | sample 30_taG_FD_184104 | JGI IMG/M metagenome (GOLD analysis project Ga0208017, IMG submission 184104) | Marine viral communities from Cariaco Basin, Caribbean Sea - 30_WHOI_OMZ (SPAdes) (version 2) | ecosystem: Environmental > Aquatic > Marine > Oceanic | place: Caribbean Sea: Cariaco Basin | collected... | reverse complement strand
CCGGTCTACGGGATTCTGTTTTTCCAGGTAACCATGTGAGATTGTTCAATGGCATTTTGGAGCGAGCAGACCTCAAGCGTGACCGGGATGAAAAGCCACGCACTGCGTATAGCTTGCGCCACACTTATATTTGTATGCGGTTGATGGAGGGTGCCGATATCTACCAAATTGCCAAGAATTGCCGCACCAGCGTCGAGATGATCGAGAAATTCTATGCCGCGCACATCAAGAGTACCCTTGATGCGGCCTCCATCAACATCCGTCGTCCCAAACGACCTGCGGGATTGAAAACATCAGCCCGCCCTCTGATCGGAATTGATGACGATTAGTCTTGGCTACGGTATGGTTGCGAATAACAGTGATTTACACAAAGCCTTATACAATAGAGCCGATAAACAGCTCATTTCCACGATCAGGAATTCGCTCGAAACGCAAGGGGCTGAAATGCTAAGATTGAGTCGGTAGTCTCGTTCGACTGAAAATCCCGTTCCGCAAGGAGTGTGGGTTCGATTCCCACCGCCCGCACCATCTAAACTAGCAGGCTCTGATAAACCCGCCGCACGGAGGGTAGGAGCCTGCATTAGCGGAACGCTTGGGGACGAACGTCCCGCGCTCCGCTTTCGCGAAATGACAATCGAAGGGTATTGTCATGCTGGCCTCAGAAATCCCGGACGGGATTTAGCCATCGCCACAAATCGACGCCGCGAAGTGGCATCTTTCACTTGGTCGTCCTGAATATTGTTGCGGAGCGGTTTAACGATATGCCGCTATGCCACAAGCTATTGGCATTCCTCACATTCGTTGTGGACATTGACCCGTTTAATCAGTCAATGTCGTTTGGATAAGTAAGGGGGTCACATTGACGATTCAGGCCGCAGTTTCAAAAAGAGCTAACAATTGGCCGCGATAGATCGCTTCTGCGACCTTGTTGAGCGATTAGGCCCCGAGGGAATTTCCCGTGGGGAGAACGATCTTAGTGCACGTCTAGCTCGATGCTTCGAGCAAATAGGGTTGCACACGATCATCGATACAAGCTCAGGATCCGACAACCGACGTCGTCCTGATATTGTGGGCTATATCGATGAAGGAACGTCCGATCTTGGCGGTTTTGGTGAACTTGTTGTCGAGTCAAAGAGGCCTTCCGAAGTAGCCGGAGATTTGCTGGAAGCACTGCTCGGCACTTCTCTTTGGAGCGAAAAATTTGTTCCTTATGTTAAGGCTCACCTGCCCAGCATTCGGTATTTTTGCCTTACTACATTTGAGCATCATCTTTATGTCGAAATTACTCCCGAACTTCGGGCGCTGCTAACTGAGTTAGAGCCGACTGCAAGTCATTGTGATGCCAGTGTTCGAGAAAGTTGCCAAGCCTTCAATTTGCTGGAGCGGAAGGATGAATGGATTGGCTGGCTCACTTCGACGCTTTCTCCAGTCAATCTTGATCCTCCAATTTTTTCCGAAGCGGTTGATCTTTTCGCAGTAGAAACAGCCGAGGAACTCGAAGGTTTTGCTGATCAACTCGCAACGTTGGTTGCAGGCGAAATTGGAACACCGGAGTCGCATTTCGCACTTGTCAATTCAGTTCGGATCAATGCCTCGACCCTAGACGATTTACCTACCGATGTTGCGGCGAGCCTTTCGATCTATGTTCTCGCCCAACATCCAGGGATGAGCGTGGAAGCGGGGCAAGAGTACTTGGCCTCTAACCTCGAATCCGAACTTACGAATTTCGTTTCCGCGAGTGTTCAGTCACTCATAGGGCGGATGTTCGCGTTCAAGATGATTGAAGATTGCTTTTGCATCGACGTAGCGCCACCGCTCATCGCTGAGGACCGGTATGTCTTTCATCATGACCGTTATGATGGTGCCGCAAGCTCAGATATTGTTGCCAGTTTCTTCGAAGCGGTGCGCATCTTAGAATCCGCATCGAGTCCTGCAATAAGCAATCTCTCTAAAACCGGCCGGTTTTATGACTGGATCGAGAGCCGAGTTGATCCAAATGCGTTTGAACGGGTTTTTCGAGCGTTTGCATCGCACAGTTTCGCTAACCTTTCAGGCGATCTGCTTGGACGCTTTTTCGAGCACTATGCCCAACGTGTAGACAAAAGAAGGCGGCGGCGGCTCGGGCAGTATTACACACCACCTTCAGTGGTGCAATTTATCTGGTCCGAAGCACTTGCTATCGCCGAGGATAGGGGCGTACTTCAAGACGTTCGAGTGCTCGATCCAGGTGTTGGGTCAGCTGCTTTTCTGACTGAGGGTGCTCGACGGATGTCCGATGCGGGCGTGACGCGATTCTGGGAAAGGCTCGTCGGCTTCGATATCGACCCACAAGTAATAGGCGTTGCCTATGTGAATCTGTTTCTTGCGGTTTTAAGTGGACTTGAGCGGCAAGATGCGGAGCAAGTTGAAGAGCTTCATTTGTACCCGACGGATGCTCTAGAGCCAACAAGTTCTGCTCCATTGACTGCATATTTGCCGTTGCTCACCGCTGAGCCTTTACGGCAGTATCTTGCCGGACAAATTGACCTATCGGCTAGTGTTAAAGCAGCCAGCGCGTATGATTTTGTCATCGGCAACCCTCCCTATCGGAATAACAGCACGAGAACTTTGCAGCAGGTAGCTGAAACATTTCCTCGATTGTTACAGACGTCCAGAGCGAACGCCCGTTTGCGGGAGCGAAATATTCGTGATGACTATGCGTGGTTCTTTGCGGCCGCCGACTACTACATCCAGCAGGACGGGTTAATTGGGTTTGTCGTGTCGAGCTCATTCTGTGCGGCGGACAGTTATCGGTATTTTCGTCTAGACCTTCTCCGAAACTACGCAATTCGCAGACTGGTTCATCTCGGAACCGGCATATTTGACGACGTAGGTCCACGAACTTCATTTGTAGTGGTTTTGCTGGAAAAGCGCGCAAGCTCAATTGCTACTGAGAACATTGAAAGCCATGAGTTTTTTGACCTGCGTGCATTTGATGAGCCAGAGGCGCGGCTTGCATTATTGAATGAAGCGGCTGTTGGAAACTGGGTAAACTGGCCCGATGCTGAACTCGTCACTCCGACTGAAACTCACAATTTCCGGTTACACCCGATTGACCCGCTTGTACCCGCAGTTAAATCTGCCGGGTTGCCGCTCTTCGCCGGTCGTGACGAGCAATCGATCTTCCTTAAAAAATGGCCCGGCCTGATAACCGCACTCGATAACCTTTGGCGAGGGCAAGAGCGTCAGGAACTGGAAAGCCGAATCCAAGGATTCTTTTCGTGCGCTCATGATCGGTCAGATCGTGCAGAGACGAACATTGAGAGCTTTCTCAACGCAGAAGGGCTGGAGGATAAGGATGCGGATCGGGTTCGCGTTTTTTTGCTGCAAGCTAGGGAAGCAAACCTTCAATATGACGCGAACAAGATCAAGCGGATCGTGACGGGAACGTCCCCCAATACTGATTGCTGGTATCCCTCGCCCAACATTACGTCGTGGCTTTACTATGAACCAAGCCTTCGGGTTCCGCGGAATATCAATGAGGGACGGCCGGTCGGCTATGGAACTATGACTCAATGGGGCGAGCCGGATGCTCACGCAACTACTCCGAAATTGATATTTACTTCAGGCAGTTCTTCAAAAAACGGCTTGAAAGCGTATGTGGTGAATGACGAATGGTATGTAAAACTTCACGGAGGCACGAGGCAGCAATTCAATTACACGGTGTGTGAGAACCCATTAAAGGGTGCGCAGTTGAGCGGTCTGCCTAATAATCTATCGCCGCTCGCATCAGATTTTTACGAGACCATGCAATCCAATGGGTGGAACGAAGAGGATTTTCTTCTTTATATCGCATCTTTTTATAATTCTCCGATCGCCAATGAGTTTCTTGACGGAGGTGGCGGAAAAGTGATGCACATACCTTTCGCACCACCGGCTCTCGCTAGTGATATAGCAAACGCAGCGAAGAGAGCTCGATTGCTTGTCATAGCAAGTCATCTCCTATCGGAATCGGATACGATCAACGCAGCTGACTCAGAATACGATTTTACCCAACTTGTCGATGACGGCTTAATACTGGCCGAAGAGTCTGGCGGCGGGCGGTTCCGATCAAGTCTTCGTTTCCTGTCGCATTCAACCTCTCTGGAAGACCTTGCTAGTGAGCGCGTAAGTCTGGAAGCACATTTGAATGATCTCGTTCACGAGGCAATCGGCTTGGATGGTTGATAGTCCAAACCAAGTCTAACAGCTTGTTCCGCGAACCGCTTTCGCGAAATGACAATCGAAGGTTATTTTTTTGGTAGCCCACAGGATCCCGGACGGGATCCGGCCATCGCCTCGAACTACTGATGCGATATGGTGTTTCAGTTTGACGAAAATTCCATCCGTCCCTTAAGGTTGAGCTTGGTGTTTGCGCTTTTCCTTGATGGCTTCGGCCCAGTCTTTGAGCGATTGGATATCAGAAAGCAATTCATCTGGGACAGGAACTTCCTGATCCATTCCCATTGATGAATCATGTGCTTCGGTAAAATCGCAGCATTTCTTAAATCCAGCGTCAAATGCGTCAATGTCGCCATTATCAAGCACCGTGACCGCTCGAAGGTTTTTCGTGTCCACATATTCACGTTGCCGCAGAATGACATTGGCAAACACAATCGTTTCAATGCCGCGCTCCCAAGTGGAGCGAAGACGCCCGTAAATTTGACGGACCTCTCTTGCGTAGGCTTCTTCATCGTGGGCCTCGAACAATTTTTTTGCCGCGTGAACTTCTTTTTCCAATGTATCTAGGCGTTGTCCCAGCTTGCCAGCACGCCAAGGTAAACCTTCTGAAAACACGCCAACGCGGGTGCCAGCGCGATCCAAGGTGGCAAATTTGGTGGGTACACTCAGTTGACCTGCCCGATTGTCCAGGTCGTTCAAAAATACAAGATCATGCGTGAAGACAATGACCTGCCGTATCTGGGCTTCTTCAGCTAGCCGCTCAGCGACTTTGCGCCGCCAGCGATGGTCGAGCGATGACACTGGGTCATCAAAAACGAGCGCCGAAGTGTGCGTAGCTGTGGCAAGCTCAGTCAAATAGGCAGCTAGAGCAACACAGGTCTGCTCTCCTTCACTTAAAACTTCGTGGACTTTTGCGTCAGCGTTGGCAAAAAATTTGATTGCATATTGGGGCGATCCTGTCTGTCCGCCAGAGCGTTCCATTTTCACCCGGACGCGGCTGTCTGCCAGTTTGATAATCTCTTCCTGAAAGCGATCCTGCATTTTTGGAGTGACCAGTTCATCGGCAATCTGATTGCCAAGCGTGGTTATCGAGCGGGTGTTTGTTTCTTTCAGACATGCTTCGATGATATTCAATTGCTGCAATCTCGCGATTTCCGTTTCAGCAACAGCTTTTAGTTTCCCGCCATTTTTCCGGTCTTGCAGTTCGCCATGTTCTGACAGAAGCGCTTCACGCTCTTCGGACTTTGCATCTGCCGACAAACTCTCTGCGTAGCTGACAATTGCGTCCGCTTCTGCATCTATTTTGGCAGCAGGAATGACCGGAAGTTCCACAAGGTCATTTTCGACGCCATCGTCAAAATTTTTCAATAGTTGAAAACGCCGCAGGCGAGCAGCTGCCATGAATTCGAGTACTTTCCGCCCCAAACCCGGATCGCGTGATTTAAGAACTTTTCGGGCAGCTGACACCGAGCTAATTTCAATGCGCAAGTCTTGGAGTGCTTTTAACGCCGCGTCATATGCTCTTTTCGCGGCAACGGCTTTGCCTTCGGTTTCCTGCTTAATGAACGTCTCGAACCCGTTGAGACGAACCGACGTTTCTGCATCAATTTCCTGATGGCACAACACACATAATTCGCCTTCCGCAGGAGGAAATACCTGCGTCCGCTTTTCCAGTGAATCTGAATATTTTCGAGCGCTGTCCCAAAGTTCTTTCCAAACCGGTTGGCCTACGCCATCCAGTTCCAATTCTCCAAAGGCCGTCTCCGCAGCCAAATCAGCGGCTTCCCGTTTCGTTTCGGCTTCGCCTTTTTTGTCGTTCAAAGCTATAAACGCCGCAGGGGATACGATGTCGTGTATAGCGGACATCGTTTTGGTCAGTTGACGTATCGTTTGTGCATTGCGTTTTTGTTCGGCCGCGATGGCAGCAGGATCTTGCGCCAAGTCGCCAATCAGCTTTCCAAGACGAGTTTCTTCTTCCGGTGTCAGAGGTGTATCAAAATCGACTTTCGACAAATCAGTTTCACGTTTGAGAGCATTGAGGACTTTACCGACCGGCGACAATTCAGACCAGATCGGCGCATCAAAAACTGGATCGCGCAAGTCCTCCAGCCGCTGTTTTTCGGTTGTCAGCTTAGCTTTGATGTCGATACAAAGCTTTGCTAGGTCGTCAGGAATATCTAATCCGAAAGGCCGGAACCAGACTTCATTTTTCTTGCTAATATGTTCTGCGCCGCAATCCTTGTCGAATACGGTAATAGCAGAAAGTAGCGGCTCTGGTGTTTCGGCGTCTTTCCACTCCAGCGGCGTTTTGCTGCCGTCGGCGCGCTGGACAATTAACTTTGCTTTTGCAGGCACTGCTGCGCCTCCGCCTAGCATATCCGGCATGATCTCGCCGGGGAAACGGGCGCGGCAAGCTTTTTTGAGCACCCTGGCATAACCCGACTTACCCGTTCCATTCTTTCCGTAGATGACCGTAAGGCCGCCGGTTTCAAATTGCATATCTTGATCCGCGGCAAGCTGATTGACGCCGACTATACCCGACAGGGAAGCCAGCCGAATCGATTCTCCAGCGCCGGGATCGGCAGGTAAATTTTCTTTGGTCAGTGGTTTCGCTTCGGTGGAAACTGTGTCGTCACCATGCGCTTTGCGAGCCAGAGCAATTAACTCCTGAACGCCCGTCTCATCGGGCAGGCCGCTATTTACAATCCGCCGTAAACCGTCCTTTTGCCAATCCGGTTTGCCTGATGACCACTCCAGAATAGTATTTAATACGCTTTTATTGTCTGATTCTTCGCTCATATTTGCCCCGCTTATTGCCTTTTCTTAGTTCATATTCCCCGCAAATTGAAACACTGACTTCGCTGCGTTGTTCAATCTGGGCTAGAACTTAGTTTACATTTTCATTGCGAACCGCTGAGTGGTCTCGGTTCGCTCAAAGCCTATAATCAAATTCGAACGCCAGTTATGTGATCCGAACTTCCGCGAGGCTCACTTTGAACTCCAAGGGAAGTAAAATGCTTGAAATGAGGCGCGACTGACTAGCGTGCATTGAATCGCGTGGCGCTTTTACTTCCACAAAACGAACATCGCCACCCTTCCAAAGCGTCAGATCGGGCCATCCGGCGCGAAGATCGTAGGGTGCTTTCGCAAATAGCTGTGCGATTTGTGCAAGCCGCTCCGGACCTAGATGATCGAATAACTCGAGGACATGATTCAATCGGACAGTCGGGTAAAATGCAGGCGATACTCCGGCGGTCGCTGAAATGATTTTCCAATTGCGTTTGAGCTGGTCATGCGTTGCACGGGCGAGCGTCTCAATTAGCTGGTTAATGTCGAATCTGTCTTCATCAAATGCAACATTCTGGGCGTAAAGTGCTTCGATGAAAGTATCGGCATTCCTGCTGTCCAGATTGGTGAATGATGCGGCTTTGATCAGCGTCAATATGAGGCCGCCTTCTGCTGCGGCTCCGGCCCAACCATCATTCTCGTAGTGGGCGAGGGCTGCTTCTTCGACCGATGACCAGGCGTTACCTGCTTGGAACCGCCAATTTTTCTTTCGGCCAGATTCCAGCTTCACCACTTCATGCTCAATGCCCAGCCGGTGCGCTTGCCGTTCAAACTTCCCCATTTTTTTGACACTGCCTTGCTTGGATTTGGGGGTGAGGGACTTTCTTAGCTTTTCGGCGCGTCTTGAAACGCCAACTTGCGGATCAAACGTCAAAGCTTTGTCATAAGCCTTTAATGCTTCAGCTGGCTTGTCGGAGGCTTCGTGGATTTCGCCAAGCAAGCGTAATGCGTGTGCTTGATGCCAGCCTTCTCTCTGTTCGATTGTGCGGTTTAATCCATCGATCATTGCGCTCCGAAGGTCGCTGTCCGGTTTGCAATCAACACCTTCAAGAACCTTGCGGATGATATTGATATCGCCATCGGCTATTTTCCGCTGTTGCCATCCTTCACGGTCAACCATCTGACCGTCGAAATTGTAGCCAACGCGCTCATCATCTCCACATATGAGATGTAATTGCTGATTGATTGAATCGAATTCGTAGCCGCTGGCCCATCCGGTCTCTGGCTCCCATCGCGCCATTTCCCGCTCTTCCTCAAGATCGAACAGGATGTAGCGGCAACTGTCATCGCTACCGGGAGCATTTGCCGTCTGGCAAATGGCATATCGACCATCTGTGGACAGACCATTGCTTGAAAGGTTGGCCGCAAGCTCGTTTGCAATAAGTTGCTTTCCATCGACGTCGAAAGCATGAAAACGCCCATTCAATCCGTCTCCGAACATCCAGTCGTTAAAAATGAAGTTGCCATTATCTGCTACCTGTCCGTCATTTGGCCTTTCGAGCCTGCCTTCCGCAATTATTTGGTCCTGTGACAGCAATGTCCATGACCCATGCCCTTCATAGCGATGACCGCCTCGCGTGCCTTCGGGGTTTCTATCGGACCAGATCAGTCGATATTGTCCATTTGGTGACTTGGAATGGCGGCCAATGAAGTCCAGCGCATCAATAGAGATAAGACCATGACCAAATTCTTGGATTTCAAGGTGCTGGGGTGATGCTGGTGGCTTATCGGATTTGGTTTCAGCATTAGTTCCAAATATTCGCTGGAGAAATGATTTCACTTCGCGGCTCTTGCTCGGTCGGTCATGCTACACCGTTGAGGGTATGTTGGAGCTCTGCAATTTCTTCAATGATCGCATCAAAAGCCGGCGGATCGCCAAAGATCATCGTGTTCATCGCCGTATAATCCTGCCGAAGATCGTCAACCATTCCCCCTTCGGGGCAGAGTGCAAATGTTGGTGGCTGCGCCGAAGCAAGATCAAATGGTGCGCGGTTGAAGAACATGCGGGCGTGCGCGACACAGTCCTCGCCCAACGCTCGGTTTTCGGTTGCCGATTGTCCCGTCTCCGACTGGATCAGTCGGTATAAATCATAATAGTGTCGCGAAATACGCTGGCCGTTGCCACGCAGCTGGCCTCGGATTTCATACCACCGGCGCAGCCCGTGCAGGATCACCACCTTGTCCCAGAAGGTGCGTTCGGCATCGACAATGGTGACATTGGGAATGACAAGATCGATCTCAGGAACATCGGCATCAACATAAGGCATTATCGACCGGTTGGAGTTCGGATCGAGTGCCGATTTAGCGCCCGATTCAATTTTCACTGATTTGGCGATATAGGCGTCGGTCGGTGTTATGCTGGGATAGATGACCAGCAAGGTTTGCCGGTCGGCAGGGTCCACCTCTATCCGGAGCGCATTTTTCTCCAGACCATTTCGGGTGCAGGCCTCTTCTGAAATCGCTGCAAGGCGCTGCATCAACGGGCCATTAATATATGCTTCGCAAGCGGCTTTGATTGCATCGAGCGCTTTCTGGCGCTTTTTGCCGCTCAACCCGGCCAGTTCATCAATCGAAGCGGGAACGCCGAGATCATCTCGAAAAACTGTGACGTCGATGTCCTCTGAAAAGCGCTGTATCAATCCGAACCCCTTGGAAAGCGAGGTGCCACCTTTGAACAGTAGGCGCGGACCCTCGGTGATGCCGTTGAACAGGGCATCGAGCGTCCAGCAGACCCAGAAGTCCTTTTCGACATTCTGCGGGGTTGTTCCCATGCGTTGAGCCGTCGTGGTGAACAGACCTTGGCGCGTATCAACATCGGCCCGCAAGATGTCGTCAAAAGCTGGATTCATGTGGATGGCGTTTCGTTGGAAACAAGCGGACGGAGCAATTCCTGCATCCAAACCGGAAGGGCGGTCATACCATTGATCAGGTCAGCACGCAGCTTCGCCCCATGCTTTGGGTCTTTGAGCAGGATAGATAGTTTGTTCTTCCAACTTGCCATATCGTCACCCGGCATCGTGTCGCGCAACCAGTGAAGGGCTTGGACGATGCGCATCGCGGGGCGGCCTGCCCAGAAAAGTTTGCTTGGAGCTGTCTGTTTGAAATAAATGGTAAGATTTCCGAGGTTGATCTTCTTGGAGCGCGCTTCGCTATGAACGATGATCTTGGCTGGCACCGCATTGGTAAAGCCGAGATCGTTAGCCGCCGTCATCCCATCAACCAACACCCGTATTTGATCACGCCGCACTACAGCATCGATAACGGCCTTTGGATTTGGCGGGTTATCCTGCTGTGTAAGTTTGTTGGTTCGAGGTTTATCATAAAGGCCCCAATCGATCCTGCGCAATTCTTCCGAACGGACAAGGCGTTGCAGGGTTTTATCGACGACATCACGGCTGCCGAGGTCAAGAAAATCGCTCGGTGTCCAAACGGTGATCGTTGCACCGCTTTCGATGCGAGCAAGAATTTTTTCTTTCAAACTGGTGGATGGCTTGTTCATTGTCCGAAATATGTAGCATGATTTCGGACAATGTCGAGTTAGAAGTGTCCGAAATATGTAGCATAATTTCGGACACATTTTACTCAACTAGCCTTATCAGAACAAGCGGCCCATTTGGGAAGGCGCCCATGATCGTCTAATTCTGCTCTCACTAAACCATCCAGCACTTCCGGGAAAAGCCGAGCCATCGCCCGCCAAACCGGATGCTCACTATCGATTTGCGCTTCAGTTTCTTGGGCCTCTTTGATCATTCGCTTCAATGATGGCCGCTCTGCCAGATCGGCCAGCGCACTAGAACGAACAAAGCTATCTATAAGATTCGCACAATGTTTGAAATCGCCGCTACTCAGTTTACTATTGAGCATGGCGAGAACCGCGCCTTCACCTTTATATTTTGTAATATAGACATTTTCCGTGCCGGTGTCGGCGCTGTGCGCGACTGAGCAAAGGATCGCAAAGAGCATGGCTAGATGCGCTTGGCCTCTGTCGGAGCGTGATGCCCAAAACTCCTCCTTCCACGCATCAAGTCCTGGCACCCTCAATTGCAATGAATCCCAAGCCGGTGCAAATGTTGTGCTGTAGAATGGGGATTTAGGTTTGTCATTTTGCGCGTGCTGAAAGGCCTTCCACCATCGCGATCGGTCCACTTTGCTTCTTGTTACTAACAAATCGCTCCGCCGGTCCTCGACAAAAGCAGACCGGCCATAGCCGGTTTGCAGATCATTAAGCGTTACAAGTCGGGGTTCGAGCCAACCGCCCTTTCCGTTTTCCAAATAGCATTTCAGAACCAACGTGCCGCGTTCGATTGAAGCCGCTTGCGTGGCATCATCGAACAGGAAGGCGTTACCTCGCTGCATCGTTATGACATCATGGAAACCCTGCGGCAGCGGGTCTTCGAGAACATTGAAAATCCATACCAGCCTGACGCCTTCATTGTCGTAGTGAATATGGCGTGCCGCAATCTCGGGCGCAAAGGGCTTGGAAAGCTGAATTTCGAGTGCAAACTTACCCAATTCTCCAAATTCGAGATAGACATCAGGCCAGCGCCCACGCTTGTGGATCGCGGGCCGTAAATATGTATCTACCGCCGAATGTGTGCAGCGGTGATCGGCGTTAGCTAGCTCCTCGATTGTTACGCATAACTGACGATGGAGCGCCGATTCCTGATGTCCCTGATATTGCGCGGCGCGGGCATCATCGGGCCGCAAAGTCCGGCCCTCGTACCAAGGGCAGTCTTGAGACCCTTCCGGAAAATGAACGAACATTGGCACATGGTCATGCTTCGTCGCCTGCGAGCGGATGAATACACCAGCCTCGCAAAGCCTGCACCGGGCCAATGGCACTGATGGGTCAGATTGTCGGCGGAGATTGATTTGCGAGCGCAAGTGTTCCCAGCTTGCCCTCGGCATTGCCATAAGCGCCTCGATTGTTACTGGGCCTCGCGGCAGTTCAAAGTCGGCAATCCGGATAGTACGTTGATGATCTGCCATGATCTAATCAATCGGGCAGTTCTGGTTTGGCGATCCAGTCCAGTGTTTCAGTGCCGGAAGCAATTTCTCCACCAAGTTGCCGAAGGTGGATGACACGGAAATTGTCGATTTTCTCGCTGCGAACCAAAGCCTCTTTTTCGAGACGATCCAGTAAATCTTGAAGGTCACGATGGGAGATTCCAAGGCCTATGCTGCCGAGCCAGCTGGTTAGAATTTGGCTATTTGTGCTTCTTTCGTGATTCAATATGCGCAGAATTTCACGTGCT
>Ga0208017_100154_pt1 | contig 12399 bp, 11 predicted proteins | sample 30_taG_FD_184104 | JGI IMG/M metagenome (GOLD analysis project Ga0208017, IMG submission 184104) | Marine viral communities from Cariaco Basin, Caribbean Sea - 30_WHOI_OMZ (SPAdes) (version 2) | ecosystem: Environmental > Aquatic > Marine > Oceanic | place: Caribbean Sea: Cariaco Basin... | reverse complement strand
ATATCGTGCTAAGTTCATTGATCCTCAAGATTCGCTCAATCTGGATGAGGAGCCGCTGGAGGAGGCGGAAATTTCCACCGGTGATACGGACGATAGCGGCGACCGCTTGGGCGTCAGTGAAGTCGGTATCGTCGATGCCGAACCCGAGCTTGCTCCAGCGCCGTGTCAGTACGAATGTAAGCTCCTCATTTTGTAAAGGTCTGTATTGGTGAGCAAAGCCTACACGGCTGTAAAGTTGAGGATATCTGGACATGCGCTTCTCAAAGCCCGGCATGCCGATAAGAATGAGACCTATTTCTAGCCGGTCAAAGACATCTCGTAAGTACTCCAGTGTCGTGGTGGAAAGGCGCTCGGCCTCATCAATAATAAGAAGCTGGAGATTGCGCTGACTCTCTCCAAGTGGCGGCCGATGCTTTTTGAGTGTACCGCTCTCTTTGATCTCGAGACCCAACTCAATGCAGATCCCGATGTAAGACATCAGGGCAGTCAGCTCTTTTTTGGTCTCTCGAAGCGTGCACCCGACTGTGGGTGTGTAGAATGCCGAGCGGGATTGGGCGAGAGCTGCGTAGACCTTTAGTTCCGAAGGCCCCCGAGACCAGAGTGTTATCTTAAGAAGGCTTTCATTCCATTTTGCGTATCGCCGGGCAGAAAGTGTTTTACCGACACCAGCTCGACCATAACAAAGTCCAATGTATCGATGCTTTCGAACAGCGTTGGCGAACTCAACAAATCGGCGGTGCTCTTTGGTGGCTATAAAAGAGCCTGCGCTGGAAAATTCCATAGGTTCAGTCCTCTTCTTCGTATACTCGGATCCCAGATTTCTTCCACGTCGACTTTTGGGCCATCGACTTCTCGTCGGTGACTGGAGGATTGGCGGAATGTAGAGAGTCCGGCAAGAAATCCGAAACCCGCCCTCTCTTGTCTTTCAACTCTTTCCGTAATTGTCGTCGGTAGGCAGCTCGAGCTATCTGGATCTCCTTCAGTGTGACGGTTTCTCCGACATGCTCGGGACTTATAGCTCGACACAAGAAATCGTTGCGATGGAATACCCGGATCTCGCTTACATCGCGGGGGTCGTAACGAATTGTCACTGGCTCCCCAACGTAAGCGGCCAATGTGGGCGATGTGAAACGCAGCCCTTCAAATCGGATCCCATCACGCTGAACTCGCCGGGATCGGGCTACCATGACCAAAAGCGAGTCCAGTTCCTCCAGGGAATCTGGCATCCGGGGGAGCCAGCCTTCGCCGCACCAAGCATCCAGAGGTGCTTCTTGGATAGCGCTGTGGACACGACCGTTGTACTCGGAGACGATATAGCTACCTATTGCCTTGTCCAACTCCGGCAGTGAAAGACGTGGCGGAGAGGCTAGCTCTCCATTCTGAAGGTGACCTGGTAGCTCCGACAACAGCTCAGTGTTTATGGTACGGAACAGGCGTTCCACTTTACCACGGCCTTGTGGCCTTGCGACGGTAGAATAGACAATCTCGAACCTCAGGTCCATTGAGACCTGATCAAGGTGAATACTTGTGAAGTCTGAGCCGTGGTCGACGTACAGCAAGTCCGGAATGCCGCAGACCTGCCAGTCAGGATTCCCTTTTCTCCAAATGGCTTGCCTTAGAGCGAGCGACGTGTTCAGCGCCGAGGGAGCCCCGTAGAAAACCAGATACCCCGCGACGGCTCTCGAGTAGTCGTCGATGACAGTTGTGAGCCAGGGCCTGACCTCCTTGCCATTGGCATCCAGAGTAATGAGATCTAATTGAGTGTGATCGGCCTGCCATACGGCGTTGGGGCGATCGGCTCGGTGTCGATAAACTATCTCAAACTTATCACGAAGGGCCGCTGAGCCTTCGTGGGCCAGCGTGACAAGAGCGGGATTGAGCCTTCGGATGATATTCCTCACCGTACTATAGGAAGGGGAAGACCAACCTTTCTTCTTCGCAAGCTTGCCAGCCCGGCGATAAACGGTCGCAAAGCTCAATGGTGGTTTCAGTAAGGACAGGCCCTCTATGAAATCTACTAACTCCAGGGGAAACTTTCGAGAGCCGATTTCTGGCCTGGAAGCTCTTCGGAGACCTGATGGGCCCGATTCTCGATAACGTGACAGCCATCGGCGGGCCGTTCGAAGGGGAACTCCGGCATCAGCCGCCGCTCTTGTCAGCGGAACGTTGTCGTGAAGATGCCGGTGGACAAGTCCCCATTTCTGCCTTATCTCCTCATCCTCGTCGGCGTTCATACTCCAACCACTCTATTCTGTTCTTGAAAACGAACGTATTTGAGAAGCCGTTGGCACGCCAGTTCACCAATACGTAAAACAAAGGCTTGTCGTTCTCATAAATAGTTCTTGAAACTATTTTCTTAAAATCCTACTATGGAACGAGTTTTGATAAGGAGTTTTGAATGCTGATTGGATATGCTCGCGTCTCAACTGGAGACCAGAATCTCGACCTTCAACTGGAGGCTCTAAAGAAAGCCGGCTGTGAAGAGATCTTCGAGGACGCAATTAGCGGCACTAGATCTGAGAGACCCGGACTCGATAAAGCCCTTGAACTGTTGCGCAAAGACGATACTCTCGTTGTATGGAAGCTCGACCGCCTGGGCCGTAGTGTCAAGCACCTGGTCAATATGGTAGGGGATCTACGTGAGAAAGGAGTTCAGTTCAAGAGTCTCACGGATTCGATCGACACAGGGACTCCCTCCGGTCGTTTCTTTTTCCACGTAATGGCCAGTCTCGCCGAGATGGAGCGTGAACTTACCGTCGAGCGAACTCGAGCGGGCCTAGAGACTGCCCGCAAACTGGGAAGAAAAGGAGGGCGACGAAGGAAGATGACCGATAGCAAGATCGAGTCCGCGAAGAAGTTGCTCCTCAATGGAGTGCCACCTAAGGATGTTGCAAAGAATCTCGGCGTATCCGTACCAACTCTCTATCGGTGGATTCCAGCCTCTACTCTACCTTGAACCGAACCTCTTCAAGGGTGCCAAATAGCGTTACAGAAAGGTGCCATTTACCGCTAACATTCACAGTGACGTGAGCGTAGATTTCGTTGCACAAACGCTCGTTTGTGCAACGCCACTTGCAATGGAACAGAAACGTTACATAAGGATTGGGGGCCAGCCAGCTATGTTCGAGAGGAGTTTCGGCCACTCCGATCCGATATAGCCGGTATGAGAGAGCAAGATCCTGAATCCGCCGTTAACCAAGAAGCTTTAACCAGACTTCAGGAGACCTTCAAAACCAACGACATCCTGAACGCCGTGGGACTGCTCGATGTTCTTGGGTCGAGATGCGGCTTCAGTGAAGAGGGGATTCGTAATGACTTCCTTCGTCTGCACTCGATGGCCCATGAGCTGATCAACGACGGGTGCGGTACCTGGCCCGAGGATCCAGGGGAGACCATTTATGAGCTTGCCGAGGATCTGCTCGACGATATTGGAGATTGGTTGGTAGTCCTGCGACAGATCGAGAAGATGCTGGACAAGCTGGTGGAACTGAGGCCGGAGGAAGAGGAAAGTTTTTGAAGGCCTTCTTTACTCTAGCGTCTTATGCGCAATGTCCTTCCCTAGCTTTTAATCTCGGGAAATGCCGGAGAGGCTGGTTTCGAAGAGGCTTCTTGTCCGTCTTATACGCAATATCAATCCTCTCGTTAGAGGGCGTTATATTGCGTATAAGACCTGGCGGACAACGAAGAACTGCTGTCTCCAGCGAGAATTTTAGGCAAATTTGTCCCTAAATGCCTGCAGAGTAGCCAGCTCACCAGGCCACCGCACTTACGAGTCGGTGTTTCACGCAATATCGACGACGACTAACGAGGGGGTCTATTTCCGCCACGGACGAGAAAAAAGCCCGACACAATGGGCCTGAAACGCTCTTTAGAGGTCCCAGAAGATTGCGCGTAAGACGCTAGAGTAAAGAAAACGCTGCTCGACCGACCATCGACACGTTATGTGGAGATTACACGGCATGCCGATCACCGAATACACGCCATGTCGATCGCTCAATATTCGCGAAGCCGATCACCCAATACACGGGAAGCCGATCAGTAAGCATTAAACGATAAGCTCCCCGGAACACGCACCGCCGACCGGCGGTCGGATGCCTCGAAAGTGAGGTGCCGACTTGCCAGCAGCAAGGATAACAATGCGTGTAACCCGTGAAATACTAAGATTGAAATACGACCTAGGGCGAAGCCACCGTGAGATTGGCCTGGCCGTCAAGAAGTCGCCGTCAACGGTAGGCGAGTGCCTGATGAGATTCAGGGTATCAAAGCTCCCCTGGCCGCTACCAGAAGACTTCGACGACGATGCTCTGGAGGAGAAGCTCTATCCACCGCCGCCTCCGGAGGACGATGAGAGGCCATTGCCGGACTGGGAATACGTCGCCGGAGAACTCCCTAAAAAGGACGTGACTCTGGCGTTGCTTTGGGAAGAGTACTACGCCGACCATGCCGACAAGAACCCTTACCAGTACACCTGGTTCTGCAAGGAATTCCGAGCCTGGACAAAGCGAACATCGGTCACGATGGTCCAGTCTCACAAGGCTGGCGAGAAGATGTTTGTGGACTGGGCCGGTAGCACGGTTCCCATCGTTGACCCGACGACCGGCGAAGTGGGCGAGGCTCAGATTTTCGTAGCGACACTGGGTCTCAGCAGCTACACCTATGTCGAAGCCTTCGAAAACCAGAAACAGCCGGCCTGGATTGCCGGTCACTGCAACGCCTGTGAATACTTTGATGGGGTTGTCGACGTCGTGGTTCCGGACAACCCTAAAACCGGTGTAACCAAGGCCGACTATTGCGAACCGGACATCAATCCGACGTACCATGCTTGGGGAGAGCACTACGACACCGCGATCATTCCCGCACGGCCGCGGAAACCGAAAGACAAAGCCAAGGTCGAATCGGCTGTCAAGGTGAGCGGGATGTGGATTCTCGCCCGTTTACGCAACAGGACGTTCTTTAGCTTGGATGAGCTGAATGCCGCCATCTGGGAACTGCTGGAAGAGCTGAACGACCGGGAATTCCAAAAACGTCCGGGCTCTCGAAGGCAATGGTACGAGGAGCACGACAGGCCTGCTCTACGACCGCTTCCCGCCGAGCGCTTCGAGGTGTTCGAGTGCAAAAAGGCACGAGTCGCTCCGGACTATCACGTCCAGATAGACGGGCATTATTACAGCGTTCCGTTCACTCTCGTCAAGGAACTGGTGGAGGTCTGCATTCGGCCCAGGATAGTGCAAGTCTTCCACCGGAACCGCATGGTAGCGTGTCATCATCGGAGCACCAACTACGGTCACACGACCAAGCCGGAGCACATGCCCGCCCATCACCGACAACAAGTGGAATGGACGCCGGAACGGTTCCAGAGCTGGGCGTTCCGTAGCGGACCGTCCGTTCGTGACTTCGTGACCGAGCTTCTTAAGCGGCGACGCCACCCCGAGCAGGCTTTCCGGTCTTGCTTTGGACTGATGAGGCTCGCCGACCAGTTCGGCAGCGAGAGGCTCAACGCGGCGTGTCTCAGGGCACTCACACTCGGGGCGTTCGAGTACAAAAGCGTGAAGAGCATCCTGGAAAAGGGGCTTGATAGCCGACCCCTACCCGACACGTCCTCTCCGCCGCCGAGCGCCGGACACCACGAGAATGTTCGCGGAGCCGCCTACTACAGCCAACTTGAGCTTTTCAGCGACAACTAACCAAATACCCAAAAAGGAGAAAACGAAATGGTACAACAGACAATCGACCGCCTCTACGACCTGCGTCTCAAAAGCATGGCCGAGGCTTATCTTGAGCAGAAAGACAGAGGGGACCTGGGAGGCCTCACCTTCGACGAGCGGTTTCAACTGCTGGTCGAGTCAGAATGGCTCAATCGCATTGAGAAGCGCGTCAAACGGCGGCTAAAGCAGGCCAAACTCAAGCAACTCGCTTGCCTTGAGGACGTCGACTACACGGGTCGCCGGGGCCTCGACAGAAAGCAGATGGAAGAGTTGGCAACCTGCCACTGGATCCGGTCCGGCCGAAATATCATCATGACCGGGCCGACCGGTGTCGGAAAGACCTGGCTGGCTTGCGCCCTATCCAACCGGGCCTGCCGAGAGGGACTCAGCGCGCGATACTGCCGGGTGCCCAGGCTGGCCCACGAATTGACGCTGGCCCGCTGTGATGGGAGCTATCTGAGTCTGCTCGGGAAGTTGGCCCGAACGGACCTTCTCATTCTCGACGACTGGGCGCTGTCGCCGCTGGAGGGTCAGGTCCAACACGACCTGCTGGAGGTCATCGACGACCGAGCCGGGGCCCGGTCCACCATCGTTACCAGTCAACTTCCGATAGCCAAGTGGCACGACGTCATCGGCGACCCGAGCGTGGCCGATGCCCTACTAGACCGGCTTGTTGGCACCGCCATCAAGATCGATCTAAAAGGAGGTTCGCTGCGCCGGAAGTAACTGGGCGCCAGCGGTGCGAAAAAGTGATCGGCTTCCCGTGTATTTGCTGATCGGCATGACGTGAAATGAGCGATCGGCATCCGTGTAATATCCACGTTATGTCACGTTTCCGTTCCGATGGAGAATCACCCTATCACAAAGGTAGCTGCGAAATCCGGACATAGCTTCCGCTTCTAGCGAGGTCCGGAAATTTTTGTTGAATAGGAACCGTCATAGCAACGAGAGCCGGATAAAACGGAAAAAATCGTACGTTAAGAACGGGCTTCAGCTGGCCTGAAGTCCTACGGGGGCTCGGGGGACGTATCCCCCGTTTGAGGGGAGGGGGGGAGCGTTGTACGGCGACTTACTCGATCTGACTTTCGGTCAAGAGCTTTCGGCCCAGGTCGGAGATTTGGTAGCTTCTTCTGGAGCCTTCTTCTTCGGTGACCCAGTATTCTTCGTATCGCTCTTTGCGTCTGCAGTCCCTGAAGAATCGAGCGGTGTTGGTTTCCTGGGTGTGGAAGTTTGAGTGGGCCGTGATGAATTTCGCGATGTCGGCGGCCGACATGGGAGTTAGGCCGCTTTTCTCGCCCTCGCTGAGGGCCCAGAGGACTCTGGCGAGGTAACGGCTGCCTTTCAGGCGCTCTGCTTGCTCAGGTGGAGTGCCCGGCTCGTCGCAGCTCTCGCCGGCTTGCTTGAGGAATTGAGAGTGCGAGAGCTTTGAGAGTCTGGCGGCTCGTTGGGATGAGAGATTACCGGCCTGGTAGAGCTGGAGGGCCGCAGCGGTTAAGACCGCCTGGGAAAGTTTGTCATTGGAGGAGAGGCAGTTGTCGGGGATTTCGATGCTAAGTTGGTTCATTGTTTCACTTTTTTCGATATCCCGAAGAAGCTCCTCCGATATCCCCCTTACCAGGCCTACCACAAAGGTAGCTATGAAATGCGGACATAGCTTCCGGTTTTTCGGAAGCTCGGAAGCTACTTCACTACATCGCAGCTACCTTTGTGGTAAGGGTCTGGAGCGGCGGTTGCCGAAGGAAGACACGCTGGAGGTGGCCCCGTGGGATTCGTGGAGCAGTTCGGAAAGTCTAAGGATGATGATGAGATGGGCGAGGTGGTCCGGCACTATCTGGAGAGCCGTGAGCGGGTTGCAGGCCTTGGAGAGCAATTCGAGTACGAGAGTGTGCGGGAAGTGATCCGAAGGCGAGATGAGTTGCTCGGGATGATCGGGCCGGGAAGTACGGCCGGACAGATCCAATGGATAGCGGAGCAGCTCGAAGTCTTAAGCAAGAACGCTCTGGTTTCCGTGGCGGACCTGGATCACGGCATGGCAGAGGAAATGATTTCCGCGGCATCCTCGACCGGAGAAGCCGCCCGCACCGTGCGCGGTATGGTTGGAAGACAACGAGAGCACGACCGGGAGATACGCAAGATCCAGGAAGAGGCCAACGATTATTGCCAAGAACTGCGGGATGAGACCCACAGAAGGATACGAGAGCGCCGCGAAAAGCGCGAGGAGATCGAATCTCGAAAACGCTCTATCTTGTGCGACTGCGGCCGAACGAAGCCGGAGGGCAATCTCTATTGCATCTATTGCTACGACGAATACCGGAAGCGTGGATAGAAGGCCGGGGCTCGCGTTCGCCTGGGCTACTCTTCGCTCGGGGGCTCAATGAAGTCGGGCTGTACGGGGTAGAGAGAATCGAGGGCTACGGATAGACGATACGCCCAAAACTGATGATTTCGCGTGTTCTGGCTCATAGACCCAGCATAGATCGGATCTGAGCCGAGAACAGTGACGGTTGTCAACGGAAAACCGGAGCCTATCGTGTTCATAGTTTGGCAATCTGAGAGCAACAATCTGTTTAGGAACCGGCAACCTGACCGTCAAATCCGAGTCCTATGATGAAATTACAGACAAGACAGCTAGAGCATAGTGGTAACAACGGACCTGTAAGGAGTCCACCTGAATAGACCCCCTAACTAGCCCCGGATCGCACCTCCCCCGACGATCCGGGGCTTCTCTTTGGGCGGGTGCCGGGAGAAATGGAGAAGCGATGAAATCAGAGGCTATTCGGGAACTTGTCGTTCTCTACGCCCAAAGCTATCCGCTGCTTTTGCTGCTGTTCTTTCTGCTGATCGTGTGGACGTCGGTTCGGGTGACGCGGGCTTACTCGGCCTATAAGGGAATTGGGCCTCGGCGAGAGCGCGACTTCTTTGTGCAACTCTTCAAGGAACTGGAGGCGGGCAAGAGCACCCCTGAAGCGCTGCGGGTCTCGCTTACAAGAAACAAGCTCACCTACGGAGACGGAAAGATGATCGCCGGCATTCTCTTCGATCAAGAGCGAGACGGGAAGCTTCTGGAGTCTCTGGAGAAGGCCGGCATCTCGAAGTCGATCTTGTCGAGACTGGAAGAGTTTGAGTGTAAGACCTTATCGGTGGAGAGTCTTCGGCCGCTCTATGAGGCGATCACGACGCAAAGGCAGCAGGCTTGGAAGCCGCTTCGGCGGGAGCTTGTACTGCATGTTGCGGTGATTTTGGCCGCACTGCTCACGTTGGTTTCCCCGTGGCTGGTGTGGAAGGCCGTGGTGGGTGAGGGATAGGCAAAGGGGCTTGGAGTGGCTCTGTTAAAAGCGTTTAAATGTCCAAACCATCAAACGATAAACTCTTTCCACTGTCTTGCAAGGCTCACCGTGACGCACCGTCCTTTTATGCCTGTCTGGAGGAGTTCACCAATCCTCAGGTCGTTCGCCCTCAGAGCTGGGAGTTCGACGAGAAAGGGGAGCTTGTCACCCGCTGGGATCGACAGACTTATCCCTATGTGATTCGTGATTGTTTCGAAGGGAAAGAGCTTGGATGGACCACGGAGGAGAGCCGAAGAGCAGCCCGGCAGTTAGTCGATATTGTCCGAGAGATCCCACCGAAACACAATGAGCACTTGATGTATAGCGAGGTCTGTGCAACAGCGGAGAAAGATGTCGTTTTGAACACCTTTGCCTCCATGAAACATTGGCAGACCATGGAAAAGGGTCACGCGACCGTCACTCATTCCGAATTTCTACTCTGGAATCTTAACTTTGATGAGGAGCACCCCGAATGGGCTGCTCAATATAAGGGCCTGCTCTGGTTGGGTTATCAAGTTTATCGTCTCCTTAACAACGGCCTTCAACCTTATCCAGCATTCGGGGGTGCCATGATGTACTGGTTCTATCCGTCCCTGAAAAAAGAAGGACAGAAAGATCTTTTTGAGCCTTATTGTCCGCCGGTGCATGCTACGCAAGAACAGGCGAAGGTCTTGGAACGGGTGCTTTCATTTCATGAGCCGAGCTTGTGGTTTTCTAGCCAAGAGGAGGCGAACAAGGCTCTCTCCGCCGTTCTATAGGATCAGATCAGGAGTTCCATTATGAGCAAACAACTCTACAAAACCCCCGACGAGATTAAAGGGCGAGAGCTGCGAAGGGAAGTCGAGACTCTGCTGAGGTGCGACCATCCCGCGATCCCTAAAGTTGTAGAATTCGGAGAAGGCGGAGGGAACGAAGAGTTTCTTCTGACGACCTTTCTTCAAGGGAAAAATCTTGAGGAACGAGTTGCAGAAGGGAGAAAACTCAACTTGGCTGACTCCGTCCTTATTTTTGGCCAGGTGTTTGACTGTCTCGAACACCTCGACGAGAAAGGGATTTTTCATGGGTTTATCTCACCCGAAAAGATAGTCATCGACGAAAGCAACAAAGCGGGGTTGATGGGCGTGGGAGCGACCCCTAGAGAGAAGAAACCTTTTTCTATAACGGCATTGGATCCCGAGACTGGAGAGAAGATCACGATAGAGCATCGTTTCGAAACCCACCCTTACTTTCCAAGGTTCCTTGATTGGCATCGTGCTGCCCGTTGCCTGGCGTTTGGTCTGTATGGCGAGGATCTTTTGAAGGCCACCTATTTTGATCGGGATTATGATCACAGGGGAATGGCAAGCCGATTAAAGTCTCTAAGTCCAGAACTTCCTGAAGAAGTCGCTGAATTTTTGACTGTAGCCATGACTCAAAATGGAACATTCTCCCATCCGACTTCATTTTTTCTGCGGTTCGTGGAGGTCGCTCAGAAGTACACCAGCCCAGACGTCAAGGGGGAAAGTTGGTGGAAGAAGGCTGCCAGAAAAGTGATACCTCAGGGGATACGGAAATCAGGGAATTGAAGCACCGGTCAACCTTCCCGAACCGGCGGTGAAGCCTGAATCCAAGCTGAATAGGCCCGCTCAAAATCCTCGTATGCTTCTGTGACGCTAGCATAGCGTCCCTCGCTCGTTGTCGATAGCATTTTAGAAAGTACTTTTTCCACTTCCTCCGATTGATTTGGGTCAAGATGCCGCAGGGTCCTTATATTTCCCACCAGCTTATTCTGCATCATCTCCCCCCACTGCCCGTCTTTCAAGGGAGGCTCACCTGTTAGCATTTCAAACACAATGCACGCGAAAGTGTATTGGTCGGCCGAGGCCTTGGCGACTTCAGGTGCCATGATGAGCTCGGGGGCCGCGTATATCGGCGTTCCCATCGACGCGCCGGCCTGTGTGATCGTGAGGTCTCGGCCTCTGCTCTTCGACAATCCCAGGTCGATGATAACGAGCCTCCCGTTCTCATCTATCATGATATTCTCCGGCTTCAGATCACGATGGACGATGTTCTTGGAGTGAAGTGCTTCCAAACCGTTGGTGATATCCTTCGCATAGGACAGGACCTTTTCAGGCTCCGGGAGGCCGTTCGCCAGTTCATCCTTTAGGTTGCCACCCGAGTAAAACGGCATAACCAACCACAAGAAATCGCCACCATCGCCCGACTCGATGGCGAAACCGATGTTAGGATGATGCTCACCGAGCCCGACCCGGGCCTCTCGGAGGAATCTCTCACGCCCATTCTGGTATTTTTCAAGATCTATATTGAAAGTTTTTTCGTCTATTTCGCCGTCGCCGAGATCATATTTGCTGTCGGACTTCCGAGGCTCCCGATTCTCAAATACTTTCAGAGCAAAGGACTTGAGCTTCCCCTCTACCTCTTTGGTCACTCGGTAAACCGGCCCCTGGGCACCCTTGCCAATGAAGTTCTTGACCAGATAGTCTTGAACAAAGGTTCCCATAAAGGCATCCTTGCCAGCCTCGCCCCGCAACTTCTCACGCTCTTTGAGGCTCCCGACTTCCCGGTTGGCGAGAGCCAGAAAAGCGATCGCACCAAAGAAGGAGATGGGGAGCAGATAAAAAGCCAGGGGGTGTAGGACTCTAGCTTCAGTTAGCTTCGAATCGGGGATCAGCCTCAACGGCTCTTTTTGCCAGACCCCCTTTTTGAGGTCGTCGACGGCGATGACAAGGTCTTCCGATTTGGCATACCCCGGCTTCTCAATGAAGAACTTGACATATTCTCTTTCTTCACCGTCTTCGATCCGTGTGAATGTCTTGAACGTCGTGACATCCAGCGGATCGGCGTCGGCCCCGGTATACCCCCTTAGGTCCGATTGCTCGCTTTGACCGACGAGCTGCCGAACTTCGGCCCCCGAAGGTAAAGTAAAAACCTTAAAGCGCGTGTTGTCAGCAGTCTTGAAAAGAGAGGGATCAAAAGCATTCAGCTCATTGGAACCTGGGCCCGCGACGACCAAATAGAGTAGAGAAACGAGAAAGGTTACAACACAAAGACCACCGCCCCAAAGTTGCCAGTTTGTGTTCTTGAGTCTCATTCTCAAGGTCTTCTTAACGAAGGATGCTCTAGCCTTCAACTAGTATTCCTTGCCATGGAAGAACCACCGAGCATTTTAGTCGTTGAGGACGACCTGGGTATGCGCGAAATTCTGGTGGAAACTCTTGAAGAAGAAGAGTATGTGGTTAGATCCGCCAGTTCGGTTGACGAGGCCCTCTCGTTAACCCCGAAATTCAGTTTTGACATCCTGGTGACTGATATAAGAATGGCCGGACCGGACGGCGTTGAAGGTTTCGTTCTTCTTAAGAGTAAGCTGC
>Ga0208017_100153_pt1 | contig 12428 bp, 9 predicted proteins | sample 30_taG_FD_184104 | JGI IMG/M metagenome (GOLD analysis project Ga0208017, IMG submission 184104) | Marine viral communities from Cariaco Basin, Caribbean Sea - 30_WHOI_OMZ (SPAdes) (version 2) | ecosystem: Environmental > Aquatic > Marine > Oceanic | place: Caribbean Sea: Cariaco Basin | collected... | reverse complement strand
TCATTTTGGTACCACGCCTTGATTATCTGAATTTCTTGAGAGCAGCCAATGCTGCGTTGAAGCAGGGCAATTAAGGTCGCTGGCGGCCAAAGTCAAGCGACCAGCGCTATTCTCCGCGAATTTCGATCAGTTTGCGCTCCCAAGCCAGCGCATGGGCGACTATTTCGTCGAGATCGGCATGTTTCGGCTGCCACGGAAAGCGCGCCATGATCGCGCGATTGTCGGAAATCAGCGAATCGGGGTCGCCGGCGCGCCGGCCTTCCATTTTCCGCGAAATTTTCATATTGGTGACCCGGTCTACGGCATCGAGCACCTCGAGCACCGAAAAACCGCGGCCATAGCCGCAATTGAGCAGATGGTTGCGAGTCGGGTCGGCGATCAGCGCCTCGAGCGCCAGCACATGGGCGGCGGCGAGATCCGAGACATGGATATAGTCGCGCACACCGGTGCCGTCGGGCGTGTCATAATCCGTCCCGAACACCGCCACGCTGTCGCGCTTGCCCAGCGCCGCCTCGACCGCAACCTTGATCAGATGGGTAGCGCCAGCGGTCGATTGCCCGGTCCGTGCCTGGGGATCGGCTCCGGCGACGTTGAAATAGCGCAAGGCGCAGAAATTCAGATCGTGGGCCGCCGAAACATCGTGCAGCATATGCTCGGTCATCAGCTTGGACATGCCATAGGGGTTGATCGGGCGTTGCGGCGTGCTTTCGCTGACCGGACTTTCCTCGGGAATGCCATAAGTGGCAGCGGTCGACGAGAAAATGAAATGGTGGACACCGCCGTTTACTGCCGATTCGATCAGGATGCGGCTTTTGGCGCTGTTGTTGTGATAATATTTGAGCGGATCGGCGACCGATTCGGGGACGATGATCGACCCCGCAAAATGCATGATCGCGCCGATATTCTCGTCCGCGATGATTTGCGCGAGCAGGGCAGAATCCTCGATATCGCCTTCGTAGAAAGCGACATCCTCCGGCACGGCCCAGCGGAAGCCGGTGGTCAGATTGTCGATCACCGCGACCGGCCAGCCCGCATCGCGCAGCGCAAGCACGGCATGGCTGCCGATATAGCCGCCGCCGCCAGTAACCAAAATCGTGAACGGTTTTGCCATGGGTTGCATATCCTCGTCAGTTCTCAGTATCAGCTGTTTAGTCCGCCGCAATCTTCAATCGATTAACCGTGCCCGCGTGCGGATGCAATTTTTTTGCCGCAGTGTCCGCGATTATGCGCTAGGATATGTCGGGGGTGTGTAGAGGAGTTAGTATCATGGCCGCTTTTCCATCAATTGCGACGGGCGCATTGGCAGCATTGCTGCTAACCGGATGCGCGGCGATGACGCCGCCGGTAGACGTCACCCGGTTCCACAACGCCGAGGTCGCCCCGATCATACCGGGATCCGTTCACATCCAGCCCAATTTCCCGGACCAGGACGACAGCAGCAGTATCGAATATATGACCTATTCCGCCGCACTGCTGCGCGAACTGCAGCGAGTGGGCTTTACCGAAGCGCGCGACAATCCGGACAATAGCGAATATGTCGTGCGCTACACGATCGACCGGGCGGTGCTGACCGCTGGCGGAACACGGTCTCCCGTATCGGTCGGCGTCGGCGGCAGCACCGGCAGCTACGGGTCCGGCGTTGGCCTGGGCATCGGGATCAACCTGAGCGGGCCGCCGAAGGACAGGATCGCCACGGAGCTATCGGTGCGAATCGCCCATCGCGCCAATGGCAATGTGATCTGGGAAGGCCGCGCATCGATCGAGGCCAAACAGGGCTCGCCCGCATCGCAGCCGGGCCTCGCGGCGTCAAAATTGGCAGAAGCCTTATTCAAGGACTTCCCCGGAGTGTCCGGAACCACTATCACCGTCCCATGACCATAAAAATCACCAGCGCTTTCGATAGCGGCAATATCGAAGTTCATGCCATTGAGGGCACCACCGCCCAACTGTCGATCCGCAAGGACAAGGACAGCGAGTTTTTCCAGTGGTTCCATTTCCGGGTTGCCTGCGAAATTGGCGACGAACTGGAACTGAATATTGGCGGCCTCAAGGAATCGGCCTATCCGCAGGGCTGGCCCGATTATGACGCCTGCGTCAGCGAGGACCGCGCCTATTGGGGCCGCGCGCCGAGCAGCTATGACGAAGACAGCGGCACCCTGACGATCCGCTATACCGCCAGCAGCAATATCATCTGGTTCGCCTATTTCGCCCCCTACAGCATCGAACGGCATCATGATCTGATCGCCGAGGCCGCCGGTTTCGAAGGGGTTTCGGTGCGGACGCTTGGCCACAGCCTGGAGGGGCAGCCGATCGACTGCGTGGAACTGGGCTCGGGCGACAAGCAGGTCTGGCTCTACGCCCGCCAGCATCCCGGCGAAAGCATGGCCGAATGGTGGATGGAAGGCGCGCTGGACATGCTGACCGATCCCTCGGACCCGCATGCGCGGCGCCTGCTGCAGAAATGCCGCCTCCATATCGTGCCCAACATGAACCCGGATGGTTCGTGCAGAGGGCATCTGCGAACCAATTTCGCCGGTACCAATCTCAACCGCGAATGGCACGAGCCGAGCGCCGAAAAATCGCCCGAAGTGCTGTGTGTCCGCGATGCGATGGACGCAAGCGGAGTCGATTTCGCGATGGATGTGCATGGCGATGAAGCGATTCCCGCGGTCTTTATCGCCGGCTTCGAGGGCATTCCCTCGATCACCGACGCGCAGCTCGAGACCTATCACGGCTTCCGCAACCGGCTCGCCGAACGGACGCCGGATTTCCAGACCAAGCTCGGCTATCCCACCGCTGCCGATGGCAAGGCCAATCTGTCGATGTCGACCAACCAGCTCGCCGAACGCTTTGGCGCGGTGGCGATGACACTGGAGATGCCGTTCAAGGACAATCGCGATCTGTCCGATGCCGAACAGGGCTGGTCGCCGGAGCGCTGCACCCTGCTGGCCCGCGAATGCCTGGCGACGCTGGCCGAGATGATCGACGATATCTAGAGAGATATAGTCCCGGGTGGTGTGTCACCCCGCTGGCTGAAATACAGTCTCGACAACATCTGCTTAGTCGGCCTGCGCCACCTGCGGGTAGAGCGGAGTCGTGCCTGCGGGAGGGCCGACAGCGGCAGGATCTGCTGCAGGCCCTCGCGCGTGCCCCCCGCGTCGATCGCGGGACGGGCACGCACCAGGAACTTCAGGCCTCAGTACTTCTGACTCTGTCCTCAATAGACCATATTGAAGCCGTAGAGATGGAACTGGAACGTGACCCAGGTCAGCACCAGCCCGGCGAAGATCATCAGGACCGCGCCCAGTTTCATCGTCCAGCGGCGCCCGTTCTGAACCGAAAGCACCAGATGCCATATGGAGGTGAGCAGCAGACCGATGGATGCAAGGGGCGTTATAATCCTGAGCAGGTGGAGCAGCCAGTCAAGCGGCCCGCCGACGCTGCCGATGTCGGCAGAAAAGGCAGCGACGAGCCCGACCCAGCCGGCGACGGCCGCAAGCACCAGCCAGGCACAGACCCGAGACAGGCGATAGGCGAGAAGCGAACGGTCGGTCAGCGCAAATTCCGCCTTGTAGCTTCGCCGCACCAGAGCCCGGATCGGCCAGGCCAGGGCTGCGATCAGAGCGATCGCGAGCGCCGCCAGCAGCGCCGGGACCAGCCACGCCGCATTGGTTGCCGCAGGTGCCGGCTCGAGCACCGTGAAGGGCGAGAATGTGTCGATGCTGAAGCGGACCACCCGGCCATCCTTCACTTCGGCCGCAAGCCGTTCCCCGGTCGTCGTGTCACGCCATACAAAGGGCTCGACCTCGACCCATTCCCGGATACCTGCGCTCATGCCGTCTAACGAGGGAATCATGATCTTGCCATCCGGCCCTACCAGAACCTTGGTCGTGCTGAGCAGACCGAACAGGCTCACGAAATTGGTGAATGAACCGCGGCTCATCACATAGGTGCCAGCCATCATCTCGGCATGCTTGCGTGCCGTGGCTTCGTCGATCGGCGTAAATTGCCTGTTGTCCGGAAGATAGCGATTGGCGAATTTCTGGATCAGCGCGGTTCGGACAGCGTGCGAAGCACCCTCTTTCCCGCCGCTGTTCATCGTGATGTACACCCCTATATTCTCTTTCGGAAACAGCCAAAGATCGCTGTGAAACAGACCAGTGTCGCCGCCGTGGGAGATGGCGCGCCGCCCGTTGATCAATTGCTCGTAAAAACCGAGGGCCATGGAATTGAGCGGGCCCAGCTTGGGAGCCTGATAATTGTGCATCATGCGGGCCGTCTCCGGCGAGAGCAGTTTGCCGCCATCAGCAAGATGCGCCATCATGAATTTGCCCATATCGGCGCTGCTCGCCGACAGGCTGCCGGCGGGTGCGGGAACAACTATTTCGAAGGGCTGGGCCGGTCCGGCCAGGCTCTTGTAGCCGCTCGACATGAAGGGCTTGAACTTCGCCGGTAGTGGTTGCCGGAAGGTCGAATGCGTCATGCCAAGCGGAGCAAATATGCGCTGTTCGACATAATCGTCGAAAGACATGCCGCTGACCCGTTCAACAATATGGCCGGCAAGCGCGGTCGCATAATTGGAATAGGCGGGCGTGGTGCCCGGGGCGAAGACCCGTTCCGGCAAGGCCTCCCTGGAATATTTGCCGAGCTCCATGACCGCTTTCGGATCATTGCTGATCAGATGGCGAATCGATTCCTCGAATCCGGCGCTGTGGGTCATGATGTTGCGCAAGGTAATCGGCTTGCCGTCATAAGGAGGAATCTTGAAGTCGAGATAGGCGTTCACATCCTTGTCGAGGTCGAGTTTTCCGGCTTCGACCTGCTGCATCACGGCAGTCCAGGTGAACAATTTGGAAATCGAACCGGGGCGGAACATCGTGGTTTTGCCATCAACCGGCTTTTTGGTGGCGAAGTCGGCATAGCCATAGCCTTTTTCAACGATGGGCTGGCCGTTGTGCACCACGACCACCGCACCACCGGCAATCTGGCCACGCTCCAGGGCATAAGGCATAAAGCCGTCCAGCCATGCCGTCACGTCTGCGGTATCGAGAACGACTGTTTCCGGCGGGGGTGCAGAAGACTTGCCGGGCTGGGAATTGGAAGCGCCGCCGCTGTCGGGCTTGGTCGGCGCCTGGGCAGATAAAGGCACAAAGCCTACCATCGCCAACATTATCATGAGTTTATAGAAAAAACGCATATCTCAACTCCCTGTGCCCATGGCCTTGTCCATCTCGCGGCGACTCATGTGGCCTTGCGAGCAGTCATAGAACTATAGCCTTATGAGGACATAAAAAGCCTAATTAGGCAAATGTCAAATCAGGATTTGGTAATTGGACACTTCACGCCATCAGAACAATAGGCGCACCGAACGATAACACAGGCCATTCGATGGCAGAATGGCAGGGCTTAGAAGGAGATGATGGACGATATCTGGAGACCGGAAGACTGCCCCCTGCGCCGCCGTCAAGCGGTGACAAGGGACGGCCTTCCCGGCTAGTGCCTCTGTACATCGGCGGGCTAGTCCGCCTCGATGTCGCGCTTGTAGGTTTCCGGCAGGAACAATATCCCGACCACGGCAGTGATCCCGGCGATGATGATGGCGTACCACAGCCCCTGATAGATATTGCCGGTCGCCGCGACCATGGCGAAGGCGACGGTTGGCATGAAGCCGCCGATCCAGCCGTTGCCGATATGATAGGGCAGCGACAGCGAACTGTAGCGGATTCGCGCAGGAAACAGCTCGACCAGCAGCGCCGCGAGCGGGCCGTAGACCATGGTGCCCAGCGTACCCAGAGCGCAGAGGATCAGCAGCACCCGGAACCGGTTGATCTGTTCCGGGTCGGCGCTGGTCGGATAGCCGGCCGCCTCCAGTTCCCTTTCCACACTGACCCCGAAGGCGGCGATGGTCGCAACCGTCGCCTCGTCCGTGAGGCCGGTAGGATTGGGCGCGAGGATCATGCGGTCGCCGATCTGAACCGAGGCAATGGTCCCTTCCGGGGCCTCGACATTGTTATAATTGACTCCGCTTTTCGCCAGATAGGATTTGACGATATCGCAGCTGGTTTCATCAAAGCTGTTGCTGCCGATCGGATCGAACTGGAACGAACATTCGCTGCCATGGGCCACAACCGTGACCGGCGAGCGTTCTATCGCCGCCGCCATTTCCGGGTTCGCTGCGCCGACCAGCGCGTTGTAGAGCGGGAAATAGGCAAAGACAGCGATTACACAAGCGGACATCATGATCGGCTTGCGACCGATCTTGTCGCTGAGCCAGCCCCAGAAGACATAGAGCGGGATGGTTATGGTCAGCGCCGTCGCTACCAGAAAATTGGCGGTAGCGCCGTCGACCTTGGCAATTTTTTCCAGGAAGAACAGCGGATAGAGGTGGCCGGAAAAACCGATCACCGCCTGCCCCGCAACCGCACCGAACAGCGCGATCAGGACAATTTTGAGATTTTTCCACTGGCCGAAAGCTTCGGTTAGCGGTGCTTTGGACGTCTGGCCGTGCGACTTCATCCGCTGGAACACCGGGCTTTCGTTGAGCTGCAGGCGGATCCACAGTGCCACCAGCAGCAGCACGATCGAGAAAAGGAAGGGCAGACGCCAGCCCCAGGCAAGAAAGTCGTCAGCCTCTAGAGTCGTGCGCAAGCCGACGACAAACATCGACGCCAGGATCAGCCCCATCATCGCCGTGGTCTGGATGAATCCGGTGTAGAAGCCGCGTTTCCCCTTCGGCGAATGTTCCGCGATATAGACTGCCGCACCGCCATATTCGCCGCCGATCGCCAGACCCTGCAACAGCCGCAGCGCCATCAGGATGATCGGAGCGGCGATGCCGATGCTTTCATAAGAAGGGAGCAGGCCGACAGCAAAGGTCGACAGGCCCATGATCGCCATGGTGACGAGAAAGGTCTTTTTGCGCCCCACGATATCTCCGACCCGGCCAAAGACCAGGGCGCCGAACGGCCGCACCGCAAAGCCGGCGGCAAACGCCATCAGCGCCAGAATGAAACCGGTGGTTTCGTTGACGCCGGAAAAGAATTTCGCCGAAATGACGCTGGCGAGCAGGCCATAGAGATAGAAATCATACCATTCAAATACCGTTCCCAAGGAGGACGCGGTGATAACCAGCTTCTCATTCTGTTTTTTGCCCACGCCATCCGGCAAAGCGTCCGTCTTGGTAGCCAATGTCCTTCTCCCTTTTTGCCCCGATAGCGACGGCAGGCATCTGCCTTCCCCTCGCTCTCGGGATTATCCCTGTCTGATCCCGTGCGGACCGCCATCGCCGGGAATCGCTCCCTCAACCGATTTCGTCGCCTGCGAAAGGAGCAGATAATTCCGAATATAGATCATGAACCGCTCCTCTCTTTTTATAGTAACTCACTCGTGAGTGAATATTATGTCTGTGTAGCCCCGGTGACCCGCTCCGCTTGCCGCCTCAGCCTTTGTCCTGCTTCCGCTGCTCGCAAATTTCCTTGAACCCGGCAGCCATGAACCGCGCCATCCGCTGTTTAACCGCCGAATAATCCTCCGAATGGCACAGGCCGTCCGACAATTTGTCGATCCGGCCCGTCCGCGCCAGAGTCAGCATCAGTGCGCCGGTCACAAAATGATAGCCCCAGAAAATATCTTCCTCGGCCGAGTCCGGCAGCGCCTTTTTCAAGATTTCGATCAGGCGCAGCACGACCGGATCAAAATATTTGTCCATATATTCCGCGCCATCCGGACTGTTCGATGCCTGGGCACCGAATGCGCCGTAATTTTTCCAGCCTTCCCCGCCCTCGATATAGAGATCGAGATCGGTGTCGAGAAACGCATGCAGTGCCCCCTCTACCGTCGGACTGTCGCCAGCCGCCCTGTCATAGTCATCAAGCGCCTTCATCCGCTTTTCGATGGTCACCACTGCGCGCCGAGCGAATACCGCATCGAACAGCGTCTGCTTGTCGTCGAAATAATAATTGAGCAGCGTGTGATGGACGCCGACCTGTTTGGCCACGTCCTTCAGGGTCACGCCATAAAAGCCGTGCTTGGAAAACAGCAGTTCGGCGACATCCAGAATCTGCTCCATCATCTCGGCGCGCTGCTCTGCCTTCGACGATTTCTTGACTGCAGTTTTTGCTTTCGACGCCAAACTCATTTCCTTCTGCACATGCCGGTGACCGGCCTCAACCCCGGATGCCCTACACTTATCCGTAATCTGCTCGCAATTGTATTTTGTCGATCTTGCCGGTGGCAGCCAGGGGCATCCGGTCGAGCCGGATGATTGCGTCCGGAATCCACCAGGAGGCGACACCTTCGCGCAAGGGTGCCAGCAGAGCCTCGTCATCAATCTCTTCGTCACAGGTTTCGACCAGCAGGATCGGCCGTTCGCCCCATTTGGGATCGGTCCGGCCGATAACCGCAACGAGCGACACCTGCGGCAGCGCGCCGACCAGCGATTCCATCTCGGCAGGATTGATCCACTCGCCCCCCGATTTGATCAGATCCTTGGCGCGACCGGTAATCCTGATATTGCCGGAGGGATCAATCCGGGCCAGATCGCCGGTATCGAACCACCCGTCGGCATCGGTAGCCGGCGCGGGATCACCAAAATAGCGCCCAACGACGCTGGGCCCGCGGACCCGCAAATGACCCTCCGGTCCGCGCTGGTCATCCAGTGGCAGGCCTTCCTTGTCCGTAAGCAGAAGGTCGATTCCGATCGCCGGCCTTCCGGAAACACCGGGCGCCCGTTCGGGGTCACCGGGGATGGCCGCCGTGCCAAGCGGCGATAATTCGGTCATTCCCCAGCTTGTCTGCACTTCGGCGCCAAGCCGTTGCTCGATCCGCTCCATCAGGGCGGGCGGCATCGATGCCCCGCCGACCAGAATCCGTTCGAGCGAGGGCAGATCGCCGCCTTCTTTCTCGAGATGCTCCACCAGACCCAGCCAGACCGTCGGAACGCCGACCCCCAGAGTCACAGATTCGGACCGGATCAGTGAAGCCAGATGCGCTCCGTCGCTGTGGCGGCCCGGCAGGACAAGCTTGCCGCCAACCGCCGGTACCGTAAACGGCAGGCCCCAGGCATTGGCATGAAACATGGGTACCACCGTCAGCACCGCATCATGCGACCGCACGCCCATGACGTCGGCACTGAGCTGCCGCATCGTGTGCAGATAGCATCCGCGATGCGTATAGGTGACGCCCTTGGGCGCTCCCGTCGTGCCCGAGGTAAAGCAGAGACCGGATGGCATATGTTCGTCGAACTGCCCCCATTCGATGTCCGCCGATTCAGCGGCCATCGCTGTTTCCAGCGAACCGATATTGAGACCCTCGCTTGCCTCGATCGCCGCTCCGTGATCGTCGAGCAACAGGATATGCTCTATTGCGCTGCCTTCGACCGAAGCGGCCTGCGCCAGCGGCAGCAGATCCGGGCTGACCAGCAGGACCCGTGCTTCGGATTGGGCGAGCATCGAGCCGAGATTCTTGGCCGTCAGGCGCGGATTGAGCGTATGGCACACTGCCCCCATGCCGATGATTCCGTACCAGCTTTCGAAATGCCCCCGGCTGTTCCAGGCCAGCGTCGCCACGCGGTCGCCCTGGCGCACGCCGAGCCGGTGCAGAGCGGCAGAAACCGCGCGCGCCCGTTCATAGAGTTCGGCATAGCCAATCCGTTCGACACTTCCGTCCGCCGCTGCCGACACCACCTCCGCAAGGGGGTGCCATTTTGCAGCGTGGGAGAGGAACTTGTCGAGCGTCAGTGCATAATCCTGCATTGCGCCGTCGATCATTGGCAGCCCTCTGCTTTGGGGGGAAGGGGCGGCGAAATGATTCCGACATTCCAGTTCCACGGCATATCGCCCGCCGCCCGACGGCGGCACACAACCGCTTCGTGCAGCGCCGCTGTGCCGGGGAAAAGATTGTGGCGCATATGCGGCTCGTCGGCAAAATGCATGAAGGCCCTGTCCTCCGAATAAGGCAGCCAGTTGGGCTGGCCCTTGGCCCGGGGTCGCCCGCTCCGGGCGAAACTGGCCCAATAATCGCCCATCGCGTCGATCAGCTTGCGCTCGGCCAGCTTGTCCGGAATCTTTGGCCAAAGCGGCGGGGTCTTGCTGGCCGTGTCAAATAGGAAGGGCAGTTCGGCAGCATGAAATGCATGCAATTTCCATTGCTGGGTCGCCGGATAGCCATGATCAAAAAGATAGAGATAGGCGGGTTGGCCCAGCGCCGCCTGGTTCGACACCAGTCGCTCGGACGTCCAGCCGTACATCGCATCGCGGGTAGCGGCGAGCATGCTTTCATCAATATCCTTTGCCGGATAGCGAGCCAGAAAAGCATCGGCAAATTCGCCATAATTTGCCCGAATGGCCGCTTCATAGGCCGCCGCATCGGCGGGCGCCTTGGGCAGCAGAAAGCGCAGGGAGCGGATTTCGCCGGCGTTGAAGCCCGCGAGTATCGGCACCGGCGCCTGTTCATTGCGGTCGAAGGTCTCGACCAGTTGCCGGGGCACATTTTTGCCGTCGATGACAGGGAAAGGGAAATAGCCGGTCGCCGGCGCCTTGTTCACAATTTCTTCCGCCGGCAGCGCGCGAAGCGCGGCAAGGTCGGATGCACCGAGCTTTGCCGCGAGGTCGACGCCCTGCTCCTCCGCCGGCACCATGCCGTTTCGCTTTTCACGCAGCGCCGGCGCGGACACCATATAGGCGCTCTGGGCGACGGCCTTGTGGAACAGCCCGCGTGCGTCCGGTGCCGCCATCAGATACATGACGCTCAGCGCTCCCGCGGACTCCCCGGCGATCGTCACATTGCCGGCGTCACCGCCGAAAGCGCCGATATTGCGCTTCACCCAGGCGAGCGCCGCAATCTGGTCGAGCAGCCCGTAATTGCCCGACACCCCGTCCGCCGATTCGGCGCTGAGCGCCGGATGCGCGAAATAGCCGAGCGCGCCAAGCCGGTAGTTGATCGAAACGACAACCATCCCCCGCTCGGCAAGCGCGCTGCCGTCATAGAGCGGGTCGCCGCCGGAGCCGGTGGTCAGCGAGCCGCCGTGGATCCAGAGAAACACCGGCGCATTGCTTGCATCTTCCGGTGCCCAGATATTGAGCGACAGGCAATCCTCGCTCATCGCCGGCAGGTCCCAGGCGTAGATGCTGGGGCCGCGCGGTTTCGGCTGCATGCATGCCGGGCCGAATTTCGTGGCATCGCGGACATCCTGCCAGGCGGAAAGCGGCTGGGGCGGTGCCCAGCGCCGCTTTCCGGTCGGGGACGCCGCATAGGGGATGCCCTTGAAAATATGCATCCCCCTGCTCGCCTTTCCTTCGACCTTGCCCGCCGGCGCCTCGACCACGGGGCCGGTCGCGGCGGCAGAAGGCGCTGGCAAAAACGCGGTTGCGACAAGAGCAAGCGGCAGCAGACGGCAGATCATCCTAAAGTCCATTTTTCCGTTATCCGTTCAGAAACGATAATTGGCGCGAAGACCAACCGTGCGCGGCCGGAGCCGGGCATAGCGTCCATCGAGAAAGGCTTCCGGATGGATATAGGTGATCGAGGAATCGTCAAAGATATTCTCGACATAGGCGGTCAGGTCGAGCGCCCCCAGCTTGACCCCGGCAAACAGATTCACATTGGTCCACGCCTCGGTGAAGTCATAGGTCGGGCTGACCGTATCGGGATCCCCCGGGACATTGGGGAACTGGTTCGGAAATGATCCGACATGCGACGCGTTCAGCGCCGCAAAGGCAGTCTTGCCATCGCCGACAGCAAAGTCATAGCGCAAGGTGCCCGATCCCTGAAAATGCGGCGAGGCCAGCCGGACGCCCGGTACCGCACCCGAAATCGCGGCTTCGACCGGTGACAGGTCGGTGACCTTCGCCCGGTTGAACGATCCGTTGACCGCCAGGCTGAGACCGGCAAAAGGCCGGGCCAGAAACTCGAATTCGAGCCCATAGCTTTCGGCGCCGCCGATATTGGTGGCAAACTGGATCGAATCCGAGACCCGGTTCGCCTGTACCTGGATGTCCTTCCAGTCGATATAATAAGCCGCAAGATTGGCGGTCAGATCACCGCCCAGCCAGCTGCCTTTCAGGCCGACTTCATAGTTGGTCACACCGTCCGATTTCGCACCGTCCGGGATGACAATGTCATTCGGAGCCGCCGCCGGCGGGGCCAGGCCGGCGCGGGCATTGACCACCGGCGTCCGGAAACCGGTCGAGACGGTGACATAGGTGGTGAGATCGCTATTCGGTTTCCACGATGCACTGGCCTTCCAGGACAGACGATCATCCGAAACCTTCAGTCCCTCGGCATAGGCATTGGGCGTTATGGTGAGCGGCGGGAAAAAGAAGCCGCAGGCGGGAAAGAGTTCCCGGCAATAGGCCGCCGTCAGATAGTTGCTGGAATAGCCGCCAGCGCGAGTGAAGCTCTGCACTTTTGTATTGCCATAACGCAGGCCG
>Ga0208017_100152_pt1 | contig 12481 bp, 14 predicted proteins | sample 30_taG_FD_184104 | JGI IMG/M metagenome (GOLD analysis project Ga0208017, IMG submission 184104) | Marine viral communities from Cariaco Basin, Caribbean Sea - 30_WHOI_OMZ (SPAdes) (version 2) | ecosystem: Environmental > Aquatic > Marine > Oceanic | place: Caribbean Sea: Cariaco Basin... | reverse complement strand
ACATCCTCACTCGCCCGTTCGGTGCTTCGGTGGGCGACTACCTCACCCAAGCCCCCGCCGATGGCGGCCTCGGTCTGGGCGCCAACGCCACCAGCGGCCTGTTCCTGGTCGTGATCGTTGCGGCAGTCGCGTGGTTCACCTCGCAGCAGCGTAAGGCTGACGCGCTGCAGACGTCCGCGGCTACCGAGGTCGTCACGGCCTGAGCTGGAGCAGAGCAACGGCCCCTCGTCCTCCGCGGAGGACGAGGGGCCGTTGGCCTTGGGACCGGCTCAGGCTCCGATCACTGCCGCACTACTTTGCCGACTCACCGCTCTCGTCGGCGTCCTGGTGGCCGGGCTCGTTGGGGTTGGCGTCGGGACCGTCGTCGGCTTCACCCGACTCCGCGGCCTCGGTGCCCTCCGAGGACTCGGCCTCGCCGCTCTCGTCGGCGTCCTGGTGGCCGGGCTCGTTGGGGTTGGCGTCCGGACCCACGTCAGGGCCGTCATCGGACTCGGCGGCCTCGGTGCCCTCCGGCCCTTCGCCCTTCTGGGTGTCGGTCTGCACCACGCTGGTGTCGGACCCCTGGGTGGATGGGGCTGCCTGGGCGGTCATCACACCGCCGATACCGAACCCGGCGATGACGGCGCCAGCGCCGATCACAGCGACATTGCGTTTGATGTTGCGCATCTGCTTCTCCCTTCATCGACCGCCTGGTGCGGTCTGGTTGCACCAGAGTTGCAACAGGGCGCTGTGAAGAGGCTGAGATCACCTGAGGGCCCCATAAGAAGGATCGACATGCTCGATGCCGCCGGCGAGTCCTACGGTGGGGCCACTACGAGAACGGACTTACCCATGAATGCCAAACAAGTGCTGCTCGTCGAGGACGACGAACGCATCGGCTCCTCGCTCGTCCGAGCGCTCACCGGGAACGACTTCGATGTGCGCTGGGAGCGAACCGGCCACGAGGCCGCGGCCACCGCGATCAGCTGGGAGCCGGACCTGATCCTGCTCGACCTCGGACTCCCTGACATGGATGGCTTGGACGTCTGCCGCAGGATCCACGCTGCCAACCCGTTGCTCGAAGTGATCATGCTGACGGCGCGCGACGAGGAGCTCGACATCGTGGTGGGGTTGGATGCCGGTGCTGTCGACTACATCACGAAGCCCTTCAAGTTGGCTGAGCTGCTGGCGCGGGTTCGCGCCCAGCTCCGGCGTCAGGGGAGTCGCGACCCCGGGGTCCTCGATGCTGGCTCGCTTCGCCTCGAAGTCCCGTCGCGCCGCGTGTGGCTCCATGGGGAGGAGCTCAGCATGCGTGCCAAGGAGTTCGATCTGCTGGCTCGGTTGATGCTGAGCCTTGGCGAAGTGGTCACGCGCGAGGCGCTGATGAGTGAGGTCTGGGACGAGAATTGGTTCGGATCGACTAAGACGCTGGACTTCCACATCGCCGCCCTGCGCCGCAAGCTCGACGGCTCGGACGACGAGAGCCGGATCACGACGGTGCGCGGCGTTGGGTATCGCTTGGAACGCGGATGAGGTCGCGCATCCTGACCGCGATCCTCTCGGTCTCCGCGCTGGCGGTGCTTCTCTTCGGTGTGCCGCTGGCGATCGTGGTGGACCAGGTGATCGGCGAGGACGCGGCGCTGCGCGTCGAACGCGCAGCGGTCTTGGCTTCCCGTGTGGTGCCGGGCGACTTTGCCACCGGAGATGATCCGGTGGAGCTGCCACCGGACCAGGACGGTATCGCCGTTGGCCTCTACGACCGCGGCGGCAACTTGGTGACCGGGACCGGACCCGCCAGGGCTGACGACGCCACCCGGCAGGCCCTGCTCAATCGCGTTATCGAGACCGAGAGCCAGGGCTTTCGCGTGGTCACGGTCCCCGTCGCCGCGGACGAGCAGGTGGTTGGCGTGATCCGGGCCCAGCAGCCGACGGCCGACAGTGCAGCCCGCACCCGGCGCCTGGTGCTCGTGATCGCTGCGCTGGCTGTCCTGGTGCTCGCCATCGGAGCCGGGGTCGGTTTCGTCCTCGCCAACCGTCTGACACGTCCGGTGAGAAGACTGCGGGACGCCGCGGTCCACCTCGGCGACGGGGACTTCACGATCGCCGTGCCCGCGAGCAGGATTCCCGAGCTGGACCAGGCTGCTGTTGCCCTGACCGTCACGGCCGGCCGTCTGGACGCGCTGGTGACTCGGGAGCGATCGTTCAGCAGCGATGCCTCCCACCAGTTGCGCACCCCCTTGACCGGGCTCCGAGCCTCGATCGAGACCGAACTCGCCTTTCCTCGGTCCGATCGCACGGCCGTTCTCACCGACGCACTCGTCGACCTCGATCGCCTGGAGCGCACGATCACCGAGATCTTGAGTCTCTCCCGCAGTGCCGCAGCCACCACGTCGAGCTTCTCCTTGCCCATCGTCATGCGCGAGACGGAATCGGTATGGCGAGATCGGCTGCGTGCTGCCGGTCGTGCGCTCTCGATGGAGCTGGGTGCCGAGGCGCCTCCGGTGCTGGGCAACGCCGGGAGCCTGCGTCAGGCGCTCGACGTGTTGCTGGACAACGCGCTCGCCCACGGTCAGGGCAGGGTGACCGTGTCGGTCTCGGTCACCGCTGACTCCGTGACGGTCGCGGTCTCCGATGAAGGGACAGGCTTCATCGAGGACCCGACCGAGGAGCGAGGGTCGGCGACCCGGAGCCCGCTGGGTCACGGACTGGGGCTGCCCCTGGCTCAACGACTCCTGGAGTCGATCTCGGGACGTCTCGTGATCCGGCGGTCCGGACCCCGCCCGGAGATCGCCTTGGTGCTCCAACGCGCCCACGTCTGAGGCCCAGGACAGGCTCGAGGACCTAGGATCCGGGTCGCCAGCGCGAGTGCCGGACCAGTTCGGACCATTTCTGGGCCATTTCTGGCACACCGCTCACCTTCTGCACGCCTGGCACTGGCGCGCGACTTCGTAGCGTCGTCACATCGGACCAAGTGGGCCGAGCGCGGACTCTGCGCAGCAGACGCCAGGAGGCGACAGATGCCTGATCCAGCCATCGAGGTCAAGGGCCTCAACCACGTCTATGACGACAAGCCGGTGCTCGACGACCTGACGTTCACCGTGGAGCACGGCGAGATCTTCGGGTTCCTCGGGCACAACGGGGCAGGCAAGACGACGACCGTCAACATCCTCACCACGCTGCTGCGCCCCACGTCGGGTGTCGCCCGCGTCTGCGGCCACGACGCGGTCACCGATCGTGACGAGGTCACCCGGCGCATCGGCTACCTGCCGTCGGAGGTCCGGATGTACGGGCACCTGACCGCGCAGGAAAATCTCGAGTTCTTCGCGCGGCTCTCGGGTGTCCCGCACCCTGCTCAGGCTGCAGCGGAGACGCTCGCCTACCTGGGGGCCGAACACCTGGCACCACTGCGGGTCAGCACCTTCTCGACCGGGATGCGACAACGTCTCGGCATCGCGCAGGCGATCGTCCACCGTCCGGCCGTGCTGTTCCTCGACGAACCCACGTCCGGACTCGACCCCCAGGGTGTGCGTCAACTGCGGGAGACCATCCAACGTCTCAACGAAGACCTGGGGATGACGGTGTTCATGAACACCCACCTCCTCAGCGAGGTGGCTCGGCTGTGCACCACGATCGGAGTGCTGAGCCACGGGCAGTTGATCTACCAGGACTCCATGGCCGAGACCACGCGCCGCTTCCCGGATGAACGCTCACTCGAGGACATCTACGTGCGGGTCGAGGACGCGACGCCATGATCGTGACGCTGACGCACCACCAGCTGCGGTCGATTCGTCGACAGCGGACCTTCGTCATGTTTCTCGGCTCGTTCGTCCTCATCACAACGATGGCCGCGCTCCTGGGGTACTCCAGCTCACGAACGATCGTGCGCGTGTACGACGAGGCCACGAAGCTGCTCGCCGAGACCGGACAGCCGGCTCCACCCAACCCGTTCGACGTGACGCCAAGCTTGGCGCTGCTCTCGAACATGACGATCTATGTCCCCTTCATCGGGGCGATCCTCGCGGTGGTGCTCGGACATTCGACCGTGATCGACGACAAGGCGTCCGGCATCGGTCGGCTGATCTTCTCGCGTCCGCTGAGCCGGCGCACCTACCTGGCCAGCAAGGTGCTGGCCGTTGCCCTGGCACTGGCCGTGGTCATGGTCGTGAGCTGGGCGATCAGCACGGTCGCGGTGCTGCTGATCAACGGAGGCATCTCGCCCGGCGACGTGGGCCGACTGGTGACCTACTTCGCGCTGTCCTGGGCCTACTTGTTCGTGTTCGTCCTGTTGGGAATCGTGACTGTGCTCGTGACCCGGCAGCGGGCCACTGCGCTCCTCACTGCTCTGGGCGTATGGGTGGCGATCACGTTCGTGCTTCCCCAGGTCACCTCGGGGATTCGTCCGGTCGCTTCGTTGAATCCGCTCACCGCCCCGGCTCCCGCGGTCCAGTCGTTCTTCCAGATGACCTCGCACCTGCGCCCCCTGTCGCTGTCCGAGGAGTACAAGAGCGCGAGCGCCACCATCTTGCGCACCGGCGCTGCAGAGTCGCTGGGTCAGACCCTGACGCACACCGCTCCGGTGCTCGTCGCGGCAGTGGCCCTCGGTGCTCTCTGCCTCGGCTTGATCCACCGACACGACTACTCGAGGAGCGGTTCCGATGAGTGAGGCATCCGGCAAGATCTTCGCCCTGGCGAGACACGAGTACCGATCCGCAGTGCGAAGCCGGACCATGGCGGCCTTCGCCGTGATCCTGGTCAGCGCCACCCTGGTCTCCGTCTACGTCTCCTCCGTCGAGTACGCGGCACAGTTGGCCGACTACCAGACCTACCGTGCTGCCGCACTGGCCAACGGCCTCCCGCGAATTGCCCCCTCCCCGCTCGCTCCGCTCTCGCTGCTGCGCGGAGCCTTGGAGTACCTGGAAATCATCGGCGCCGTCATCGCCATCACCCTCGGCTACCTCAGCGTGGCGCGAGAGCGTTCGAACCGGACATTGGCCCTGATCCGTTCGCGCCCCGTGAGCATCAACGAGCAGACCGCAGGCCGGCTGATCGGCGCCGTGGGCGTGCTGTCCACGCTGGTCCTGGCCACTGTCGTCGTTGCTGTTGCCGGTGTCGGCGTGATCGGCCACGACTGGCTCAGCATCGGGCAGGTCTTCCGGGTCGTCCTCGTCGGCCTGGCGGCCGTCGTCTACCTGGGCATCTTCTACTGCCTCGGTGTGATCGCGACCACGCGCGCTTCGCTGGCCACCAACGGGCTGATCGTGGCTCTCGGCGTGTGGCTGGTGGTCGTCCTCGTCCTTCCGCAGATCGGCGACACCCTGGACGCCGACAACCAGGTGCCGGGTGGTCTCTTCGCTGCCCTCGGGCTCGGCCATGACGGTGAGGTCACCATCCTTCAGCACTTCGTGGGCTACGAGCGGACGCGCACGTGGATCGAGGATGCGTCACTCACCAAGCACTTCGAGCGTTTCGCCTTCGCCCTGACCGATGTGAAGGAGCGCTACCGAGTCCACGGCCTGGGGTGGCTCATCAACGAGACCAAGGCGGACCTGGCGTGGCTGCTGGCCTACGCGCTCGCCCTGGTCGCGGGTCTGCGCCACACCCTGCGCCGTCAATCCAGAACCGCGTCATCGACCACCACCTAGAGGAGCAACCATGACTACCCACCGATCCCACCTCCGCCCTGCCACCAGGAGTCGCCGACTGAGCGTCAGCCTGGCCGCCCTGGTCGTTGCCGCCGCAGGGCTGCTCAGCGCCTGCGGCGGGAGCAGTTCGACGGCCCCCAGTGCCTCTGCCAGCTCGAACGCCACCTCCGGCCAGGTGCTTCCGGTGACCTCGAATCCCATCAAGAACACGGCGACAGCCACACCGTTGGCCATCGATTCGGTCCTGGTCGAGAACAACGTCGATGCCTCCGGCAACCCCGCCGACGACCACCTCGAGGTCGCACTGAGCAACAGCGGGGCCAGCGACCTGGCGAACCTGGAGGTCTACTACACCTTCAGCGACCCGAAGACGGGGGACACTGAGAGCTACTACCTGGCGTTGCCCTCCGACTTCACGATTCCTGCCGGCGGACAACGCGTGGCCCACTTCGACAACACCGGGGCACCGGACCACTTTCCGGTCAACGAGTTCAGCCTCTACAGCACCGACACGAATGCGCTGGACGTCACCGTCATCGTGAGCGCCGAGGGCGCGGCCCCGCAGACCGCGACGGTGCAGAAGGACGCGGGCGGTGCGGAGACCGCTGACTGACCTGTCATTCTCGAACACGGGAAGGATGAATCATGCGCGTGCTGTTGATCGAGGACGAAGTCCGGCTCGCGGAGACCGTGCGCCGCGGCTTGGTGGCGGAGGGGATGCTGGTCGACGTCGCCCATGACGGCGACCAGGGCCTCTTCGCCGCCCAGACCCAGGGGTACGACGTCATCGTCCTCGACATCATGCTGCCCAAGCGCAACGGGTACGACGTGTGCCGGGACCTCCGGGCCTCGGAGATCTGGACACCCGTGCTCATCCTCACCGCCAAGGACGGGGAGTACGACGAGGTGGATGCGTTCGACCTCGGTGCCGATGACTACCTGACCAAACCGTTCTCGTTCGTGGTCCTCGTGGCCCGGCTGCGCTCACTCGTGCGCCGCGGCGCCCCGGAAGGGCCAACCCTGCTGGTAGCAGGCGACCTGAGCCTTGATCCAGCGACCCGTGAGGTGCTGCGAGCGGGGCAGGCGGTGTCCCTGACACCACGTGAGTTCGGACTCCTGCAGTATCTCCTGCGGCATCGGGGCGACGTGCTCTCCAAGACCGAGATCCTCGACAACGTGTGGGACCTGCACTACGACGGCGCCGACAACGTGGTGGAGGTCTACGTCGGCTATCTCCGGCGCAAGATCGACACGCCATTCGGGCGCAGCGCCATCGAGACGATCCGTGGCGCCGGCTACCGATTGGCAGGCGACGGTGGCTGAGCGGGCTCGCTTCCGGGGCTGGCGTGGAGGGGTTCGCTTCCGAGCAGCCGTGGCAGCGACCGCCGTGGTCGCGATCGTGCTCGGGGTCGCCGGTGTGGCCTTTGTGCTGCTGCAGCGGCAACAGCTCGACTCCACGCTGGAGGATGTTGCCCGGCAGCAGGCGGCGGATGTTGCCACGGCTGCGGCACGTGACGGTCGGGGGCTCACGCTCACGCCCGGCGGGGGAGACCAGGCACTCATCCAAGTCATCGATCTCGACGGAGACGTAGTCGCGGCAAGTCCCTCGGTGGAGGGCGAAGCGCCAGTGCTCGACCTGGAGGTCGCCCCCGACGAGGTCCGGGTCACCACGACCGCGGCCCTTCCCATCGGTGAGGGCGAACGGTTCGTCGTCGTCCTGCAGGGAGTCGACACCCCGGACGGGTCCTTCCACGTGCTGGCCGCCCAGAGTCTAGAGTCGGTGGACCGGGCAACGGAGGTGGTCAGCGGACTCCTCCTCCTCGGTTACCCGCTGGTGCTCCTGACCGTGGCACTGACCTCCTACTGGCTCACCGGAAAGTCGCTCGCCCCGGTGGAAGGGATCCGCCGACAGGTAGCGACTATCGAGAGTGCACGCGAGCTCTCGGCCAGGGTGCCGGTCCCTCGCGGCGATGACGAGATAGCGCGTCTGGCGACGACGATGAACGTCATGCTGGCGCGGCTCCAGGCCAATGCCGAGGCGCAACGGCAGTTCGTCGGCGACGCTTCGCACGAGCTGCGCAGTCCCTTGGCCACGATCCGCGTCGCCCACGAGGTGGCCACCCTGCATCCCGAGGCGATGGACTGGGCGATGACCAGTCGGGAGGTCCTCGCCGAGCTCGACCGTATCGACCTGTTGGTCGCCGACCTCCTCCTCCTGGCTCGTGCCGACGAGCACGGATTGCCGCTGAGGCTGGATGCCCTCGACGTGGCTGGACTCCTGGATGCCGAGGCCAGGCGACTCTCTCGAGTGGGAGGTATCGAGGTCGTCGCCACCACGACCGAGGCTGTGGCGTCGATCGACCGGCACCTCGTCGAGAGGGCGCTGCGAAACCTGACCGAGAACGCGGTGCGCCATGCCTACAGTCGGGTCGAGCTCGCGGTGAGCATCGACGCGGCCACGGTCGTGGTCGATGTGATCGACGATGGTCCAGGGGTGCCGGCGCATGATCGGGAGCGGATCTTCGATCGGTTTGTTCGCCTGGACGAGAGCAGGGCGCGCGACAGCGGCGGCACCGGGCTGGGGCTGCCGATCGCTCGACGGATCGCGGTGGCCCACCGCGGCGATCTGGTGCTGCTCGACACACCGTCAGGGGCGCACTTTCGACTGACCCTTCCCAGCGCTCCGGCGGCAGACCACCACTAGAACGCAGGAGTTGACGATGCGCAACACATCCAGAGGCGCCAGGCTCCTCGCCTTGGCAGGGGCCCTTCTCGTCTTCGGAACCGCCGCGTGCCAGGGCCCCACCCAGGTGGCCGAAGATGATGTCCGGGGCCCGTCCACCGGCCTCCCACCGGACACCGCCATCGAGGCTGACACCGTCAACGTGGTGACCGTCGGCGACATCGTGTGCGAGTCCGACATGGCCGTGACCGACACCGAGTGTCAGCAAAGTGCCACTGCGGACCTGGCCAGCTCACTGGAACCCGACGCTGTGGTGGCTCTCGGTGACCTGCAGTACGACGAGGGCCAGTTCGATGAGTTCCAACGCAGCTGGGCGCCCAGCTGGGGCCGCTTCGACGACATCATCGCCCCGGTGCCTGGCAACCATGAGTACGGCACTGAAGCCGCCGGTGGCTATCAACGCTACTTCGACACCGGGCCCTACTACGTTCGCGAGATCGGTGCGTGGCGGTTCTACCTGCTCGACTCGAACTGCGACCAGATCGACTGCGCGCAGGAAGCCACGTGGTTGGCCGACGACCTGGCAGCGAATCCGTCCGCATGCGCCGCCGTTGCGATGCATCATCCGCGGTGGTCGTCCTCGGCCGAGCACGGCTCGCAGGAGCAGGTCGACGGTCTCTGGGCTGCTGCCGTTGATGGTGGTGTCGACCTTTCGTTGGCCGGCCACGATCATGACTACGAGCGCTTCGCCCCCATCGATGCCGCAGGCAACGTCACCGGCACTGACCAAGGGACGACCCACTTCGTCGTGGGCACGGGAGGTCGTTCGCTGTACGAGATCGGTGACCCGCAGCCCGGGTCCGAGTTCGCGGCGGGTGACTCGTTCGGAGTCCTCGTCCTCACGTTGGGGCCGGAGTCGTTCGACTGGCGTTTCCTCGACGTTTCCGGCGAGGTGCTCGACAAGGGGCAACGGGCCTGCTCGTGATACAGCCCGACCGCGGGTGGCGTCGCAGGTGGTTCAGCATCGTTCAGGTCCCCGTCAGCAAGCCGGCATCACTCTGGGGGAGCCAACCATCCAGAAGGAGAAGCATGATGACGAAGAAGAAGAAGTTGTGGCTCGGCGCGGGCGCCCTCATCGGGGCCGCGGCGCTCACCATCGGGGGCGTTTCCACGGCCGTGGCCGGAGGTTCGGGAGACGAGAAGGGGGATGAGGACACGCCCTTGACGGGCACCACCCTGACCCAGGCCAGCGAGGCCGCCATCACGGCTGCCGGCGGCGGTGAGGTCATCGAGACCGAGGTCAGCGACGAGAGCGGCTACGCCTACGAAGTGAAGGTCAAGACTGCCGACGGTCAAGAGGTCGAGGTGCAGCTCGATGAGGCCTTCAGCGTCGTCAAGACCGAGACCGAGGCCGCCGAGTCCGACAACGAGGCCGACAACGAGTCGGGCACGGAGTCCGACAACGAGTCGGGCACGGAGTCCGACAACGAGGCCAACGATCCCGCCGAGACCGGTAGCGGCAGCCAAGGCTGACCATGACGTGACGTGCCCGGCGGCCTCAGGGTGCCGGGCACGCTCACGTCCCGTGGTTCCACTGCACGTCAGGGCTGGGTGCCCGACACTGGAGCGAGACGAAGGAAGGACGGAAAGCGCATGCGGGTTCTGGTCGTGGAGGACGAGCCACGCCTGGCCGAAGGGCTGCGCCGCGGGTTGGTGGCCGAAGGCTTTGCCGTCGACGTGGTCCATGACGGGGTGGACGGCCTGTGGATGGCCCGCGAGGAGAACTATGACGTCATCCTCCTCGACATCATGCTGCCGGGCATGAACGGCTACAAGGTCTGCCAAGCGCTCCGCGAGGACAAGATCTGGACACCGATCCTGATGCTCACCGCCAAGGACGGCACCTGGGACGAGATCGAGGCACTCGACACGGGCGCCGACGACTACGTGACCAAGCCCTTCTCCTTCCAGCTCCTGCTCGCGCGCGTACGCGCACTCCTACGTCGTGGAGCCACCGAGCGGCCGGTGGTCCTCCAAGCCGGCGACCTCTCGCTGGATCCGTCGTCGAAGAGTGTCTGCCGCGGCGGGCAGGACCTGGCGTTGACTGCCCGGGAGTTCACCGTGCTCGAGTACCTCATGCGAAACAAGGGCGCGGTGATGTCCAAGCGGGACATCCTGGACCACGTGTGGAACTACGACTTCGAGGGCGACCCCAACATCGTCGAGGTGTACGTCCGACGTCTGAGGACCAAGGTCGATCACCCGTTCGGACGTTGTGCGGTCGAGACCGTTCGAGGTTCGGGCTATCGGCTGGCGAGCCATGGTGGCTAGTCCGCGCACGGGGAAGCGGCGGCTCCTCCGTGTCGCGCCCCTGCGCCTGCGCATCACAGCGGTGGCCGTCGTGGTGGTGGGCCTCGCTCTCGCCGCGGGCTCAGGCCTGCTGGTCCAGCAGCTCCGAACGAGCTTGATCGACACCGCCGCGTCGAATGCCAAGCTCCGGGCCGGGTCGATCGCCACCGCGCTGGCGGGCAACCCGAACGTCGACAGCGCGGCGCTGTCGACGTTCGGTGATGATGACGAGGACGAGTTCATCCAGATCCTGCAGGGCGCGAGGGTCGTGGCCTCGACCGCGAACATGGCCGACGAACCGGTGTCACCGACCGGGGACAATGTGGACGTCCCGTTCGACAGTGACTCCTTCGTGGTCGCACGGGCTGACGTGACCACCTCGGACGGTCCGAGGACGGTGGTCGTGGGCGCCAGTCTCGAGGACGCGCGTGACGCGACCGGGTCCCTGATCGGGCTGCTCCTGATCGGGTTCCCGGCCATGGTCCTGGTGGTCGGAGCCGTGACCTGGTTCGTCGTCGGCAGGACCCTGGCCCCGGTCGACCGGATCCGGCGCGAGGCCGACGAGATCGGAGCAGCCCAGCTGCACCGACGCCTTCCCGAGCCCGCCCGCCACGACGAGATCGGCCGCCTCGCCGACACGATGAACCGGATGCTGGATCGTCTCGATCAGGGCCAGAAACAGCAGCGCCAGTTCGTCTCGGACGCCGCCCACGAGCTGCGCTCACCGATCGCCTCGATCAAGCAGAACGTCGAGGTGGCTGCGGCGTACCCGGACCAGCTCAGCGCGGCCGAGCTGGCGGAAACCGTCCTGGCGGAATCAGTGCGTCTCGAGCGACTGGTGAGCGCCTTACTGAGCCTGGCTCGGCTCGACGAGCGCGACGCCCCTCCGAGCGACGGTCCAGTCGATCTGGACGACATCGTCTTCGAGGAGGCGCAGCGACTCCGGCACACCACTCCGCTGCGCATCGACGTGACAGGGGTGTCCGCCGGCCGCGTCGCGGGCGACACCTCGCTGTTGACGCAGGCGATCCGCAACCTGGTCGACAACGCCCAGCGCCATGCGGCGACCACGATCGCCCTGACCCTTGCGGAAAGTGGCTCGACGGTGGTCCTGGACGTCGAGGACGACGGGCCAGGCATCCCCGCTCGTGACCGACTGCGCGTCTTCGAGCGATTCGTCCGCCTTGACGAGGCGCGTGCCCGCGATGACGGCGGAAGCGGCCTCGGGCTCGCCATCGTGGACACCATCGTCACGGCGTACGGCGGCACGGTTGTCGTGAGCGGCGGCCGTCTAGGTGGCGCACTGCTGCGGGTGCAGTTGCCTCGGTTCGTGGGCTGACTCCAGCGGGGCGTCCCTAAGCCGCGGTGAGGCTGGTGCCCCGGGCCAGGTAGTCGGTCAGGGCGCGCCGGCACACCGCCTCGACGGTGCGCATCAGGTGCTCGCTCGGAGACGCTTCACGTTGCAGCTGAGCGGTGACCCGCAGCACCAGGGCGCGCACCTCGACTGCTGGGACCGCTCCGGCGTACTCGGTGGCGAGCGACCTGCCCAGCATCCGCTGCTCCGACCAGGACGCCGGACTCGATGAGGCTCCGGTGACGCGCAATGGTGTCTGCGGCGCGGAGTCGGCTCCAGCCGGTGCCGGGGTCGAGACCAAGGTGGCCCCGATCAGGACGGCCGCGAGGGCTGCGCCCCGACTGCTGCGTAGCCAGCGTTGGAGTCGAGCCGAACGTGCGAGTGTCCGATGAGTACGTGGTGCGTCCATGCCGCAATGCTCCCGCGATGAACCTGTCGAGAACCTGACGACCACGGCGGTCAGGGAAAAGTCAG
>Ga0208017_100149_pt1 | contig 12608 bp, 12 predicted proteins | sample 30_taG_FD_184104 | JGI IMG/M metagenome (GOLD analysis project Ga0208017, IMG submission 184104) | Marine viral communities from Cariaco Basin, Caribbean Sea - 30_WHOI_OMZ (SPAdes) (version 2) | ecosystem: Environmental > Aquatic > Marine > Oceanic | place: Caribbean Sea: Cariaco Basin... | reverse complement strand
CCTGCTGCTAAAGCCATCATCGATGCCATCCCGATGAAGCGGATGGGTCAACCTCTGGAATTGGGGAAGGTAGTGGCATTTCTCGCATCCGAAGACGCAAGTTACATGACGGGCGCGGAGCTCTTTGTTGACGGCGGCGCTGTTATCGTGTGATCCAGTTAGAAATGGCGGAGTCAGAGGCGCGCTTGATTATGCCCGACCTTTCCGCCCGCTATCACCCGACCATCGTCAGTCCGCCTGACACGCTAATAATCTGACCCTGTACATATGACGCATCGTCAGTCGCCAGAAACGTGATCATCCGTGCGACCTCGCCCGGCTCGCCGATGCGGCGCAGCGGGATTTGCCGCTCGTTCTTGGCATCGAACTGTTCGGGATCGTCCCGGCTGTATTTGACGTTATCGTATCCAGCGGTGCGCGTCGCGCCTGGGCTGACCACGTTGCACAAGATATTGTCCCGTGAATGTTCGCGGGCAAGCGCTTTTGTGAATGTGATGACCGCGCCCTTGCAACCGGAATAAACTGCCTCGTGCGCTGCACCAAGGCGTCCGGCATCCGATGCCACGTTGATTACGCGGCCACCGCGCCCGGCCGCGACCATGAGTTTCAGCACAACCCAGCAAGTGTTCAATACACCCTTGTAGTTGATGTTGATCAGCTTGTCCCAGAACTCCGGCTGGGTATCGAGGAACCAGAATGCCTGATCCCAGCCAACATTATTGACCAGAATATCTGGCGATCCACCAGAATCGGATACAAACTTGGCCACAGCCTCCTGCACGTTTCCTAGATCTGACACATCAACATTGTATGCAAATACCTCTGTTCCCGCTTCGCCGATGATCCGCGCAGTTTCTTCCGCGCCTTCGAGGTTGATATCAAAAATTGCCAGGGCCGCGCAGCCTTCTTCTGCAAACTGCTTGCAAATCTCGCGGCCGATGCCCGAACCACCGCCTGTTACAATCGCAATTTTTCCTGCCAGCTTAGTCATCGTGCACTCTCCTGAGATTCTCGCTTTCGAGATTGTATGCAGTGTACCCTGAATTTTGGAACCGGCGCAATGCCTAAAGTGGACTTCCTTGACAGCTCCCAAGACCCTCTCCATTTACGACACATACCCTGCCCGTCATGAAGCGGTTGACGCCAAAGCGGCCAGAATTGCCTCGCCCATTTCCGAGGTCGATGCAGTGCCGCCAAGATCGCGGGTCCAGACGCCTTGATCTAGCACTTGCGATACGGCGCGATCGATCATGTCGGCCAGTTTCGGACTGCCCAGACTATAACGAAATGCCATCGCAAGGCTGAGCACGCTGGCGCAAGGATTGGCGATGCCCTGCCCCTCTATATCGGGCGCGGAACCATGGATCGGTTCGTATAGACCCGGACGCCCCGGATCGCCGATGGCTGCCGACGGTAGCATCCCGATCGATCCGGTGAGCATCGCGGCGGTGTCAGAGAGCAAGTCTCCGAAGAGGTTGTCGGTAAGAATGACGTCGAACTGGCGTGGGTTCTTAACCAGTTGCATCGAGCAATTATCCGCCAACATGTGCGACAGCGCCACATCGGCAAAGTCGGCCGCATGCAGCGCTGTCACTTCTTCGCGCCATAGCAATCCGGCCTCCATCACGTTGCTCTTTTCGACCGAACAGACCTTAGCTCCACCCGAACCATGGGACCGCGCGCGAGCGCTTTCGAACGCGATCCGCGCGACACGACGGATTTCGCCGGACGTATAGACATGGGTGTTGACACCGCGCCGTTCCCCGTCCGCCAATACCTCAATCCCGCGCGGTTCTCCGAAATAGACGCCGCCGGTCAGTTCACGGACGAACAGGATATCCAGCCCGGATACAATTTCGGGCTTGAGCGTCGATGCGGCTACCAACGGCGCAAAACAGACCGCTGGACGAAGGTTTGCATACACTTCCATTTCGGCGCGCAAACCAAGCAACCCAGCCTCCGGGCGGCGGTCATAGACCAGTTCAGCCCAACGAGGCCCGCCTACCGCGCCCAGCAATACCGCGTCGGCAGCCTTGGCCGCTGCGAGCGTGGCTTCCGCCAGCGGCATTCCGCCATCATCGATCGCAGCGCCGCCGAATAGCGCGGTTTCGACGCGCAAGTCGCTAAGGCCGGTCGAGCAGGCCCAGTCAGCAACTTGGGCACTTACCGCGGTGACCTCTGGACCGATGCCGTCGCCTGGCAGCAGCAAAAGTGTTTTTGTCATCGTCTTGCCCTCTGTTTGAATTGGTGTTCGAGGCGATTGCGGTGATCGACCAATCGTGACTCATTTGCGCTGGCATAGTGGCCGGTAGCATTGTATGCAATATTCAAATGAATAGAATTCGCGTTTCATGGATTGGATAAGAGAGGATTAGGCAATGACCCGCAAGACATGGCGCGACCAAATTGTCGAAGCCGCAATCGATCCCGACCAACCGATCATCGACGCGCATCATCACGTTTGGGAAAAGGAAGCCTTCCCCCCGTTCGATCCCTATAATGAGGAAGACCTGTTCGCCGATAAGGTGGAGAGCGGACATCGCATCCTCGGTACGGTCTATGTTGATTCCCATACCAGCTACCGCTCCGATGGGCCGGACCATCTTCGCGTGGTTGGCGAAACCGATTATGCCGAGCGGGTCGCGCAGGAGGGAATGGCGCGCGGCGGAGCCTTGGCCGGTACGTGCTGCGCAATCGCACCTCGGGCGGATTTGCTGCTGGGAGCGCGAGTGGCTGAAGTGCTCGACGCTCATGCCCAGGCATCATCACGATTCCGGGGCATCAGACACATGACAGCCTATGACGCCGATGTCCCGGCCAGCTCGGAGACCGGCGCCAAGATCATGATGCAACCTGCCTTTCGCGAAGGCTTTGCTGAGCTCGGAAAAAATGGCCTGAGCTTCGACGCATGGCTGCTCCAGCCGCAACTGCCCGAAGTATTCGACCTTGCTCGGCAATTCACCGAAACGACGATCATTCTCGACCATCGCGGCGGACCGATGGGAATCGGCCGCTTTGCGGAACACCGGGATGAAGCGTTCGTCAGCTGGCGAAGCAATATGGCAACGCTGGCATCCTGCCCCAATGTGCAGGTCAAATTGGGTGGTCTTAACATGGGGCTGGCCGGGGTCGATGCTCTCGCCCGCGACATACCGTTTACGTCCTTGGAAATGGCTACTGCACAGAAGGATTACATCCTTACCGCCATAGACCTGTTCGGACCTGCGCGTTGCATGTTCGAGAGCAATGTACCGGTTGATACACATGGCGGAAATTATGGAGTGATCTGGAACGCATTCAAGCGCTTGACGGCCGATTTCACTCCAGAGGAACGCCATCAGTTATACTATGCGAACGCGATAGAGGCCTATCGGATCGACGTTCGGCAACTTCAGAAAATCGCCTGAACTCCGGCCGCGATGCCCATGACACCGTGCCACAGCTCGCGATTATCGAGGCTGTTCGACGTCAGTATAGCAATCTGGGCGTCATACATGGTATTTTTAGCCAACAGCGCGTTCGATATGTTCTTGGGTAGTTCCCGCAGGTTAGGAAAATTGCTGCAGATGATTGCAATGTCCGGATACCGGCTTACAACCTCGCGACCGCCATGCCAACGCGCGGCGCTATCGAGCAGACGATCGACGGCCAGTACTGCATCCTTCCACTGGTAGTTGACAGCTTCCCATAAAAACGCCTGCTTCAGCTAGAAACACTTGCACGGTGTTCGGGCTACAAGTTTCCGGTGTAAATTGCACACAATGACCTGCAATGTCCTTTGGAGGCAATCTGCCCCTGAACAAGCGACCGAACGCTTACACTTTCGTCGATATGTTCTCAAAACTGCATTAATGCTTTGTTTATAATGAAAATAAAATTGACTTAAGACATTAACAAAGATTACCAGGACACCCCAGAACACCCCGTTGCGCTCTGCCTTTTCACAACAGTATTGATTATTGTGTGCAATTTATGATTTGATATAGTATGGGATTGTCGATCAAACTTTCACGTCCATTGTGGACGTTCTGCCGGAACCGCAAACTGAGTGGTCTGAAAGGGGAAGAGTGGCGAGGGGAGAGAATTTTGAGTCAGGATAATTTGCCACTTGCTAAGGCGCGCCATCACTCCAGATTGCGCTATCAGGCGGGTTTTGCAAGCCAGTTTGCAACAGAGGCAGTAAGCGGTGCCCTACCGGTTGGCCAGAACAGCCCTCAGCGGCCGCCATTGGGTCTGGTTTCGGAACTAGTTTCGGGCACCGCCTTTGCCGCACCGCGCGCCTCGAACCGGCGCAGCTACCTGTTCCGGATCAGGCCGTCGACGCATAATGCCATACTAACCGAAACCACAATTCCCGGATTCTTCACTCCGCCGCTCGACTTCGGAAATTATCCCGCCCCACTGCGCTGGTCCTCGCTGCAAGACGGCAACGCCTCCTGTGATTTTCTTGAGGGCATCCAGACCATCAGCGGAAATGGCTCTCCCACCAGTCAAACCGGCATGGCAATCCACATCTACAACGCTGGATCGGCGATGGCAGGCAGGGCGTTCGCGAACAATGATGCCGAAATGTTACTGATCCCACAGACCGGAACCCTGCTGATAACAACCGAGCTGGGCGTGATGAACGTGGAGCCGGGCGAATTCGCCGTGCTTCCCAAAGGGCTAAAGCATCGGATCGATCCGGTTGATGGTCACGCTTACGGTTTCCTGTGCGAAAACTACGGTCTCCCGTTTGAACTACCCGAACTAGGCCTGATCGGATCGCACGGACTTGCCAATGCCATCGATTTCGAAACGCCGGTCGCTGCATTTGAGGATAGTGACGAGCCGGTCGAGCTGATCCAGAAGTTTTGTGGACGTTTCTGGTCCGCTCCAATCGATCACGGCGTATTCGATGTTGTGGCCTGGCGCGGCAATTGGGCGCCATGCAAATATGATATGGCAAAGTTCAACACGGTCGGTTCAATATCGTACGATCATCCCGACCCGTCGATTTTTTGTGCGTTGACTTCACCTTCCAGTTCGGTGGCGGGCGGGAATGTTGATTTCATGATCCTACCACCGCGCTGGCTGGTTGCTGAACATAGCTTTCGTCCACCCGGTTATCACCGCAATTCGGTGGCCGAGTTCCTCGCGCTGGTCCAGGGATCACACGATTCTCGCAATTCAGGCTTCCCGCCCGGCTCATTCAGCCTGCACAATTGCTGGACTCCGCACGGTCCCGATACTCAAACCCTTGAGGTCGCGCGTGTTGCCGATCTCGCGCCGCAGAAAGTCGAGGATTCGATGGTTATCATGTTGGAAACGCGCCTTCCATTGCAGATGGCATCAGGCGCTATGGCCGCACCGCAACGACAGGAAAATTGTAGCGACGGTTGGGCAGGCTTTACCAGGCGCTTTCTCGATGCAAAATAAGTTTTCAAAGCCCAAGTTGTGGAGAACAGGATCATGAAGCGCGTCGCATTGATAATCGGCGGCGGCAGCGGAATAGGCGCTGCCTCTGCCCGCCAGCTAGCGAGAGATGGATTCGCAGTGGCCGTGGCGGATCTCGCAGTGGCGGCTTGCGAGGACATAATGTCGACGCTTGAAGGCAAAGATCATGCAGGGTTCGAAGTGGATATTTCCGAACCAGCGAGCGTCGCCACGCTGTTCGACAATGTCGAAGATCGGATCGGGCCAATCACCGCTCTCGTCATCTCCTCGGGCACCAATGGCTATATTGATGGCAAGCGGCCAACCTTGCGCGGCACAAGCCTGGAAAGCTGGAACCGGGTCATGGGAATCAATGCCACTGGACCGTTTCTTGCGATCGGCGAAATGCTGCGCCGACGTGAATCCTTGCCGGTGGAGCACGCCCGCATCATACTCATCTCTTCGATGGCGACGCAAAACGCGGCGATTAACAGCCCAGCATCCTACATCGCGTCAAAGGGTGCCCTTAGCGCTCTCACTAAGGCCGCAGCGGGTGAAGGCGCGCCATTGGGCTTAACGGTGAATGCCGTCGCGCCAGGTGCGATCGACACTCCAATGCTCCGCGCGGTCATGCCAGTCGAACGCGATGCCGCCTATTTCTCCACGACTGTGGCAGGCCGAGCGGGTACATCGGACGAAATCGCCGCAGCCGTGGGCTTTCTGGCATCGCCGGGTGCTTCCTATGTCAATGGAGCCTGCATCGATGTGAACGGCGGGATGCTGATGCGCTGACCGCAATCTGCGATCTGATGGAGATAATGTGGCTCAATACCTAATAACGACAGACACAATCGCCCCTGCCGATTTCGAGGCCTATGTTGCGCGGCAGAGCCAAAATTTTGGCGGCTCGGCGTGCGGCGCAGTGGGTGCGTGGATTCCCAAGTTCGGAACACCTAACCAGTTTGCACTAGTGCAGAACGCGGCTGACTTGCCACCTCCTCAAGAGGTTCCCGACGGCACACGTTTGCTTGGGCGAATTCGTGAGTTAGTCGATGTGATCAAGCCGCTGCCGGTGAGCCTGGGCGGGCGCGCCTTGTGCGAAATGCGGACATACCGAATTGCTCCACAGTTCTGGGACGAATTTCTGGCGCTGAAGACGGCGATCCTTCCGACCCGCGAACGGTATTCGCCAAGCTTCGGTGTGTTTGCAGCCGTTACCGGACAGTCGCACCGGATCATGCATCTGTGGGGATATTCCAGCCTCGATCAGCGCGATGATGTCCGCGCACAATTGAAAGGCGATACAGCCTGGCAAGACTATATTCGACAGATTTTGCCAATGATCGTGCAGATGCAGTCGGTACTCATTTCCCCGATGATGCCAAAGTAATCTGGCGGGTCAGCGCTCAATCGAAGAGGAACACAGCCTTTCCGCCTAGCTGCCGATCGAAACGCTCAAACGCCTGCTGCGCCTCAGATAGGTGCCAGTGATCGGTGAAAAGAGCGTCGAGATCCAGTCCGCGCTCGATTACAAAATTAGCGCAATCCAGTTGTCCGGCTTGTGACATCGTCCATGATGTGAGAACGGTCAGCTGCTTGCGCAATTGGGCATAAACGTCGAAATTCACGCGCGCGCCAACGCCGACGAAGCACACCGTCGCCCATGGCCGCGCATAGTCCGGCGCGGCATCCGCAGCCTGCTGGCTTCCGGAAGTTTCAAGCACCATATCTGCGCCACGGCCTTCCGTCAGTTCCAGTATGTGAGATATAAGGTCAGGGTCGCTCGCATCGAGCGCCTGCCAAGCACCAAAGGCCCGCGCCACATCCAACCGACCTGACTGCACATCCAGTGCGATCACGCGCACGCCCTGCGCCGCTGCCAGCAGCGTTGCCGATGCGCCTACCGGCCCCTGCCCGACCACGACCAGCGTGTCCGTTCCCTTCAAGCCCATGCGCTCAAGCGCGCCCCATGCCGTTCCGGTGCCGCAACCAATGGCAGCTCCAACAGCAAAGCTGAGTTGATCATCCAGCGGTAGAAGGGTGTAAGCGGGGACTTTCATGAAGGGTGCGAACGCACCGTGCACATCGCGGCCGTGAAGCTTCATTGCGCCCGACGAGCACATCTGCGTCCAGCCGCTGCGGCAATCGCGGCAGACGGTGCAGCCCTCATAGTGATGTATCATTACGCGCATGCCAATCCGTCCGACGCTTTCTGGAACGCCCGGGCCCACTTCAATGACGATCCCAGCCGGCTCATGCCCGGCGATTACCGGCGCGCCTGGTTCGGGATGAGCGCGAAATCGGTGTATGTCGGTGCCGCAAAGTCCTGATGCTCGGATTGCGACGACAACCTCACCTGGCCCCGGATCGGGATCGGGAAAGGTCATGGAAGAAACAGTCCGATTCCCGGTGATGACGATGCCTTGCACGCACTTCTCCTTTGACGTGACGGAAGGCTACCACAGATTGCATACAAATCAAGGTTGACGGCAGACTGCATACAATTTATCGGATCTGCATCGATCCTGATTGTGAAGCGGCGGATGAGAGAAATGCGTATGATTACCGCTGCTGCCCGCAATATAGCCTTCAGAAATCTGCTTGCCGAACGCCGAGCACTGCTGGTCCCCGGCGCCGCGAACGCACTTTCGGCCCGAATTATCGAGGACATCGGATTTGAGGCGATTTACATCACCGGTGCGGGAGTGTCGAATACCACCCTGGCTCTGCCCGATCTCGGATTTATTGGCCTGTCAGACTTGGTGCAGCATACAATCGCGATCAGGCAGGCCACAGACTTACCTTTGATTGTAGATGCCGATACTGGTTTCGGCAATGCACTGAACGTCCACTACACAATTTGTGCACTGGAGCAAGCAGGCGCGAATGCGGTCCAGTTGGAAGACCAGGTCATGCCCAAGAAGTGTGGGCACTTTTCTAACAAGGCCGTTGTTTCGCGCAGCGAAGCCGTCGAGCGCATTCTAGCGGCGGTCGAGGCACGGCAGGACCCCAACTTCCAGATCGTGGCACGCACCGACGCACGCGCCGTCCACGGGATGGATGAAGCGCTTGAACGTGCAGAACTTTTCCGTAAGGCTGGGGCAGACGTTATCTTCGTCGAAGCACCGGAAAGCCGTGCCGAGATCGAACAGATCATTGCGGCGATTGATGCTCCCCACATCGTCAACTTGGTGATCGGTGGCAAAACGCCGACAATTGACCAGAACGAAGCGAAACAGCTTGGCTGTAGCGTGTTACTATACGCAAACGTGGCCCTGCAAGCGGCAGTTGCCGGTATGCAATCCGCCCTGGGACGACTGATCCGAGATGGCAGCGTTGATGAGACCACGCCTGGCATCGCCAGTTTCGAAGACCGCCAGCGACTAGTACGCAAGGCAGAATTCGATGAACTCGACCGTCGCCACAGCCCAGCATGACACTCGCAGGCAAAACCGCCATCGTCACCGGCGGGAATGGCGCAATCGGTCGCGCAATTGCCTACAAACTCGCCGACCTCGGTTGTGAGCTGGCTCTCCTCGACAAGACTTGCGGCGGTGCGGCGTGCGATGCAATTGCTAATGGCGGAGGCAAGGTGAGCGCATTCACCGTCGATCTCACCAACGTCGCCGCGACCACGGCGACTATCGCGAAAGCAGTGGAAACGCTTGGCGGGCTCGACATTCTGGTAAACTCCGCAGGCATCGTCTCCACCGGATCCTTCGCGAAACTTGCCGAGGCTGAATGGGATCGGGTACTTTCCACGAATCTCAAATCGGTATTCATCTGCTGCCAGGCCGCGATCGCTCCGCTAAAACTGGGCAGCGGCGGACGGATCATCAACATCGGCTCCGTTTTGGGCAAGAACGGCGGTAACGCACGTCCATGGATCGATCCAGCAGAGCAGGATCATTCCGGCAATGTAGCTTATGCCGTCGCCAAAGCCGGGGTACATACGATTACCACATACCTCGCGCGCGAATTGGCTTCGGCGGGTATCACCGTCAATGCCGTGGCTCCCGGTCCAATCGCCTCCGCCATGACAACGGGGTTTCCGGACAATCTCTTGTCGCAAATTCCTGTCGGCCGGATGGGAGCTCCAGCGGATGTCGCTGCTGCCGTGGCTTTCCTCGCCAGCGAAGCAGCCTCGTTCATCACCGGCGAAATCATCGACGTTAACGGCGGACTCTGGTCCGACTAATATTGGGAGAATATGAATGACCTCGCAAACCGCTCTACTATTGCTCGACCTTCAGAATGAAATGATCGATCCCAAAGGCAAAGTCGGAGGCGGCGGACTTGCCAAAATCGTCACCGAACGCGGCGTGCTGGCGAATGCTGCAAAGGCGCTGGAATGGGCGCGGGCGAGCGGATGCGAGGTTGTCTATGTCCGGCTCGGCTTCCGGGCAGATTATTCGGATTGCCTCAGCGTCGCGCCTCGCATTGCAAAGCTCAAAGAAAACGGCGCCGCCGTATTGGGCAGCTGGGGCACCGAATTTCCGCCAGAGATTGCACCGCAAGACGGCGACCTGATCGTTACAAAGCAGTGTGTCAATCCATTCTACAACACCGGCCTGATCAACTGGCTGTTCGCGCGCGGCATAAAGCACATTATGATCGGGGGAGTTGCGACCAATCTCGTCGTCGAAGCAACTGCGCGGGCTGCAGACGATGCTGGGTTTGCCATCACCGTGCTGGAAGACGTCTGCGCATCGCCAAACGCCGAATGGCACCGCTTCTCGATGGAAAACATATTGCCGATGTTTGCCACCGTCAGCACCACAGAAACGCTTAGCTGAAAAGGACTTGAAACAGTGAACCAGGCCAAATTTACCACGCCAGCTCTGCTTAAGGAGCAATGGAAAAACCTGCATGGTGAACTGATCGTTGTTCCGGTGGCTTGGTATCGCGGCGGGACCAGCAAAGTCTTTTTCGTAGAGCGAGACGAGATTGCCTGCCTAAATCAGGACGAGTTACTTCGCTGGATCCGGGCGGTTTTCGGTTCGCCAGACAGGCGTCAGATCGATGGCGTAGGCGGCGCCGACCAAGTTACAAGCAAGCTGGCCATTGTCGGAACGCCGACACGACCCGATGCAGATATAGATTATTCCTTCTTCCAGGTTGGTATCGACAACGAAATCGTCGCCAACGATCTCAACTGCGGGAATGTTTCGGCCGCAGTTGCACTCTACGCAGTTGATCGGGGGTATATACAAACAACTGCGGACGGCTTAGCCGAAGTCCGCATTCACAATACCAATGACGAAAAACTTTTCTACTCGAAATTGGAAGTGCGAAATGGCCGGGCCGTGACCGAAGGCAATTTCATTTGTGAGGGGGTTCCGGGGACTGGGGCGCCAATCAGCCTTGATTTCCGGGACGCAGTCGGAGGACGAACGGACAAGCTCTTCCCGACGGGCAATTTACGCGATCGATTTGATGTTCCGGGCTATGGCGAAATGGATGTTTCGGTCGTTGATATTGCCAACCTCATAGCCTTTGTTCCGGCAGCAGCGTTCGGATTGCAGGGTAATGAAGATCCGGTCGAGATGCAGAATACTCATGGACTTGTCAAAGCAATTGAATGGCTGCGGGGCGCAGTCGCTCAAAGGCTTGGCTTGGCGAGTTCGCCTACCGACGCCATCTTTCAATCGCCGGGAACGCCGTTCGTAGCCTTGATTTCTGCACCACAAGACTGGACGACCTTTGGTTACGGCATCCCACGCCATGCCGTAGAATGCGATCTAATGGGCCGCGGCTTTACCGTTCAAACCTTCACCAAGGCGTATTGGGGAACAGGCAGCGTTTGTACGGGTGTCGTCGCTGCCACGCCGGGAACGATCGTCAACGACCTCGTAAGTGCTTCAGCCATCGAAAGCGGTGTCGTTCGAATAGCTCACCCATCCGGGATAGTCAGCGTCGAGATCGAAATAGATCAGGCCTCTGTCGGCAATACTGTGATTAAAAAGGCTGCATTGCTGCGAACTGCACGCAGGATTATGCTTGGCTGTGTGGAGGTCCCGAAAGTCCGAGTCTTCCTTACCGATTGGGAGTAGAGTCAGATTCTCATTGTCTGTTTCGTAAAGTGAATGGCCTGCTTCCGACGCGATTTGAGCCTTCATGCAATGTCCGATTGAACGGCAGGTTTCAGATAGCGGATTATCCATGTTCAACGCCCCCTATTGGGGCGTTAGCCGAAAGTCCGCTTTCCACCGCCAGGCGATCCAATAGCGGACGGTCCACAACCGGCCCAGAACAAGCCGTTCGGACCCGCGGTCAGCTCTGCACAACTTCCACCAGCCGACCAAACTGTAACGGTTGAGGGACGAAGCTCACAATAATGCTACCGCTTCGTCGCTTAATTGCATGCAAGTCGGTGAAGCGTCAAAAACTGGCCGGTCACCCAATGTTTCGCCGAGAAGCAACAATTTTCTGGTGCCCACTCGGCTAAAAAAGCGACGGTATGCTGCCGCAACAGCTTGCCAACGTCGATGCGAGCAGGAATCATCCCATCTCCTCGCCCTTATCGAGCGCGATATTCTCGCCGGCATTAGTCCACTTCGCAATCTTATTAGTGGGCATTGGATTTAACTTCGGGTCGTTAGCTGGTCTTTCTCCGTGGCCGAAGATCCGCTATCTATATAAATTGTGTGATCCGTCAGGCTCCCTCACTGCCCAAAAACGACCTGTCCCGCGGGAGTAAAAAAAGCAAGGTTGCTCAAATTCTATTCGATGATAATCTTTGCCATCGTGCATTTTCCTAATGTCCCTTATTATAATTTCGGAGGTAAGAAAGGGATGCTCAATTAGCGCGGTAATGGCTTTTCCAGGCAAGGAATCACACATAGTGCTGGGAATTTCCAGATCGTATATCTCAATGTAGCCGTCATGCCATTTTAGGCGAGCATCAGAAGAATCGGTTGCCTCGAGATACAACCGGCCGCACTTTACGTTAAAATCCCAATGCAGATCGGGCTCTTCAAGTATACCCAGATAGTCCTCCGGCCGTGCCTCGACGCTGTCGCCGACCAGTAAGGAATTCATCGCTACAAGATCGATGAAACCGTCCGCTCCATGCCTTTCCAGACGCGCCTTTGCCTGCGTTCTTGATTTCATTTCCGCATGCAATTGCATCACTTCAGCTACAGCAGCCTCCGGATACGAAACTTCGAGATACATATCATCTGGAGCGAGAT
>Ga0208017_100148_pt1 | contig 12630 bp, 13 predicted proteins | sample 30_taG_FD_184104 | JGI IMG/M metagenome (GOLD analysis project Ga0208017, IMG submission 184104) | Marine viral communities from Cariaco Basin, Caribbean Sea - 30_WHOI_OMZ (SPAdes) (version 2) | ecosystem: Environmental > Aquatic > Marine > Oceanic | place: Caribbean Sea: Cariaco Basin... | reverse complement strand
GCGGTGTACGTCGTGTGCTCGACCGGCCAGTAGACGTCCTTGATCTCGCCTTCGTAGACCCAGCCGGTCCAGTAGGCGCCGTCCTCACGGTCGCGCATGATCTGCATGTCCGAGAGCAGCTGTAGCGCCCGTCTGTGGTCGCCACAGGCGTCCAGCGCCATCGCGAGCTCGCACGTCTCGGCGCCGGTGACCCACGGGTTGGTGTCGACGCAGTGGATGCCGAGACCGGGCACGACGAAGTCGTCCCAGCGGGGCTCGAGCAGCTCGAGCGCCTCGGGGCCGCGGATCGCGCCGCCCAGCACCGGGTAGTACCAGTCCATCGAGTAGGTCGACTTGTCCTCGAACAGGTCACTGTGCTGACGGATCGCGTGGCCGAGTCGACCACCCGCGAGCTCCCACTCGGGCTGCGGGTCGTCGAGGAGCTCGGCGAGAGCCACGCCGGCGCGCAGCGACTGGTAGATGCTCGAGGAGCCGGACAGCAGGGCGAAGTCCTTGGTCGGGGTCCAGTTGATCCCGCCGAACGGCAGCTGCTGCGAGACCACCCAGTCGAGGCCAGCACGCACCGAGGGCCAGTGCCGGACGACGTAGGCGATGTCGTGGCGCACCAGCCAGTGGTGCCAGATGCCGACCGCGAAGTAGGCACTCATGTTGACCTCGCCGCGCTCGTCATCGACGGCGCCGGCCACGATCTTCATCGGCCAGGATCCGTCGGCACGCTGCATCGTCGGCACCCAGTCGTAGGCGCGCTCGGCAGCCTCCACCTGGCCACCCACCAGGAGCGCCATCGCGGCCTCGACGTGGTTCCAGATGTCGACGTGCTCACCGACGGTCCACGGGATGGCCCCGCACGGCTCCTGCATGGACGCGATCGACGTAGCGGTGAGGGCGACCTGCGCCTCCGTCAGGACGTCGCGGACGTACGGCAGGGGCTCGGTCATCACGCGCCCCCGAGGGGCTTGCGGAAATAGAGCACCATGGACTTGCCGATCATCGGGTCCAGGACCTTGCCCGCCAGCCGCAGTGCCAGCGGCTGCTTCATGATCTCCCAGACGAGGAGCTTGTGGTACGCCTTGGCGAGCGGGTGGTCGTCGTTCTCGACGCCGACCGCGCACTTGATCCACCAGTACGGCGCGTGCAGGCCGTGGGCGTAGTCCTTGCCCTCGAACTCCATCGCGTCGCCGGGGGTGCCGTCGTTGAAGCGGCCCGCCTTGGTGACCTTGTCGATCAGCTCGTGGTCGGTGTAGATCCGGATGTGTCCACCCTCGGCGTTGTGGTAGTCGTCGCTGAGCTTCCAGTTGACGACCTCGGGCAGCCAGCGCGGCACCGAGACGGCCAGCATCCCGCCGGGCCGCAGCACCCGCACGAGCTCCTTGATCGCGTCGACGTCGGCGTGGATGTGCTCGAGCACCTCGGCCGCCACGATCCGGTCGAACTCCCCGTCGGCGAACGGCAGCGCCAGCGCGTCGCCCTGCTTGATGTCGGCCTCGGCGCCGGCCGGCACCTCGCCGGCCTCCTTCATCGCGCCGAACAGCTCCAGCACTCCGGCGAGCTCGTCGGCGTCCATGTCGAAGGCGACGACGTCGGCGCCGCGGCGGTACATCTCGAACGCGTGGCGTCCGGCGCCGCAGCCCATGTCCAGGACCCGGTCGCCCGCGCGCAGGCCGAGTCGGTCGAAGTCGACGGTGAGCATCAGATGGTGTCCTTGCTGGTCGGTGCCGGGGGGTGCTGGTGGAAGTCGGCGATCACGCTCTCATACGCCGCGGCGACCTTGACCGCCACGGCGCGCCAGCTGAACATCTCCTCGACGCGCTGCCGTCCGGCGGCACCCATCCGGGCTCGACGCTCGGGGTCGTCGAGCATCAGCTCGAGCGCCCTCTTGAGCTCACCGACGTCACCGGGGGTCACCAGATCGGCGCAGAGCCCGTCGGGGCCGACGACCTCGGGGATCGCGCCGGCGCGCGAGACGATGAGGGGCGTGGAGCACGCCATCAGCTCGGCAGTCGGCAGCGAGAACCCCTCGTAGAGCGACGGGACGCAGGCGACCTCGGCCGAGCCCATCAGCGTGACCAGCTCCTCGTCGGAGATGCCGCTGACGAAGCGCACGTGCGGCCCGATGCCGAGGCGCTCGATGACCTTCTCGGTGCGACCGCCGGGCTGGGGCTTGGTCACCAGGACCAGCTCGGCGTCCCGCTCGGTGCGCAGCTTGGCGAAGGCCTCCAGCAGCGTGACGATCCCCTTCATCGGGGCATCGGCACTGGCCATCGCCATGATCCGTCCGGGCACCCGGGGAGTGCTCGGGGGCACGAACATGTCGTCGACACCGAGCAGGATGACCTGCATCCTGGCGGGGTCGACACCGAAGTCCTTGGCGATGTCCTTCTTCGACGTCTCCGACGGCGTCATGATCAGGCGGGCCTGACGCGCCACCCGGGCCTGCATGCGCAAGAAGCCGTACCAGCGACGCAGCGTGAGCTTGCGCCAGGGGTTGCGGGTCTGGCTGAGGTCGATGCGGCGGTCGAAGCTGATCGGGTGGTGCAGCGTCGTGATCAGGGGCAGGCCATAGCCCTCGATGTCGAGCATCCCGGTGCCGAGCACCTGGTTGTCGTGGGCGATGTCGAAGTCACCGGCGCGCTCCTTGAGGGCACGCGAGACGCGGCTGCTGAACGTCTTCGGCTCCGGGAAGCCCGCCAGGCACATCGTCAGGAACTCCTCGACGTCGATCCGGTCGCGGAACTCGCGGAGCTTGGGCACCCGGAACGGGTCGGGCTCGCGATACAGGTCCAGGCTGGGCAGCTTGGTCAGCTTCACGCCGTCGTCGAGCACCGGGTAGGGCTGGCCGGAGAAGACCTCCACGGAGTGGCCGAGGGCGGTCAGCTCGCGACTGAGGTGTCGCAGGTAGATCCCCTGCCCGCCGCAGTGGGGCTTGCTGCGATAGGAGAGCATGGCGATGCGCATCCGGCGCGACCTCTTTCGTCTCGGTTTCGTCGTACGGCATCGGCGGTGAGACGCGCCGGGCCGAGCATCTCGGGGAATCAGGCTGGGTAGTCTGGCTGGGTCAATCTAGAACGTGTTCCTATGATGGACCACCGATTGGTAGCCTAGCCGGGTACTCGGCTCCCTGAGACAAGTCTTACAGCATCCGCACCTCTCTACCCACCGTCTTCCCACAGTCCCCGGCGCATTCACCTCGATCTGCAACGACGCAGCGTGCTGGTGGCCTTCCATTCTCGTGAACCCATGGAGGTCCCGATGAGCACCACCAACTCGCTGACGGTCGAGGAGCTCGGCTCCGCGGCGCAGCGCGATCGTCGCAAGCGGATCCTGGACGCCACCTACGAGCTGGCCTCCGACGGCGGCTTCGACGCCGTACAGATGCGCGCGGTGGCCGACCGGGCCGAGGTCGCCCTCGGCACCCTCTACCGCTACTTCCCCTCGAAGATCCACCTGCTGGTCTCCGCACTCGCGCGCGAGTTCGACCGCAACGAGGCGATGCTCAAGGAGATGGGCCCGATCCCCGGAGGCACCGCCGCCGAGCGGGTCATCTACATCATGAAGCGCACCACGCGCGGGCTCCAGGGCGACCCCAAGCTCACCGAGGCGCTCACCCGCGCCTTCATGTTCGCCGACTCGTCGGTGGCTGCGGAGATCCACACGGTGGGCATGTCGCTGACCACCATGCTGACCCACGCGATGCACTCCGGTCAGCCCACCGAGCACACCGAGCCGACGGCGGAGGACATCGCCATCGCGCGGGTCATCGGCGATGTCTGGCTCTCGGCGCTGATGGCGTGGGTCACCGGACGCTCGACCGCCGCCGAGACCGGCGCCCACCTCGAGACCGCGGTCGGTCTGCTGCTGCGGGACTGACTCCCCTGTCCTCGGCGCCGTGCGCCGTGCGCCGTGCGCCGTGCGCCGTTCACCGGCTGGCCGGTGAACGGCGCACTTGGACGATGACCGGACATCGTCCAAGTGCCGGTTTCAGCGGCCAAGGCGGCGCTCGGGCCTCATCCGACTACCCAGGAGTGGTGCACAGGTCCTGGAGGCGTGGTGGTCATCCACAGGTCGATGAGGATGGCTACGGCACAGCGGCCGTTGTCGGGCACCGTCGACTCCATGATCGAGAACTTCATCGACGACCGTGGAGTCCTGCTTCGCCGCGACGTGCTCGCAGCGCTCTTCGACGACCGGCCCATCAGGCGCGCCGTGAGATCGCAGCAGCTGACGCGCATCCGGAGCGGCGCCTACTGCCTCACCGCGGTGTGGCAGGCGGCAGACCGTGCCGAGCGGCACCGACTGACGTCACACGCCGTACGACGGCGGTACGGCGACGACGTGGCGAGGTCACACGCGTCCGCGCACCTCGAGCTGGGTGGACCAGACTGGGGGATCGACCTCCGGAACGTCCACCTGACGAATCTCACCGGGATCGGGGAGCGAACGCAGTCCGGCATCGTTCACCACCGAGGCGTCACCCGCGTCGGCGACGTCACCCGCCACGACGGCAGCTGGCTCACCGCGCCGGTGAGGACGGCCCTCGACACCGCCACCCTGGCCCCGCGAGATCCCGCGGTGTGCGTGCTCAACTACTACCAGCAGCGAGGGCTCGCCTCACGTGCTGAGCTCGAGCACGGTATCGAGCAGATGAAGGAGTGGCCAGCATCACTAGGCCTGCGCCTCAAGCTCCGGCTCAGCAGCGAGTCCTGCGAGTCGGTCGGCGAGCAGCGGACCGAACTGATGTGCCGTGACCAGCGCATCCCCATGCCGATCCCGCAGTACGAGATCTCGCACCCGAGCGGGCGCCTGGCCGGCCGAGTCGACTTCGCGTGGCCGTGGTTGGGGAAGATGATGGAGTTCGACGGGGACGCGAAGTACCTCAGCCTGCGCCGTCCCGGCGAGACGATCGAGCAGTGCGTGATGCGCGAGAAGGCACGCGAGGACCTGCTCCGTCGGCTCACCGGGTGGCAGCTGATCCGCGTCATCTGGGCCGACCTCGATCGGCCGGGCGTGACTGCGGCGATGATTCGTGACTTCCTCGGGTATCGCGCGGCCTGAGGACATGCGACCGGGGTTGGACGACGAATGGTGCACCTGGACGCTGTCCGGACATCGTCCAAGTGCCAGTTTCACCGGCCGGCCGGTGAACGCGACCCCGGGCCGCTCACTCCAGGAACGCAGCCGTCGTACCGCCCAGGTCCATGGGAGGCAGCCCGAGCTTGCGGTGGTCCCACGAGCGGGTGCGCTCGGCGTCGAGTCGTACGACGACCCGGTTGCGCGCCATCACCTCGACGAACGGCTTGAGGTCCTCGGTGTACGGCGCGTTGTAGCGCTCGAAGATCCGCACGCAGACGTCCCAGACGACGGCGTCGTCCTCGATCACCACGCCGGCGCCCTCCAGGGACACCCCGCGGAGCTGGTCGTAGGTGTGGCCGGCCTCGGCGAGGAAGCTCATCCGCGGGTCGCGGCGCAGGTTGACGACCTTCTGCGACTTGGCCTTGGTCTCGATCCAGACGTGGCCCTCGTGCCAGTCGTACCACATGGCGACGAGGTTCATCCGGCCCTGCAGACCGACTGTCGCGACCGTCGAGGAGCGTTGCTGGGTCAGGAAGGCGTCGACCTCGTCGTCGCCCATCACGATCTTGCCGCGTTCGTTGGCCATGCGTCGGAGCCTCTCAGCCGCCGAAGCCGTGGGTGGCGGTGACCCCGCCGTCGATCGCGATCTCGGCGCCGTTGATGTACGACGCCTCGTCGCTGCCGAGGAACACGTAGAGCGGAGCGACGTCCTCGGGGTGGCCGACGCGCCGCAGCGGCACCTTCGAGGCGCCGTACTCCATCGCCACGTCGCCACCGTGCACGCGCGTCATCGGGGTGTCGATCATGCCCGGATGGACCGAGTTGACCCGGATGTTGAAGCGACCCAGCTCGTGCGAGGCGCCCTTGGTCATGCCGCGCACGGCGAACTTCGTGCCGCAGTACGCCGTCAGGTTCGACATCCCGCCGAGCCCCTCGGTGGAGGAGGCGTTGATGATCGCGCCGCCGCCGAGCTCCTTCATGTTGGCCACGACCGCCTTCATGCCGAGGAACGGGCCGAGCTGGTTGACCCGGAAGAGCAGCTCGTACTCGGAGGCCGGCATGTCGGCGACGGTGCCGAAGCGCAGGATGCCGGCGTTGTTGGCCAGGACGCCGACGAGGCCGAAGCGCTCGTTGGTGTCGGCGACCAACGACGTCCAGGCGGCCTCGTCGCCGACGTCGTGGTGGGCGAAGTGGGCGCTCTCGCCGAGCTCGTCGGCCAGGGCCTGGCCCTCGTCCTTGGCCACGTCGGCGATCACGACCTTGGCCCCCTCGGCGACGTAGGCGCGGCTGATGCCCGCGCCCTGACCCATGGCGCCACCGGTGACGATGGCGACCTTGCCGGCGAGCCGACCTGTACTGGCACTCATAGGGACAACCTCACACTGTCAGCTTCATGATGGAGTCGGCGGCGAAACCGACGGCGGGGTCGCGGTCGGCGAAGAAGCCGCCGAGCTGGGAGTCGAGATCCGCAGCGGTCCAGGCCGCTCCGGCCTTGTCGAAGCGCTGCTCCACGACGGGCGCCGCGACCAGGGCGACCATCCCGCCGTACACGACGAAGACCTGGCCGGTGATCGCCTCGGCCGCGGGAGATGCCAGGTACGCGACGAGTGGGGCGACGTGCTCGGGCGAGTAGGGGTCGATCTCCATGCCCGACTCGTCGTCGCCGAAGACCTGGGCCGTCATCGCGGTGCGAGCGCGCGGGCAGATCGTGTTGGCGCGCACGCCGACCTTGCCGAGGCCCCGGGCCGTCGACAGGGTCAGCGCGGTGATGCCGGCCTTGGCCGCGGCGTAGTTGGCCTGCCCGGGCGAGCCGCCCAGGAACGCCTCGGAGGCGGTGTTGACCACACGCGCGTAGACGGGGGCGTCGAGCTCCTTGGACTTCGCGCGCCAGTACGACGCGGCGTTGCGCGAGAGCAGGAAGTGGCCCCGGAGGTGGACGTGGATGACCGCGTCCCACTCCTCGTCGCTCATGTTGAAGATCATCCGGTCGCGCGTCATCCCGGCGTTGTTGACCACGATCTCCAACGACCCGAAGCCGTCGACGGCCGCGGCGATCATCGCGTCGGCGGTGGCCCGCTCCCCCACGTCGCCCTCGACGACGGCCACCTCGGCGCCCAGGCCCTTGAGCTCGTCGGCAGCCTCGTCGGCGGCGCCGGGCAGGTCGTTGAGCACGACCCTCGCGCCGGCCTTCGCCAGGGCGACCGCCTCGGCGCGGCCGAGGCCGGCGCCGGCGCCGGTGACGATGGCGACCTTGCCGTCCAGGTCGGTGTCACTCACGCTCAGTCCTCCAGCTTGATGGCAGCGCGCGGGCAGGCAGCCACTGCACGCTTGACGTCCTCGAGGGTCTCCGGCGTCGTCTCCTCCGCCTTCACGACCAGGAAGTCGTCGTCGTCCAGCTCGAAGACCTCCGGGGCCATCGCCTCGCACAGCGCGTTGGACTCGCAGAGGTCGAAGTCGACCTTGATCTTCATGGCAGCACCCTTTCGTGGTGAAAAACTGGCTAGGGACCTTCGGAGGAGTGTCCCGGGAAGACCTTGGCTCCCGGGTCGATGGCGACCGTGGCGTTGTTGACCGCCGTGGCGGCCTCACCGAACCCGACGGCGATCAGGCGCACCTTGCCGTCGTACTCGGTGATGTCGCCGGCGGCGAAGACCCGCGGCAGGTTGGTCTGCATGGCCGGGTTGACGACGATGTGGCGCTTGACGACCTCGATGCCCCACTGCTGCAGCGGCCCGAGGTCGGCGATGAACCCCAGCGCCGCGACGACCGCCTGGCAGGGCAGGGTGGTGGTCTCGCCGCCGACGGTGACGTCGACGGCCTCGACCCTGCCGTTGCCCGTGATGGCGCTGACCTCGGCCTTGGTGATGATCCGCACCGAGGAGTCCCGCACCTGCTGCACGGTGCGCTCGTGGGCGCGGAAGGCGTCGCGGCGATGCACGAGGGTGACCGACGAGGCGACCGGCTCGAGGTGGACCGCCCAGTCGAAGGCGCTGTCGCCGCCGCCGACGATCACGACGTCCTTGTCGGCGTACGGCGCGAAGCTGGGCACGAAGAACTCGAGGCCGCGTCCCAGCCAGTCGCCCTGCGCCGGGAGCGGCCGGGGGCTGAACTTGCCGATCCCGGCAGTGACCAGCACCGCCCCGGCGTGCACCTCGGTGCCGTCGTCGAGCCCGACGACGACGCCGTCGTCCTTGCTCGTCAGCTCGGTGGCGGTGCGGTCCAGGAGGTACGTCGGGTCGGCGGTGGCAGCCTGGGCGACCAGACCCTCCACGAGGTCACGCCCCTTGACGCTGGGGAACCCCGCGACGTCGAGGATCTGCTTCTCCGGGTACATCGCGGTGATCTGCCCGCCCAGCTCCGGCAGCGAGTCGACCACACCGACCCGATGACCGCGGAAGCCCGCGTAGTAGGCGGCGAAGAGTCCGGTCGGACCGGCTCCGATGATCAGGATGTCTACCTCGACGAGGCGTGGGGAGGACGTCACGAGCGCGATCCTTCCCCTTCCGCCACCGCCCCTCAACTGGAACGTGTTCTAGTTTTGCCGGAACGCTATCCGGCGCGGGTGGTGATGTCCAGCACCGGACGCACCGACGTCGCTACTTCGCCTCGAGGCGCGAGACGAGCCAGCCGTCCTCGTTGCGGAGCATCGTGACGGTGACGCGGTACTGCACCGGGGTCACGGCACTGTCCTGCTTCGCCGTGGTCTGGGTCAGGAAGAGCAGCGCCTCGACCTCGTCGGCCGCCGCCCGCACCACGCCCTGCGCGGACACGTCCACCGTCACCTCGGTGCTCGCTGCGAGGAAGTCGTCCTTGATCTCGGCCTTCGTGGCGGCGTACTCCTCGGCGAAGGAGTCGGTCATCATCGCCGTCGCCGACTCGACCTGCTCGTCGTAGGCCTCCGGGGACGACGACGAGGCCGACAGGATCGTCACCGCCGCAGCCGCAGCCTGGTCGACGACCGAGCGCACCGTCAGCTCGCTCAGCTGCACCGGTCGCTCAGCGCTCGGCGGCACCGCCGTCACCTCGCCCGGGTCGTCACGGTTGAGGATCACGACCACCTCGACGAGGGCCAAGAGGACCAGGACCACGATCGCGACCAGCAGGCCCCGGGCCGTCCGCGAGAGCCCCGCGGTCGGCTCCGGCGCAACGGGATCGATCTCGTCGTCCAGCGCCGGCGGAGTCGGGGGCGTCGAAGCCGGGGCCGGGGGCGCGACAGGTCCCGTCCCCGCCACGCGACGCGGACGCGACGCAGGAGTGCGGGAGCCGGGGGTACGAGACGCCGGGCCGGGACGGCGGGGCTTCGGGGGCGTCATCCGACGAACTCCAGGTCGTTGGTCAGCCACCGGTCGTCCTCCCGGACGAGCTTGACCAGGATCCGGAAGTTGCGGGCCTGGCCCCCCTCGCCGGTCTGGGCGTTGCTCACCGTGCCGTCGGTGGCCACCAGCACGGTGGCGTCGTCCTGGTCGATGCTCGAGACCGCCGAGCTGACGACGGTGCCGGTCAGCACGGACTCGAACTGGGTCACCAGGTCGACCAGGCTCTCCGACGAGGCGTCGTACTGCTCGAGGAAGGTGCCCGTCGCCGTGCCGCGAACCGCCTCGAAGCTGGCCTCGGGGTCCTCGTAGTCGATGTTGACCAGCGCCAGGGCGGTGGACTCGGCGGCCCGCAGCGCCTCGCCGTAGCGCTTCTGCTCGGCGGCGGACGGCGCGACGGTCTGGGGGCTCTCCCGCTCGGTCCGTGCGTCGCCGCGGGCCTGCTGCACGATCACCACGCCACCGACGACGCAGCCGCAGGCGAGCAGCAGGGCCACGACGTAGAGGACGGTCTCCAGCCGGGCGCCGGTCGAGAGTCGGCTCATGGGCTCGCCACCGGTCCCACGAGCAACCACTTCCACGAGTCGTCGCCCAGGATCGACAGGTCGCCGGCCTGCTGCACGCGCACGGGCGAGCCGTCACCCGCGATCGCGCCGTCGACCAGGCCCGTCGCCGGGTCGTACGTCGAGGAGTACGAGCGGGCGGGCGACGGGTTGTTGCGGGTGCCCGGGACGTTGGGGGTGCCGCGCTGGACGAACGGCGCTCCGCTCTTGCACTCGGCCGGGAAGATGGCCGCGTCTGTCAGCTCGTCGCCGCGACGCCACTCGCTGCGCGGCTTGTAGCCGTCGGTGCACGGCGGGACGCTGTAGTCGAGCTGGAGGTTGACGTGACCGAACCCGTCGGGTGGCGATCCCGTGAAGCCGCCGGCGATCACGCGGGGGAAGGTCACCAGGAGCTGCTCGACCCCTTCGATGTGGGAGACGACGACCTGGTTCACGGTGGTCAGGTCGCTCAGCAGGACCGGCAGCGTGGGCTCCAGGTCGCGCAGCAGCCGGGTGACCTGCCGTGCGGTGCCGGGCGTGTCGTCGAGGGTGCGGCGCAGGTCCGCGTCGGACGCGCGCAGGGCGTCGGTGAGGTCGGCGAGATCGGTCGAGAACGATGTGATGTTGTCGCCGACATCGCGCTGGGTGCCGACGACGGTACGAGCGGTGTCGAGCAGCCGGATGGTGTCGTCGGTGGCGGTGATCGCCTCGTCGATGAAAGCTCCTCCGTCGTCGATGAGGCGCTGCAGTGGCCGGCCGGTGTCGGCGAACATGTCGCCGAGCTCGCGGACAAGCACCTGCAGGGCTTGCTTGTCGACCGAGTTGACGAATCCGTCGAGCTGGACCAGGAGGTCGGCCTCGTCCACCGGGAGCGCCGTCGCATCGCCGACGATCAGGTCGCCGTCCTCCGCAAAGGGGCCGCCCGCGTCCGGGGGCTCGAAGTCGAGGTACTGCTCACCCACGGCCGAGAGGTTGTGCACGAACACCTCCGAGTCGAGCGGGAGCTCGGTGCCCTCCTCGACCGCGACGTCCACCACGACTCCGGCGCGCGTCACCGTCATCTTGTCGACGGTGCCGATCTTGACACCGCGGTAGGTGACCTCGCTGCCCTCGAAGAGGCCTCCGGACGCCGGCAGCGCGACCTGCACCGTGTAGCCGCGTCCGAGGACCGTGTCGACGAAGCCGAGGTAGGACGCGGCGACGTAGACGATGCCCACCGCCGAGAGGATCACGAAGGCAAGGATGCGTCGCCGTACGGCAGCGATCATGAGGCACCCCCCAGGAGGGACGTCGTGTCCGCCGGCGGGCTGGGGTCACCGCTGGCCAGTCCGGCACCGTAGCGCCCCAGGCCCAGGGATCCCAGCCCCCCGCTCAGCCCCTCGGTCAGTCCCGGGAGGAGTCCGCCGACACCGTCGAGCAGACCCAGGGCGAGACAGATCCCGTTGCGTCGGTTCTTCGGCTTCGCGCACTGCTTGACCAGCCGCGGCAGCAGGTCGGCCGAACGCAGCACCTTGCGACACGCCTTCGAGTCGATGCCCCCGCTGGTGAGGCACTTCAGGACGAGGTTCACGTTCGGCAACCCGGGGATCTCCGGGAGGGGCAGGTCCGGGAGGTCCGGGAGGTCGGGCAGCGGCAGGTCGGGAAGGCCGGGCGAGAAGAAGTTCTCCAGGTTGATGTCGGCGCGGATCGAGGTGTTGGCATAGTCACCGCGCACGATCTCGGAGGCCTCCTTGGGGAACGGGAAGCTCACCAGGAGGTTGAGTCCGGGCGCCAGCGAGTCGCCCGCGTCGCTCAGGTTGTCCAGCACCGGCTCCAGGTCCCGCAGCTGGGCCAGCAGGTCGTCCTTGCTCGCCCGGATGACGCGAGTGCCGACGGTGCCCAGACGGTCGAGGGAGGCGAGCATCGTGACCAGCTCGTCCGTCTGGTCGTCGAGCACGTCCACCGCCGGACCGACCACGTCGAGGGCGCCTTGAATCGTGTCCTTCTCCTCGTTCAAGGTCTGCGAGAGGTTGTTGAGCGACTGCAGCGCGCGGATGATGTCGAGCTTCTGGTCGTCGAGGTCGGAGACCACCCGGTCGAGCGTGCCCAGCAGTCCTCGCAACTCGTCGGTGCGACCGCTCATCACGTTGTTGAGCTCCTCGGTGATGGTGCCCAGCTGGGCCACCCCGCCGCCACTGAGGAGGGTCGACAACGCCGCGAGGACCTCCTCGACCTCGGGGTTGCGTCCCGTCCGGTCGAGCGCGATGTTGTCGCCCTCGCCGAGCTGGCCCTGGGGGGCCTCGCCGGTGGGCGGCTCCAGGGCGACGTACTTCTCGCCGAGCAGGCTGACCTGGCGGATCTCGGCGACGACGTTGTTGGGCAGCACGACGTCGTCGCGGATGCGTAGGGTGACCCGGGCGTGCCAGCCGACCCGGTCGACCTCGATCACCTCGCCGACCGTGACGTCGTCGACGAAGACCGGCGAGCGCGGCACCACGTTGAGGATGTCGTCGAAGTCGGCGGTGACCTCGTAGGCCTCGTCGGCGTCCACCGGGGACCCCGGCAGCGGCAGGTCGTAGGCGCCGTCGAAGTCGCAGGCGGTCAGACCGCCCGCGACCAGCACGGTGGCCACCAGCGTGGTCAGGGCGCTGGCGAGGGAGCGTCGCACCATCACCGCCCACCTCCTGAGAGGAGGCCGGCCAGGTCCGGCGGCGTCTCGGTGGTGA
>Ga0208017_100147_pt1 | contig 12647 bp, 3 predicted proteins | sample 30_taG_FD_184104 | JGI IMG/M metagenome (GOLD analysis project Ga0208017, IMG submission 184104) | Marine viral communities from Cariaco Basin, Caribbean Sea - 30_WHOI_OMZ (SPAdes) (version 2) | ecosystem: Environmental > Aquatic > Marine > Oceanic | place: Caribbean Sea: Cariaco Basin | collected... | reverse complement strand
AACGAGCTGGGTGATCGTGGCCTCGGCGGTCACCGAGTTGGCCTGGAAGTTGCCGATCGCCCGATCGAGGTAGGTCGTGTCACCCGGGTCGAGATCGCGCAACATGTCGAGCCGGTCCGTGTCGAGTCCCACGATCGGCGGAGTGGGCGGCAGCTCGGGTGCGGCGTCGTGTGCGTCCTCGGACATGTCTTCCTTCGGGGTAGCGGTCCAACGATCGAGCGCACGGGCCAGCGCGGCGCGGTCCACCGGCTTGGTCAGGAACTCGTCCATCCCGGCAGCCAGGCAGCGTTCCCGCTCGCCCTCGACGGCCGCTGCGGTCATCCCGATCACCGGCACGTGCAGCCCGCCGCCCTCACGCTCGCGCAGGGTACGTGTCGCGGCGTAGCCGTCCAGCACCGGCATCTGCACGTCCATCAGCACGGCGGCGAAGGTGTCGCGTGCCAGCACCTCGAGCGCCTCCGCGCCGTTCTGAGCGACGCTGACGCGGTAGCCGAGGGACGTCAGCAGACCGGTGGCCACGAGCTGGTTGACCACGTTGTCCTCCACGACGAGCACGCGGGGCGACCCCGCCGCCTGCGTGCTCGGCTCCGGGAGCGGCATGGGCTGGGCAGGGACACCCGCGAGCTGCTCCAGCAGCGTGCCGCGCAGGGTCTCGACGGCCACCGGTCGGTCCAGGAAGACCGACACACCCGCAGCGCGGAGCCGGCCCAGGTCCACCTCGAGGCGAGACCCGACCACCACCATCGCCACCTCGTCGTACGTCGTGTCCGCGGCGATCCGCGCCGCCAGCTCCATCCCGCCACCACCGGCGAGACGCGCGTCGATCAGCACCGCCTCGTAGGGCTGCCCGTCCCTGATCGATCCCGCCAGCATGGCGTGGGTGGTGGCGACATCCTCGGCGCGGTGTGCGTCGACGGACCACCAGCGGAGCTGCTCGACCTGCGCTGGACCGCAGAGGGGACTGCCGTCGGCGACCAGGACCCGCCGCCCGGTGAGCCAGCTGCGTGCGTAGTCGTCGAGGTCGGTCGCTTGCGCGGCGTGGCGCTCGCACGTCACCTCGAACGAGAAGATGCTGCCGCCGCCCGGGTTGGGCTGGTAGCTGATCTCGCCGCCCAGGGCCGAGACGACCTGGCGGGCGATGGACAGGCCGAGCCCGGTGCCACCGAACCGACGAGTGGTCGAGGCGTCGGCTTGGGTGAACGGCTCGAAGAGGCGCTGGAGCTGGTCGGCCTCGATGCCGATCCCGGTGTCGGCGACGTCGAAGCGCAGCTCCACGGCGTCCTCTGCACCAGGCGCGACGTCGTCAGGCGGGGTCGGCGCCGTCACCGACAGAAGGACGTCACCCCCGGCGCTGAACTTCACCGCGTTGGAGACCAGGTTGAGCAGCACCTGTGACAGGCGGGTGGGGTCGCCGAGCACCAGGGCCGGCACCGACCGGTCGCACCACACCACGACCTCCACCCCTCCTGTGCGAGCGGCTCCGGAGACGACGCGGACCACTTGGTCGGCCAGGGAGCGCACCTCGACGTCGACATGCTCGAGCTGTACGGGGCGACCGTCGATCTTGCTGAAGTCGAGGACGTCGTTCAGGACGCCGAGCAGCGTGTGGCTGGCAGCGTGCAGCCCCGACATCAGGCGTTGCTGGTCTGCGTCCAGCGAGGTGCGCTGCACGAGGTCGGTGAGTCCGATGATGCCGTTGAGCGGTGTCCGGATCTCGTGGCTCATGGTCGCGAGGAACTCCGACTTCTGCCGCGACGCGGCCATGGCCTCGTCCCTGGCCGAGGCGAGGGCGCGCTCGCTCTCCTCGCGCTCGGCCACCCGGGCGAGCTGCACCGCGACCGCCTCGACCATGGTCTCGACCATGTCGCGCCGCTCCACGTCGCGTCCGGCCGTGATCGTCCCCACCATGTGGACCCGTCCGTCGGATCCGACTCGGAACGCGACGGTCCGCTCGTCGGCGCTCCAGGTGGTCCTCCCGGCCCGCAGCGCCGCCAGGCACAGGGCCTCGTCGTCGGGCTGGACGTCAGGGTCCAGTGGCTCGAGCGTGCCGGAGCCGTCGACCACGCGGAACGCCGCCGACCGGATCCAGTCGTCGTGTCCCCGCAGCAGCGTCCGCACGATCGGGATCGCCTCCTGCAGCGTGTGCGCAGCGTTCGCCGCGGCGGCAACCTGGCGCATCAAGGCGCTCTGCACCACCTCGTCGCGCAGTGCCTCCTCGGCCCGACGCAGCTCGTCGAGGACGTGGCGACGGTCGCCGTAGTCAGCTGCACGGTTCAGGATCGCCACGACCTCGCCGTCCTCCCGCAGCAGGCTCTCGCGCAGTGAGACCCAACGCGCCACGCCCGCCACGTCGTGGAAGAGGACCTCGACGTCGCCCTGGTTGGACTCACCGGCGCGCACCCGTCCCAGGTGCTCGGCGAACTGGACCTTGCCGGTGTCGTCCAAGGTATCGAACACCGTGACCGACGTGATCTCCTCGACCGGTACGCCGTACATGCGTGCGAAGGCCTCGTTCGCGTAGACGATGGCCCCGCGCAGGTCGGTCACCCAGATCCCGTCAGGTGACGTCTCCACGATGTCGCGGTAGAGGGCGGCGATGTCCATGCGCGACCGTCAGCAGTCCATCAGGCAGGCCCGGCGATCAGGAACCCGTCGTCGGTCGCCACGAGCTGCAGGCTCACCGGCTCCTCGACGCGCCCGAAGCCGCGTCTCTGGTAGCGATAGGTGTAGGAGACGGTCAGGGCCGCAGTGTCGGCGCTGAACGTGAGCAGCCGGGTGTTGCTGACGCTGCCCCAGAAGTCCTCGTAGCCCGGAGTGCTCTGCTCCCGGAAGGCCGGTGTGAGCTGTTCGATGCCCTGGGCCGGATCGCTGCTCGCCAGGGTGAGGTAGTCGGACACGAAGGAGCGGAGCTCCCTGCGGGTGGGCTCGCTCGACGCCTCAGGCGTGGGCGTCGGCGTCGGGCTCGCCGTCGGCTCGCTACTGGGAGCCTCGGCGGAGGGTGCAGCCGGGTCGGTCGCGAGGTTCTCCTGCGGGTCGTCCTGCAGGGCGAGGACGACGATCGCGATCACCAGCGCCGCGACCAGGGCCGAGATGACGGCGGGCAACCAGGACCGTCGCTCGGGCGCAGCCCGCCGGGACCCCGAGGCTGCGGCCGGCTCCGGGTCGGGTGCGGCCGGGACCTCGGGCGCAGCATCGCCGACCAGCCCCGGGATCACGTGCATCGCCTCGGTGGGGGCGTCGGTGCTCGGCACCGGGGTGCGACTGGAGAGCTCGTCGTCGGGGGAGTCGAGGAAGTGGACGATGTCCTGCATCGACCAGCGCTGGGCCGGCGTGCGCGTCATCGTGGCCTCGAGCAGCGGGGCGAGCACGCCCGCGTCCTCGATCCGCGGCGGAGCCTCGTTGACGATGCGGTAGAGCGCCCCGAGCACGTTGTCGCTGGCGTCGTACGGCGGGTGGCCCGCGAGCGCGTGGAAGAGCGTTGCGCCCAGCGACCAGACGTCGCTGGCCGGGCTGGCCTGCTGGCCGGAGGCGACCTCTGGCGCGAGGTAGGCCGGAGACCCGGTCACCAGCCCGGTCTGGGTCAGGGCGGCGTCCGCGCTTCCACGGGCGATCCCGAAGTCGGTCAGCTTCACGTGGCCGTCCGCGCGCACCAGGATGTTGCTCGGCTTCACGTCGCGGTGGACGACCCCGTTGGCGTGCGCAGCGGCGAGCGCGGAGGCGGCCTGGGAGATGATCCGGCCGGCCTCGCCGTGTGACAGTGGGCCGCCGGCACGCACCAGCTCGCTGAGGGTCTGTCCCTCGACGTACTCCATGACCATCCACTGCTGGCCGTCCTCGGCCACCAGGTCGAAGACCCCCACGATGTGCGGGTGGTTGAGGCTCGCGGCGATCTTGGCCTCGCGAGCAGCCCTTTCCTGGTCCGGGCTCGTCTCCCCGGGCAGTGCCCCGAGTCGCTTGATCGCCACGGGTCGGTCCAGCACCTCGTCGCGGCCCAGCCAGACCGCGCCCATGCCGCCTCGACCGATCTCGCGGTCGCGCGTGAATCTTCCAGCAATCACCCTTGAGCTCCTCCAGACGCCACAAACCTACTGTCCTGGGGGCTCGTGGCATGCCAGTCTCCACGATCAGTGGTCATGCGGCAGTCTTGTCCCGACAGCCGCCGTCGAAACTCAACCGGAAGCGAGGCGACCTCCGTGTCGGTCGACCCGAACCTGCTCGATGACCTGCAGTGGCGAGGGCTCGTTGCCCACTCCACCGACCTCGACGCGCTGAGCGCGGCGTTGCAGGAGAGCAGCGTGCGGTTCTACGTCGGCTTCGACCCGACCGCGCCGAGCCTGCACATGGGCAACCTCGTGCAGCTCACCACCGCGCGGCGGCTGCAGGACGCCGGCCACACGCCGTACCTCCTCGTCGGCGGCGCGACGGGGATGATCGGCGACCCCCGGGACTCCGGCGAGCGCACCCTCAACTCCCTGGAGACGGTGCAGGAGTGGACCGAGGGAGTGCGTCGCCAGATCGAGCCGTTCCTGGCGTTCAGTGGGGACAACGGCGCCACCATGGTCAACAACTACGACTGGACCGAGGGTCTGTCGGTCATCGACTTCCTGCGCGACGTCGGCAAGCACTTCCCGGTCAACCGGATGCTGTCGCGCGAGACCGTGAAGCGCCGCCTCGAATCGGGGATCAGCTACACCGAGTTCAGCTACGTGCTGCTGCAGTCCATGGACTTCTTGACCCTCTACCGCGAGCACGGGGTGACGTTGCAGTTCGGTGGGTCCGACCAGTGGGGCAACCTGACCGGAGGTGCCGAGCTGATCCGTCGCGCCGAGAGCGGGAGCGCGCACGCGTTCGCGACCCCGCTGGTGACCAAGGCGGACGGCACGAAGTACGGGAAGACCGAGGGCGGAGCGCTCTGGCTGGACCCCGCGATGATGTCGCCGTACGCCTTCCACCAGTTCTGGCTCAACGTCGAGGACGAGAAGGTGGGGGAGATGCTGCGCATCTTCACCTTCCTCCCGCGTGCGGATATCGAGGCACTCGAGGCCCGGCACGAGGAGAAGCCCTTCCTGCGCGAGGCGCAGAAGACGCTGGCCGACGAGGTGACGACCTTCGTGCACGGGCCCGAGGAGACCGAGCAGGCCAAGGCTGCAGCCGCTGCGCTGTTCGGGGGCGGCGACCTGATGGGGCTTCAGCCTCAGACGCTGGCTGCTGCACTCAGCGAGGCGGGCTCGACCGTGGTGGAGCGTGGCGAGGCGTTGCCCAGCGTGATCGACCTCCTGCTGGCGTCCGGACTCGCGACCAGCAAGGGCGACGCGCGCCGCACGGTCAGCGAAGGCGGCGCCTACGTCAACAACGTCCGGGTGGAGGATCCCGATGCCGCCGTGGGACAGCACGACCTGATCGGCGGCGCCTGGCTCGTCCTGCGGCGTGGCAAGAAGAAGTTCGCCGGCGTCGAGATCCGCTGACGAGGTCATGAGCGAGCAACGCTGGCAGGCGCGCCTGTGGCAGGACGCTCGCGCTGCGCTGCCCGATCACGTGTGGCGCTTCGTGACCGCGGGAGCCCGGGACGAGATCTCCCTGCAGGAGTCTCTCGAGGCGTGGTCGCACGTGCGGCTCTACCCCCGCGTGCTGCGCGACGTACGACGTCCGGACGCGGCGACTGCGCTGCTGGGTCTCCCGGTGCCGTCTCCCGTCGCCATCGCACCCACGTCGATGCAGCGGCTGGCGCATCCGGGGGGTGAGCTGGCCATGGCGCAGGCCGCCGCGGAGGCCGGCTCCTTGGTGGTGGTGTCCAGCAACGCTGGCACCCGGTTCGAGGAGCTCGGCACAACCGGTGCCGCGTGGTGGCTGCAGGCCTACGCGACCGCTGATCGCAGCCTGGTCGCGCCTGTCTTCGAGGAGGCCGCGCGCGCTGGTGCTCGAGCGATCGTGCTCACGGTCGACACCCCTGTCCCGGGCACGAAGTACGACATCGACGAGGCCGCGTTCGGCGACCTCACCGAGGTCTACGGTCTCAACCATCCGCAGGTGGTTCGGGGCCGGACACCCGGTGCCGAGCACGCTCAGGACCTGACCGCCGCCGACATCGCATGGCTGCACGACCTCACCGGCCTGCCGATCGTGGTCAAGGGCGTCCTGCGCGCCGACGACGCCCAGCGGTGCGTGGAGGCAGGCGCCGCCGGGGTGTGGGTGTCCAACCACGGGGGCCGCCAGCTCGACAGGTCGGTGTCGACGTGCGCGGCCCTACCGGCGGTGGGCGCAGCCGTGTCCGGGCAAGCAGAGGTCTACGTCGACGGCGGGATCCGCTCGGGGCTCGACGTCCTCACGGCCCTGGCGCTGGGGGCCGACGGCGTCTTCTGCGGTCGTACGCCGTACCTCGCGTTGGCCGCGGGCGGCGCCGAGCGCGTGGTCGAGATGCTCGATCTGCTGCACGACGAGCTCCTCGACGCACTGCGGATGTCCGGCTGTGCCCGCCTGCAGGACGCTCGCGGACTCGCCTCCTCCGGCACGCCAGAACCCCCCACAGGGCTCTGACCTGCACAAACGCGAATGTGGCCCGCGTCACTGCGAGTCGATTTGTAGTTCTCCTGGATTCCCCCTAATGTTTCACCTGTCGCCAGGGAGCGGCGGGGAGCAAGACCGAGAGGTCGGGCTCCCGGCCCCGAGGTGTACAGGTCCTCTCAAGGTCCACCGGATCAAGCGTCTGTGCAACTGCGCAGAACCAAATCCGGAGCGGAGATGAGAGGGTCCATCAGCGCCAGCAGGAACCTTCGCGGGGGAGGCTGGGTGCGTCTGATGTTTGAGAACTCAACAGTGTGTCATAGTCGACGAATTAATGTTGTATGCCCTTCAGTTTTGTTGGGTTTGTTTTTTCGGCAATATGATTCTGGCTTAATTGTCGGGGTTTGTTTGCTGGGTATTGGATTTTCTACGGAGAGTTTGATCCTGGCTCAGGACGAACGCTGGCGGCGTGCTTAACACATGCAAGTCGAGCGGTAAGGCACTTCGGTGTACACGAGCGGCGAACGGGTGAGTAACACGTGAGTAATCTGCCCTTCACTCTGGGATAAGCACTCGAAAGGGTGTCTAATACCGGATACGACCATTCCCTGCATGGGGTGATGGTGGAAACTTTTGTGGGTGGGGGATGTGCTCGCGGCCTATCAGCTTGTTGGTGGGGTAATGGCCTACCAAGGCTTCGACGGGTAGCCGGCCTGAGAGGGTGACCGGCCACACTGGGACTGAGACACGGCCCAGACTCCTACGGGAGGCAGCAGTGGGGAATATTGGACAATGGGCGGAAGCCTGATCCAGCAACGCCGCGTGAGGGATGACTGCCTTCGGGTTGTAAACCTCTTTCATCATTGACGAAGCCTGATGTTGAGTTGGGTGACGGTAGGTGGAGAAGAAGCACCGGCCAACTACGTGCCAGCAGCCGCGGTAATACGTAGGGTGCGAGCGTTGTCCGGAATTATTGGGCGTAAAGGGCTCGTAGGCGGTTTGTCGCGTCGGGAGTGAAAACACTGGGCTTAACCGAGTGCTTGCTTTCGATACGGGCAGACTAGAGGTATGCAGGGGAGAACGGAATTCCTGGTGTAGCGGTGAAATGCGCAGATATCAGGAGGAACACCGGTGGCGAAGGCGGTTCTCTGGGCATTACCTGACGCTGAGGAGCGAAAGTGTGGGGAGCGAACAGGATTAGATACCCTGGTAGTCCACACCGTAAACGTTGGGCGCTAGGTGTGGGGCCTATTCCATGGGTTCCGTGCCGCAGCTAACGCATTAAGCGCCCCGCCTGGGGAGTACGGCCGCAAGGCTAAAACTCAAAGGAATTGACGGGGGCCCGCACAAGCGGCGGAGCATGCGGATTAATTCGATGCAACGCGAAGAACCTTACCTGGGTTTGACATACACCGGAAAGCATCAGAGATGGTGCCCCTTTTGTCGGTGTACAGGTGGTGCATGGCTGTCGTCAGCTCGTGTCGTGAGATGTTGGGTTAAGTCCCGCAACGAGCGCAACCCTCGTCCTATGTTGCCAGCACGTCATGGTGGGGACTCATAGGAGACTGCCGGGGTCAACTCGGAGGAAGGTGGGGATGACGTCAAGTCATCATGCCCCTTATGTCCAGGGCTTCACGCATGCTACAATGGCCGGTACAAAGGGCTGCGATCCCGTGAGGGGGAGCGAATCCCAAAAAGCCGGTCTCAGTTCGGATTGGGGTCTGCAACTCGACCCCATGAAGTCGGAGTCGCTAGTAATCGCAGATCAGCAACGCTGCGGTGAATACGTTCCCGGGCCTTGTACACACCGCCCGTCACGTCACGAAAGTCGGCAACACCCGAAGCCAGTGGCCTAACCACCTTGTGTGGGGGGAGCTGTCGAAGGTGGGGCTGGCGATTGGGACGAAGTCGTAACAAGGTAGCCGTACCGGAAGGTGCGGCTGGATCACCTCCTTTCTAAGGAGCACGTACCCCGCGCCCTCGGCGTCTGTTCGAGGGGCATTGGTGGTGTTCACTAGTGGAATCGTCGATGATGCTTGGTCTGGTTGGTGCCGGCTGGGTGAGTACTGCTTGCTGCCTGTGGGTGGTGGGTGTGGAAATCTCTGGTTGGTGCTGGTGAGGTCGGGTTGGCACACTGTTGAGCTTTGAGATATCAGGCTGGAGTGATCTGGTTGGTTCTCTGTGAAGATGCTTGTCTGGGCCTGCATGGATGTGTGGGTGTCCGGGGTGTGCTTCTTGTGTGTTGTTAAGTTGATAGTGGACGCGAGCATCAGACCCGCGACGGACTGCCCTGGTTCCTTGGTTTCGGCTGAGGTGTTGTGGGGGGTTTGGTTTGTGGGTCTTGTGTGATTTGTAGTGTGTCTTTGTTGTGTTTGTTGAGTGTTTGTATTGGCAAGCTTTTAAGGGCACATGGTGGATGCCTTGGCATCAAGAGCCGATGAAGGACGTTGGAGCCTGCGATAAGCCCTGGGGAGTTGGCAACCGAGCTGTGATCCGGGGGTGTCCGAATGGGGAAACCCGGCTGGAGTCATGTCCAGTCACCTGCGCCTGAATGAAATAGGGTGTGTGGAGGGAACGTGGGGAAGTGAAACATCTCAGTACCCATAGGAAGAGAAAACAATAGTGATTCCGAGAGTAGTGGCGAGCGAAATCGGAGGAGGCTAAACCTTGAGCGTGTGATACCCGGCAGGGGTTGCGTTCGGGGGGTTGTGGGAGCATTCGTGTTCATCTGCCGGTGGACGAGACAGTAAGAAAGTGCGTGTGAAGTTGAAGTCCGTTGGAAAGCGGCGCCGTAGAGGGTGATAGCCCCGTAGGTGTAAGTGCGTGCCTGTTGAGTGTTTTCCCAAGTAACACGGAACCCCTGAAATTCCGTGTGAATCTGGCGGGACCACCCGTTAAGCCTAAATACTTCTTGATGACCGATAGCGGACTAGTACCGTGAGGGAAAGGTGAAAAGTACCCCTGGCGGGGAGTGAAATAGTACCTGAAACCGTGTGCCTACAATCCGTCAGAGCCCGGCTGCCCTTTGGGGTGTTGGGGTGATGGCGTGCCTTTTGAAGAATGAGCCTGCGAGTTTGCGTTGTGTTGCGAGGTTAACCCGTGTGGGGAAGCCGTAGCGAAAGCGAGTCCTAATAGGGCGTTTGAGTAGCGCGATCAAGACCCGAAGCGAAGTGATCTATCCATGGGCAGGTTGAAGCGCGGGTAAGACCGCGTGGAGGACCGAACCCACTTAGGTTGAAAACTGAGGGGATGACCTGTGGATAGGGGTGAAAGGCCAATCAAACTTCGTGATAGCTGGTTCTCCCCGAAATGCATTTAGGTGCAGCGTTGTGTGTTTCTTGCCGGAGGTAGAGCACTGGATAGCCGATGGGCCCGACCAGGTTACTGACGTTAGCCAAACTCCGAATGCCGGTAAGTGAGAGCGCAGCAGTGAGACAGTGGGGGATAAGCTCCATTGTCGAGAGGGAAACAGCCCAGACCATCAGCTAAGGCCCCTAAGCGGTGACTAAGTGGAAAAGGATGTGGAGTCGCAGTGACAACCAGGAGGTTGGCTTGGAAGCAGCCACCCTTGAAAGAGTGCGTAATAGCTCACTGGTCAAGTGATTCCGCGCCGACAATGTAGCGGGGCTCAAGTCATCCGCCGAAGCTATGGCATTCACATCCTCTTTGGTGAGGAGCCTTAACGGGTGTGTGGATGGGTAGGGGAGCGTCGTGTCGCGGGTGAAGCTCCGGAGTGATCCAGGGGTGGATGCGACACGAGTGAGAATGCAGGCATGAGTAGCGAATCACGGGTGAGAAACCCGTGCGCCGAATGATCAAGGGTTCCAGGGTCAAGCTAATCTGCCCTGGGTAAGTCGGGACCTAAGGCGAGGCCGACAGGCGTAGTCGATGGACAACGGGTTGATATTCCCGTACCGGCAAAGTAGCGCCCATGACGAGCCCGGTGATGCTAACCATCCGAAGCCGCCGTGACTGATCCCTTCGGGGTGAGGCGTGGTGGTGGAGCGTGGGATCCGATCCGGTAGTAGTCAAGCGATGGGGTGACGCAGGAAGGTAGCCCAACCACGGCGATGGTTGTCCGTGGGTAAGCAGGTAGGGTGTTGGTTAGGTAAATCCGGCCGGCTGTCTTTGATGACGAGCCTGAGATGTGATGCGGACCCCGTATGGGGGAAGTGGGTGATCCTATGCTGTCGAGAAAAACCTCTAGCGAGCTATGCGCCGCCCGTACCCCAAACCGACTCAGGTGATCAGGTAGAGAATACTAAGGCGATCGAGTGAACCATGGTTAAGGAACTCGGCAAAATGCCCCCGTAACTTCGGGAGAAGGGGGGCCCGAACCGTCATGGCCTTTACGGCCGGTAGCGGGGAGGGCCGCAGAGACCAGGCCCAAGCGACTGTTTACTAAAAACACAGGTCCGTGCGAAGTTGTAAGACGATGTATACGGACTGACTCCTGCCCGGTGCTGGAAGGTTAAGAGGACCTGTTAGACCACTTTGGTGGTTGAAGCGGAGAATTTAAGCCCCAGTAAACGGCGGTGGTAACTATAACCATCCTAAGGTAGCGAAATTCCTTGTCGGGTAAGTTCCGACCTGCACGAATGGAGTAACGACTTGGGCGCTGTCTCAACCATGGACTCGGCGAAATTGCACTACGAGTAAAGATGCTCGTTACGCGCGGCAGGACGGAAAGACCCCGGGACCTTTACTATAGTTTGGTATTGGTGTTTGGTTCGGCTTGTGTAGGATAGGTGGGAGACTGTGAAACCTTCACGCCAGTGGGGGTGGAGTCAACGTTGAAATACCACTCTGGTCGTACTAGATGTCTAACTTAGGTCCATGATCTGGATCAGGGACAGTGCCTGATGGGTAGTTTAACTGGGGCGGTTGCCTCCTAAAATGTAACGGAGGCGCTCAAAGGTTCCCTCAGCCTGGTTGGCAATCAGGTGGCGAGTGTAAGTGCACAAGGGAGCTTGACTGTGAGACAGACATGTCGAGCAGGGACGAAAGTCGGAACTAGTGATCCGGCGCCAGCAAGTGGAAGCGGCGTCGCTCAACGGATAAAAGGTACCCCGGGGATAACAGGCTGATCTTCCCCAAGAGTCCATATCGACGGGATGGTTTGGCACCTCGATGTCGGCTCGTCGCATCCTGGGGCTGGAGTAGGTCCCAAGGGTTGGGCTGTTCGCCCATTAAAGCGGCACGCGAGCTGGGTTTAGAACGTCGTGAGACAGTTCGGTCCCTATCCGCCGCGCGCGTAGGAAACTTGAGAAAGGCTGTCCCTAGTACGAGAGGACCGGGATGGACGAACCTCTGGTGTGCCAGTTGTTCCGCCAGGAGCACGGCTGGTTAGCTACGTTCGGAAGTGATAACCGCTGAATGCATCTAAGCGGGAAGCACGTTTCAAGATGAGGTTTCCCACCCCTTTGTGGGTTAAGGCCCCCAACAGACTATTGGGTTGATAGGCCGGAGGTGTACAGCAGTAATGCCTAGCCGACCGGTACTAATAGGCCGAGGGCTTGCCATACAAACCCTCAACCAACACCACAAAACACGTTCCTGCACACACGTGCCCGCGTCCACATCAACAGCTACACCCCATAATTCAACCCCACCCGCCCCCAGTTATTGCCGGGGCAGGCCACCGGGGTTCATAGAGTTACGGCGGCCATAGCGACAGGGAAACACCCGGTCCCATCCCGAACCCGGAAGTTAAGCCTGCCAGCGCCGATGGTACTGCAACCGGAAGGTTGTGGGAGAGTAGGACGCCGCCGGACAATTCTTTGCAGTAGGGCGACCCTTCGGGGTCGCCCTACTGTGCTTTTTGCTGCTCTTCCCAGGGGGTCGGCTGACCGGGAGTCATCCACAGCCGCGGTGGGAGGCCCCCTGTCCACAGCCGCGTCAGGGTGCGTCGCGCGAGGCCGGCCGACCGCGGCAGAGTGAGGCCGCAGGAGGTGGTGTCGGTGGAGACACGGGTGGTGGAGGACGTCGAGCTCGTCAACGAGGTACGTCTCGTGGGGCGGGTCCCGGTGCCGGCGGACGAGCGGGTGCTGCCGAGCGGGGACGTGCTGTGCTCGTTCCGGGTGGCGGTGACGCGTCAGCCCGGCGCAGGTGGCGCTGGTGCGCGTCGTCGGCAGCAGGTGGACTCA
>Ga0208017_100146_pt1 | contig 12686 bp, 9 predicted proteins | sample 30_taG_FD_184104 | JGI IMG/M metagenome (GOLD analysis project Ga0208017, IMG submission 184104) | Marine viral communities from Cariaco Basin, Caribbean Sea - 30_WHOI_OMZ (SPAdes) (version 2) | ecosystem: Environmental > Aquatic > Marine > Oceanic | place: Caribbean Sea: Cariaco Basin | collected... | reverse complement strand
GCCTCGAGATCAAGATTATGCGATGTCAGCCAGGATTTGGCTGCATCATCATCACTGCCCATCAGCGCGTCCAGACTGCGGAACAGTCGCAAGAGAAACTGTCCGGCTTCAAAAGATTTGGAGGCAGGATCAAGAAATGTTTTTCCGGAACGAAGCCGGGAAATGGTTGCTTCGGATAATCCCAGCACTGAACTCAGTTTCACATTGCTCAAACCCCAATATGCGGCGATTTTGCTGATCGCAGAGGTCAGCAACTTGTCATCACTTTCTTTAACACTCGGCGCACGGCTGGCCACTGACATTTCCTTTCTTTTGAATGAATTGATATATATACTTTCATTTGCAATATTGCAAGTTTAAACCCGCTGGCCCGATGATGCCGGTTCATAATGCTTGAACAGCCTCATAAATAGCCTCGCCGTTGGAAAACCTGCCAACGCAGCGGTATTCGCTAAATATTTCCAGAAACCGGGGTTCGACTTGAGCAATCCAGCGGTCAGTTCGTCCGGTCCGGGAGCAATTCATATCACTGTCCCAGTAGCGATCATCATCGCGCGTAACCAGCCAGATTGCTGCGAGAGAGACATATACCCAGACACCTAAATCAGCATAAGCATTGCGCAGCAGGATGCGATCCTCGCGCCCGCGCCATCCTTCGTAGCTCTCTTAAGATGGAAAAGCATGGCTCGCAGAATGTATGACAAACTCCACCAAATCCTCATAGACCCATTCCCAGTCATCGTCGTTTTCGCATTCCAGCGCGCGAAATGCGACAATGGCACCATTGGGATAGCTGACACTGCGTCGCATGATATTTCTCCTCTGTTAGATTATGCGGCATCGGCCAATTCGCTGCGCGCAACGCCAGCCTCGCGGGTCTCATGTCCCCCGAGACGCAGAAGCATATTTGAAGCCTCTTCGGCGCGTGCAGCAGCGGTGAGCATTGCACGGTCGTCTTTTTTGAGCAATTTTAGCCAGCTGGCGATATAGCTTGCGTGACTGTCGAGATGGGAAACTGGCAAACCAAGCTCAGCGCCCAAAATCGCACTTGAAAGTTCGGCAACCAGCTCTTCAGCGGCATAGGCAGCGCTGCCAAAACGATTTTTAAGATCGCGGTCAAGGCGTGATTTATGACCCGTCCAATGCGAGAGTTCATGGGCCAATGTTGCATAAAAATGGTCATAACCGTTGAAAAGAGTTGCTGGCGGCATTGTGATGCGATCGGGGGTAGGCTCGTAGTAGGCCGAACTGCCCTGCTCCCGTTTCTTGGCATCGATTTTCTCAAAAAATGCATCGAAAGCTGCTTCACGTCCTTCGGGTTCAACATCCTGGACATCGGCCCCAGGATAATAGCGTTCGGGCAATCCATCACACTGGTCTGCATTGAAAATGGCATAGGACTTTAGAACGCGGCGGGTTTCCTCCTGCGCTTCACCATGATCCGCTGCTTCGACTTCTTTGGTGTAGCTTTTGTAGAATATGGCGATGGACGATTTTTCGCCTTTGCGGACCTGACCACCAAGCTCCGCGCACTGCCTGTAAGTCATCCAGTACGGAGCGTTATAACCGTTCTCTTGCGCCATCATCCAAAGCCAGAAGACATTCATTCCGCGATAGGGCGTACCGCAACTGCGCAGAGGCCGTGAGACTGGAAGCCCTCTCCAAGGCTGGATCCATGGCTTTGTTCCAGCTTCCAGTTTTTCAATGATCGCGGCGGTAATTCTCGCGGCGGGCGATATTTTAGGTGAGCAATATGATCTTCTGGGCATGTGTATTCTCCTGAACATCTCCAGCAAAATTGCCGGATCAGACAGGTCCAAGCCCCCTCTCCTCTTGTGTTTGGGTGGACGCAAAAATTCCAAAAATGAAAGAAGCGGCTTGCCCCGAAAGGCAAGCCGCTTCAGCCAAAAGACCACCTGTCAGGAGGAGGATCAGGCAGCCTTGTCGGCTATCTCTGGAATATCTTCTGATGCGCCGACTTCCGAAGCTTCACTTTCTAAAACTTCGTCAGCCGCGAGCGGATCAGCAAAGCGCATCGCGTCAGGAACCCACCGCGCAGCAGCTTGTTTGACTTCAGCCTCTGCGATGAAGTTTCCGGAGAAGATGCGCTCGGCCGTTGCAGCAAGATCGGCCTTTTTGGACGCGCCATAGCGGTTTGAAAGTTCCAGACCGCCGACCTCATGCATGCCGTCAAGCGTTTTGGCTTTGGGAACACGGTCAAAATAATTGGCCGCAGTCGGACGCCACCAAGCCGCCATATCGATTTCCAAGATACTGCCCAGATAATCGTGCAGTGAGACTTGCCGGTCGCCTTCAACATTCAGGCTGGAAACCAGCGTTCGCGAGACAACATGGCCGAGCCACGTACTGCGCGCATCATCGCTCAATGCCCCGAATGCAACGAAACGCTCGACATCAGTAGTGCCAGCTTTCCAACTTTCATCCAGCGATCCGCGCAATTCCGCCAGGGCTGCACTTGCCGGTGCGTCCTTTGCTTCAAAATTATGCGCAGGACCATGGGCGGCAGGGCCCTTGAGCGTCGATGCCTCCAGTGCCCGCCAGTCATGGCTGTCGCTATCCGCAAGCGTGAAGATCATAAAATCGAGCGCGAGCGCCGGATCGCTTGCCACATGAAGCGACAAAATATCGCGCCGCTGCATCGCCAGTTCATCGACAAGGCGTTTCGAAAGCGCTGCGCGCTTGGGTTTGGCGGTCTCGCCTTCCTCGACCAGCTCAACGCCTTCATCTTCGTGCCCGACATCAGCCTTGTCGGTATAATATTGCGGAACCAACGTCGGTACCCCGTCATTACCAAGCGCCAGAAAAGCGCCAGCTTCGCTGCGAAGCTCATCGGCCAGAACTGGCTTGCGATTATTGAGCGCGCGCATTTCCTGTTCGATTTCCGACACTCGTTTCTCAGCTGCGAAAACGTCATCTTCGCTGCTGTCCTCATTTTCGAGAATGACAGCTTCGCCGTCATATTCGATTTCCAGTTCAGACAGACGTGCGAGAGCTTCCTCGCCAAGCGGTTCAAGCTCGGTAGGAAGCCGGTTCAAGCCTTCGACAAGTTCATGCGAGAGATAACAGTCGAGCGTCGGCTTAACCCAGGCAAGACCATGCTGGTCTTTGATCTCATCGGATCGCCATTCCATTTTTTCCGCAGCGAGACGTTCAAGAAGAGCAACGTCAACCCAGCTTTCACTTTCATCATCATCGAAGAGTTCACGGTCGATCTTGCCGCCTGCCTCAAGATAAGCTTCGCGTCCGACCAGAATAGCGCGGGGATCACTGGCCCGGACGCTGGCATCGAGAACCATGCGCCGGATGCTGTCAGGTGTAATCTGATAATAAGCCCCCGACACTTCCTCGAATACCTGTGCCTGGCGTTCGACATCCGAGGTTGCGCCGTAAGCTTTCGCAATATCAAGCGTGATGTCGCCGCTTGCCAAAGCCTCAAAAACCACTGGTGCCAGCTTGGCAAGCCGCAAACGTCCTTCGACAAACCGAACCGTCTGACCAAAGCGGATGGCGACATCTTCAACGCTTGCACCGTCGTCGATAATATCCTGAAACGCTTCGGCTTCATCGGCTGGATTGAGTTTTACGCGTTGGAAATTCTCGGCCAGACTGATTTCGCGGATTTCATGCGCTTCGCCATTTTTAACGAGGCATGTGATCGGCTCGGTCTTCTTAATCGCCTTGTCGTTGGCAAGAGCCTTCAACTGTTTGAGACGCCTGCCACCCGCCGTGACCTCAAATTTGCCGCGCGCAATCGCGTTGACGACCAGATTTTGCAATAATCCTCGCGCTGCAATATCCGCCTTCAGCCATGCATCGGCAGCCGGATTAGACCGCTTGCGAACATTTTTCTTGGATTCAACGAGCTTGTTGAGTGGAATAGATTTGAACATTTTTTAACTCCTGATTGATCGAACCAACGATTTTCGGCGACCACCGCCAAAACCGGGTTCAAAAGAGCCAAGCCTCCTCCCCTCTCATTGCCAGGAGTGACGGGTTGGCTTTCTGATTGTTCAAAATTGAAGGAGAGCGGGATCACTCAGGCCGCCAGTTTTTCCAGTATCTGCGTTGCTTCGTTGACTGGCACGAATAGACGCGTGCGATAGCGGATGATCTCGGTGAAACAGCCTTTGGATTTATACCAGTCGAGCCGCTCGGCTGAAAAGCCCGTCAATTCCAATCGCTGGCTGCCATTGACCAGCGAGCGTTTGGCGATGAGGTCATCATGGCTTTGAACTGAAAACGGCTTGCCGCTTTGCATGACCATTTCTGCAATCCGGGACGGATTGATTGTCTGGTTCATGTCTAGACCAAAGGCGCGGGCTAGGTCGGCCATATCGAGCTCTGAAATTTCGCGGCCAATGATCGAACGCCCGTCGTGTGCTGCAATGCGGGTGACACGGACAAACTCTCCTGGAATTTTGTTCCAGACTGGCAAGAGCAATCCGGTGGCGAGGTGAACGCGTTCATGGGCCGTTTCCATCGCCGCTTGTTCTTCCTGATCCAACCAACCTTTTCGAAAGCTTTTGAAATCGACCTGCTCCCAGAGGCTTTCCGACAAGGCTTCGAGTGTCCAGTTTACCGTTTTTAGCGGCCTGATTAGGCGACGACGTTCGATTGTCTCTCCCTCATCGGTGATCATACGCCGGGTAGGAACCGACAAGGCCATACCGCCGGAACGCGCATTGCGTAATAGTTGGACCTGCGGCAGGCTAAAGTCATGAAGCTTGTAAAGCCGCTTGAAGCGAAGCGGTCTAAGCGGGCGCTGTGTTTCCAACGTCACAAGATGCGTGGTAGCGCCCGAAATGCAGTCGGTTCGGAGCAGCGTGTCCGACATAATTTCAAATGTATCAACGGCAATGGTTTCAACGCCCAGATCCAAGGTTCCCGCTTCACGCGCCGCCTCGACGCGCGCTTCGATCAACGACAGATATTCATCAAATATTGCATTCTGCAAAGCGATGGGCAGCGCCAATATCCGGTTTAGCCAGCGCTGGATGGTTGGCAGTTTTTCAGCGAGATCACCATCGGGTGTTTCAAGTTTAAGTCCCGTGACATCCTGAAAACGATCCAGTGACACTGCCTCTAACTTGCCTGCATAGAGCAGGTGGAACCAACTGGTGAGCGCGTCGCGGGCATATTCGCTTTCGAGATTATCAGCCGGATTAAACAGGTTTTGCCCGCCGGTCTGTCTTTGGCCGCGGGTCAAGGCGCCAAGGCTATCGAGCCGCCGGGCGATGGTGGAGATAAAACGCCGTTCGCCTTTGACGTCAGTGGTAACGGGCCGAAAGAGCGGCGCGGACGCTTGATTGGTGCGGTTGGTGCGTCCCAGACCCTGTATAGCATTGTCGGCCCGCCATCCCGGTTCGAGCAAGAAATGCACGCGCCGTTGCTGGTTTTGCACATAAAGATCAGCGTGATAGGACCGGCCTGTCCCGCCTGCATCTGAAAATATAAGAACGCGCTTCTCGCCGTCCATGAAGCTTTGTGCTTCGATTAAATTCGACCGCGCCGTGCGGTGCTCGAGGCGTTGACGTCCGTCGCTGCCATTTACAAGCCTGCGGGTCCGGCCCGTCACTTCGGCAACATGATCTGTTCCAAATCGCTCGATAACTGCATCCAATGCGGCCCAAATGGGAGGAAGCGCGCACAGTTTTTCGATCATCACGTCTCTTGCCTGAACCGCGCGCGGGCAGAGGACCGGATGGCCTTCGGCGGTAGACATAGGCTCTGATCGCAAATTGCCATCATCGTCGCGGTAAACCTGCATCAAACGGACCGGAAAACTTTTGGCGAGATAATCAATGACATATTCGCGCGGGGACAAGTCGATATCCAGCTGCTCGCGTTCTTCGGCGCTGAGGTCGGCCAGCCTGCGGTTGAGCATAGCCTCGGCGGTCGAGACAAGCTGCACAACAGCCGAATGCCCCTCTTCCAATGCTTGTTCGATGGCTGGCAGCAGGCTTGGAAGTTTCATGGACAAAAGCAGCTGCGCGAAAAAGCGTTGTTTGGTACCCTCGAATATTGAAAGCGCCGCCGCCTTGGCATTTCGGTTAAGCGTATCGCCGCTATCCTCATCGACGATCCGTGTGGCTTCGAGCGCAGCCTCGAGATTTTTATGAATAATCGCCCAAGCCTCGGCATAACTATCGTAGACCGATATCTGCTCTGTGGTAAGTTTATGCTCGAGAAGCTCATATTCAACGCCCGCGAAGGACAAGGCGCGAGCGAGATAAAGCCCTTGGGATTTAAGATCGCGCACGACCAGTTCCATCGCAGAAATACCGCCCGCGCGGATATCGCTTAGAAACTTGTCATAATTTGGAAAGGCGGTTTCCGGACCCCAGAGACCAAGGCGTGCCGCATAGCCAAGGTTGGCAATATCCGATGCGCCGGTTGCTGATGCATATAAAACCCGCGCGCGGGGCAGAAGATTTTGAAGACGCAGACCAGCTATGCCCTGCTCGGATCCTTTGACCTTGCCGCGGCTTCCCGTTCCCCCCAACGCATTGGCCATTGCATGGGCTTCATCAAAGGCGATGACGCCATCAAATTCTTCACCTGCCCATTCCAAGATTTGAGCGAGCCGCGTCGTATCCATACGGCCCGAGCGCAGCGTTGGATAAGTGACGAACAAAATCCCTCCTGACATCGAAATCGGCCTTCCCAGCTTCCAGCTCGAAAGCGACTGGATATCAAGCGGCAGGCCGCCGAGCGCTGACCAGTCGCGGCGGGCGTCCTCGAGCAAGGTCTCGTTCTTGCTAATCCAGATATGGCGGCAATGGCCCTGCAGCCATCGGTCCATGATGACGCTGGCAATCTCGCGGCCCTTGCCCGCGCCGGTTCCGTCTCCGAGGAAGAAGCCAGTCCTATAACGAAAACCCTCGTCCGACGGTTCCAGCCCCGAGCCTTCGTTGATGGCCCTGTAAGTGCCGGGCAAATCGCGGGCGAAGGCATTCACCGCATAGATGAGCGTTTCGCACTGCGCATCGGAAAGAAGCTGTTTCTCCCGCCAGTCTGCTGGAACCACTGGCTGATGCTGCGGGACCGGCGCAGCGACAGAACCCATGGCCACCGATTCCACCAGCGGGGTCGGATGAACCGGTGCATTGTCGATTGTTATCCGGCTTGGCCGATAGGCTAGATAAATGCCTTTTTGCTCCGGCGTTGGTGCCGCAGAGTCGAGAACTTCAAAGATGAGTTTTTCGGATATTTGCGTGTCTGGTGAGGATTTTAAAACTGGCGCGACCGGGCGTTTCGAACGGTAGCTCGACACAAGCGCGAGTGGCTTTGCTTTGGGTCTGGAAGTTTGCGCATTGGATTTTGAGGCGGCGCGCTCGGGCAAAGCGCAGCAGGCGTCGTACAAACCTTCAAAATCGTCGATGTCGATTGGCTCTACGCATTGCTCGGAAGCAATTTTGTCTAATACCACCAGACGCACGGTAATGCCGGTTCCCCGGCGTGCAAAAGATCGTGTGATGCGCGCATCTAGGCGAAGCGCACATGATCCAAGTTCGTTTTTGGCAAATTCGGCTGCGCTAAAGCCTTCGGGCATGATCGCAACAAGCCGGCCGCCTGCCGCCAAACGCCGCCAGGCAGAGCGCAAGTGCCGCAGGGCTGAACGACCGTCTTTCGCGCGTTCGGCACTGCGCGCAAATGGCGGATTCATAAGGGCAAGATTTGGATTGTGGCGCGACGGAAGCAACTCGTTGATCAGCTCGCCATCGTGTGAGAAGGTCGGAGCGCCCGGAAACAGCTCGCTTAAACACGCACAGCGCAGGTCGTCGATCTCATTAAGGATTAGCTTCGCGCCGACAAGATGCGGCCAAATGGCGAGAGTCCCCGTTCCCGCAGATGGCTCGAGTACGATATCTTCGGGCTTTATGCCCGCTGTCAAAGCCATAGCCCAGGCAAGCCGGGTGGGCGTCGAAAATTGCTGCAACAAGATCTGGTCATCATGCCGGTTATGCTGTGGCGGAAGAACTTGCTCCAGAGTTGCGAAGCATCTGTCGGCTTCAGCAAAATCGGAATGGAGTGAAATACCAGAATGCTCGCGAAGCCACATAAGTTCGGCCAGCTCGATGGCGCAGCCGGTCATTTTTACCGACCAACCATCTACTGCATCGCTGTTTCCGGTGAGTTTTTGGAAAATGGCATTGATATCTTTTCGTGTGACTTGGGAACCTGCTCTGAGGCGACCTGCTATTTCATGAGCGGCCTTGATTACTATTTCGCTTGCAAGATCCTGGGTATCGTCAAGTTGCAACTGTGCGTTTTGTAGGTTCATGATGGCTTTCCTCCGTTAGGCACGGACAGACCTCAGACGGCCTTCTCGTGCACAAAAGGGAAAAGCCCCCTTTCCTCTGGGTCACAGGTGGGCCTGGTTAGGTGGAAGCTGCGATTGCTCGAAACAACTCGTTATTCCAGTCATCACCGCGCCGGCCGGGCCGGCGCGCTATAATGGACCGGCCGAGCATGTAGAAATGTTCACGGGCCTTGGCTTCTGCGAGGTCACCGCCAGCGTCATGATCGACAAACAGGTAAAGCTGCTTCACGCTTTCCGGAATGGTCACAATCCCAAAGCGCTCATTGCCGAGCGTTGCCCAGGTCGGAATGCCAGTAAGCTGGGTTGCGGACATGGCGCTTTCTGTGCCTTCCGCTAATCCCAGAACTCCATTTTTGGGCGCAAAAAGACGCACCGCTCCAGTACAGAGCGATCCCAGCGCGCGCTTGGGTTTTACAAAATCAGCCTTGCCCGAACCATTGGGAAGCAGAAAAGTACGGTGAATGGCCATAATATCCGCATCGGTTCGCACCGCTGCCAACATTGCCGGTAGAAAGCGGACATGGCCTTCGGGACCAAGCGGGGTGCGTTCGAGGAACCGCAATTCTGGGGAAGTAACACTAATCAGGCGCGTTTCGAGATAAGTCCGCGCAATAGTTCCTTGCAGTCGCTGAGCCTGCCGCCAGAGTCGCTGTGCATTGGCGCTCGGTTTTATCTCTTTGGGACTTGCTGCGGGAATTGGAATGGAGCTTCCGCTGAACAGACTGTGTGCGGGCACACCTTGGCGCTCAAAACCCGCAAGCACCTCTTTCTGCGGACATCCCGCAAAACAGTGAAAGAGAATCGCGTTTCGGCCGATGCTGACCCCAAGTGATGGCGTATTGTCTTCATGTGCGGGGCAGCAGCACATGCCCTTGTTATTTTTCCAATAGCCATAAAATTTTTCACAAATCTGTCTGGCAGTATTCTCGAGGTATGATGTGGGATTAGTTAGGACGTTACGGGACATTTAGGAGTTCCTTGCATCTGCGCCAGTTCTCCCCTTCCCGGCAGCCTCCCCTCTTCAACACGTAAGAAAACGCTTTCCTACAGCTATATGTTCTATTTATGTTCTCATTCGATTCGATGCAAAATGGAGATGAATTTTGGCAAAGATGCTATCAATGGGACTGTTTACGATTACGTTGTGCTCAAGCGTGGCATGGGCACAGGACGTGAGTTTACAGGAAAACAATAGCGCTCCTGTAACGGAACTTGGGAATCAGCATACAGGTGGAAATTCAACGTTTCAGCTGTTCCAACATGGAATTTGGCAGCCAGAAAGACCATTACAACCTGTCTCCAAGGCATCGGCAGTTCATGACGGTGCCAGAAACAATCTACAAAAGAAAAAACCTACTCGGCTCAGCAGAACGGCCTCTTTCAGGCGGTCTATTTACCTAAGCTCCATTAGGGCAGCCGAAAGGAAACACGCCCTACCCTTTGGGTTACTCGATGCTCTAATTTGGCAGGAATCGCGTTACAATCCTATGGCTGTTAGTCCAGCAGGTGCTGGCGGACTGACGCAGTTGATGCCTGGAACCGCGTCTGATCTTGGTGTTAAAAACCGGTTTGATCCTTCAACCAATATTGACGGGGGAGCACGGTATCTAAAACAAATGCTGGATAAGTTCGGCGCAATCCACTTGGCGCTGGCAGCATATAATGCCGGACCTAACGCTGTGCTGAAAGCCAAAGGCATTCCCCGATACCGGGAAACTCGGTATTACGTAAAGAAGGTCCTTGCGCGCTGGACAGAATCACGACTGTAGGACAGAGAACGCTCAATCATGAACCATTCAAACTCAAACCGTCTACGGCTCACTGGAAAACTCATCAAAGGGGACCGGCGTTACGTCCTGCAATGTGATGATGAAAGTGTATGGAAACTGGATTTACAGGATATCGAAATTCCCGAAGATAATCGCATTATTTTGGTTGAGGGCGTAAAAACTGGAGTGGATTCGATCACGGTTGATTGGGTTGGGGATACCAAATAGCTTACTGTGTGCTGCAGTCACAGATACGAACAAGATCATCAGACCAAAGTTGCAACGCCTCGCGTTTTTCATCCATCCAGTTATATCGTTGGTAAACCTTGACAATCCCAGCCTGAGAACCGCTGATGTGGTTGAGAATTGCTTCGGTCACTTCTAGCCTTACTCCCAACCGCTGCAGGTTTGTAGCAACAGTCCGCCGGATGTCATGTAAGGTCCAATGCAGAACCGGACGTTGCAAATCAGATTGAATGTCGGCCCTCAACCGTCGCAACAATTTGGATATACCTGACGCACTAGTTTTTGGATTTGTCGCCGAAGGAAACAGCTTGCTGCTACCATCAGTAACCGGGCAACCTGAAATGACATGGCAAGCTTCGACGGAAAGTGGAATGATTACAGCGTTGCTATTTTTTGCGCTCGACGCTGGTAAGTTCCAGACTTTTTCTTCTAAATCAAACTCTGCACGTTCAGCTCCAAATACCTCGCTTCGCCGTGCAGCGGTGAACAGCATGAGTTTCAAACTATGCTGCCAAGGAAATGGCTGATTTTCAATAGCCTTCCAAAGGCTTTTCAATTCTTCATTCGACAAAACCCGATCACGAGGTTTCGGTGCTGGTGGTCTGCTTGCTGCTGTTACTGGGTTGTACGCTAGAGTTTCTATTCGTGGTAAAACCCAATTGAAAAACACTGACATTTGCGCAGCAACAAGACGGGCCATTACCGGCGCAGGACGCTCGCCATAAGCGATGCCATCAATTAACCGAGTAACATCCGTGCGCGTTATCGCGTCCACCGGACGACCGCCAAGCTCCGGTAAAACGTACTTATTGAATATGCGCCTTATTTCCTTTGCAGATCGCTTGTTCTCAACACGCTGCTGATCATAAGTGTTCCACAATGCTGAAACCGTTTTGTTCGATCTTTTATCAGGTTTCGCTACCTTTCGACCGCTCTCAATGTCAGCGCAAGCCTGGAGCGCTTTCTGCCTAGCCTGGGCCAGACCAATCCCGGGATAGTCTCCCAGAGTGATCTTTCTAAACTTTCCAGCAACCCGTTTTCGAACAATCCAACGACATTTACCTGTCGATCCTTTTACAAAGCGCAATCCCACGCAATCACTATCTGCGAGCTCCACTCGTCCTCGCGATGGTGCTTTCACTGCTTTCAATTTAGCATCAGTAAGCTTTATTTGATTTGGCATTTTGTCCTCTGAAAAACGTGCTACCCGGGTAGCATTTCGAGAGGATACTATGGGATTATCTGGAACATATCAAGAACATTATTTCTCAATTATATAATTAATTCAGATGTTTAGAGAAAATGTGGGACATCAGAAAATCGGCTTAAAAAAACTTTTAATCAGTAGGTCGCTGGTTCGAACCCAGCAGGGCTCACCATAATTTTCAATGCGTTACGATCTTCTTCCGTTCTAAACATAAAATTAGAACGGTTTTTATAACGATAAATTTCACAGCTTTGTTAAGGCCTATGGATCAATATGGCTCATGAGGCTGCGCTCTGCCTATCTTTCCCCTGACCCCGTCCCCTTCTTCTGGAATGCGGTGGATATGCAGATTCGCTTTACCACCGATGAAAGCGGTGCGCTCACCGGAGCAGAGCTCCTCCAAGGAATCCTTGCGCTGACCGGCAAGCGGCTAGCACCCTGGCCGGTTCATCACCTGCCTTGCTGGCGGAAAGCCCTCGGGCGGAGCAGATATGCCGGCTGTTCAGTGAAATGCTGCACGAAAATGACAGCGGTCAGGGCGCATTGTTCGGACTGGCGTCGGCAATCTCGGTATATACGGACTCGGTATATACGGAGATCCTGAGCAGCCCGGCAAAGCGTCAATGCTTTTGCCGCCAGACGGATTTGCAGATATTCTTCAGCATCAAGTCGACGTGCCTGCCCCTTCAAGCCAGGCCTTCATCACAAATCCATGCAATCATTTTCAAAACCAAAAGCCATCGCGCCCAAGTTACGGGCATAGGGATAAGGATTGTTTGCGACATGAGCGCGGGCGCAGTGGATATCGAGAAATGCGCGCTGGATCGCGTTTCCGGAATAGATTGCCTTTCCTCCTGAAAACAGCATCAACTGGTCGACCGCTTCGACGCAGCGCGACACCATCGCCGTTGTGTGATAGCCAAGTTGCGCACGGCGCTCGACAGGCCAGTCGCCACTCGCCGCTCGGGCTTCCAATTCGCCGAGATCTGCCGCAAGCCTCAATTCAAGATCATTGAGGGTCAGCATGACCTCGGCCACCGCTTGCTGGATCGTCGTGTCGCCTGCCAGGCGCAATCCGGTGTAGGTCGTCCGTTTCTGCCGCGTGGATTCAACAAAGACC
>Ga0208017_100145_pt1 | contig 12713 bp, 13 predicted proteins | sample 30_taG_FD_184104 | JGI IMG/M metagenome (GOLD analysis project Ga0208017, IMG submission 184104) | Marine viral communities from Cariaco Basin, Caribbean Sea - 30_WHOI_OMZ (SPAdes) (version 2) | ecosystem: Environmental > Aquatic > Marine > Oceanic | place: Caribbean Sea: Cariaco Basin... | reverse complement strand
GTCCATCGCCGCGGCCCGGCCGACGGCCTGGGGCAGCCGGAACAGCCCGCCGGCGCCGGCGACCAGGCCCCACCTCACCTCGGCCAGGGCGAAGGAGGAGCGTCGGGTGGCCACGACGAGGTCGCAGGCCAGCACGATCTCGAGTCCCCCGGAAGTGGCGAGACCGTCGACGGCCGCGACCCAAGGCTTGGTGCGGGGGTAGGTGACGAAACCGGCGAAGCCGCCGCGCTCGGTGGCGGCTTGGTCGCCTCCGCCGAACTCGTCCTCGATCGTGCGGAGGTCATGACCCGCGCAGAACACCGGTCGAGGCTCGGTGACGGCTGCGGTGAGCACGGCGACGCGGAGCTGGGGATCCTCCTCGACCTGGTCGACGGCTGCCCCGAGCGCCCGGGCCAGAGGCCCGTCGAAGGCGTTGCGGGCCTCGGGTCGGTTCAGCCGGACGACGGCCACGTGGCCGTGCTTCTCCACCGCGACACTGGACATGGCAGGACCGTAGGACCGCGGGCAGGGCGATCTCAGCGGCCTTTCCGGCGGCTGGAACGACGTCGTCCGCGATCCGCCGTAGCGGCCCTACGGTGCGTGGGTGACCGAGATCCGAGCCCACGCCGAGGCGCTGCGTGCCCACGTCGGCGCCCGGGGGGCGCCGGAGACGAGAGAGATCGAGCGCGGTGCCCTGCGTAAGTTCGCGGTCGCGACCGGCGATCCTCACGCCGCGCACCACGGTGCGGTCGCGGCCCCGACGTACGTCGCCGCGCTGCGCTCGCCGCTCCCGCCGCTGCCCGAGCCCGACGAGCCGTTCCGCAGCCACCTGCACACCAACGACGAGCTGGAGCTGCACGCCCCGATCCGCGCCGGCGACGTGGTCGAGACGACGTGCGAGCTGACCGACGTGTTCGTCAAGGAGGGCCGCTCGGGGCCGATGCTCTTCACTCAGGTGACCTTCACCACCACCCGTGACGGCGAGCCGGTCAGCACGGTGGCGTGGACCGAGGTGCAGTACGGATGAGCATCGTCACCGAGCCGGCAGACCTCGCCGTCGGCCAGGCACTGCCGGCCTTCGAGCGCACGCCGACCACGACGCAGCTGGTGAGGTACGCCGGGGCCGAGGACGACTACATGCCCGTTCACTTCGACCATCACTACGCGGTGGCGGCCGGCCAGCGCGGGGTGATCAACCACGGTTGGCTGACCTTCGCGATAGCGCTGCAGTCGGTGACCAGCTGGCTGCCGCCGGAGATCGCCCGGGTGGTGCGTTCGCGCTCGCGCTACCTGCGCCCCACCTACCCGGGCCTGCCCCTCGTCTGCCGCGGCACGGTGACCGCCCTGCGCAAGGACAGGGGCGCGCGCCTGGTCGACGTGTCGGTCGAGGTCTTCGACGGCGACCCCATCGACCCCGCGAGCACGCGCACGGCGACGGTCGAGGCGACCTTCGCCCTCCTGCCCGAGCAGGCCTGACCTGACCCGACCTGACCTGACCTGTCCATCACTTGAGGAGATTGCCGTGCTCGACCTTCATCCCGACGAGGAGCTCACCGAGATCGGCGCGCTGGCGCGCAGCATCGGATCGGAGCTCCTGGCGCCGTCCGCGCGCGACGCCGAGCGCGACCGAGCCGTGCCGCCGGACGTGTGGCACAAGCTGTTCGAGACCGGGCTGACCGTGCCCGTGCCCGAGGAGCACGGCGGTGGCGGCGTGCCGGAGCCCCTGACCCTGCTCACCGCCGTGGAGAACCTCGCCCACGGCGACCCAGGGATCGCCCTGGCGGCCTTCTGGAACGGCGCCGCGGCGCTTCTCATCGCCGAGCACGGCACCCTCGAGCAGCAACAGGTGCTCTCCCGGCTGGCGACCGACCCAGGAGTGCGCAGTGCCGTCGCACTCTACGAAGGCTACGGACGCGGACCCGCGGAGTACGCCACGACGATCACGGTCGACGGCGATCGGGTGCGGCTGGTGGGCACCAAACGCGCGGTCGCCTTCGCAGCGAGCGCAGAGCTGTACGTCGTCGCGGGCGTTGACGCCGCCAGCGGTGCGCAGCGCGCGGTCGTGGTCCCGGCCGGCACCGGCGGCGTCACCGTCGCGGACGACGCCGGTCGTGCCGGGCGCATCGCGCTCGACGCCGCCCAGGCGGCCGACGTCGTCTTCGACGCCGAGCTGCCCGCCTCGGCCCTGCTCGGTGGCTCCGACGCCGGCACCCTCACCGCCACGGTGCAGCGCCTGCGACTGCTCACGGCGTCGGCCGCGATCGGCACCGCCGTCCGCGCGACCGAGTACGCCGCGCAGTACGCCACGACGCGCATCGCCTTCGGCCAGCCGATCGCGGCCTTCCAGGGCGTCGCGTTCCCGCTCGCGGAGTCGCTCATCCGGATCGAGGCAGCTCGTCTCGAGCTGGCAGAGGCGACTCTGGTGCTCCTCGAGGATCCCACCGGTGACCACGAGGCGTTGGTCGCCCAGGCCGTGGCCTACGCCCTCTCGGTCGGCACCCAGTCGACCCGGCAGGCCGTGCAGACCCTCGGCGGCCACGGCTTCATCAAGGACCACCCCGTCGAGCTCTGGTATCGCTGCGCCGCGGCGCTGTCCGCCCTCGACCTCGACACCTCCCGCGCGCCGTTCACGGCTGCTCTCTGACATACAAGGCGAGACAATGACCTACTCCTTCACCCTCAGCAAGCCGCTCCAGGACTACTCGACGGCGCTGCGCGAGTGGTCGGCAGCCGAGTGCCGGCCATACGCACGCCAGGCCGACATCGACAAGCGCCGGCCCGACAACTGGAAGACGATCCTCGACACCGCACCGGTGCCGCTGGGCAGGGCGGACCGCGAGCTCCCCGACCCGCTGCCGACCTTCGAGGAGGGCTACTGGGTCTCCCACCTGGCGTTCTACGAGAGCATCAACTACGGCGACATCTGGGTGCACCCGACCCTGGGTAACGGTGGCATCGGTCACCTCGTTGTCCAGGCGATGGGCACGCCGGCCCAGATCGAGAAGTGGTACGACGACGCCTTCGTCAAGCAGCGTGGCGACACCGGATTCGCGCTGACCGAGCCGGGATTCGGCTCCGACACCTCCAAGGTCGCGACCACCGCGACCCGGGACGGGGACAGCTGGGTCCTCAACGGCACCAAGATGTACTGCACCGGAGGCGCCTTCGCCGACTACGTCGTGGTCTTCGCGACCATCGACAAGACGCAGGGCGCCAAGGGCATCAACGCCTTCGTCGTGCCGAAGGGGACACCCGGTTTCGTGGTGGCCAAGGAGAACGAGGACAAGCTGGGCATCCGCAGCTGGACCACGTCCGAGCTGGTCTTCGAGAACTGCGCCGTCCCGCTCGACCACCGCCTCGGCTGGAGTGCCGAGGGCGGCGACGCCGAAGTCGGAAACGGTCAGGGCGGTGCACTCAGCGCCCTCGCCTGGAACCGGCCCAACATGTCGGCCCTAGCGATCGGCCTGGCCCAGGCCTCGCTCGACACCGTCACCCCGATCCTCAAGGGTCAGCAGGCGGGCTTCACCCCCCAGCGCTGGGCCTCGGTGGAGCGTGACCTCGAGGCGATGAACGCCGCGCTCGACCGAGGACGACGGCTCAACTACCTCGCGCAGTCCACCGTGGACGCCGGCAACCCGAGCCGCAGCCTCTCGGCGGCGGCCAAGGGCTACCTCCCCGAGACGGTCGAGCGGGTGATCCGGCGCTGCATGGAGCTGCTTGGGCCGGAGGGCGCGAGCAAGGAGCTGCTGCTCGAGAAGTGGTACCGCGACTGCAAGATCATGGACATCTTCGAGGGCTCGGGTCAGGTGCAGCGGATCGTCGTCGGGCGCAGCCTGCTCGGCCGGCTCGCGGGCTGAGGCGGCGCGATGCGCGCAGCAGTCATCGAGGAGCTCGGCGGCCGCCCGGTCGTGCGTGACCTACCTGAGCCGCGCGCCGCGACTGGGGAGGTGCTGGTGTCGATCTCGACGGCAGCCCTCAACCCTGCCGACATCGTCTACGCCGCAGGGATCCGGCTCAAGCCGACGCTTCCGTACGTGCCTGGGCTCGAGGGAGTCGGCCGGCTCGACGACGGCTCGAGGGTCTACCTACCGATGGCGCCTGCGCCCCACGGCACCTTCGCCGAGCGCTCGGTCGCCCGGGCGGGCACGCCGGTGCCGGTGCCCCACGACGTGAGCGATGCGCAGGCGCTCGGTGTCGGCGTGGCCGGCACGACCGGCCACCTCGCGCTCACCTGGAAGGGGCAGTTCCAGTCGGGGGAATCGGTGCTCGTCACCGGGGCGACCGGTGCAGTCGGCCAGGTCGCCGTGCAGGCCGCAGTCGCGCTGGGTGCCTCCCGTGTGGTCGCGGCCGGTCGCGACCGCCCGACCCTCGAGCGGCTGCTGTCGCTGGGCGCGGACGAGATCGTGGTGCTCGAGAACGACTACCCGGACGCACTGGCGCAGGCCGCCCACGGCGGCTTCGACCTGGTCGTCGACGCGCTCTTCGGCGAGCCGATGATGGCCGCCATCCGCGCCACCCGGATGGGCGGGCGCATCGTCAACCTCGGCATGCGCGCCGGGCGCACGATGCAGCTCGACGGTATCGCCCTCAAGGGCAAGGACCTGCTCTCCTGCAACATCGGAGACGCGACCGACGCCGACGTCGCCGCCAGCTTCACCGTGTTGCTGACCCTGGTCGCAGAGGGCAGCATCCACACCGAGAGCGAGACCGTGCCGCTCGCCGACGTCGCCTCCGTCTGGGCCCGTCAGGACTCCTCCCCCCACGCGAAGCTGCTCCTTGCGATCTGACCGCCGCCCGCGCGGAGGGGCCCCGCCTGAGTCGAGCGCCTACACGACGCGGAGGAGGAACGGCGCAGCCCGTCTGGTGCGGGCCTGCAGGGCGGGGGTCACGGCGCGACGCCCCAGGTGTCGAGGTAGGTGATCGACTCCGGTGTGCGGCGCGGAGCCGGCGTGAAGCTGTCGCCGGTGTAGTAGGCGACCGGCAGCAGGGCGACCTGGGTGACCTCCGCGGTGATGCCCAGTACCTCTGCCACCTCCTCGGCACAGCTGGTGAGGTACGTCGTGAAGCGGGTGCCGATCCCGCGAGAGCGCGCCGCGAGCTGGAAGCTCCAGACGCCCGGCACCACGGATCCGTAGAACGACTGCGGGGTGTAGATGCTGGTCTCGTCGGGCTGGCCGAAGCGCACAGGGATCACCAGGGCAGGGATCTCTGCGAGATGGTCGGCGATGTACTGCCCGGCCTCCACCACCCGGCTCTGCCGCGAGCCCGGCTCGGCGGCCTCGCGCAGGCTGGCGAGGTAGGGGTTGCCGGCGGCCTGATAGAGCTCGGCGAGGCGCTGCTTCTTCGCCGGGTCCTTCACTACGAGCCAGCGGTTGGCCTCCCGGTTGCCGCCGATCGGGGCGGCCGAGGCGATCCGGATGCAGTCGAGCAGCACGTCCATCGGCACGTCACGCGTGAGGTCGAAGCGTCGGCTGACCGCCTTGGTGGTGGTGAGGAGCCGGTCGGTCTGGCCGAGGTCGAATGCGGTGGAAGCGGTGGTCTCGGTCATGGGGTCGTGCCTCTCGTGAGGGCGGGCGGGTGAGCAGGCGCCGTGGCAGCGCGCGAGTCGGCGACCCAGTCGCGGAAGTCCGCGAGGATCGGGTGGTGGTCCGTCAGTCCGCCGTCGGCGCGCACGACCTGGGCGGTGATGTAGCGAGCTTCGTCGGAGGCGAGGAACGCGACGACGTGGGCGATGTCCTCGGGCTCGCCGAGGTAGGGAGTGAGCGTGTGCCGGAGATAGATGGCGCGCAGTGCCTCCGGCAGTTGGAGACCCGACGGCGAGAGCACGAGGCCGGCCGCGACGGCGTTGCAGCGGATGCCGCGCTTGCCCCACTGGGCGGCGACGGATCGGGTCAGCTGGGAGACCGCGGCCTTGGAGGCGCCGTAGGCGGTGATCGTCGCCTCGCCCACCTCGGCCGAGATGGAGGAGGTGTTGACGATCGCCCCGCCTCCGGAATCGAGCATCAGCGGGATCCCGTGCTTGCAACCCAGGAACGGTCCTCGTGCGTTGACCGCGAAGGTCGCGTCCCAGACCTCCGCGTCGAGCCGGACGGCACCCGGGTCACGCGTGGCGAGCCCCATCGCGGCCGCGTTGTTGTGCAGGACGTCGAGCCGACCGTGGTCGGTGCGGACCCGCGCGAAGAGCCCGCGCACCTGGTGCTCGTCGCTCACGTCGGTGGCCACGGCGGTGGCCGTCGCGCCGGTGTCGACGAGCTCATCGACGACCGCGCGGGCCGCAGGCTCGTCGAGGTCGGAGACGACCACCGTGGCCCCGCGGCGCGCGAGCAGCCGCGCCGTCTCGGCGCCGATCCCGGACCCGGCACCCGTGACGACCGCGACCCGTCCGGCGAGCTCGGTCACGACGCGGTGCCCTGGCCGACGAGGATCTTGACCTGGGTCTCACGGGCACCGTCGCGCAGGCCGTCGAGCCCGGCCGAGATGGCGTCTTCGAGCGTGACGACCGAGGTGACCAGGGAGGTCGGGTCGAGATCGCCGGCGGCGACCGCGGCGATGACGGCGTCGAAGTCGGCCGGCGTGTAGGCCGAGCTGCCGTGCAGGTGCTTGCCCGCCCTCATCAGGGAGGCGAGGTCGATCGCGGTTGGCTCGTGGAACTCCGCGACGACCACGAGGTGCCCGCCCGGCCTCAGGACCTTCACCTGCTCGTCGACGACTCTGCCTGGCGCTCCGGCGCAGTCGAACGACACCGCGACCCCGGCGCGCGAGGTGGTGGTGCGCACCCACCGGACCAGATCGGTCTCGCGCGGATCGACGACCTGGGCGCCGAAGCTCCGAGCGGCCTGCTGGCGAGCCTCGCCGTGCGCGCTGACGAGCACGTCTCGCACGCCGTGGGCTCGGAGGCACAGCACTACGCCGAGACCGATCGGACCGGCGCCGATCACGAGCACCGGGTCGTCCGGGTCGAGCTGGACGGAGGCGACGGCATGCCAGCAGGTCGCCAGGGTTTCGACCAGGGCGCCGGTCGCCGGGGTGAACGGCTCGGGCAGCACGTGCACCTGAGCGACCGGGACGACGACCTGCTCGCTGAAGCCCCCGCCGCCGCCGTGGATGCCGAGGAAGCCGCGCTGCTCGCAGATGTTGGTGTCGCCCCGACGGCACGTCGCGCACGTGCCGCATGCCACCAGTGGCCGCACAGCAACGAGGTCGCCGATGGTCGGTCCGGCGGCGGCGGGTCCGACCTCGGTGACCACGCCGGCCAGCTCGTGCCCGAGCACGTGCGGTCCGGTCTCGCCGAACGCCGGGTGCCGGTAGCCGGCGGGCACCGGCGCGTGCTCGTAGAGCCACAGGTCTGTGCCACAGATCCCGGCGGCGGTGACCCTCACCTTGACGTCGTCGGGCGCCGCCAGCTGAGGCGCGGGCACGTCGTCGAGCCGAGCATCGTACGGCGCGTGCACGCGCACGGCCTTCATCGGCTCCGACCTGTGGGCAGCTGAAACGTCATGGACTGCAATATGGGGGTGCTGCCGAGGGAGGGCCGCTCTGCGTTCCAGCGCCCGGAACCGGCCGTGGTCGCCGCTCTGCCGACCCGCCAAGGTGATCCTCGCCCACAGGTGTGCCCGCTCAAGGAGGACGACGATGACCGAGACGATCGAGGCAACGCTGACCGAGACCCGGCTCACCAAGGTGTCCGCGGCGACCCGCGGTGATCTCGAGCTGTTCCTCTACGAAGAGGCCGAGCTGCTCGACCAGTGGCGCCTGCACGAGTGGCTCGAGCTCTTCACCCCGGAGGCGCACTACCTGGTGCCTGCCACAGACAAGCCCGACGGCGACCCGAGCCGTCACCTGTTCCTGGTGCAGGACGACCGCTTCCTGCTCGAGCAGCGCGTCAACTCCCTGCTCACCCGCTCGGCCCACGCAGAGTACCCGCACTCGCGCACCCGCCGGCTGATCGGCAACGTGCGAGCGTCGTACGATGCCGAGGGCCTCGTGCGGGTATGGGCGAACTTCTCGGTGGTTCGCATGCGCAACGGCTCGGTCGACACCTACGTCGGCTCCTACCGTCACGTGCTGCAGGAGGCCGCGGACACGGAGCTGGGCTTCCGGTTCGTGGAGCGGCGTGCCGTGCTAGACCTCGAGACGCTCCGCCCGCACGGCAAAGTGAGCATCATCCTGTGAGCCGCCCCGCCGGTCGCCTCGAGGGTCGCGTCGCGATCGTCACCGGGGCGAGCCCCAACATCGGCGGCGCCATCGCGCGCGGGTTCGCCGAGGAGGGCGCCAACGTCGTGTGCACCGACGTCACCGACGCCTCCGCCGAGGCCTGCGCAGCCACGATCGAGGAAGTCGGTGGCCAGGCGCTGTCGGTTGTCGGCGACGTCACGGATCCCGACCACGCCGCTGACGTCGTACGGCGGGCCGAGGAGCGCTGGGGTCGCGTCGACGTCCTGGTCAACAACGCCGTCTGGTTCAACCAGAAGGGTCTGCTGACGATGCCGCTGGAGGACTACCGTCGCCAGCTCGACATCATCCTGGGCGGCGCGTTCATCTTCACCCGTGCGGTCGCTGCCTCGATGATCCGCGCCGGCACCCCCGGAAGCATCATCAACATCTTGTCGACCGCGGCATGGCAGGGACAGCCCGGCAACATCGGCTACAGCACCGGGAAGAGCGGACTCATCAACTTCACCCGGTCGGCGGCCATGGAGCTGGCCCAGCACGACATCCGGGTCAACGGGCTGACGCCCACCGCCACGCAGCCCGCGGACCCCGAGGTCGCGCAGCGGATGGCCGAGATGATGGCCGCGGCCAAGGCGAGTCCGGGTGAGTGGCCCATGGACTTCACCGGCCAGTTCCCGATGGGTCGGTTGCCGACCCCACGCGACTACGTACCGGCCGCGGTCCTGCTCGCCGGCGACGACTCGGCGATGATCACTGGCAGCAACATCACCATCGACGGCGGCGCCACGGCCAAGTACTGGCCCTGGACCCCGCACGGCGCGTAGCGCGGCGTTCCCCCGACCGCAGGCCGTCCGGTTCCGGCCACCGGAACCCGGCAGGAACTGAACGATTGTTCGGGAGAGACTCGAGTGGTGCTCGTCACTCACGAGGCCCGACCCTGGTCGTTGGAGGTTTGCATGATCGACACGTTGGAAGCACCCGAGGTGGCCGAAAGGGCCTCCGCAGGCGAGACCGAGGCAGCGGCGCAGTCGTCGGCTTCCAAGACGCTCGCCCTGCTCGAGGCGATCACCAGGTCCGGGACCACGACGTTCGGCGTCACCGAGGTGGCCGCCGAGATCGGGGTGCCGAAAAGCACCGCGCACCGCCTGCTCAAGACGCTCGAGGGCCACGGTTTCGTGGGACGCAGCGGCGCTCGCTACCGTGTCGGCGGCTCGTTCTTCGAGCTCGTCGAGGCCGCGCGCTGGTCGGAGTTCGGCGAGCTGCGCGACGTCTCGCCGCGCCCCCTCGGCTGGCTCTTCGAGCGGGCTGACGCGATCGCGGTGCACATCGCGGTGCTCAGCGGCTCCGACGTGCTCTATCTCGACAAGCTGACCAGGCCGGCCGGCACCCGCCTCCCCAGTCGGGTCGGGGGCCGGTTCCCGGCGTCCTGCACCGCCCTTGGCAAAGCGATGCTCGCCTTCGGTCCAGGCGCTACCGTGCAGCGGGTGATCGACCAGCCGATGGCCCGCGCGACGCCCTACTCGGTCGTGCAGCGGCGGCAGTTCGTAGACCAGCTGACCTCGGCGCGTCGCACCGGATGGGCCGTGGAGCGCGAGGAGTCCTGCCACGGCACGATCTGCGTAGCCGCGCCGGTGCTGCACGGGGGCCGCGCCGTCGCAGCGGTCTCGCTGTGCGTGCCGACGATGGGCCTCGGTCGCGTCGCCGAGCAGCGGCTCGGCTCCTTCGGTCGACTCGCCGCGGAGGCCGCCCACCAGGTCGGCGAGCTGCTGCCCGCGTCGTGAACGCCGTCCTCGCTCCCGCCACCGTGTCCCAGGATCCCAGCCTGGCCGCCCTCGTGCGCCGCCGCGCCGTGACCGACCCGGACGCGCCGGCGCTGAGCTGCGACGAGACCACCCGCACCTGGGCGGAGCTCGCCGACCGGTGCTGCAGGTTGGCCCAGGGCCTGGTGGCGGCCGGCGTGCGACCGGGCGACCGGGTGGCCTTCCTCGGCCACAACGCGCCCGAGCACCTCGAACTCGTGTTCGGGGCGTGCATGGCCGGCGCTGTGAGCGTCGGGCTGAACTGGCGGCTCGCGCCGCGTGAGCTGGCTCAGGTGCTCGACCACGCGGGGGCCTCTCTCGTCGTGGTGGGCGAGGGCTTCGCCGCGACGATCGCCGAGCTGCGAGCTGACCTGCCCGCGCTGGTGACCGTCGTCGGGGTCGGCTACGACTACGAGGAGTGGCTGGCTGCCCAACCGCCGATCGATCCTCGCGTGGAGGTCTCGCCGGACGACACGGCGCTGATGATGTACACCTCGGGCACCACGGGCCTGCCCAAGGGCGTGATGTTCAGCCACCGCGCGTTCGCGGCCACGGTCGACATGGCCGGCCTGACCCGGGTCGGCCAAGGGTCGACGACCCTCGTCGCGATGCCGCTGTTCCACTCCGCCGGCATCTCGTTCGCGACGATGAGCCTCGGCGCCGGCGCCCACACGGTCATCGCTCGCGAGGCCAAGGTGTCGCTGCTGCTCGAGCTGCTCGAGCGGTGGCGGGTGACCGCGACGATGCTGGTGCCGGCGGTGCTCAAGTCGATCGTCGAGGTGCCCGGCGTGGAGCAGGTCGACCTGGGTGCGCTCGACACGATCGTCTACGCCGCCTCGCCGATCTCGCCCGAGTTGCTGCGCGCCTGTCTGGCGACCCTCGGCGCGCGGATGCTGCAGAACTACGGGCTCACCGAGACCCAGTGCGCCACGGTGCTGCTGCCCGAGGAGCACCTCGACCCCGAACGACCGCACCTCCTGGAGTCGGCCGGGCGTGCCCTCGACACCACGCGCGTCGAGATCCGCGACCCCGAGGGCACGCTGTGCGCCGAGAACGAGGTAGGCGAGGTCTGGGTGCTTACCGCCACCAACATGAGCGGGTACTGGCACGACCCGGAGCAGACGGCGCTCGCGATCGATCCGGACGGGTTCGTTCGCACCGGGGACGCCGGCTTCCTGCGCGAGGGATACCTCTTCCTGTGCGACCGGCTCAAGGACATGATCGTGAGTGGCGCCGAGAACGTCTACCCCGTCGAGGTCGAGCACGTCCTGGCCGAACACCCCGACGTGCACGACGTGGCGGTCATCGGCGTGCCCTCCGAGCGGTGGGGTGAGACCGTGCTCGCGTTCGTCGTACGCCGCCCCGCGGCCGACCTCGACGCGGCCGGCCTGATCGCGTTCGGTCGCGAGCGACTGGCGGCGTACAAGTGCCCCACGCTCGTCGAGTTCGTCGACGAGCTGCCGCGCAACCCCTCCGGGAAGATCCTGAAGCGGGTGCTCCGCGAGCCGTTCTGGGCCGGGCGCACTCGTCGCATCGGCTGAATCGCGGACCGCGCCGGGCTCCGCGAGCTGGAGCGTTCCGACGCCTAGAACACGTCCTGACGTGCGCTGTCGCGCTGCGCCATATTCGCCGGGTACGTCCCCCAGCAAGCGAAAGGTGGGCCATGGAGCGCGAGGCACCCCTCCCCAGGATCGAGCCGCGACACTTCGTCGCCGAACTCGAGGGCGCGGGCCCGGTCGAGGTCGCCGAGGTCAGGCTGACCGGCATCCCGCGCGGAGCCGTCGCGCTGCTGTGCGGGGGCGACGGGCTCGCGACCCAGGCACCTGAGGTGATGAACGCCCTGGCCGAGCACGGCTACGAGACTCTCGCCGTCGACCTCGGCTCCGGGTCCTTGGCGCGCGCGGACGCCGTCGCGGCCGTGCGCTCCCTGCTGGCCCTTCTCGGGGAGCGCGGGTGGGGGGCCGAGCAGGTCGGCGTGGTCGGTTACGGTGCTGGTGGCACGGCGGCGTTCGCCGCTGCCGGGGCGCTGAGCCTGGGCGCCGCCATCAGCCTGTCGCCGCGCGACGTCCTAGCAGAGCCGGTCGCGTTGACCAGCACGCCCTGGCTGGGGATGTTCGGCGAGCACGACGAGCACACGACCCCCGAGTCCGTCGTGGAGCTCGGCCGACGTCTGGCCGACGCGCCGTGCTTTTCGCGCGTCGTGATCTACCCGGGCGTCGGCGCGGACTACTTCCGAGGCGCCGCCGACGCGCTCGGCCACGCGGCCGCGTTCGACTCCTGGCAGCGCCTCGTGGAGTGGCTCAACGCCCGCGTCAGCCCGCGACTCTCGCCGTATGCCGAGCTCTGGGAGCTGCGGCGCGACCCGTCCGACCCGTCACCCGAAGGAAGTGTGCGATGACCCAGACCCCGACAGCACCCACCGAGGCGTTCCGCTTCATCGACGACGACCGTGAGTCGCCGCGATTCCGCGTCAATCGGCGCGCGATGGTCGACCCGGAGGTGTTCGACCGCGAGCGCGACCGGATCTTCGGCCAGGTCTGGCTATACGTCGGCCACGAGACCGAGCTGAGCAAGCCCCACGACTTCAAGACCCGCGACGTCGCCGGACGACCGGTCATCTTCGCTCGCGACAAGGCCGGGGCGATCCAGGTCTGGATCAACTCCTGTCCCCACCGCGGGGCGATGATCTGCCGCGAGCCCGCAGGCAACGCCCGCTTCATGACGTGCTTCTACCACGGCTGGAGCTTCAACACCTCGGGCAAG
>Ga0208017_100144_pt1 | contig 12808 bp, 15 predicted proteins | sample 30_taG_FD_184104 | JGI IMG/M metagenome (GOLD analysis project Ga0208017, IMG submission 184104) | Marine viral communities from Cariaco Basin, Caribbean Sea - 30_WHOI_OMZ (SPAdes) (version 2) | ecosystem: Environmental > Aquatic > Marine > Oceanic | place: Caribbean Sea: Cariaco Basin... | reverse complement strand
GCTCAGGGTGCCATCGACATGGCGCTGCCGGGTCACTGGAATCTCGCCAGGATCGTTCCGGACTATAACGTGCTTGGCCTTCCGATGTTCTACGGTCTGCCGCGTCAAGAGCAGTACAAGGCCACTGACGGCGAAACCGGAGCCGCGCTGGCGAAAGAGACCGAAGAAAAGCTGGGCGTGGTCGTTCTGGGCAACTGGATGGACCTCGGGTTTGGCGCGATGTTCTTTACCGAAACCGCAGTCGAGGTGCCCGAGGACATCAAGGGGCTCAAGATGCGTTCGCCCGGCGGCGCCGTGGCCGTCGCCCGGTTCGAGAAATTCGGCGCGACCGGCGTTTCGATCCCCTTCCCCGATGTGCCGCAGGCGCTGCAGAAGGGCACCATCGACGGCCTGATGACCACCTTTGAATCGGTGCGTTCGGCCAAGCTGTGGGACAGCGGGCTGAAACATTCCTATTCCGATTATCACGCCTTTTATCAATACGTTCCCCTGGTCAGCGCCAAGGCCTGGAACGATCTGCCCGCCGATCTGCAAGAGATCATGCGCACCACCTGGAACGAAGGCGTGGCCGAGGCCCGCGAGGCCGCAGCCGAAGCTCAGGCCAAGGCGGCAGAAGAGGCGGCGAGCCACGGGATGACGAACATCTCGGCAGCCGAAGCCGACCTTGATGCTCTGCGTGCCGATCTTATGGCCGATCAGGACCGTCTGGCCGAAGAACTGCGGGTCGATCCCGCGATCGTCGCCACGGCGCAGAAAGACCTCGCCGAGTGAACGCGCGCCGCAGCCCCCTGCGGGGCTGCGGTCACCGATGCACTCTGGCTGATGGAAGCGACCGATGAACCGAATAGTGAAAGCGCTGAGCCGCTTTGAAACCCTTGTCATGGGCTGTGTCGCGGGCGTAGCGATCCTTCTGGTCGTATACGAGGTGCTGGCTCGCTACCTTGTGCCGTCGATGCTGACGGACTGGGGCGGCGAGGTGATCATCTACCTCATTGTCAGCGCCGTGCTGATCGGCGGCGGGTCCCTTGTCACCCAGGGGCGTCATGTCCGCGCCGATCTGTTCATCCGCATGGTGCCCGATGCAGTGCGCCGGACCGCCGACGTGGCCTCGCTGATCGCGGGTCTGGTCTATTGCGGCATCGTCGCGCGCTATGGCATCGACATGGTCGCCTTTGCCCGCATGATCGACATCCGCTCGGACAGCTCGCTGCAGTTCCCGCAATGGATCTTCTATATCGTCGTGCCGCTGGCCTTTGCCTCGATGGCGCTGCGTTATGCGCTGCTGCTGTGGCAGGTCATCTTTCGCGGCGCCGATCCCTATCCTTCGGAGGCCGGGCATCAGCAATCCGCCGGGTCCCCCGCCGTGCAGGAGGGTCTCTGATGTCCCCGATCGCCGCCCTTTCCGGGTTTCTCGCCCTGCTGGTCGCAGGCTTTCCCGTCTTCCTCGTTCTCGGGATCGTCTCGCTGGTGCTCTTTGCCGCCGAAGGCCGTCCTATGGTCGCCCTGCCGCAGCTCTTTATCGACCACCTGAAATCCGACACGCTGGTCTCGGTGCCCTTCTTCGTGATCGCCGCGACCTTCATGCAGCGGGGTGGCATCGCCAAGGCGCTGGTCGATTTCGCCTATAGCTGGATCGGCGGCGTGCGCGGCGGCATTGCCCTGGTCTGCGTGCTGGCCACGATGGTCTTTTCGGCGATCTCCGGCTCGTCGGTTGCCACCGCTATGGCCATGGGGACGCTGCTGGTCCCGGCCATGCGCGACACCGGCTATGACGAAAAGTTCGCGCTCGGGGTTGTGGCTTCTTCGGGGACGCTCGGCATCCTGATCCCGCCCTCACTGGCGATGATCCTCTTTGCCGTGGTCGCTGGGGAAAGCGTGCCGCAGCTGTTTCTCGCGGGGGTGATCCCCGGCATGCTGCAGGTCGGCATCTTTGCGGCTTGGATCATCTATGTCTCGCGTCGACGCGGCTATGCCGCCGGTTCAACAATGAGCCGGGCCGAATTCTGGGCCGTCAACCGCCGCGCCCTGCCCGCGATGCTGCTGCCGCTGATCATCCTCGGCGGGATCTACAGCGGCCTGGTCACGGTCAACGAAGCCGCCGGAATGGCCGCCTTTGTCTCGATCGTCGTCTCGGTCGTCTTCTACAAGGGCTGCACCATGTCCGAGCTTCCCCGCATCCTGGCCGATGCGATACAGGCCACGGCGGTGATCTTCTTTATCACCATCGGGGCGCTCGCCTTCGGGCACTGGATCACCTCGGAAGGTTTCGCGCGGCAGATGGTCGACTACGTGACCGAGAACGAGCTTTCGGCTTGGCACTTCCTGCTGCTGATCAACCTGGTGATGTTCATGCTGGGGATGTTCCTCGAAACCATCGCGGTGATCCTGATCGTGGTGCCGCTGGTGCTGCCGCTGCTTGCGCCGCTCGGGATCGACCCGGTGCATTTCGCGGTGATCATCGTGATCAACATGGAGATCGCGCTGCTGACGCCACCGGTCGGGCTGAACCTTTTCATCATGGCCTCGACCACCGGCGCGCCGGTCGACCGGGTGGCGCGCGGGGTCCTGCCGTTCATCGCCCTGCTGCTGGTGCTTCTCGCCATGGTCACCTTCATCCCGCAACTCTCGCTGTTCCTGCCGGAGATGTTCTATGGACGCTGACACACCCCCGCTGCCGCTGACCCGATCGGTCGCCGACTGGATCGGCCGGGCCGACAGCCTGCCGGTCGGACCATCGACCCTGACCTGGGCACGGCACTGCCTGCTGGACTGGACCGCCGTCACCATCGCGGCGCGCAGCGAACCGCTGGTTGCCGCGACCCTCGCCACCGCACGCGAAGACGCCACCGGCGCGGCCTCGGTGGTCGGGCATAATGACCGCATCAGCCCGGCCTGGGCGGTTCTGGTCAACGGTGCGGCGGGGCATGCGCTGGATTACGACGATGTCAATTCCGCCATGGTCGGCCATCCGACCGTCGCCGTGCTGCCCGCCCTGCTGACCCGCGCCGAGACCCGCGATCTGCCGGTCGGGCCGGTGCTCGACGCGCTGGTGCGCGGTTACGAGGTCGCGGCGCGGCTCGGTGCGATGATCGGCGCCGATCACTATGCGCAGGGGTTCCACAACACCGCCACCATCGGCACCTTCGGCAGTGCGGCGGCGCTTGCCGCGCTGGACCGGTTCACGGAGGATCAGACCGCCCATGCGCTCGGCGTCGCGGCGGCGCGGGCGGCAGGACTCAAATCGATGTTCGGCACGATGACCAAGCCGGTGCAGGTAGGCGCGGCGGCGCAGGCCGGATACCTTGCTACGCGGTTGGTCGCCAACGGGCTGAGCGCCTATCCAGACGCCATCGAATCTGCGCAGGGCTTTCTGCAGGCCCATGGCCTGAACCCCGCCGCGCCGGTCTTTGATCCCGCGCCGCAGGGTGTCTTTGCGGTGGAACAGACACTCTTTAAACGCCACGCCGCCTGCTACCTGACCCATGCCGCCATCGAATGCATCCAGGTGCTGGTCGCCGATCACGGCGCGGACGGCATCGATCGCCTGACCCTGCATGTGCCCAATGCCATTCTGGGGTCGTGCAACATCGACGACCCCGCCACGGATCTCGAATGCAAGTTCAGCCTGCGCCACATCGCAGCCATGGTCCTGTCCCGGACCGATACCGCCGATCTCGGCGCCTATGACGTGGACCATGCCCGGACCGAAGCGATGCAGGCCTTGCGCAACCGCGTCCGCGTGATCGGAGAGGATGTTCCCGCCTCGGCGCTGATGTGGTCTCGGGTCTCGGCGCAGCTGACCGACGGGCGCACGGCCGAGGTCGAATTCGACACCGGCGTCCCGGAAACGGACACCGATGCGCAGTGGCAGGCGCTCTGCGACAAGGCCGGCCGCATCATCGACCCGGTCCTCGGACCGGGGCGCGCCGGCCGCATCATCACCCTCATCGAGCAAGACGCCCCGGTGAAACAGCTGTTGGAGGCAACAAGATGACGGACACCATCGTCACCGATCTCAAATCGCGCGCCCGGACGTGGCACCGCGGACACTATTACGAGGACTTTGCGCTGGATCAGACCTTTGTCCATCACTGGGGGCGGACGCTGACCGAGGCGGACAATACCGTCTTCACCACGCTGACCCTGCACTACAACCCGATCTATACCAACGCCGATTTCGCCCGCGCCCAGGGTCATGCCGGGGCGGTGGTCTGCCCGCTTCTGGTGTTCAACACGATCTTTGGCCTCTCGGTCGAGGATCTGTCGGAAATCGGCGGCCCCTTTCTGGGCGTCGACAAGATGACCCACCACCGGCCGGTGATCGTGGGGGAAACCGTCTATGCCCGGTCCCGCGTGATCGACCGGCGGGAACCGAAAAGCCGCCCGGACTACGGCATCGTCACCTGGGCAACCACCGGGCTGGATGAAACCGGCGCGCCGGTGATCGACTTTGAACGCGCCAATCTCGTGAGGAAGAGACCATGACCGAACCGCTGACCCCCAACCAGGGCTACCTCACCGAAGAACGCCTGATGATCCGCGACCTTGCACGGGACTTTACCCGCGGGATGGTGCTGCCCGCCGCCAACCGGCTCGATCCTGAACACGGCACCATCCCGCCCGAGCTGATCACCAAGATGGCCGATCTGGGCCTCTTCGGCATCACCGTCCCCGAGGACGAAGGCGGTCAGGGCCTCGGCGCCTTTGAATACTGCCTCGTCGCCGAAGAGCTGGCGCGCGGCTGGATGTCGGTCGCCTCGCTCATCGCGCGTGGCAACGGCACGTTCTACAAGGAGGGGCTGCGCAAGGATCATCCGCGACGCCAGGAACTTCTGTCGCGCAGCGCCTCGGGCGACATGCTGGTGGCCTATGCCCTGTCCGAGCCGAACACCGGGTCCGACCTGTCCTCGATTGCCTGCCGTGCGGTCAAGGACGGTGAGGACTGGCTGATCTCGGGTCAGAAATACTGGTGCACCTTCGCCGATGGCGCCGATGCCATCCTGGTCTTTGCCCGCACCTCGCCACCGCCCGCCGCCGACAAGCGGCATTTGGGCATCTCGGCCTTTCTGGTCGAGAAACCGCGCGGCGAACTGCCCGCGAACTGCAGCGGCGCGCCGATCCCCAAGATCGGCTATTTTGGCTGGAACACGTTTGAGCTGTCGTTCGATGGCTGCCGCGTCCCGGCCAGAGCAATGATCGGCGACGAGGGCAAGGCGTTCTACATGATGGCCGCCGGGCTGGAAACCGCCCGCGCCCATACCGCTGCGCGCTCCATCGGACTGGCGCAGGGCGCTCTGGACGATGCCATTGCCTACGCCAGGGACCGACGCCAATTCGCCGTGCCGATCGCGGAATTCCAGGCGATCCGCTTCAAGATCGCCACCATGGCCACCAAGATCGAGGCCGCGCGCCAGCTGCTCTATCATGTCTGCACCCAGATCGACCTGGGCAAGCGCTGCGATACCGAATCCTCGATGGTGAAATATTTCGCCTCCGAGATCGCCGAAGAGGTGACCTCGGAATCGCTGCAGATCCATGGCGGCGCGGGCTATACGAAACTCTTTGCGGTTGAACGCCACTGGCGCGACGCGCGGCTGACCAAGATCTTCGAGGGCACCTCGGAGATCCAGCAGCGGATCATTTCGGACAACCTGCTGGGCCGCTCCGAGATCGACAAGCAGATCGCCCGCAACGCCTATTCCAAGACCTACGGGTGATACCATGTTTATGACCCCCTCTGACCTGACCTCGCGCGATACCTATTTCGAGGATTTCGAACCCGGCGAGGTGATCCGCCACGCCCGCGGCAAGACCATGACCGAGATGGACAATGTGCTGCTGACCAATCTGGTGATGAACACCGCCCACGCCCATTTCAACGAGGACTTCATGAAAGACGCCTTCAAGGGCGTCGCGGGGTTCGATACCCGCGTGGTCTATGGCGGGCTGAACTTTTCGCTGGTGGTCGGGCTGGCCGCGCAGGACACCGGCGAACAGGTGATCGCCGAACTGGGCATGGATGCCATCCGGCTCCGCACCCCGGTGCATCATGGCGATACGCTCTATGCCTTTACCGAGGTGCTGGAAAAACGCGATGCCGACAGGGCGGACGCCGGGATCATCCGGTTCAAGCACTATGGCATCAACCAGCAGGACAAGCTGGTCTGCGAACTGGAACGGACCGTGCTGATCCGCCGCCGGGTGGCGGCATGAGCGACACGGCCCCCGCTGGACCGCTGGACGGCATCACTGTTCTGGACCTTACCGCGATGCTGGCCGGTCCCTTTGCCACCATGGTGCTGGGCGATCTCGGAGCCCGCATCATCAAGGTCGAATCCGCCGAGGGCGACATGGTCCGCCCCTCGGCCCGCCTGCCCGGCAATGACGATCCCAAGGGGTTCGGCGGCTATTTCCAGTCGATCAACCGCAACAAGGAATCCATCGTCATCGATCTCAAGTCGGCCGGGGGCAAAGAGATCGTCCGCCGTCTCGCCGCGCAGTCCGACATCGTGGTCGAGAATTTCCGCGCCGGGGTGATGGATCGTCTGGGCCTGTCCTACGAGGACCTCAGCGCGCTCAGACCCGGTCTGGTCTATGGTTGCATCCGCGGCTTTGGCGACGCGCGGACCGGCCGTAGCCCCTATGCCGACTGGCCCGCCTTTGACGTGGTCGCCCAGGCCATGGGCGGCATCATGGGGATCACCGGTCTGGCGGGGGGCGAGCCGACCAAGATCGGCGCCGGGATCGGCGACACCGTGCCCTCGCTCTTTCTGGCGACCGGGGTACTGGCCGCGCTGCACCGGGCCCGCGCCACCGGCGAAAGCCAGTTCGTCGACGTGGGCATGTACGACTCGGTCCTCGCCGTCTGTGAACGCATCGTCTACCAGAACTCGTATTTCGACGAGAACCCCGGCCCCGAGGGATCGAGCCACCCGCTGCTCTGCCCCTTCGGCCTGTTCCCCACCACCGACGGCCATGTCGCCATCGGCTGCCCGCGCGATCACTTCTGGGCGATCCTGGCCGAAGAGATGGGCCAGCCCGCCCTTGCCACCGATCCCAGGTTCCGCACCAACGAAGACCGGGTGAAACACCGCGCCCGGACCGAGGCGCTGGTTCGCGACTGGACCGCGCGGCTGTCCAAGCAGCAGATCATGGAGCGGCTCGGCGGGCGTATCCCCCTCGGACCGGTGAACCGCGCGGGGGACATCGTCACCGATCCCCATGTCGCCGCGCGCAACATGCTGGCCACCGTCGATCAGCCCGGTCCCGGCGGCCGCGAGGTGCAGATCGTGAACACGCCGATCCACCTGCTCGAAACCCCCGGCGGCGTGCGCAACCGCAGCCCGCTGCTGGGCGAACATACCGACCGGGTCCTGGCCGAAATCGGCTTCGGACCCGACGACATTACCGAACTCCACGCCTCGGGCGTGGTCGCCTAGGAGACCCCAATGAAGAACACCACCCGCCCGAAGCGCCTGCGGCGCTGCCAGCTCTCCGTGCCCGGAAGCTCCGAAAAGATGATGCGCAAGGCCGCCGGAATGGACCTCGACTACGTCTTTCTCGATCTTGAGGACGCCGTGGCCCCGAACCGCAAGAAAGAGGCGCGCGGCATGGTGGTCGAGGCGCTGAATACGCTCGACTTTGGCCGCACCACGCGCTGCGTGCGCATCAACGACACCGGCACACCCTATTGCTACGGCGATATCATCGAGGTGGTCACCGGCGCGCGCGAGAATGTCGATGTGATCATGCTGACTAAGCCCTTCACCCCCGCCGATCTGCTCTTTGTGGACAAGCTGCTCAGCCAGCTCGAGGCGGATCTGGGCCTGACCAAGAAGATCGGGCTGGAATGTCTGATCGAAGAGGTCGAGGCCATGGTCGCCGTGAACGAGATCGCCTCCTGTACCCCCCGGCTCGAGGCGCTGATCTTCGGTATCGGAGACTATTCCGCCAGCCAGGGCGTCCCCTTTGCCGAGATCGAGGGCAAGGGCGATTACCCCGCAGACATATGGCACTACCAACGGCACCGGCTGATCATGGCCTGCCGGGCCAATGGCATCGACGCGGTGGACGGACCTTTCCCCGATTTCACCGACGCCGATCAGTTCCGAATCGAATGCCAGCGTGCGCAGATGCTGGGTGCAGTTGGAAAATGGGCGATACACCCCAGCCAAGTCACCATCGCACAAGAGGTATTCTCGCCTGCACAGGACGATGTGGACCGGGCGCGCGAGATCAAGGCGCTCTATGACGAGGCGCTGGACAAGGGCCTGGGCGCGGTGACCTACGAAGGCAAGATGATCGACATTGCCGTTGTGCGCCTGCTGCAGAACACGATCGACATGGCCGACCTGATCGGCATGTAGAATAAACCAAAGGAGCGGCAGCCAGCATCGGGCGACGGCTCCTAGACAATAACTGGAACTTTAAGGAGTGACCGCAGATGAAGGTGCTTGTGCCTGTCAAACGCGTGATCGACTACAACGTGTTAAAGGCTGGGAGTCACGCCTGCTCGTTGTCTATGTAACGGAAGCCGCGCACGAGCAAAGCCTTGCTCTGATCTATGCTGGCCTAACCCGATTGAAGCGGAGTCAGGAAGGGAGCTGGCTGACAGTTGTGTGTTCCGCACCGCAGCTCCACGATTACGGTCGGACATTCCCAGATCATGTGGCGGTGACGGACACAGCTGTATTGTAGGTGGTATCGGCACAAACGGTCGTTTTTGGGAGGCTGAGCGACCTGCCCCATTGACGCTGCCAAAACCCCCGTTCAAAACTAAAGTGGTTTTTGAAGGTTTTTGGCATGATTCTGGGATACGCAAGAGTCTCAACAGAAGACCAGCATCTTGAAGCGCAGACCGAGGCGCTGAAGGCAGCGGGCGCAGAGCGCATCTGGTCGGAGAAGGTTTCGGGGTCAAAAGCACAGCGAGAACAACTCGCCGCCATGCTGAATCAGCTCCGCGACGGCGACGTTGTGACGGTGACGAAGTACGACCGTCTGAGCCGGTCCTTGCAGGACTTGCTGACCATCGTAGAGGCCATCCGCGAGAAAGGAGCCGGTTTCCGGTCCTTGGCCGAGGATATCGACACGACGACCCCGGCAGGTCGCCTTGTGTTCCATGTCTTCGCCTCCATCGCCCAGTTCGAGCGGGAGCGGATTTCCGAGCGGACCAAGGAAGGGCTAGTGGCTGCCCGCAAGCGCGGCAGGATCGGTGGCAGGCCCCCTGCCCTTTCAGCGGAACGCCGCGCTGAAGTGCGGCGGATGCGTGACGAAGACGGCCGTGGCATCGCGGAGCTGGCGCGCCTTTTCAAGGTAAGCCCGAACACGATCAGGCGGGCGTGAGACCTCAACCAGGTTGCGCGAAGAGCATCTTGAATAACCCAACTGTTGGGTTTATGCTGGCTTATGGTTGTCATTCACCGCGCCCACGGCTTCAGGTTCGTCATCTACACGGCCGATCATGAACCGGCACATATCCATGTCACCGGGCCTGGGCAGGCGAAGATCAACCTGACTGGCCCCGATGGCAGGCCCGAAGCGGTCTACTTCATCGGCATCAAGAGACCTGACCAACGGCGCCTGATGGCGGAAGTGATCGAGCGCCAGGATGAATTCCTCGCGGAATGGGAGCGTATCCATGGAACACTTGACTGATGCACAAGCTGAAGCGGCCGAAGCCCGAGGGCAGGCGGCGCTGGAATCCGAACCTCGTGCCATCGCAGCCCGCTACAACCGGAAGACCGGCCGCGTCACCGTCGATCTGGCGAATGGCTGCGCCTATGTGTTTCCAGCCGACCTTGTGCAGGATTTGAGCGAAGCCAGCCCTGACGAGCTGGCCAGCGTTGAGGTCGATGGCGTGGGCTTCAACCTGCACTGGCCTAAGCTGGACGCCGATATCTACGTCCCTGCCCTTGTGGCCGGCGTTTTTGGCACCAAAGACTGGATGAGCAAGGCCATGGCTAGGCAGGCCGGGCGGAAGACATCTCCGGCGAAGGCAGCCGCCGCCCGTGCAAATGGCGCAAAAGGCGGTCGCCCACGCAAGCAGGCCTCGCAATGAGCGAATTTGGGCAAAGCCTGATCACGGGCTTGAAGCAAGCCGTAGCCCTGACGCTTACAGAGACGCTGGAGCATCGCGGGTATTCGGCGGTTGTCGTCTTCGACAGCGAGGACGAAATCCTGACCGGCCGTGTCGCAAACATTCCCGCTGGCGCGGGCTTTCACGCCAGCGATGCAGACGGTTTAAGAGCAGCGTTTCAGGAGGCGGTTGATGATTATATCGACATGCTGGCCAGCGCGCCCGATCCGGCCAGGTAATCGGCGGCGTCCGATGGAGCAGCTTGAGATGTTTCCCGAAGACATCCGCATCGAGCGCGTTGACCCCGACGCCAATATGTATCGGTTCTACCGGCTGCGCTTGATGCCGGACCTGTTCGGCGGCGTATCCCTGTTGCGCGAATGGGGCCGGATCGGCACCCAGGGGCGGCATCGGATCGAGCTGTTTGAAGATGCGGGCCGCGCAGCCGACGCGATGGACGCGCTCTATCGGGCCAAGCAGAAGCGCGGGTATCAGCTCGCCGGTTGAACCGGGGTGAGGCAGCAAGCCCCCTGCCCCGCCATAGCGGCCGTTCGTGCTGAGCGCGGCGAATTCTGACTGAGAGCCCAAACTGACCGCGTTGGTCAGAAGCTTCGCGGTTACAGCATGGGTGCGCCTGTCCCGCACGGCCCAGAGCGGTCGTTCGACCGGGCCCACACCCAAGGTCCTGTTTCTAGGGCATGGGTGGCCAAATGCATAATTTTGTTTGTTGAGTATGGAGCTTCAAAAACAGGCCGCTTCCATCCAATTCTCGGTGCGGCCGGTGCGGTTGATCGCTGGACGCACCTTAGAGCCAGCAGGTTATTTCTCCACGCTATCCATCAGAGCTTTGCCAAGGAATGCCCGGGCCTTTCCGAAGACCGCGTCGCTTTGCTGTGCGCCATCCGCGATATCGAAGAAATGGTCCATCGGTTGAACCATCAGCTCGTGCGCCCCCGGGTGATAGGCCAAGGCCGCCTTGCCAAGTTCGGGCTGCGGAAAGACGATGTCGTCTCCTGTGCCGACCGCCATGAACACCGGCCCGTTGAACAACGCCAGATCGGCCTGAGGGAGAACCTCAAGCGTGCTGCGCAGGAAAGCTGCGGACAGGGGCGTCGCGGGTGCCCCCTCTGCGCCGGGCATTTCCGCCGCTGCGCCATCTGCGAGTGCGGCACGCATCTGTTCGACCCCGATGCCGAACGTGAAAGCCGGGCCAAGATCAAGCGCAGGATTGAGCAATACGAGTGCATCTGCACCGGCGCCTCTGGCCACCGCAGGGGCAATCGCCCCGCCCATGGACCAGCCAATAACGGCAGAGGATATGGGGCCTTCCGTTTGGGATTTGACCCAATCAAGTGCTGCGACCCCATCCTCGATATGACTGTGCAACGTGGCGTCGGACGGCTCCCCGCCGCTGTCTCCGGTGCCGCGGTAATCAATCCGAAGCGAAGCGATGCCGACGTCGGCGAAGGATGTCGCGGCCCGTTCGAACAGTTTGTCGTCCGAGCCAGCAATAGGCAGCCCGTCTCTGGGCACGCCAAATGCTGGCAGCATCAGAACGACCGGGGCATTGGGTTTGCCTTCGGGTGTTACAAGCGTTGCGGCAACGATGTCCCCTTCTACGGGGATCTCGAGGATTTGCTCTCCGGCAATCCCAAAGCCAGGCAGGGCAGCCACGAGTGTAGCGGCAATCAGGGTTTTAGAGGTCATTCGTCTCTCCAATCATTGGTATGTTACAAAGAGATACGCACTTTCATTTTTGCCAGAAGTCCACATAATCACTAAGCCTAATGAACTGGAGTCATATGTGGTGCGCCTCCGTCTCGATACACTCGCCGCCCTGCGTGCGGTGGCTGACAAGGGAAGTTTCACGCAGGCCGCCGCCGAGCTGGGGCTGACACAATCCGCGCTAAGCCATGCCATCCGCCGCTTGGAAGCGGAGGCAGGGTGTCGACTTCTGTCCCGCACAACTCGCTCGGTCGCACCCACCGAAGCAGGCGAGACGCTTTTGGCACGGCTTGGACCGGCGCTGGATGAAATTGCGGATGCTCTTTCGCAGCTTCGGGTCGGTGCCGGTCAGCCTACAGGGACGGTGCGCCTGACAATGGGGCGCGATGCGGCAGAGCTGCTGGTTGTGCCTTTTCTGACCGCCTTCAATGCGGCGCACCCCGGCATCAGGGTCGAGATTGCGGCAACAGACTCCTTGACTGATGTCATACGCGGCCGTTTCGACGGCGGTATTCGCCTTGGCGACCGGTTGGAGCAGGATATGATTGCCCGGCGCCTCACCTCAAATGCACGTCCGGTCGTCATCGGCGCGCCAAATTACTTCGATCGCGCTGGCATCCCTCGGACGCCGGACGATCTCAAAGACCATCTTTGTCTCGGGTATAGGATGCATTTCGCCAATCGGGTTTTCCCTTGGCGTTTCGACGGTCCTGAAGGTGCCATCGAGCATAGGGATGTTACGCAGTTTGTATTCAACGACGGCGCCTTGTTGAGACAGGCCGCTATTGAGGGGCTGGGCCTTGCATACCTTTGGCGACACATGGTTCGGCAAGATCTCGAAACTGGTCGGCTCAAAATGGTCATGGAAGATCATATTGCGGCGATGCCGGGGTTCTATCTTTACTACCCTTCGCGGGACGTTTCTCCGGCAATGTCGGCCTTCTCCAATGCGTTAATCGAGCATTGTAAGAATTCACATGGCTTTTAACGGAGTTCAGGGATGAGCCA
>Ga0208017_100143_pt1 | contig 12850 bp, 9 predicted proteins | sample 30_taG_FD_184104 | JGI IMG/M metagenome (GOLD analysis project Ga0208017, IMG submission 184104) | Marine viral communities from Cariaco Basin, Caribbean Sea - 30_WHOI_OMZ (SPAdes) (version 2) | ecosystem: Environmental > Aquatic > Marine > Oceanic | place: Caribbean Sea: Cariaco Basin | collected... | reverse complement strand
CACCGCGACCAAGACCCGGAGAACCGGCGATACCAGCGCCGGCGATTAGCCACGCCCGACCACCCCAGCAACAGCGTCGTACCAATCAGCCGTTCCTCAACCAGCCTGACGAAACATCGAGGCTAGGAGTCTGCCGCACAGCTGCGTGCTGGATGGCGCCGTTTGGTCCCAAACGACGCAAGTGCGGTCGTAGTTGTTGTCGTTTGGGACCAAACGGCACCTTCTGGCGACGCCGGTCGAGACGCGCTCATGCGGGCGCGGGTGGCTGCGGCGGCGCGGACGGCCCGTCGCCGCCCCGTCGCTTCAGGTAGCGCTCGAACTCACGCGCGATCGCCTCGCCCGAGGCCTCGGGCAGGTCCGCGGTGTCGCGGGTCTCCTCGAGGGAGCGCACGTAGTCGGCGACGTCCTCGTCCTCCTCGGCGAGCTCGTCGACCCCGCGCTCCCACGCCTTGGCGTCCTCAGCGAGGTCGTCGAGCGGGATCGAGACCTCGAGCAGGTCCTCGAGCTGCCCTAGCAACGCCAGCGTGGCCTTGGGGCACGGAGGCTGGGCGACGTAGTGCGGCACCGCCGCCCAGTAGGACACCGCCGGGATGTCGAGGCGTGCGCACGCGTCCTGGAAGACACCCACGATGCCGGTCGGGCCTTCGTAGGTGGACTGCTCGAGCTTGAGCCGGTCGACCAGCTCCGGCTCCGTCGCCGTACCCGTCACCGGGATGGGTCGGGTGTGCGGGGTGTCGGCCAGCAGGGCAGCGAGCGTCACCACGAGCTCACCGCCGAGCTCGTCGCAGGCCGCGAGCAGCTCGGCGCAGAACTGGCGCCACCGCATGTTGGGCTCGATCCCTCGGATCAGGATCACGTCGCGGTCCAGGTCGGGCGGTGAGGCGACGGCGATCTGCGTGCTGGGCCAGGTGAGTCGGCGATGCCCATGGTCGTCGGTCCCCACGATCGGTCGGTTGACCTGGAAGTCGTAGAACTCCTCGGGGTCGACCGCCGCGATCACGCGCGCGTTCCAGACCTCCATCAGGTGGTCGACCACCGAGGACGCGGCGTCAGCTGCGTCGTTCCACCCTTCGAAGGCCGCGATCACCAGCGGGTCGACCAGGTCCGGGGTGTCCTCCATCTCGATCACGATGGGAAGCCTAGAGGAGCCTGGGGCGTTGAGGATTTCACCCGCACCGCGCGCCGGTGTCACGATCTGAGAATCATGTCCACGACGTGGACGGCGCAGCTTGAGCTCGAAGCCCACCCCAGGAGACCCGTTGCCTGACTACCGCCCCGATGCCACTGCCGACCTGACCGCGCTCCTGAACGAGCGGATCGTGGTGCTCGACGGCGCCATGGGCACAGCGATCCAGCGCGACCGACCCTCCGAGCAGGGTTACCGCGGCGAGCGTTTCGCCGACTGGCCCAGCGACCTGCAGGGCAACAACGACCTGCTGACGCTGACGCAGCCGGAGATCATCGCCGGGATCCACCGCGAGTACCTCGAGGCCGGGGCCGACGTCATCGAGACCAACACGTTCAACGCCAACCGGATCTCGCTCGGCGACTACGGCATGGAGGACCTCGCCTACGAGCTCAACTACGAGGCCGCCCTGCTGGCCCGGCGCGTGTGCGACGAGGTGACCGCCGAGAACCCCACCAAGCCCCGGTACGTCGGCGGCGCTCTGGGGCCGACCACGCGCACGGCCTCGATCTCACCCGACGTCAACGACCCGGGCGCCCGCAACGTCTCGTGGGACCAGCTCGTGGAGGCGTACGTCGAGGCGGCCCGCGGGCTCGTCGACGGGGGCTCCGACCTGATCTTCATCGAGACGATCTTCGACACCCTCAACGCCAAGGCGGCGATCTTCGCGGTCCAGACCCTGTTCGAGGAGCTGGGCCGAACCTGGCCGCTGATCATCTCCGGCACGATCACCGACGCATCCGGCCGGACCCTGTCCGGTCAGGTCACCGAGGCGTTCTGGGACTCCGTGCGCCACGCCAGGCCGCTTGCCGTCGGTCTGAACTGCGCGCTGGGTGCCAAGGAGATGCGCCCCTACATCGCCGAGATGTCCCGGCTCGCGGACAGCTTCGTGTCCTGCTACCCCAACGCCGGTCTGCCCAACGCGTTCGGCGAGTACGACGAGTCGCCCGACGAGACCGCGGAGATGCTGCGCGAGTTCGCCTCCGCGGGCTTCGTGAACTTCGCCGGAGGCTGCTGCGGCACCACACCGGCTCACATCGCGGCGATCGCTGCCGCCGTGGCCGACCAGCCGCGGCGCGAGCGGGTCGCCGTACCTCCCGCGCTGCGGCTCTCCGGCCTCGAGCCGTTCACGGTCGACGAGGACAGTCTCTTCGTCAACGTGGGTGAGCGCACCAACATCACCGGGTCGGCGAAGTTCCGCAACCTGATCAAGGACGGCGACTACGACGCGGCCCTGGCCGTTGCCGCCCAGCAGGTCGAGAACGGCGCCCAGGTCATCGACGTCAACATGGACGAGGGGATGATCGACGGCGTCGCGGCGATGGACCGCTTCACCAAGCTCATCGCCTCCGAGCCAGACATCAGCCGGGTGCCGATCATGGTCGACTCCTCGAAGTGGGAGGTGATCGAGGCCGGCCTGAAGAACGTCCAGGGCAAGGCGATCGTCAACTCGATCTCCATGAAGGAGGGCGAGGACACCTTCCGCGAGCACGCCCGGCTGGTCAAGCAGTACGGCGCGGCTGCGGTCGTGATGGCCTTCGACGAGGACGGGCAGGCCGACAACCTCGAGCGCCGCAAGGCTATCTGCGAGCGCGCCTACCGGATCCTGGTCGACGAGGTCGACTTCGACCCCGAGGACATCATCTTCGACCCCAACGTCTTCGCCGTCGCGACCGGCATCGAGGAGCACGCCTCGTACGGCCTGGACTTCATCGAGGCCACCCGCTGGATCAAGGCAAACCTTCCGGGCGCGAAGGTCTCCGGCGGCATCTCCAACGTCAGCTTCTCGTTCCGGGGCAACAACCCGGTGCGCGAGGCGATCCACGCCGTCTTCCTGTTCCACGCCATCGAGGCCGGGCTCGACATGGGGATCGTCAACGCCGGTGCCCTCGTGGTCTACGACCAGGTCGAGCCCGAGCTGCGTGAGCGCATCGAGGACGTCGTCCTCAACCGGCGACCCGACGCGGCCGAGCGGCTGCTGGAGATCGCCGAGGAGCACAACAAGGCGGGCGAGGCCGTGGAGGCCACCGTCGAGGAGTGGCGCTCGCTGCCCGTGGGGGAGCGGATCACCCACGCCCTGGTCAAGGGCATCGACGCCTTCGCCGAGTCCGACACCGAGGAGCTGCGCCTGGAGATCGCCGAGCGCGGGGGCCGCCCGATCGAGGTCATCGAAGGCCCGTTGATGGACGGCATGAACGTCGTCGGCGACCTCTTCGGCGCCGGGAAGATGTTCCTCCCGCAGGTGGTGAAGTCGGCCCGGGTCATGAAGAAGGCTGTGGCCCACCTGATCCCGTTCATCGAGCAGGAGAAGCTCGACAACCCCGAATTCGCCACTGCCAAGGACACCAACGGCACGATCGTGATGGCGACGGTCAAGGGCGACGTGCACGACATCGGCAAGAACATCGTGGGCGTCGTGCTGCAGTGCAACAACTACGAGGTCATCGACCTCGGCGTGATGGTCCCGGCGCAGAAGATCCTCGACACTGCTGCGGAGGTGGGCGCCGACATCATCGGCCTCTCCGGTCTGATCACCCCGTCCCTGGACGAGATGGTCTCGCTGGCGACCGAGATGCAGCGCCAGGGACTCACGATTCCGCTGCTCATCGGAGGGGCCACCACGTCGAGGGCTCACACGGCCGTCAAGGTCGACCCGCGCTACGAGGGGCCTGTGGTCTGGGTCAAGGACGCCTCGCGCTCCGTGCCGACCGCGGCCGCACTGCTCCACGAGACCCGGCGCGAGTCCCTGCTCGCCGACATCAAGGTCGACTACGACTCCCTGCGGGCCCGGCACGCCAACAAGGGCGACCGCAAGCTGCTCAAGTACGACGCGGCCCGCGACAACGCCACCCCCGTCGACTGGACGTCGTACACGCCACCGGCGCCGGCGAGCCCCGGGGTGCATCTGCTCGACGACTACGACATCGCCGAGCTGCGCGACTACATCGACTGGCAGCCGTTCTTCAACGCCTGGGAGATGAAGGGGAAGTTCCCCGACATCCTCAACAGTCCCGCCACCGGAGAGACGGCCCGCAAGCTCTACGACGACGCCCAGGAGATGCTGGACACGATCGTGGCAGAGAAGTGGCTGACCGCGCGTGGGGTCTACGGGTTCTTCCCCGCGGCCGCCGACGGCGACGACACCGTGGTGTACGTCGATGACGAGCGCAGCGAGGTGCACGCGACGCTGCACCACCTGCGTCAGCAGGGCGAGCACCGCGAGGGCATCCCCAACCGGTCGCTGGCCGACTTCGTGGCCCCGGTCGACTCCGGCCTCGCCGACCACGTGGGCGGCTTCGCGGTCACTGCGGGGATCGGCCTTCCCGAGCGAGTCCAAGCCTTCAAGGACGACCTCGACGACTACAACGCCATCCTGCTCGAGTCGTTGGCAGACCGCCTGGCCGAGGCGTTCGCCGAGCGGCTGCACCAGCGGGTGCGCACCGAGTTCTGGGGCCACGTCTCCGACGAGGACCTCTCCAACGCCGACCTGATCGCCGAGAGGTACGACGGCATCCGCCCGGCCCCGGGCTACCCGGCCTGTCCCGACCACACCGAGAAGCTCACCTTGTGGGACCTGCTCGACGTCGAGGAGCAGACCGGGATCACCCTGACCGAGTCGATGGCGATGTGGCCCGGCGCCTCGGTGTCCGGGTGGTACTTCAGCCACCCGCAGTCGCAGTACTTCGTCGTCGGCCGCCTCGGTCGCGACCAGGTGGCGGCGTACGCCGAGCGCAAGGGCTGGACCCTGGTCGAGGCCGAGCGGTGGCTCTCACCCAACCTCGGCTACGAGCCCGAGGACTGAGGGCTGGTGGCTGAGTCGCGCCGTTTGGTCCCAAACGACGACATTTCGGGCGCCGATCGTGTCGTTTGGGACCAAACGGCGTCATCTCCGGCGCCGTCCCCGGCGGCCGTGCTGTGGGACATGGACGGCACTCTGGTCGACACCGAGCCCTACTGGATCGCCACCGAGTTCGAGCTCGCTGCCGAGTACGACGCGCACTGGTCCGAGGCTCTCGCCCTGCAGCTGGTGGGCAACGACCTGCTGACCTCCGGTCGCTTCATCCAGCAGCAGATGGGCCTGGCGCTGACGCCCGAGGAGATTGTCGAGCGCCTGCTGGACGGCGTCGTCGCCCGTCTCGCGGAGTCGGTGCCGTGGCGTCCCGGAGCCCGTGAGCTCCTCGCCGACCTGCGGGCCGCCGGTGTGCCCTGCGCGCTGGTGACCATGTCCTACGAGCGCTTCGCCGCCCCGATCGTCGCTGCCTTGCCGCCCGGGTCGTTCCAGACGGTGGTCACCGGAGACCGGGTCGAGCACGGCAAGCCCCACCCCGAGCCATACCTCACCGCTGCCGCAGAGCTCGGGGTCGATCCGTCTCGGTGTCTGGCCATCGAGGACTCCGACACCGGCTGCCGCTCCGCCGAGGCGGCAGGGTGCACGGTGCTCACGGTGCCGAACCACGTGCCGGTCCCGGGCGGAGGACGACGCGTGGTGCGCTCGAGCCTCCTGGGCCTTAGCGCCGACCGGCTCGGAGCCCTGGTGCTCTGAGCACCTCCCCAGTCGACGACGCCGGGGGGCGGCGACAGCCGGAAGATCTGCGTGCGTTCGAGCCGCTGAGCCCGCAGATGATGGCTCTTCGTTACCGAAGCGCAACACATTGCGGTGCTGACGGGATGGCCGCGCGCCGTCTGCAGCAGTAATGTGCCGAGAATTCGCCGGGCTCCGGGTGGTCCGGCCGCGAGGCATGAGGTGAGCTGTGCGAACGAGCAATCGTCGAGTACGTCGAGGAGTGGTTGCCGCTGTGGCGGCCTCCATCGCGTTGGCCGGGTGTGCCGAGAGCGATCGGGACGAGTCCGGAGGCAACGGTCCGTCGGGGGAGGGCTCGGGTGGCGGGACCTTCGTCTTCGCGGGTGCTGCCGACCCCACGTTGCTCGACCCCGCCTTCGCCTCGGACGGCGAGACGTTCCGGGTAGCGCGTCAGATCTTCGAAGGCCTCGTGGGCACCATGCCGGGCACCGCCGACCCCGCGCCGCTGCTCGCGACGGAGTGGGAGACCAGCGAGGACGGCCTGTCCCACACCTTCCAGCTGCGCGAGGGGGTCACCTTCCACGACGGCTCCGCCTTCGACGCCGAGGCCGTGTGCTTCAACTTCGACCGTTGGTACAACTTCCCCGAGAGCGCCCAGAGCGGCGACCTCGCCTACTACTACGGCGCACTCTTCCGGGGCTTCGCGACCGGCCCCGACTCCGATGCGGCCCTGTACGCCGGGTGTGAGGCCTCGAGTGAGAGCGAGGCCGTGATCACACTCAACGAGCCGTTCGCCGGATTCATCTCCGCGCTCTCGCTGCCGGCCTTCTCCATGCAGAGCCCCGCTGCCCTCGAGGAGTTCCAGGAGGACGGCGCCGCCAATGTGCTCACCACCGAGTACTCCACCGCGCACCCGACCGGCACCGGACCGTTCGTCTTCGACGAGTGGGATCGCGGCAACAGCGTCTCGCTCTCGCGCTACGACGACTACTGGGGCGACGTCGCCCTGGTCGACGAGGTGCGGATCGTCCCGATCTCGGACCCGAAGGCTCGCGCCACGGCGGTCGAGAACGGCGAGGTGGACGGCGCCGACCTGATCGGCCCGGCCGACATCGCTCCGCTCGAGGACGCCGGCATGCAGGTGCTGCCCCGTGATCCCTTCACCGTGCTCTACGTCGGCTTCAACCAGAAGCAGAAGCCCCTCGACGACCTGCGCGTGCGGCAGGCGATCGCCTACGCGATCGACAAGGAGGCCGTGGCCAGCGCGTCGCTGCCCGAGGGCACAGAGCTCGCCACGCAGTTCATGCCGCAGACCGTGGCCGGCTGGAACGACTCGGTCACCGAGTACGACTATGACCCGGACCGCGCGCGGGAGCTGCTCGCGGAGGCGGGCGCGGAGGGCGCCACCATCGAGTTCAACTACCCGACCGACGTCAGCCGTCCGTACATGCCCTCGCCCGCAGACACGTTCAACGTCGTGCGCTCGCAGCTGGAGGCCGTCGGTCTGAAGATCAAGCCCACCGCTGATGTCTGGAACCCCGACTACCTGGAGAAGATCCAGGGCTCGGCCAACCATGGCATCCACCTGCTGGGCTGGACCGGCGACTACAACGACACCGACAACTTCGTCGGAGTCTTCTTCGGGACCGCGACCGACGAGTGGGGCTTCGACAACTCCGACCTGTTCGCCAAGCTCCGCGAGGCGCGCCAGATCCCGACGGTCGAGGAGCAGATCCCGCTCTACGAGGAGATCAACGCCGACGTGATGGAGTTCCTCCCCGGCGTCCCGCTGGCGCACCCGGCTCCCTCGCTCGCCTTCGGCCCGAACGTCACCGGCTACGAGCCCAGCCCGGTCAACGACGAGGTCTGGAACGCCGTGTCGGTCGGCTGATCACGACCATGAGGGTGCGCCGGCCGTCTCCGGTCGGCGCACCCGTTCGCGCCCACGTCGTCCACGCTTTCGGGAGCTGAGATGCTGCGTTTCGCCCTGCGACGCCTGGCTCTGCTGGTGCCGGTGCTCCTCGGACTCTCCGTCCTTCTCTTCGTGTGGGTTCGCGCACTGCCGGGCGAGCCCGCCCGCTCGCTGCTCGGCCAGCGCGCAACCCCGGAGGGCATCGCCCGGGTCAACGAGGTCTACGGCTTCAACGATCCACTCCTGCAGCAGTACGGCTCCTACGTCTGGGCGCTGCTGCGGGGAGACTTCGGCTCGTCGATCAAGACGGGGCAACCGGTGCTGGAGAGCTTCATCGAGAAGTTCCCCGGCACCGTCGAGCTGGGCGTGGCCGCTCTGCTGTTCGCCGTCGTGCTGGGCATCCCACTCGGCTACTACGCGGCACGGCACCAGGGCAGGCTCCTGGACACCACCATCGTGTCGGGGTCGCTGATCGGAGTGGTGACGCCGGTGTTCTTCCTGGCCATCTTGCTCAAGCTCGTCTTCGCCAACTGGCTGGACCTGCTGCCCACGTCGCAGCGCCAGGACCCGCGCATCGACGCCACGCACATCACCAACTTCTACGTCCTCGACGGGCTCCTGACTCGCGAGTGGGACGCGGCCCTGGACGCGCTCACCCACCTGGTCCTGCCGGCCGTGGCGCTGGGCACCATTCCGTTGGCCATCATCGTGCGGATCACGCGTGCTGCGGTAGCCGACGTGCTCAACGAGGACTACGTCCGTACGGCGGAGAGCAAGGGGCTGAGCAGGATGCTGGTCTCGCGGCGACACATCCTGCGCAACGCGATGCTGCCGGTCATGACCACGATCGGTCTGCAGGCCGGACTGCTCTTCTCCGGTGCGGTGCTGACCGAGAGCGTCTTCGCCTGGAACGGCATCGGACGCTTCCTGTTCGACTCGATCGGGCAGCGCGACTACCCCGTGCTCCAGGGCTACATCCTGCTCATCGCCATCATCTACGCCCTGATCAATCTGACCGTGGACATGGCCTACGGAGTCGTCGACCCTCGAGTGCGTGTCTCGTGAGCGCGCCACTTCCTCCCGCGGGCGGGTCACCCGACGTCCTGGTCACCGCCGACGACGCACCCGGCGTCAGCCTGTGGCGTGCTGCCGGCTCCCGGCTGCGCCGCAACCCGACGGCCATCGTCGGCGCGGTCATCGTGCTGGCCTTCGTCGTCGTTGCCCTCGTCGCGCCGCTGCTGACGCCGTACCAGCCCGGCTCTGCCGAGTGGTCGGGGGACGTGACCCCGACGTCGGTGCCGGGCCCCAGCGACGACCACCTGCTCGGGCTCGACCGGTTCGGCTCCGACCTGTTCACCCAGCTCGTCTACGGCGCGCGCCAGTCGTTGGTCTACGGCGTGGTGGCGACGGCGATCGGCCTGGCCTTCGGTGCCGCGCTCGGGATCGTCTCCGGCGGCGCCATCGCCGTCGGTGGTCGCCCGGGCGTCTGGATCGACAACGTCGTGATGCGAGTCGTCGACATCATGCTCTCGGTGCCCAGCCTCCTGCTGGCCGTCAGCATCGCGGCCGTGCTGGGGCAGAACTCCTACGCCATCATGATCGCGATCGGAGCCGCTCAGGTGCCGATCTTCGCCAGGCTGCTGCGGGGATCGATGCTTGCGCAGGGTCGCTCCGACTACGTCCTGGCTGCCGAGGCGCTCGGGATCCGAAAGCGCAAGATCGTGATGAGTCACGTCCTGCCCAACTCGATCGGGCCCACTGTCGTGCAGGCCACCCTCAACCTCGCCACCGCCATCATCGAGGTGGCCGCGCTGTCCTTCCTGGGGCTGGGCCAGCCGGACCCTGCGGTCGCAGAGTGGGGACGGATGCTGGTGGCAGCCCAGGACCGCTTCGAGGCGGCGCCACAGCTGGCGCTGTTGCCCGGCGCGGCGATCGCCATCACCGCACTGGGGTTCACCTTGTTCGGTGAGGCCTTGCGCGAGGCACTCGACCCGAGGAGCAGACGATGAGCCGGGCACGGACCGCCACGAGACCGGACGAGCCACTGCTCTCGGTGCGTGACCTGAGCGTCCGCTTCGGGCTGCGCGGGCAGGAGAGCTTCGCCGCCGTCGACGAGGTGTCCTTCGACATCAACCCGGGGCAGCACCTGGCCATCGTGGGGGAGTCCGGCAGCGGCAAGTCGGTCACCGCGCTGGCCGTGATGGGCCTCCTGCCCTCGCGCGGGGTGCAGGTCAGCGGGGAGGTGCTCTACCGCGGCACCGACCTGCTCACCTGCGACCGTCGCGCGATGAGTCGGTTGCGGGGCAGCGAGATCGCCATGGTCTTCCAGGACCCGATGACGTCGCTCAACCCGGTGGTGACGATCGGCCGGCAGGTGGCCGAGGTGGTCCAACGCCACCTCAAGGTCTCGCGCTCGGAGGCCTTCGAGCGCGGGGTGGACCTGCTGACGCGGGTCGGCATCCCGGACGCAGGTCGCCGGATGAAGGAGTACCCGCATCAGCTCTCGGGCGGGATGCGGCAACGCGTGCTGATCGCCATCGGGCTGGCGTGCGAGCCCAAGCTCCTGATCGCCGACGAGCCGACGACGGCGCTCGACGTCACGATCCAGGCACAGGTGCTCGAGGTCCTCAAGGAGCTGGTGGCCGACACCGATGCGGCGCTGCTGATGATCACCCACGACCTCGGCGTCGTAGCCGGACTGTGCGACGACGTGCGGGTGATGTACTCGGGTCGGATCGTGGAGTCCGCCGATCGGGATCGCCTCTTCGCCGAGCCCCGCCACCCCTACACGGGAGGGCTGCTGCGCAGCATCCCGCGGCTGGACTCCCCGCGTGGACAACGGTTGACCCCGATCCCGGGCTCTCCCACCCAGACGATTCCGTGGGAGCAGGGGTGCGCCTTCGCCCCCCGGTGCGCGCACCGTGCTGATCAGTGCACCGACTCGGCCCCACCACTGGAGCAGTCCGAGGGTCGTGCGCTGCGATGCTTCCATCCGCTGACCGGGGCCGCGTCCCAGCAGGAGGCACCATGAGCGACCCTCTCGTCCAGGTGCGAGACCTCGAGGTGCACTTCCCCATCCGCCGCGGGCTGCTGTTCAGCCGTGAGGTCGGGGCGGTGCGCGCGGTGGACGGTGTGAGCCTCGACATCGACGCCGGCTCGACGTTGGGTCTCGTGGGGGAGTCCGGGTGCGGCAAGTCGACGCTCGGGCGCGCCATGCTGCGCCTCGCGCCGGTGACCCGGGGGAGCGTGCGGTTCGATGGCACCGACGTGGCGGGCCTGTCCGGCGAGCGGTTGCGCTCGATGCGCCAGAACATGCAGATGGTGTTCCAGGACCCCATGGCCAGCCTCAACCCACGCCAGAGCGTGGAGACGATCCTGACCGAGCCGCTGCGGGCCCACGGCATCCCCTACGACGCCACCCGGGTGCGCCGCCTCCTGGACCAGGTCGGTCTGCCGGCGTCTGCGGCGCGCAAGTACCCGCACGAGTTCTCGGGAGGTCAGCGGCAGCGGATCGGGATCGCCCGCGCCGTCGCCCTCGAGCCGCGGTTCGTGATCGCGGACGAGCCCGTCTCCGCCCTCGACGTCTCGATCCAGGCTCAGGTGCTGAACCTGCTCGACGACCTCCAGGAGGAGCTCGGGCTGACCTACCTGGTGATCGCCCACGACCTCGCGGTGGTGCGCCACATGGCCGACGAGGTCGCCGTCATGTATCTGGGAGGCATCGTCGAGCAGGCCGGTGCCGACGACCTCTACGCGAGCCCGACCCACCCCTACACGCGCTCGCTGATGTCAGCGGTGCCCGTGCCGGACCCCGCCGTCGAGGCGTCGCGGGAACGGATCATCCTCCAGGGCGACCTGCCCTCGCCGGCCAACCCGCCGAGCGGGTGCACGTTCCACACGCGCTGCCCGTTCCGGCAGGAGAGCCGGTGTCACGACGAACGCCCCGAGCTCCGGGAGGTCTTCCCCGGGCACCGGGTCGCGTGTCACTGGGCCGAGGAGATCTCGTCGGGCGCCATCGGCCCGCACGAGGTCGCGCTCACCGACCTGGAAGCGGACTGAGCGGGCGGGCCGCCTCGTCCTGGGACGGTTGGCCCGGCAGCGGTGGTGGCGTGCCGCCGAACTCCGGACACAGCGCCTGGTGGGCGCACCAGTCACACAGGCGACTGCGTCGGGGCTGCCACTCGCCCTGCTGACGCGCCTGCTCGATCGCGCGCCACACGGCCTCCACCTTGCGCTCGGTCGCCACGAGGTCCTGCTCGTCGGGTGCGTAGCGGAGGATCTCGCCGTTGCCGAGATAGACCAGCTGGAGCATCGCCGGCACGACGCCACGCATCCGCCACAGCACCAGGCCGTAGAACTTGAGCTGGAAGAGCGCCTTGGCCTCGAAACCCTCGCCCGGTGAGCGGCCGGTCTTGTAGTCGACGATCCGAATCGCGCCGTCGGGGGCGACGTCGACCCGGTCGACGATGCCCCGCAGCACGATGCGCGAGGCCAGCAACGACTCGACGTACAGCTCACGCTCGGCGGGCTCCAGGCGTCGTGGGTCCTCGAGGTCGAAGTAGGTGCTCAGCACCCGTTGGCACGACTCCAACCACGCCGCCAGGTCGGGGCCGTCGCCCTCGAACATCGTCATCACCTCGGGTGAGGCCTCCACCAACGCCTGCCACGTCGGGACGAGGAGGTCGGCCGCCTGGCGGGGCGTGCGCCCGGCGGCCGGGACGTCGAAGAGGTCCTCGAGCACCTTGTGCACCACCGTGCCACGCAGCGCGTCCGGGGAGGTCGGCTCGGGGAGCCGGTCGATGGTGCGGAACCGGTAGAGCAGCGGGCACTGGAGGAAGTCGCCGGCGCGGCTGGGCGAGAGGCTCCCGATCACGGTGGTCCCGTCGACCTCGATGCTCGGCACCACCGGACTCGTCATGCGACCAGCCTAGGTGTGGGCGCCGACGTTGCACGTGGGCCGGTGCGACCGGGCCGGTAGGCTCCGGACATGTCGTCGTCTCCGCGCCGCATGGTGCGGACACCTGGCTCCCTCCCCGTGGGGTCACTGCTGGGCGTGCCGGTGCGTGTGTCGGCGACGACCGCGATCCTCGTCGCCGTGCTGACGCTCGCGCTGGTGCCGCGACTGCATGAGGAGAGCCCCGGGCTGGGACCGGGCGTGTACCTGGTCGGCGTGGGCATCGGCGTGCTGGTCTACGGCGCGGTGCTGGTCCACGAGCTCGCCCATGCGGTC
>Ga0208017_100140_pt1 | contig 12906 bp, 13 predicted proteins | sample 30_taG_FD_184104 | JGI IMG/M metagenome (GOLD analysis project Ga0208017, IMG submission 184104) | Marine viral communities from Cariaco Basin, Caribbean Sea - 30_WHOI_OMZ (SPAdes) (version 2) | ecosystem: Environmental > Aquatic > Marine > Oceanic | place: Caribbean Sea: Cariaco Basin... | reverse complement strand
GAGATATTTGCCGGTATCGGGATTGACCGCAACGATCGAGGACAGGAACAGATTGTCGCCTTCGCCGCCCGAGCGCAGCCCGTGGTTCCACGGATTGCCGTTGCCGACGCCGAAATAGAGCTGGTCGAGTTCCTCGTCATAGACAATGCTGTCCCACACGGTGCCGCCGCCGCCGGATTCCTTCCATTCGCCATCGCTCCACGTCGCCGCTGCCGCTTTTGCGAAAATCTCGTCGCTCGCCGCCCCGTCCGGTTTTCCTTCCGGATTGGGCACGGTGTAGAAGCGCCATTTGAGATTGCCGTCGCGGGTGTCATAGGCGGAGACATAGCCGCGCACGCCGAATTCGGCGCCGCCATTGCCGATGATCACCATATTTTTGACCACGCGCGGCGCACCGGTGATCGTATAGGGCTTGCTGTTGTCGGTGGTCTGGGTTTCCCACAGCCGCGCGCCGGTATTGGCATCAAGCGCGATCAGCCGGCCATCGATGGTGCCGAAAAACAGCTTGCCGCGGTTGATCGCCACGCCCCGGTTGACCACGTCGCAGCAGGCATCGACTGCCTTGGCGCCATCGACTCCCGGATCATAGGACCAGATTTCCTCGCCGGTCTTGGCATCATAGGCAAAGACCTTGGACCAGGCAGTGGAGATATAGAGCTTGCCGGCGACTTCGATCGGCGTCGCTTCCTGGCCGCGGGCGTCGGGCAGGTCCTTGAACCAGGCGATGCCGAGCTTGTCGACATTGCCGCTGTTGATCTGCTCGAGCGGGCTGTAACGCTGTTCCTTCGCATCAAAGCCAATATTGCTCCAGTCGGCGTCCACCACCGTATCGGTCGTTTCCGGCACACTGGTCTGGCTTTCGCACGCCACCAGCATCAACGGCATCAATAACAAACCCAACCTGCGCATCACCCGTCTCCCACTCCGCCGGACGGTAAGCCGCCCATGCAGTTTAACTGACTAGCTAAGCTATGGGCGAGAGGTCAAGGGTTATGGGTGAGGGGCCAATGGGCAGGGAACCAGGGGCCGGAGAATTTTTTTGTTCCGGTGCGGAACGGTACCGTGATGCCGTTAACTTTTCTGATGCAGTTCGCCGCTAGAAAGGGCTGTTATGAGATTGGCAACGATCACCAACTGGGCCTATGGTACGACGGTCGCGCTGACCATCATTTCCGGCACCACCATGCTTCTGGCTTTGAACGCGCAGGAACACGAACGCGCGGCCGAGGCGCAGCGCTATCGGCTCGATCGGGCGACGCAGAATCTGGGCCTCGATATGTTTGCGCTCACTGGCCAGGCGCGCCAATATGTCATTACCGGCGATACCGCGCATCTCGCTGTCTATAATCGCACGGCAAAAGCGCTGAAACCGGTTGAAGACCGCCTTCGCCATGTGAACGACGCCGGGGCGGGTGCCGACGAGTTGAACGCGCTCAAGGAAGCCGTGCGCTGGGCCGACAGCCTGCATGACGAACAACGCGCCGCGCTTGCCGCACGCCAGCAAGGGGACGACGAGCGAGCACGGCAGATCATGTTCGGCGCCGAATATGAGCGGCAGCTTGACCGGGTCCAGGCGATGATCGAACGGTTTCAGTATCGCCTTGATCAGCGGACCGGCGCTGAAGTGAAACAGGCAGCCGCCATCGCCAGCGTGTGGAAGGCGGTCTCGGAAATCCTTCTGGCGATTACCGGCCTGTTGTTTCTTTGCGTCCTCTATTTCGTGTTCAAACGGCGGGTGCTGCATCCGGTGGTCCGTCTCAGCGACGTCGTCACGCGGCTTGCGGCCGAGGATTACACGGTTGAAGCTCCGGATGAGAGCCAGATTGACGAGATCGGGGATATGGCCCAGGCGATTGGTCTGTTCCGGGAAAATGCGATCGAGCGCCAGCGTCTGGAGGCCGAACGCGATGCCGATCGCGCCATGCGCGACTTGCTCTCGCGGATGACCCAGCGGATGCAGGGCTGCGACTCTTTGCTTGACCTGACGGAAGTTGTGCAGCGCTTCGTACCGGAAATCATCCCCGGACTGGCCGGGCGGCTTTATTTGCTCGACGACTCGCGCAATGCAATGATGGAGACGTGCCAATGGCTGTCACCCAGCCATTCCCGCAGCGAATTCTCGCCGCTTGCCTGCTGGGCGCTGCGGCGCGGCTTGCCGCACCGACCTGCCGGCAAGGCCGTTGATGTGCCGTGCGACCATCTCGTGACCGGCGATGATGACAAAATCATCGATTCGATCTGCCTGCCGCTGACCGTGCATCAGGAAACGCTGGGCCTGATCTATCTTGAGCCAGCCAGTGCCGCCGGGGAAGCGATTGAGGTATCCGAAGTCTATCTCAACATGCTCTCCGAAAATATCGGGCTGGCGGTGTCGAACATGCGGCTGCGCGACGCGTTGCGCGAGATGGCGATGGCGGATTCTCTCACCGGCCTGGCCAATCGTCGGAAGATGGAAGCGGATCTCGCTTTGCAAATCGCCGAAGCCGAACGCCAGAACCTGCCGATCAGCTGCCTGATGATCGATGTCGATCATTTCAAGCATTTCAACGACCGTTTTGGTCATGATGCCGGCGACGCAGTTCTGCGGGAGCTGGGCCGCACGCTCAGCAATTCCGCGCGGCAACAGGACATGGCGTTCCGCTATGGCGGCGAGGAATTTTTGCTGCTGATGCCTGGAATGGGAGCTGACCGCGCATTGCTGCGCGCGGAGGAAATTCGCGAGCGAATTGCCGATCTCGATATCCGCTATGGCGGTGAGACCCTTGGCCCGGTCACCGTGTCGATTGGTGTCGCCAGCCTGCCGGTGCATTGCGACGGGGACCATCTTGTGAAGGTGGCCGACGAAGCGCTGCTGCGCGCCAAATCGCGCGGCCGCAACCGTGTCGAATCCGCAGGCGGAAGAAAGAGCGCCGCCTGATCAGCGGCCAACCGCCTAGCGCAGCGCGACCATGCCGCTGCGATAGGCCCGGCTTGCCGGTCTGGCCGCGAGCGGCCTTGCCTTCCCCCCGACAGGGACAGCCGCCGATCTGGATGACAGAAATAGATAAATGCATGCGTTTGTCAGCGACCGAGTGCTATCGGTCTGCGGGGCATTATCCCGTCCTGCGCTGTTGCTCGACTAGCGTCTGATTCTCCCCGTCCAGCTCAATGGCGGTCCGCAGCCGGGCGAGGCCGACGGGCCTGCTGATCAGAAAGCCCTGCAAGGCATCAAATCCAAGGGTTTCGGCGAGTATCTTCTCTTCTTCGGTCTCGATGCCCTCGCAGACCGTGCTGGCGCCCAGCGCCTTGGCCATATGGATGATGGAAACCAGAAAATCGATCAGATGCGGCCGGTCGGTGATGGTGCTGATCAGCGAGCGGTCGACTTTCAGGACATTGATGGGAAGGTCCAGCAACGTCCGGTAATTCGCATAACCCCTGCCAAAGTCGTCCAGTGCAATCCTGATGCCGGCGGCGCTCAATTGCTCGAGATTGCTGCGCGCCGTCCGCGACTTTTCCATCACCGCGGTCTCGATAATCTCGATCAGGACCGTGCCGGGATCGATCCGATATTCCCGCAGCGTGGCGAGAAAATTCGTGGCATATCCCAGCGAGGCGACATCGCTGGGACTCGCATTGACCGAGAAATATTCGATGCTGCCGCTCTGGATGAACGGGCCCAGCTCGCGGCAGGCCCGCTTGAGCACCATCTGGTCAACATGCACCAGCAGGCCCAGCCGTCCGGCGATAAAGATGAATTCCTCCGGGGAAATGACGCCGAGCGCCGGGTGCGTCCAGCGGGCCAGCACTTCCACCCCCTGGATATGGCCCTCGCTCGTGTCGAAAATCGGCTGGTATACGGCCGAGATATCCTCCCGGTCGATCGCGGTCCTGAGGCCCGTTTCAAGCTGCCGCAGCCGCAAGTCGTCGGAATGGTCGGACGCCTCGAATTTCCGGATCTGGCCCTTGCCGACCTTCTTGGCCTTCATCAGCGCCAGATCGGCATAGCGTTTCAGCTCGCTCAGATTCTTGGTGTCGAACGGATATCTTGTATAGCCCAGCGAGCCCGAGGCATCCACTTCCCGCTTGAAATCGGTGACCGGCCGAAAGACGAAATCGGCCATCCCGCCAAGCCTTTCCTTCACCTCATGGGTCGGCTGCCCGCCGCACTCCAGCAGCACCGCAAACTCGTCGCCGCCCAGTCGCGATACCGAGAAAATGGGCTCCAGCGAATTGAACCGTTCAGCGACCTGGCAAAGCACCCGGTCGCCCATCTGGTGCCCGAACGTGTCATTGATATGCTTGAAATCATCCAGATCGATGAAGACCAAGGTGAAGGACCCCGACATTTTGTCACAGCGCTTGGACAGCGACTGCAGGTCGGCCTGGAAACCAAGCCGGTTGCGCACTTTCGTCAGCGGATCGGTATGCGCCAGGCTCTGCGCGGTTTCCCGTTCGCGCTCAAGGCTGCGCAGCCGCTGTTCATATTGCCTGGCATGGCCGTCTGCCCTGCTCTGCAACTGGGCCAGCAGCAGATTGCTCTGTGCCTGCGCGCTCTTGAAGTCCGACCGCGTTTTTCTGAGATCCTCCGGGCTGGCCACGGCTTCGATAATCAGCCCGATAAGGCCCGGCTTGCCGTCTTCCAGCGTGATCGGAAATTTCCGGGTGAGGGCGAATGTGCCTTCGCCAATCTCTTCGAAGCTGGTGCTGGTCTCGCCGCCGAACACCAGATCATCTTCCCGCCAGAAGATATCGACCTGCTCTTCGTTGAAAATGGTCGTGTCGTCCCGCCCGATAAAATCGTCCAGACCGATCAGGTCGGCAAACGCCTGGTTGCCGTAGATCCAGCTATGGTCGGCGGCCTTTGCGAAGACCGGCAGCGGCAGCGCGTCCAGCACCCGCCGGATTTCCATCGAGGTCAGCATCGCTCAGGCAAATCCGGTGATCGCAGCGGTGCCGCATGCAGCAGGCCGGACGCCGCTCGGCCCGCGAAAATTGCGCCCGCAGGCCATCCGATGTGCGGCGCGATCGTGCCACCGCAACAACCCCTGACCCGTAGCGGATACAGGAATGCGGTGTCACTCTTTATCGCCAAGTTGAACAATATCAAATCCGACTGCCTTGCAGAACCCTTTTTGGAAAGGCTTACCTTAGACAGGAGGAGTTAAGTCGAGGTAAATGCTGGCTTTACCGCGCCGGTCCGGCCGGTCCTTCGGGCTCGATCTGCCGGGATGCGGGCTCGATCAGGGCGGACTGCGGGACGACCGGCGACTGTCCGCCAGTCTGCTCGCGCTGTTCATTCCCGTCCAGCTCCCGGCGAAAGCTGCGCAGCCCCTGGCCGAGATCACCCATGATCCCCGACAGCCGCCCGGGCCCGAACAGCAGAAACACGACCAGCGCCACGATGATCCAGTGGCCCGCGGACAATATTCCCATGGTCATTTTCTCCGTCATTGATCAGCCGGCATCCGGGCTGCCGGACATATAAATCACGCGCTCCGGTGCAACAAGCGGGAACTGCAGGAGGGGGTGGGAAGGGAAAAGGCACATCGATCGGCACCCGCACCCCCGGACCCGTTCAGCGCTGCTTTCTGGTAATCGCCGCGTTGAAATCGGGATCCTTTTTCGCCACCCAGTCGACGAATTTGCGGATCACCGGATCGGCGAGCAGCGCCTCGACATCCATGCCGTGCCGCTGCAGCTCGCTGTTGGTGAAATGGGTGATCAAAGTCTGCTGGCAGATCGGATGCATCGGCACCACATCGCGCCCGCCCCGGCTTTTCGGCACCGGATGATGCCAGACAATGGTCTCGCCGGTCGGCCGCCCGCACAGCCAGCAGGGCAGCGCCACCGGGGCCTCCTGCTCCTCGTCGAGCGGTTCCCGGTAGCCACCATGTTTGGAATGTTTGCGGGCCATGGGCTGGGGTCTCTGTCTGGGAAAAGGGAGGGGACTGCCTAGGCGAGCGCGCCGGCAATTGCCAGACAAAGCGCGATTGCGCTACCGCCTGAGCCAGTGCCGCATGCCGAACCAGGCCAACACGACCAGCCCCAATATCGTACAAAAGCCAACCACGCCCCAGAACGCCCAGCGCTCCTGCGCAAACGGGATGCCGGTGACATTCATGCCGAGCAAGCCGGTGACAAAGGTCAGCGGCAGAAAGATGAAGGCGACCACGGCGATCATCAGGCTGCGTTGATCGATCAGTTCTGCCCTCAGGTCGGTGAGCTGCTCGTGCAGCAGCGCCGCGCGCTCGCGGATCGCTTCCAGCTCCTCCGCCATGCGGGCGAACAGGTCGGCGGCCTCGCGAATATGCAGCAGGTCCTCGTCGGCCAGCCAGTTGACCTTCAGACCAACCAGCACGATCAGTGCATCGCGATCGGGCGCTATGAACCGGCGGAACGCGATCGCCTCCGACCGGATCGTCGCGATCCGGCGGCGCAGCTGGTAAATATTGCCCGCGTCCAGCTCGCTTTCGCAGCCATCTACCTCGTCGCCCAGACTGACCACTTCCGGGTCCATGCTGCCGCTGATCGCCTTGGCAAAGGCCGCCACCAGATCCCCCGGATCGGAAATAGCGCCGCTGCGCATCATACGCTCGACCTCGCTGGTCGCGGCCAGGCCGCGGCGGCTGACCGAGATCACCCGGTTGCCATGCACCCAGGCGCGGATAGAAACCAGGCTGTCACCATCGGCTGCGGTCTCGACCGCCGGCCCGCGCAGGTTGATCAGCGCCCCGTCCCCGATCTGGTCGCACCGCGGCCGCGTTTCCGAAGCCACCAGCGCCCGCATCACCACCTCCGGAATATCCTCCTGCTTGATCGCCGAGGCCAGTTCCGCGCTGTCTGCCTGCTCGAAATGTTCCCAAAGAAAATCGTCCGCGCTGAGCACGCAGCTTTGCCCGTCGGCAATCGCCGTCACGGCATCGTCATGGTATAGCAGCGTGAAGCTTTTCATCAGCCGCAAGCGCTCAGGGACGGCTGTCCTTGCGCTGCTGCTTCGGATAATCCTCCGGCTTGACGGTGGAGACATTGGGACGATCATCGACCTTCTCGGGCTTCTGCCCGCCGGGGGTTTCCCCGTCCGGGTCCTTGTCGGTGTCCTTGTCGATGTCCTGGTCCTGGTTCAGCTCCGCCGCATCCTCGGCATCGCCATAGGTGCCGCCGGCCTTGCCCTTGCTCACGCCATAGGAACTGTCCGGCCGGTGCGGAGTGCCGGTGGTGCCGCCCGGATTCTCCCGTTCATATTCGTGCCGATGTTCGTTCTTGTCATCCTTGCGGGTCATGGGGGTCTCTCCGTTTGCGGGTGTGTGGAGAATTAACCCCGGGGGAGGGGGAAGGTTCCCGCGGGGAGGGGCTTGGGCCGCTCCCGTGCCGCCTTCAGCCGCGGTGATATATCCAGGCAGCCCACAGCCATCCCGCAATCAGCATGGTCCCTCCAATGGGCGTTACCGCGCCCAGCCATCGCGGCGCACCGAACGCCATCGCGTATAATGTCAGGGCGAACAGGGCAGAGCCGCCAAGAAGCAGAATCGCCGGGCCTCTGGCGATGCCCATGATGGCCAGCGCCGCAATGGCATGCGTCAACTGATAAAGGCCGCCCGTCCGCAACCATTCCGCTTCCTGTTGCCCCGGCGCAGCATGCGCTCCGAAAGCGCCTGCTGCAACAGCCACTGCTGCTGAAATAGCGGCAAAAAATCCGATCATCATATCTGGTCCTTTCCATTCGCGAACAAAGGAACCATAAGTTGGGCCAGACGTCACGGGTTAGTTTTGAATTTCCGTGACAGTCGGGGCAATCCCCCCATTCAAATTACGGTGGAGGGGCAAGGTTCCCGTCGCACCGCGCCCGGCCAGAGCCGCCCGGACCGCTTTACCATTCCTGCCTGCACCATTAGTATGACAGCCAAATCGCAAGGAGCTTTCCCGATGGCCACCGTCCGCAAGACCATTAGCTTGAGCGCAAGCCAGGACGCCTGGATCAAATCCCGGATTGCCAGCGGCGAATATACCAACGACAGCGAATATATCCGCGAGCTGGTCAAGCGCGACCAGTCGCAGCAGGACCGTCTGGCCACGCTACGGGCGGCGATAGCCGAAGGGCTGGACAGCGGCGCCAGCGATAAGTCGCTGGACGACATCTGGAAAGCAGCCGAAGACCGCGCCGCCCATGGCTGAACTGCGCCTGAGCAGGCGCGCCGCAGATGATCTGGCCGAAATAGCCGATTACACCATCGCCGAATTCGGCATCGATCAGGCCCGCCTGTAATAGAATATTTGTTGAGCTATCGCTGAAATTTTAGAAAATAGATTGTGAAATGTTTAGCTGTTTTTACACCAAAGTACACGGCCTTTGCGAAACCAGAAATGTGATCCGCACTCCTTTTTCCGCCAGATCGAAGGATGAAGACTTATGCTAGCGTCTGCATGTCGCAGTAAACGCCAACATGGTCTCTCATCAGGAAGCAAGTTCATATGCAAGATGCGCTTGCAGCCACAAGGACATAGCATGGCAGCTTGCTCTTCAAAGCCGTCTTCCTGAACTATGTAGATGGTTTTTTTCTTGAGGGACTGAGGGAGTGCTTCATCTACCTCAATAGTCCTATATCTCGACTCAAAGAGACCGAAAAATCGTTGGTACCATTCCAATACATATTTCAGCAGCTTGTTCATGTTGGACGCATTTCCGTTAATTCCATTAAGCCGAGAAGTGGACTTCGATCACCCATACCGACAACGCGAGTCAAAATTGGGCAGGGGTTCTCTTCAGGATCGCTAAACATTTCCATACTAGCCAGACTAAAAGTGACAGATGCATGAGCCTGGTTCGGTTCCTCCCTATAGGGGTGCAATCTGGCAAGAAATTCATTTACTGCCAACGAAGAAGCAAACATATTGACGCTGATCACTGCGGGGCGGTGGCTTGCACCACCCCTTATGTAGCCATCAACCACTTGCTGATCGTGCGCATCCTGGTCGTTTCGCGCAAGACCTGCTGCCGCGACTTCATTCATGCTAAATATGCCACGACTCATTAGGCTGGAGCGTCCCGGTCGCAAGTAGTGAACGGTGCCGCAAACCTCTTGGATCTGTCCTTGGTTTTTCCCGTTCGGATTGGCGACAAGTCTAACGCCGATGTCGAAATAGGGAATATTATAATGGCTAGCAATTGCGTTGAGCAGATATCGTCCGTCGATGCTGTCCATGCATCCGAATAGAACGTCGCATTGAGCAACAACACGAACGACGTCGGGATGCCAAAGATTTTTCTTGATAGCGATGATCCTAGTTCCCAGTCCGGTGCGTTCGACAGCTTCAGCCATTACATCTACTTTTGCCCGATGCGCATCAGCATCCTTGACGGTCGAGTTGAGAATTCTATTAATGTTTCGAGCTTCCATCACATCATCGTCCACTGACACGATCTCGCCTACACCTAGACGCATCAATTGCTCGATCGTCGGGCTGCCCGTACCTGAAGCGCCAATTACCGCAATCGACAGCCTTTGAAGTCGCTCAATTGTGCCTTCATCAAAAGCTTGGGCGTGCGACGCAACAAAATCAGGTAATTCCATGCTTCCCGCATCTGCATACCAAAAATGCAAATCATCACCAGCCACACTGATACAATCGATGTCAATAAATCCGCCGCCGGACCAAACACGACCGAACATCTGCCCGTTCGGCAACATTACTGCGCTGCCATGAATTAAATTGTTGTCAACCCATCCACCAATCATTGGCAGGATTTGTGAGTCTGAACGATCATCAAGCTTGGAAAATGCCCCATACCCGTTCGGATGACTGTGGATTTTAATAACTGACAGGCGTTCCGATGCCGCCCGTTCTAAAATGTCATCCACATAATCGGGGGACCATTGAACTTGGGTGGGAGTGCGCTTCACGCAATGCTCGTAGGGAATTTCGTGCACCTCTCTAACCGTTAAGCGGTGGCGCCGATCTCCATCTCGCCGACCGCAGAGCAATAAGGCAATCGCCTCATTCCCATCACCGGGAAATAAGAAGTTCATTAGGTGCATGTGCTGGTCGCCTGACAAAGCAACATTTAGTTTTGCAGTCATTTTTCAAATTCCCGTGCAAACCAATCCTCAATTAGAAAAATATGAGTTCCGACATTGTCCTGTCCGATCTTCCATGGGTTTTGCTGTGTTCGATGACGAGACCATCGTTGATAGGTTTTACCGCTAATGACCTGCGTTGCCTGTGTTGCGCCAATCTGCCGACCGTCTTTACGGGCGAGCGCTGGTTTCACATAAACCATATCCAAAGCGCTGTTGGGATATCCGGTCTCCAAGCGAATCGCGATCGTGACATTTTCGTGGACATAGCCTTCGTGTTGCGATGGAAACTCATGGATCAGAACCCATTGGGAGCCATCGCTGATGGTCTCCCAAGGTAGTCCGTAATCCTCAAGGAAGCGCTCGTCGTCTGGAAGTAGTTCAAAGTCTCGACGCAATGCCATGGTATTACCCCTCCGTTTGGTCGCGTGGCAGTGCTTTAAACTTCTCAATGCCACGATGGCGCAAATTTACCTTTTCATCTGGCCCGACCTTGCGCGGGCGTTCACCGGCCATCTTGACACGAAGCGTGTATTCCTCAGCGGGCACCAATCCTGCCAATGTTAGAATCTCACGCCCGGTTGGTTCGGGATCGTGGACGACATAGCGCTCGCCATTGATCTTGATGCGATAGCCTTTCGCCAAAGGAGGTTGCTGGCCCCGCTTCGCATATTCTTCAAGGTCAATTATGTCATCGAGCACCAGCTCTTCACCAGAATTACGGCCGTTCCGTTCAGCTTCGTTGTCCATATGGTTTCTCCTCTTTCGGGCAGGCTGCGGCTAATCCGCGACCTATGAATCAACTATGACATAGCGCGCTTGGTATATCAAGCAGATTCTTTGCATGCTTGACAGATCAAGCGATTTGACGCATTCACTGGCGTGGAGCAAAAGATTTACGGGGTGAATGGTGGTCGATGACAAAGAGAAAGAAAGTACGCAGAGGGGCGGTGGAATCTCTCTGGGGACCTATCTTGCCTCCATCCGAAAGGATCGCCGCCTGAGTTTGCGAGCGGTTGAAGAGCAAACGAAAAAGCAAGTTTCTAATGCTTATTTGAGTCAAATTGAGAATGATCAGATTAAGCAGCCGTCACCAAACACGCTGAACGCGCTGGCCGATCTTTATGAGATTAGCCTTGAAATTCTCATGATGAAAGCCGGGTATATTACACCTGCAGCGAAAAGGGGAAGTGAGAAACGACACGGGCGCGCGGCTACATTTGCCGAACACAACCTCACCTCGGAAGAGGAAGAAGAGTTGATGCGCTACTTGGAGTTTATCCGAAGTAGAAAGAAGTAGCGGTGCCCAGGCCAGATGATAGTAGTCTTGATGCGGAAGGTCTGCGGGTCGTTGAAGAGCGCGCCAAAAACCTATTAGATCGTGCTGATGCTTGGGACCGTTATCCCGTACCTATAGACGATCTTCTTGTGGCGGCGAACCTCACGGTTGCCTCGCATAGCATCTTCCATCCGGCGCAGTTGCTAGAGTATCTTAAGGGTAAAGCTGAGTCTGCGGCGAACACAGTTAAGTCGGCAATTTCAAAAATCTGGGGAATTTATGATGCTGGCGATAATATCATCCACATCGATGATACAGTAATTAAATCAAAACAGACTTTTTTGAAGCTCCATGAAACCGGGCACCACGAATTGCCGATTCATAAAAAATTGTTCCGCTTCTTCCAAGAGTGCGAAAAGACTTTAGCGCCAGACATAGCAGACCAGTTCGAGCGTGAAGCAAACAATTTCGCTAGGTTCGCACTCTTCAAAGGCGATGCTTATAAATTTATGGCCGCCGATCACGACTTTTCGCTCAAGACCCCTATGAAACTTGCGAAGACGTTCGGCTCATCCCTCTACGCCTCGGTCCGCGAATTTGCGAGGACGAATGCCAGAGCATGCGTAGTCTATGTATTGGAACAACCTGAATTCGTCTCTGGAGATGGTTACCGTGCCGCAGTTCGTAGAATTGTCCCGTCGCCGGCTTTTCGGCAACAGTTTGGTGATTTTCAAGATGCGGTCGTGACACCTGATCATACACTGGGCCCACTCGTCCCGATTGGGCGGAAAATGACGAGACCCACGACATTTTCCCTTACAGATCTAAATGGCGTAGAACATGAATGCGTTGGTGAGGCTTTTGACACAACCTACAACATTCTTATTTTAATTTATCCGGTCAAAGCGTTGACCGGCTCCACAATTATCATGGCGACCTCTTAAATCTGGACTATAAAAAGACTTAAGTAAAATGCGGTGCGAGTTGCGCCGCACGTCGTTAGCAAGCCCCACCCCTCAATAAGGCGGGCAATCCAGCCCCTTCGGGCTCTTCGTAAAGATCTCGCACCCGTCCTCGGTAATCCCGATACTATGCTCGAACTGCGCCGTCAGCGAGCGGTCGCGGGTCACCGCTGTCCAGCCATCATCCAGCATCTTGCACGCATATTTGCCGATATTGATCATCGGCTCGATGGTGAAAAACATGCCGGGGCGCAGTTCCGGGCCGGTGCCGGGATGGCCGGCGTGGACCACTTCGGGCGCGTCGTGGAACATCTGGCCGAGACCATGGCCGCAGAAATCGCGGACCACCGAATAGCGGTGCCCCTCGGCGTGGCTCTGGATTGCGTGCGCGACATCGCCCATCCGGTTGCCCGGCTTCGCCTGCTCGATGCCCAGCATCAGGCATTCATAGGTCACCTGGACCAGCTTGCTTGCCTTGATCGGCGTCTTGCCGACCAGATACATGCGGCTGGTGTCGCCGTGCCAGCCGTCGACAATCGGGGTCACGTCGATATTGACGATATCGCCCTCGTTCAATTTCTTGTCGCCGGGGATGCCGTGGCACACGACA
>Ga0208017_100139_pt1 | contig 12909 bp, 9 predicted proteins | sample 30_taG_FD_184104 | JGI IMG/M metagenome (GOLD analysis project Ga0208017, IMG submission 184104) | Marine viral communities from Cariaco Basin, Caribbean Sea - 30_WHOI_OMZ (SPAdes) (version 2) | ecosystem: Environmental > Aquatic > Marine > Oceanic | place: Caribbean Sea: Cariaco Basin | collected... | reverse complement strand
CGACGGCCCTGGTCAGTGAGGAGTCACTCGCTCCGGCCACCGACGAGCAGATCGCGCGGTTGCTCGGTGCCTGCGGTGAGCGGGAGGTGCACGTGGTGGTGACGCTGCGCGACCTCGCCCGGCAGATCCCCTCTGCCTGGCAGGAGTCGCTCAAGGCCGGTGCCAGCTATCGCTTCGACGACTACCTCGACAAGCTGCGGCGCCACGAGGACAAGCCCGGCCACCACCTCTGGCGCCAGAAGGACGTGCCACGGCTGCTCAGCACGTGGAGCCGTCACGTGCCGATCGAGCGGATCCACGTGGTCACGGTCCCGCCGGAGGGGAGCGACCCCACCCTCCTGCTCGAACGGTTCTGCGAGGTGATCGGCGTCGAGCCCGCCCCGCTCGACCGCGACGTCGTACGCAAGAACGAAGGCCTCAAGCACGTCGGTGCCGAGGTGCTGCGCCGGGTCAACGAGGAGCTGGCGCCGACCCATCGCAAGCGCGACGTGTACGGCGACGTGGGCAAGCGCTACCTGTCGACCCAGATCCTGGCCAGGCAGGACGGCGACCGGATCCGGATCCCCGAGCGACGCCGGGAGTGGACCCAGCGGGTCTCGCAGTCCCACATCGACTACGTCCGGGCTCAGGGCTTCCGGGTGGTCGGTGACCTGGCTGACCTGCAGCCGGGGGAGGAGAGCTTCGCGGCCGCCTCGACCGAGCCGTCGGAGGCCGAGGTGAGCGCTGTGGCCACCAAGGCCCTGGCCGTCGTCGTCGGGGACGAGATGGACCGCCGCCGCGCGTTGCGCAGCGCACCCGGCACCGCGCCAGGAACGTCGACGACGGCCCCGCGTCTCCGGGACAGGATCGTGTCCCGGATCCGCCGCTAGCCGCGCAAGCGCCGCAGGGCGGCTCGGGCACGGGCCCCGACGGTGCTGGCAGATCGGGTGATCTTGCGGGTGCGGCGCAGGTCCTGGCGCAGCTTGCGGATGAGCGCGAGGTCGGCGTTGCGCTGCACCAGCATGTCGGCCATCGCCTCCAAGGCGGCCTCGAGCAGGAGCCCGTCGTCGGCGGCGAGCTCGGGGGTGGGTCGTTGCGACCACGCCGGCAGCAGGTCGGAGAGGTCTCCGACGACGTCGTAGCCGGCCGCTGCGATGCGGTCGACCTGGTCGCGCGAGATCTCGTCGCACCAGTCCCGGTGGGAGTCCGGCAGGACGAGGCGCTGCCCGGTCTGGGTGGCCAGCACCTGCTCGGCGAACCAGAACTTCACGGTCTTGGCGTACGCCGCGCGGTTGGCGCGCAGTCGCTTGCCGAGCGTCTCGTTGATCCGGCGCAGCAGCTCGGCCTGCTCGTAGCCGATCGAGGCGTTGTCGCGCTCCACGTCGGCGTCCAGCTCTGCCGCGTCCACGTCGAGGACCGAGCAGAAGCGCCGCAGCAGCTCGTCGGGTCCCGCTCCGCTGGGCGGCACCGTCACGACGTGCACCCGCGACGGCGGCAGGGAGCCACCCCACCGGCCGGCGATGGCGGCGAAGTCCTGGCCCCGCCAGAAGCGGTGGTCGGGGTTCGAGCGCACCCAGTCCAGGAACGTCGCGTAGCTGCCGGTGTGGCGGGTCTTGACGAACTGCTGCCACTCCGAGGGCAGCTGACGGTCCAGGGACCGGGTGGTCACGACGACGTGGACCTCGAAGTCGGCCAGGCGAGCCAGGAACGCGTCGATCTTGCGCTGCGGCACCACCGAGAGCAGCTCGTGGGTGATCAGGACGTCGCCTTCGCTGCGGGCCAGGGCGGCGTCGAGCCGGTCGAGGACGCCGGCGGCTCGGGGAGGGTCGACCTGCGGGTTGAACCGCCCACGCAGCTGGAGGGTGAGGAAGAAGTGGTCGGGACGACGTAGCGGCAGGGTGATGCCCTGGGCGGCGAGGGCGGTCTGCGACTGCCACAGGACACTCTGCAGGTACGACGTGCCCGTCTTGGGGCTTCCGACGTGCAGGAAGCAACGACGCGTCATGGCCGCAGTGTCTCAGACCCGAGCGTCGACGGGCAGCGGTGGGGCGGCGGTGTGATCGAGAGGGGCAGGACCGGTCCCTGGGCGTACCAAAGGGTGTTTACTACTCGGCGGTAACCTCGGACGGTAGGCATAGTTAGCCGACGCGCGAGCACCGTGCCGCAAAAGTCACGCCCGCCCATGACCAGAGGAGCTCGAAGATGACCCGACTGTGCGAGACCGAGGGACTGACCGAGGATCAGCAGCAGATCCTCAAGGCGGTGCGCACCTTCACGGAGGAGAAGATCCTCCCGGTGGCCACCGAGCTCGAGCATGCCGACGAGTACCCGCAGGAGATCGTCGACGGCCTCAAGGAGCTCGGCGTCTTCGGGTTGATGATCCCCGAGGAGTACGACGGCCTGGGCGAGTCGCTGCTGACCTACGCGCTGTGCGTGGAGGAGATCGCGCGCGGGTGGATGAGCGTCTCGGGCGTGATCAACACCCACTTCATCGTGGCGTACATGATCATGCAGCACGGCACCGAGGAGCAGAAGAAGAAGTACCTGCCGAAGATGGCGACCGGTGAGATCCGGGGCTCGTTCTCGATGTCGGAGCCGGGCCTGGGCTCGGATGTGTCGGCGATCAAGACCAAGGCGGTCAAGGTCTCTGAGGGGGAGGGGGCCGGTGGCTACACCATCGACGGTCAGAAGATGTGGCTGACCAACGGTGGCTCGTCCAACCTGATCGCGGTGCTGGTCAAGACCGACGAGGGCGCCGAGAGCGTCTACAAGAACATGACGACCTTCCTGGTGGAGAAGGAGTCCGGCTTCGGCGAGACCGCGCCGGGGCTGACGATCCCGGGCAAGATCGACAAGATGGGCTACAAGGGCGTCGACACCACCGAGGCGATCTTCGAGGGCCACCAGATCGCCGCCGAGCAGATCCTGGGCGGTGAGGCCGGCAAGGGCTTCTACCAGATGATGGACGGCGTCGAGGTCGGCCGCGTCAACGTCGCCGCGCGCGCCTGCGGGATCGCCAACCGTGCCTTCGAGCTCGGCATCGCCTACTCCCAGCAGCGTGAGACGTTCGGCAAGCCGATCTCCGAGCACCAGGCGATCCTGTTCCGTCTGGCCGAGATGGCGACCAAGGTCGAGGCCGCGCACGCCATGATGGTCAAGGCCGCGCGGCTCAAGGACAAGGGCCAGCGCAACGACGTCGAGGCCGGGATGGCCAAGTACCTGGCCGCCGAGTACTGCAACGAGGTCGTCGAGGCGTCGTTCCGGATCCACGGCGGCTACGGGTACTCCAAGGAGTACGAGATCGAGCGCCTCTACCGCGAGGCCGCTTTCATGCTCATCGGTGAGGGCACCGCCGACATCCAGAAGATGATCATCGGCCGCTCGATGCTCAAGGAGTACGCCCTCAAGGGCTGACGTCCGCCGCACGCCCACCGAGTCCGGTCGCTCGGTACCCGATCCTGTGCGTTCCGTGTGCGACCATCGATGCGGTCCGAATGAAGGAGGGGCTGCGCGCGATGAGTCGCGATGAGTGAGGTGTCCCGAGGGTCGTTGGGGACCCGGCCAGGGGCCGGGTTCCGTGGTGACGTCCAGGGGCTGCGGGCGGTCGCCGTACTCCTGGTGATCGCCGCCCACGCCAGGTTCGCCGGCTTCGAGGGGGGCTTCGTCGGGGTCGACGTCTTCTTCGTGATCTCCGGATTCCTGATCACCGGGCTGCTGGTGCGCGAGGCCGGCACGACCGGCCGGATCTCGCTGCTGGACTTCTACGCGCGCCGGGCGCGAAGGATTATCCCCGCGGCCACTGTCGTGCTGGTCGCGACCGTGGCGGCGTCGGCGATCTTCCTGCCGGTGCTGCGGACCACCGAGATCTTCACCGACGCCATCTGGGCGGCGTTCTTCGCGGCCAACGTGCGTTTCGCGGTCGTCGAGACCGACTACTTCGCCACCGACCAGCCGGTCTCGCCGCTGCAGCACTACTGGTCGCTGGCCGTCGAGGAGCAGTTCTACGTCGTCTGGCCGCTCCTTCTCCTCGTCCTGGCCCTGGTCGTCCGACGACGGGTCGCCCGGGGGTCGGCCGCCTCGCTGCGTCCCCTGGCCCTGGGCACGTTGGGACTGCTCACCCTCGCCTCCTTCGCGTGGTCGATCTGGGCGACGTACGACTCCCCGGCGACGGCCTACTTCTCCACCTTCACCCGCGGCTGGGAGCTAGGGCTCGGCGCCGTGCTCGCGGTCGCCTTCTCCGTCCCCGTACGTCGCACGCTGCCACGCTGGCTCCTGGAGTCGGCCGCGGTCCTGGGGGTGCTGGGCATCGCCTCGGGCGTCCTGCTGCTCAGCCCGCGGACCGCGTTCCCCGGTCACGCCGCGCTGCTGCCCGTGGTCGGAGCCGCCCTGGTGCTGGGCGTGGGCGCCCTGCCCGGTGGCGAGCGCACCGGCGTGGCCCGCCTGCTCTCGTTGCCCCCGGCCCGGATCGTCGGCGACTGGTCGTTCTCCCTGTACCTCTGGCACTTCCCGGTCCTGCGGATCGCCGGCGCCCACTGGGGCGAGCGGACCCTGTCGCCCCTGCACCTGGTTGCGGCGCTGGTGGCGATCGTGGGGCTCAGCGCGCTCACCTTCCACCTCGTCGAGCAGCCCTTCCGGCGCGGACGCTGGTGGCGGCTGCCGCGGGTGGCCGTGGCGCTCTACCCGGCCAGCGTCGGGGTCCTCCTGCTGGCGCTGGTCGCCGGCAACGGCTGGGTGGACCGTCGTCTCGGGATCAACGACGACAATCCCGCCATCACCTCGGCCGACTACGAGGGCGGGCCCGAGCAGCTCAGCGACGACCCGGTGCGTGCCCTGGTGCAGGCGTCCGTGCTGGCCGCCCTCGACGGACGACCGGTGCCGGGCAGGCTGGTACCCCCGCTGCTCGGCATCCGGCAGGACACCGCACCCCTGGGCGCGTGCGACTACCGCACCGGCACTCAGGAGCTGTGCCCGGTGGGCGACACCGATGCCGAGCGTTCGCTGGTGGTCATCGGCGACTCCCACGCGCGGGCCTGGACCCCGGCCACCAACCTGATGGGGGAGCGGTACGGCTACACGGCCTACAACTTCGTCTACAGCGGGTGCCCGGCCAGCCAGGCCGAGCGCCTCGACCCGGAGACCAAGCGCGAGTGGCCGGAGTGCAACGACTTCAAGGAGTGGACGCTCGCCACGGTCGCCGAGCTCCAGCCGGACCTCGTGCTGGTCTCCTCGGCGGCCCTGCCGAAGGTCGTCGGCCTCGACGGGACCAGCGCGATCGGCTTCACCAAGCCCAAGGAGTTCCGCGCCGTGCAGCTCGACGGCATGCGTCGCGAGCTGGAGTTGCTGCAGGGCCTCGGGCCGGACGTCGCGCTGCTCGCCAACACCCCCAAGCTGCCACGTGAGCCGGGAGTCTGTCTGTCCAGCGGCGTGGCCGACCTGGGCGGCTGCCTCTTCGAGGCGGGGCCGGAGGCCCGCCGCTATCAGCGGGGCTTCGCCGACGTGGCTCGCGAGATCGGGGTCACCGTGGTCGATGCCGAGAAGTGGTTCTGCTACCAGCAGCAGTGCCCCTCGGTCGTCGGCAACTACGTCACGATGCGCGACAGCCAACACATGACGACCGAGTACGCCCGCACGCTCGCGGAACCACTGGCCGAGGAGCTGGGGCTGGGGGACCCGTGAGCATGGGTCTGGCCGACAGCTTCCGGGAGCAGGCGCGCGCCTGCGGCTCCCTGGGATCCCCCATGTATGCCGACCTGCTCACGCGGCTGGCCGACGACCTCGACAGGGGCGGGCCGACGCGCGACGTGCTGGCCGGCTACGAGGCCATCTCCGGGCCCTCGGGCCTCGCCCTGCGGCTCGCTGGTTCGTTGCACCGGTTGGTCCTCGAGCGGCGCGCTGGGGAGTTGGCGGCGTACTACCCGAGCGTCGGGGGCACCTGGGAGACCGACGGTGGCTGGGCTGCCTTCAAGGAGCTCTTGGCGACCGAGCGCGAGGCTGTGCGCGAGTGGCTGGACCGTCCCCCGCAGACCAACGAGGTCGGGCGATCCGGAGCGCTGATGGTCGGGCTGCTCGCCCTGACCGAGGTCATGGGCGACCTGCCGATCCGGCTGGTGGAGCTCGGATCGTCAGGTGGGCTGAACCTCCTGGCCGACACGTACCGCTACCTGCACGATGACGGACGCAGCGCCGGGCCGCACGACTCGCCGGTCACCCTCGACGGCGCCTGGGTCGGCGAGGTGCCCGTCGACGCGCCCTGGCCGCGGGTGGTCGAACGCGTCGGCAGCGACGTGATGCCCGTCGACGTCACCACGACCGAGGGACGCCTTGCCCTGACGGCCTACGTCTGGCCCGACCAGAGGGAGCGGCACGAACGGCTGCGCGGCGCCCTGGCGCTGGCTGGTCGGACCCCCGTGGAGGTACGTCGTGCCGGCGCGGGCGAGATGGTCGACGGCTTGCGGCTCTCGAGCGGCTGCCTCACGGTGCTGTGGCACTCGGTGATGTGGCAGTACCTCGACCGATCCGAGCAGCGGCACGTGCGCCAGGGGATCGACCGGCTGGCAGCCGCGGCGAGCCAGGAGGCCCCCTTCGCGCACGTGTTCCTCGAGCCGACCCGGCGCACGCCGGAGAGCGACCACGAGTTCCTGGTGGTGCTGGAGTCCTGGCCCGCAGGCACCCGTCAGATCCTGGCCACCTCGCGCGGCCACGGCATCCCGACGACGTGGGAAGGCCCCAGCCGGTCGACCGGCTCCGATGGGTAGGGTTCACGCCATGGAGGCCCGGAGCGATCGCGTCATCTTGCACGTCGGGACGATGAAGTCGGGCACCAGCTACCTGCAGAAGCTCATCTTCGCCGAGAAGGAGCGCCTCGCGGCCTCCGGCGTGCTGGTCCCCGGCGCCGCCTGGGGCCATCAGTCGCGCGCGATCCAGCAGGCCATCGGGGTGGCCGACAAGCGCCGCCAGGGATGGGAGCGGATGCTCGCCTCGATCGCGGCGCACCCGGGCCCGTCCATCATCTCCATGGAGTTCCTCGGACCCGCCAAGCCCAAGCGTGACGCGCGCATCGTGCGCGAGCTCGGCGGCGACGTCGACGTCGTCTTCACCGTGCGTGACCTCAACCGCACGCTCGTGTCGATGTGGCAGGAGACGGTGCAGAACGGCCGCACCTGGTCCTGGGAGGAGTACCACGCAGCCGTGGCGGCCGAGGCCCCCGGGCGGGGTGAGGGCGTCCACGACCGTGGGTCGGCGGCCGGGAGCTTCTGGCGCCAGCAGAACGTCGTACGCCTGGTGGACGAGTGGGCCTCCGTCGTGGGGATCGATCGGATCTCGCTGGTCACCGTCCCACAGCCGGGAGCCGACCGCTCCGAGCTGGCTCGGCGCTTCGGTGAGGCCACCGGCATCGACTTCGGGTCCGATCCCGTGGTGCGCAGCGCCAACGAGTCCCTGGGTCTCGCCTCGATCCTGGCGCTGCGACGCCTCAACGAGGTGCTGGGCGACGACGGGGTGACGTCCAAAGCGAGCTTCCGACTGCGCAAGCGGTTCCTGGCCAAGACGGTGCTCGCCGCGCGACGAGGTGAGGAGCCGAGCCTGGGCCTGCCCGTGGAGGAGTGGGTGGTCACCCAGACCCGGGAGACCGTGGCCTCCTTGCGGGACACGGGTGTGCGGCTCATCGGCGACTGGTCCGACCTCGACCCGGTCGCCGTGGCCGGCGTGCGACCGGCCGACGTACCCGACCAGCAGGTGGCGGAGGCGGCGATCGCTGCCCTTGCGGGTCTGATCAGCGAGCAGGAGAAGCCCGCCAAGCGCGGGGACTCCGCGGTGTCGGAGGAGTCCGAGTAGCGGTGCGGCCTGCGGCCGACCGGCGCCGTCAGCCGAGCTTCTGGAAGCAGATCGGGTCCCGCGGGTCCGTCAGGGCATAGGCCGCGCGCACGGCGCGATGGTCGGAGAGCCTGATCGGCAGGACGTCGGCCGCCAGGGGGGTCAGGCCCTCTCCTGCGTGAAGGAGGTAGTCGATCCGAGCCCGCGGGGCGCCGGCCGGAGCCGTCCTGCCGCCGCCCGACCCGGCAGCCAGCCAGGTGTCGTCCCACCGCGTCGTCAGCGTGTTCATCGGCGCGGAGCCGGGTGGCGCGTTCATGTCGCCACCCAGGACACGCGGACGCGGGTCGTCGGCGACCAGCCGGTTGATCGCGGCCACCTGGAGGATCCTGGCCGGCTCGTTCGCGTTCTGCAGGTGGGTGTTGTAGAGGCTGACCTCGGTGCCGTCGATGTCGATCACGGCGTGCTGGAGGCCGCGCTGCACGGTGCCCGGCGGACGCGGCAGCAGGCTGTTGGACACCTCGGTGAGCGGGAAGCGCGACAGGATCAGGTTGCCGATGCCGCCCCCTCCGGCGTACGGCGCGTTCTTGCCGTAGGCGTAGGACACGTCGAGGGCATCGGCGAAGAAGGCCGGTTGGTCGACGCGACCCGACGCGAAGCGTCGTTGGTCGACCTCCTGCATGAAGACGACGTCGGCGCCGCTGGCGCGCAGGGTCTGGGCGATCTGGGACAGCGAGCCGGCGAGGTGACCGGACTTGATGTTGTAGGAGACCACCGTGATGTCGGTGTCGGCCCCGGCCGCGACGCACTGCTTCTTGCCCTGCTGCTTGATGTCCAGGCGTGGCGGGGTGCCGGGGTTGCGCTTCTTGCCCTTCTTGTCGCCGGACTGGTCGGTCGGCGCCGGTGCGGGAGCGGGCGACGTCGCCGCGGCGCCGTCGTCCTGGGTGCCCGCGATGGACGAGGCCGCGTCGTCGGGACCCCCGCCCTCGCCGCGGACGACCAGGATCGCGGCGACCACGAGCACCAGCCCGAGCACCAGCAGCAGGGTCGGGTCGCCCGGAAGGCTGCGACGGCGCACGCATCACCTCTCGAGAGCGTCAGTGGTCTCCACCCGGTCGTGACCGGGACAGGGCGAGTCTAGGGCCAGGCACCAGATGGGAGGCGAAAGTCGCTCGACGCCCGCGCGGACCGGTGCGAGGCTGGGTGTGCGGGCGGTTGCCGCTCGCCCCGTCGAGATCAGGAGGACCCCATGGCCCAGAACGACGACCTGAAGGCGAAGATGCGCGAGGCTCTCGATCGCAAGAACACCAAGGAGAAGGGCGTCCACGAGGACGGGCCGCTCCACGAGAAGGCGCACGGCTCCGAAGTCCTCGACGGTGCTCCCAAGATGCATCGTCGCAAGGCCGGAGGCGGAGGGTCCTGAGCCTGCCTGCCAAGATGTAGGACGCCCAGCACCGTCGTACATCAGCAGAGGAGTCGTCATGCAGTTCGGTCGTAGCTACGAGGAGTTCGAGGTCGGCGCGACCTACAAGCACTGGCCAGGCAAGACGGTCACCGAGTACGACGACCACTTGTTCTGCCTGCTGACGATGAACCACCACCCGCTGCACCTGGACACCAACTACGCCGAGGAGACCACGCAGTTCAAGAAGAACGTCGTGGTGGGCAACTACGTCTACTCGATCCTGCTCGGCATGTCGGTCGCCGACGTCTCCGGCAAGGCGATCGCCAACCTCGAGGTCGAGTCGCTGCGCCACGTCGCGCCGACCTTCCACGGCGACACCCTCTACGGCGAGACGACCGTGCTGGAGAAGACCGAGTCGAAGAGCAAGGACGACCGGGGCGTCGTCTACGTCGAGACGATCGGCTACAACCAGGACGGCAAGGTCGTGTGCATCTTCCGTCGCAAGGTGATGGTGCCGAAGAACTCCTACCTCACCGAGCGCGGCGGCGAGCAGCCGGGACGACCGGTCCCGCAGCCGGACAAGAACTGGGCGGGCCCGCAGGCCTGAGGTCCCTGCCCGCGGCTCACCTGGTGCTCACCCGGCTCTGCGGGTGAGTGCCAGGCGCGTCGGCGTGACCGCCCAGCCGACGGCTGCGCACAGGACGGGCACGCCCACCACCAGGATCGCGAGCCCGCCCCAGGGGACCGGGGTCCCACTCGTGCCGACGACCTGGAGCGTCGTGGCGCCGACCGCTGCGCCCAGGAGCAGTCCCACCCCAGAGCCGAGACCACCGACGTACGTCGCGTGCGCGGCGCTCATCGCGCGCCGGGTCCACGGCGGGGCGCCCACCGCGGCGAGGGTCGCTGCGTCACTGCGGCCCTCGGAGGCCGACAGGGCGACGATCATCCCCACCACCAGGGCGGTGAGGGCGAGGGTGCCTGCTGCTCCCGCGTAGACCAGGAGGGGCGAGGGAGCCCCGTCGTACTCGACCTGCGCGAAGATGCCGTAGATCGACAGCCGGTCGACTCCCGCCTGGTCGAGGTCGTCGGCGTGGGCGAGCAGGGTGCCGGTGGGACGGAGGACCAGGTCCAGCTCCTCGGCCGTGGAGGCGGGCATCCACGTCCGAAGGGTGTCCCGGCCCAGGTCGACCTCGACGGCGGGCACGCTCGCCAGGGTCGCGCCCGACCGTCCGGGCGTGCGCAACTCGACCTCGCCGTTGCGCACCAGGCCGCTCTGCGTGACCACGGCCGCGCCCTCGGCGAAGGCTGAGCGGGCCCCTTCAGGAACGCCTTGGATCTCCAGCCACGCGTCGTCGACCACCTGGGCCTGACTGCGTCCGCGGTCGAGGACGCGCTTGCCGTCCTTCGAGGCCGCGGAGGACATCGTGACCGCGTCCGCTCCGAGGACGTCGGTGACGGTCCTGGTGAGGGAAGCAAGGATCTGCGGGTCCTTGGCCTCGCGCGGGCTGAGGTAGATCTCCGCAGCGTCGGGGGGCAGCTCCTGCGAGGACGTGCCGTCGGTGTCGGCGTAGGCATTGGCGGCGGACACCCCGAAGCCGGCGAAGACCGCACCGGCGGTGACGATGCCGATCGCGAGCACCGCGGCCGTGGTGCGTCCGCGGTTGCGCGAGGCATCCCTCGTCGCGAGTCGCCACGGCAGCCAGCCCCTGCTGGTGAACCGGCTGCTCCAGGTCACGAGGAGCGGTAGTCCGAGAGCTGTGCCGACGAGGAGGACGAGGGCGAACAGCGCAGCCAGGGCGACGGGGAGGGACGAGGGCGCGATCGGGTCGCCGGCCCAGGTGCGGGCGATCCAGAAGCCGCAGGCCAGCACGCCGAGGAGGCCGAGGCTCACCATCGCCAGTGCGGGGGCGCGCAACCGCGACGGGCCCTGACCCGTGCGTCGCTGCTGGAGCGCGATGTGCCCGTCCAGCGCCTGCGAGGCCGTCATCCGGCCGACTCCCCAGGCGGGGATGGCGGCGGCGAGCACGGCCGAGGCGAACCCGAGGACGGCGATCGCGGCCACGCCGCCGGGCGACACGTCGTAGTCGAAGAGCCGGGCGTCCACCACACGACCCCACACGTCCCGGCCGGCCATGAGCGCTCCTGCCCCGAGGAGGAGACCGGTGAGGGTGGCGATCGCCCCGATGCAGAGGCCCTGAGCCAGGACCGTGCGCCGTACGTCGGCCGGGGTGCCGCCCGAGGACATCAACAGCCCGAGCGTGCGGCTCTGGCGACGGGCGCCGACGGCGAACGCGGAGCCGACGAGGACCAGGACCTCCACGAGACCGAGCCCGATCACGAGCGCTCCGACGGCGACAGCGGTCCCGTCGACCGGCGAGGCGATCGGGCGATCCAGGTCCCAGGCGTCAGGGTGCAGCGCAGCGTCGCGGACCCAGGTCGAGACGCCTGCGGCGGCGAGGCTGCTCTCCAGTGCCTGCAGCTCGTCCCGCGTCATCGCGGGAAGGTCCACCAGATACGTGGCGCTGTCGATGTCACCGCGCAGGTCGTCTCCGATCCCGGTGCCGACCAGACGTGACTCAGGAGGGACGACGACCACGATGTCGTCGTACGAGGTGGTCGTCTCGGCGAGGCCGACCACGCGCAGGTCGCCGGCGTCGCCGCGCAGCGGGAGTACCGCGTCGGTGCGCAGCGACCCGTCGGGGCCGGTCAGCCCGAGCTCGTCGGCCACGAGCTCGGAGACCGCGACCTCGTCGGGCGCGGACGGCGCGCGACCTGCGGCGAGGCCGCCGAGACCCCGGGTCAGGTCGGAGTCGAGGTCGAGGACCTGCCCGTACAACGTGCCTCCGGTCGTGAGGGGCACGGTGACGTAGCCCGTCAAGGTCGTCGTCGAGCCGCTGGGCAGCAGTGGTGTCACGTCGACGGCGAGTGGGCGACGGCGGTCATCCTTGGTCAGCCCGCGCGTCTGACGCCACAGCACGTAGCGGCCCTCGTCCTCGAACGACGTACGGACCGACGGCCACGGCGTGACCTCGAGGGCGACGTCCGCCGACCCGTGGCTCTCGTACAACGAGTTGCTGGAGTAGTAGCTGGTGGTGGCCGCGACGGTCGAGATGGTCACCGCGGCGGCGATCGGGAGTGCGACGAGCAGGGTGACGATCGTGCTGCGTGCCTTGTGCGCACGCACGTCGCGCCGCGCCATCCGCAGCGCGGGGCGCCAGCGTGCCCAGCGGGCAGCGGGGCTCACCTGGCTGTCTCGGGCAGCAGCGACTCGGGTCCGCTGGCGCTGCCGGTGTCGTCGAGGGCCGCACCGTCGCGCAGGAACACCACCCGGTCGGCCCAGGCCGCGTGCCCGGCGTCGTGGGTGACGAGCAGCGCGGCGACGCCCTGGGCGCAGCGAGCCCGGAGCAGGCGCATCACCTGCTCACCGGTCTCGGAGTCCAGGGCACCGGTGGGCTCGTCGGCCAGGATCAGGGAGCGCTCGCCGACGACGGCGCGCGCGATCGCGACGCGCTGCTGCTGGCCACCCGACATGTCCTGGGGGAGCCGGTCGGCGAGGTCCTCGAGACCGACCTCGTCCAGTGCGAGCAGGGCACGTTGCCGCGCGGGGCGGGAGCGGACGCCGTCCAGCTCGAGCGGGAGGGCGACGTTCTCGGCGGCCGTCAGGGACGGGATCAGGTTGAAGTCCTGGAAGACGTAGCCGACCTTGTGCCGGCGCA
>Ga0208017_100138_pt1 | contig 13039 bp, 17 predicted proteins | sample 30_taG_FD_184104 | JGI IMG/M metagenome (GOLD analysis project Ga0208017, IMG submission 184104) | Marine viral communities from Cariaco Basin, Caribbean Sea - 30_WHOI_OMZ (SPAdes) (version 2) | ecosystem: Environmental > Aquatic > Marine > Oceanic | place: Caribbean Sea: Cariaco Basin... | reverse complement strand
AAGACCATCGAAGATCGGCGCTTGCAATACCGCAAGATCGCCGCCTAAAATCAACCAACCAGATGGAACCAAATACTCGCCTATTTTAAACCGCCATCAGTCTCAAATTATCTGACGACGGACAGATGACCATTGCACTTGCTGCTGCCGAAGCGAGAGTTAGTGCAAGCAGCCCTTTCAGCCTTGGTGTTTTTAGATAAATCCGCAGACCTCTTGTGGTCTTGGCGAAGATACCGCCAGTGCGCGTGATCGCCTTGGTCACCGGTAAAGTGACCGACAAGACAAACAGTGCAGAAGCAATAAAACCGATGCCGGTGCCTGCGAAAAGCCAGTGAAAGCTGATAACGGACAGCAAGGCTGCTGCCAGCATCGGGCTCAGCAGGTTTTCCAGATCGTAAGCGAGACGTGAGAAGGAAAGTGCTTTTGTATAGTCATCCTCGTCAGGCAACACGTCAGGAATAGTCGCCTGGAAAGTGGGCGTGAACGCCGCCGATGCCGATTGCAGAATGAAGATCAACAGATAGATTTGCCAGATCTGATCGACAAAAGGCAGCATGAATGCAACGCCCGCACGCACTGCGTCCATTGTAACCAGAAACGCTCTTCGTGGTAGCCGATCTGCATAGGCACCGACGACGGGAGCAACAAAAATATAAGCGACCATCTTGATGGCAAGCGCTGTGCCGAGCACAGCGCCGGCATTACCGCCAGCCAGATCAAAGGCGAGTAAACCGAGCGCAATTGTCGCCAGTCCCGTTCCGATTAGAGCAATAATCTGGGCCGAAAGAAGGTTGCGGTATATCTTGTTGCGGAGGATTTCGAGCATTTGTTACGAGTAGGTTGCGTTTTTATACGACTGCAAGTGAAAACGCGTCCCGCTCAAAAATTTTTCTTGTGATTCAATATGCCCACGTTTAGGGACGCGTCCATGTTCGCTCGATTTTCCCTGATGCTGATAGCTATCGCCCTTGTTTTCGGGAGCATTCATGCTGGGCCGGGACTAGTGGAACATCACCAAGATCATGACAGCGCCAGTCAGGCCTTTCATCAGGAACTTGATGCCAATATGTCTTTGGCAAAGCAGGAAGTCGCGCTGAATAGCCAGCCTGCTGACGAGGATAATACCGTCGATGTGGAAGGTGATACGCATCAACATTTTTCGCCGACGGCAGACCATTTAAGCGGCACCAAGGTTGAATCAACTAACCATGTTGGTCGCAGCTTGGTCTTTGCAGCTGCTCCCGCTTTTATGCGGTCTGTGAAGCAGAAACCGCCGATTGAGCCCCCTTTAGCCTGATCCAATAGCCGCAGCGTGCAGTTTCTGTGCGCTGTCATTGTTATGGATCAGGAGTTTACAACAAATGTTGAGATATTCACGTGCCGCCCTTCTGGCGGGTGCGTTGCTTGTGACCGGTACTGCCAGTCTTGCGGAGACCGTTTCACTCGATCAGGCGGTAGTGAAAGCGCTTGAGGCAGCGCCGCTACTGCGCGCCGAGGACGCTGCGATTGCGGCAGCCCGCGCTGGCAAGGCGCAAGCTGACGTTCGTCCCAATCCATCGGTTACGGTAGAAGCAGAAAATTTCGTCGGCACTGGCCCTTATAGCGTGCTGCGCCGTGCGGAGGTTACTGCAACCTATAATCAACCGATTGAACGCGGCGGCAAACGGGCGGCGCGCGTCGCTCTGGCCGAACGGGAAATTGGTGTGGCCAGTGCCTCTGCTGAAGTCACCCGGCTGGAACTCGCCGCCGCTGTGCAGCGAACGTTTCTGGATATTCTAATAGCCCAGCAGATCGAGGCCATTGCAGAGCAACAGTTATCCATTGAAGAGGGCTTACAGAGGGAAGCCTTACGGCGGGTGCGCGGATACAAGGACCCGTTATTTGTAGAAACGCGGGCTGCGGCACGAGTGGCGCAGGCCCAGATCGCAGTGGAACAATCTCAGGCACAGCTGCGCAATGCGCGCAACGCTTTGGCCTCTTTCTGGGGCGGCAATGGCGATGATCTTGATGTGGTCGGAGAATTGGTGCTTGGCGGCAATCAAAAGATCGAACTGGCAGAGGCTGATCAAGCACTCGAAGAAGCCAGAGTGGCGCGGGCAAGCGCAGCGGTTATTGTGGAACAAACCCGCAAGACCCAAGATTATACCGTCAATGGCGGCACGCGTTTTATCAAGGGAACCAATGATATTGCGCTCGTTGCCGGGATTACCATACCGCTGGGGCGTTTTGATCGCAATCAAGGCAATATCGAACGCGCGCGCGCCGAACGCTTGCGTCTTGAACTGACGGCAGAAGCCAACCGGCTAGAGCGATTGCGAAGGCTGGCAAGCCTGGGGGCTGAAGCGGACCGTGCGCTTAGCCGCGCGGAAGCTATCAAATCCGAAGTTTATCCGCGCGTAGCGAAGACTTTGGCGCAAGTGCGCGAGGGTTATAATCGCGGCGGTTTCAGCTTCCGGGATATGCAAGATGCAGCCGACGCGATCATCGTAGCGCAAGATAAATGGTTGACCGCCATGATCGAATATCGCGATCTCCAAACCGAATTAGACCGGCTCACCGGGCGCTTTGATGCGTCCATTGCTGCAATCAATGAAGGATATACACAGCCATGAAGACGAACTGGAAAATTGGTGCAGCTATGGCGGTTTTACTACTCGTGCCGGTGGCCGCATGTAGCACAGATGCACCGAGTGAAGCGGGCGAAGGTGAGGCTGCCGAAGAAGAAAAAGGCCCTCATCGCGGCAAGATGCTTCGTGACGGGGATTTCGCTGTCGAAATGACGGTTTTTGAAGACGGCGTGCCACCGGAATTTCGTGTCTATCCGACACGCGATGGCAAGCCCGTCGAGCCGAAGTCTGTCAAACTAACCGTAACGCTGAAACGATTGGACGGCGAGGTCGAAAAATTCACCTTCAAGCCGGAGAAAGATTATCTGGTCGGTCAGGGCACAGTGATTGAACCCCATAGCTTTGATGTGGAGGTTGTCGCTTCTGCAAGCGGCAAGCGGCATGTCTGGAAATATCCGAGCCCCGAAGGTCAGACGAAGATAGGCGCATCTGCCGCAAAAGATGGCGGGATTGAAATTGAAACCGTTGGACCACAATCGATCAGCGATATTCGCGAAGTGGAAGGCGTCGTCCAACTGGACCCGGCAGCAACTTCGGAAATCAGAGCGCAATTCCCGGGCAAAGTGATGCAGGTGACAAAAGCGGTCGGCGATTATGTCAAAAAGGGCCAGTTGCTCGCGCGGATTGAATCGAGTGAATCGCTGCAAGTCTACCCGGTCTATTCGCCTGTCAGTGGCGTGGTTGCAGAGCGCAACGCCAATGTCGGCAATGTTGCCTATGGCCAGCCGATTTATGTCATCACTGATCCAAGCAGCACGAGCGTCGTCTTCAATATCTTCCCGCGTGATCTGGGCACAATCCAGCCTGGCCAGAAAATCATCATTGAGACGCTTGATGGCAAGCCGGTCGCTGATTCGGTTCTTGGAGGCTATTTGCCCGAAGGTAATTCCGCGGCAGGGACGGCGCTGGTTCGCGCGCGGTTACCGAACCGCGATGGACGCTGGCGTCCCGGCATTGCTCTGCACGGACGTGTGGTGGTGAACGCAGTGACAGTTCCGCTGGCGGTTCGGACAGAGGCGTTGCAGCCGTTTCGGGATTTCACCGTGGTCTATGCCAATTTTGGTGAAATTTACGAAGTGCGCATGCTCGAACTTGGCCGCAAATCCTCTGAATGGACAGAGGTTCTGGGCGGTATCAAGCCCGGCACCAAATATGCAGCCAAAGGATCATTTCTCATTCGGCAGGACATTGAAAAGTCCGGCGCTTCCCACGATCACTAATGGAAAACCAAACCATGCTCGCCAAAATAATAGGATTTTCCATCGCGCAGCGCTGGCTTGTGCTCGCCATCGTGGTGATACTGATGGCGATTGGCGTATGGAGCGCGACACGCCTGCCCATCGACGCTGTGCCCGATATCACCAATGTTCAGGTGCAGATAAACACCGAGGCCGAGGGCTTTTCTCCGCTCGAGGCAGAACAGCGCGTTACCTACCCGATCGAAACGGCACTCGCAGGCATTCCGAAGCTGGACTATACCCGTTCGGTTTCGCGCTACGGCCTGAGTCAGGTGACCGTCGTTTTTGAAGACGGCACCGATGTCTATTTCGCGCGGCAACTGGTGAACGAGAGGTTGCAGGCGGCCAAGTCACAATTGCCACCGAACATCGAACCACAAATGGGACCTACCGCGACCGGGCTTGGCGAGATTTTCATGTATTCGGTTACGCCCAAAAAGGGCGCGCGTAAATCCGACGGTTCAGAGTGGACACCAACCGACTTACGCACCTTGCATGACTGGGTGGTGCGCCCACAGATGCGCAATGTGCGCGGGGTAGCCGAGGTCAACACAGTTGGCGGCTATACCAAGCAATATCATGTAACCCCGAATGCCGAGCAATTAGCATCACTGGGCATATCGCTGACTGATGTGGTCGTTGCGCTGGAAGCAAATAATGCCAATGCGGGCGCAGGCTATGTAGAGCGCGCAGGCGAGCAAGTCCTGATCAGGATACCGGGCCGCGTCGAAGACCAAGGGGACCTGTCGCAGATTATCGTCGCAAAGCGCGGCGGGATACCTATTCGCGTTAGCGATATTGCCGAAGTGGTAATCGGCTCCGAATTGCGCAACGGAGCGGCAACGGAAAACGGCAAGGAGATTGTGCTTGGCACGATCTATATGCTCACCGGCAGCAATCCGCGCATTGTCGCTCAGGCCGTCGCAGAAAAGCTGGAAGAAGTAAATCGTTCGCTTCCCGCTGGTGTGCAAGCTGTGCCGCTCTATGATCGTACAGAATTGGTCGAGCGGACGATTGCAACTGTAGAGACAAACCTCCTCGAAGGCGCGTTGCTTGTAATTGTTATCCTGTTTCTGCTGCTCGGCAATGTTCGGGCTGCGCTGATTACCGCAGCGGTAATTCCTATTTCCATGTTGATGACGCTCTCCGGCATGGCTGCGGGGCGTGTGTCCGCCAACCTGATGAGCCTTGGCGCTCTCGATTTTGGTTTGATCGTCGATGGCGCTGTTATTATCGTCGAAAATTGTCTCAGACGGTTGGGAGAGGCGCAGCATAAGGCTGGCCGTCTGCTCGACCGTGACGAACGTTTCAAACTGGTTGCCCGTGCCAGCAGCGAAGTGATCCGTCCGTCGATATTTGGTGTTATCATCATTACGGTTGTCTATTTGCCTATCTTCGCGTTGACCGGGATTGAAGGCAAAACCTTTCACCCGATGGCAATAACCGTCATGCTTGCGCTTACAGCGGCGCTTTTGCTTTCGCTGACCTTCGTGCCCGCGGCGATTGCGATGTTCGTTACAGGCAAGGTTGAGGAGAAAGAGAACCGCGTAATGGCATGGCTGCGCAAAGGCTATGCACCTTTGCTCGACTGGTCGATGCCCAAAGGTAAAATCCTGATTGCCGGGGCAGCTTTGCTGGTTGCGGTCAGCGGATGGGGAGCAACACGTCTGGGGTCGGAGTTTATTCCGAATCTAGATGAAGGCGACATCGCCATGCACGCGCTGCGCATCCCTGGCACCAGCCTGAGTCAGGCGATTCAGATGCAACGGTCGCTAGAAAAAAGGATTAACGAATTCCCTGAAGTCGAGCGCGTATTTGCCAAAATCGGAACCGCAGATGTGGCAACCGATCCTGTACCGCCATCGGTTGCCGATACTTTCATCATGTTGAAGGATCGCAAGGCTTGGCCCAACCCGCGCAAGCCGCGCGAGAAATTGGTCGAGGAACTGAACGCAGCAGTGCAGCAGATTCCTGGCAATAACTATGAATTTACGCAGCCTGTGCAGATGCGGTTAAACGAACTGATTGCGGGCGTCCGCGCCGATGTTGCGGTAAAATTGTTCGGAGAAGATCTAGATCAACTGCTCGAAACAGGTGCTGAAATTGAAAGCATAGTAGAGTCGATTCCTGGCGCGCAAGACACAAAGCTGGAACAGGTAACAGGGCTTCCCGTTCTTTCGGTGACACCGCACCGCGAACTTTTGGCACGCTATGGCATCAATATTAGCGCTGTGCAGGATGCAGTTGCGATCGCTACCGGGGGACGCAATGCGGGAGAGGTTTTTGAAGGTGATCGTCGTTTTGCCGTCATCGTGCGTCTGCCCGAAGAAATCCGCACCGATCTTGATCAACTTGGCCGCTTGCCAATCCCGATTACCAGTGAGAGCGGCGGCGAATTCGTGCCGTTGTCGGAAGTCGCCGATATCAAGATGTCTGTTGGCCCTAACCAGATCAGCCGGGAAAACGGTAAACGTCGCGCGGTCATTACCGCCAATGTTCGCGGTCGTGATTTGGGGTCGTTCATCACCGAACTGCGATCAAAGGTAGAGAGCGATGTCGAATTGCCTGAAAGCTATTATGTTCAATATGGCGGGACATTCGAGCAACTTCAGTCGGCCGCTACACGATTGCAGATTGTCGTACCTCTCGCGCTGATACTGATCTTTGGCTTGCTGTTCATGCTGTTTCGTTCGACCCGTGACGCGGCCATCGTATTTTCCGGTGTGCCTTTGGCGCTGACCGGAGGGGTCGCAGCGCTAGCGCTGCGGGATATTCCGCTGTCCATTACAGCAGGGGTCGGTTTCATAGCCTTGTCTGGCGTGGCAGTACTCAATGGTGTGGTGATGCTGTCCTTCATCCGCGATCTGCGGGAGCAGGGGATGCCGTTTGACGAGGCTATCCGGGAAGGGGCGCTCACCCGCCTGCGTCCGGTGCTGATGACCGCATTGGTAGCATCGCTTGGCTTTGTGCCGATGGCTCTGAACGTCGGAGCCGGATCGGAAGTGCAACGTCCGCTTGCTACTGTCGTAATCGGAGGAATTATTTCTTCGACCATCCTGACGCTGATCGTGCTGCCTGCATTGTACAGGCTGATCCACGGACGCGCTGAAAAAAGAGAGACGAATATGCCTGTAGAACAAACAACATGAGGAATTTTATGAAAACATCCGGATCAAAATTTTCGGTCAGAGCCCTGTTGGGCATGCTATTGTGCATGGCCTTCGCAACCACGGCCTATGCCCACGGCGTCGCAGAGGGCGATCAGGGTTATATCGAACAAACCAGTGGCCCGCAGATCATCGCGTTCCTCTATCTGGGCGCCAAGCACATGGTCACTGGCTATGACCATTTGCTGTTCCTGTTTGGTGTTATCTTCTTCCTCTACCGGATCAAGCATGTTGCTGCCTATGTGACCCTGTTTGCAATCGGCCACAGCACGACCTTGCTTGCAGGCGTCTTGCTCGGCACGAACATCAGCTCTTATGCCGTTGATGCCATTATCGGACTGTCAGTGGTTTACAAGGCACTGGATAATCTGGGCGCCTATCAGCGCTGGTTCGGCTTTCAGCCCAATACCAAGGCAGCGGTGCTGATATTCGGTTTCTTCCACGGCTTCGGACTTGCGACGAAATTGCAGGAGTTTTCCTTGTCGCCGGATGGCCTGCTGATCAATCTGATATCGTTCAACGTCGGTGTCGAAATCGGCCAATTCCTGGCGCTCGGCGCAATATTGATTGCGATGGGATACTGGCGCCGCACCGCCAGCTTTGGCCGCCATGCATTTGCTGCCAATGTCGCTTTGATGATCGCGGGCTTCATGCTCTTTGGATACCAGCTCACCGGCTATTATGTCGCTTGAAAGGACTAACATGACAGATTTTGGAACACCCACTCGTTCGGAGCTTCCTTCCGTTCGCCAATTGAACAAGGCCACTGCTTTTGCAGCCGCTACTGCTGCAATCCTGCTGGTAACTACCATCCTTCCCGCCGAATATGGCATCGATCCAACCGGTATCGGCGGCGCATTAGAGCTCAAAGCCATGGGCGATGGTAAGCAGGCTGAACAGGAAGCAGAGAAAGAAGCTTCGGCTGCTGACAATCTCGCGTCCACTGATAACGCGTCGGTTGAAGTAGAAGCGTTAGCGGGCAATCAGAACGGCGAGGTTACGCTCACCTTGCAGCCGGGCGAAGGACGAGAAGTAAAAGCGACAATGAATGCAGGCGAAGAGTTTGAGTTCACCTGGGCAACAGACAAGAATGCCGTCAATTATGACCAGCATGGCGAGGTTTTTGGAGCCGCCTCGGACGAATATACCAGCTATGACAAAGGGACCAAAGCTTCCTCGGCCGGAAAATTCCGCGCTCCATTTGATGGCACCCATGGTTGGTATTGGCGCAATCGGACCGAAGGCCCTGTCACCATCACCGTTTCCGCTACTGGTCAATTTTCGAAATTTGAACTGAAAGAATAGGACCATATAAATGCGTAATATACTAGTTGCACTTACCGCCTTGGCCACTGTTGCCAGTCCTGCTCTGGCCCATCCCCACAACGAAGTTGATCGGCCAAAAAACTACGAACACCAGCTCTTTACAAAATTCATAATATAGGGTAGCCCCCTATGCTATGTCACATACATCAGATGATAAAAAGCTTCTGGCGCGCGTCAGCCGCCTTAAAGGGCAACTAGAAGCCATTGAGCGAGCTTTGGAAAACAAGGCTCCTTGCGGTGAGATCCTCAATCTTGTCGCCTCAGTTCGAGGAGCCGTAAATGGGCTTACCGTGGAACTGATCGAGGATCATGTCCGCGAACATGTCTCGAACCCTGAAACGGACACTGATGAAGGGCGCGCTCAAGGCGCGACAGATCTGATCCAGGTGATCCGGACATATTTGAAATGATCGCCTCCGAAAGTGCAACGCAAACCGGTCACGAACATGATCACGTATTTTTAGGCCAAAATCACGAGCGCAACGAGCGCCGGACCTGGTTCGTTATTGCTCTGACCAGCGTGATGATGGTTGTCGAGATTGCAGCAGGAACCATCTACGGTTCAATGGCGCTGGTCGCCGATGGCTGGCATATGTCCACGCATGCCGCTGCGATGCTGATAGCTGCGCTTGCCTATCTTTATGCGCGCCGCAATGCCAAAAACCCCCGCTTCACGTTTGGCACTGGCAAGGTGGGGGACCTTGCAGCTTTCGCCAGTGCCATCGTTCTGGCGTTGGTTGCGCTACTGATAGGATGGGAAAGTGTCGTTAGATTGGCAAACCCTGTCCCGATTAGTTTCCCGCAGGCCATTGTCGTCGCCGTTATTGGCCTGATTGTGAATTTAGTCAGCGCTTGGCTGCTCCGCGAAGATCATGACCATCATCATGGTCATCATGGACGGGATCAAAATCTGCGCGCCGCCTATCTCCATGTGCTGGCCGATGCCCTAACATCGGTTTTGGCGATTATCGCCCTGATAGCGGGCAGCGTCTACGGATGGATATGGCTTGACCCGCTCATGGGTATAGTTGGCGCGCTTGTCATCGCGCGTTGGTCATGGGGCCTGATGCGCGATACCGGCGCGATGATGCTGGATTACCGGGAGGCGGGCGATCCCATTGCTGCGAAAATCCGCTCCGTCGTCGAGGAAGCTGGAGACAAAATCACAGATTTGCATGTCTGGCAGCTGGGTCCGGGTCATCATGCCGCCATTATTGCCGTTAGCACGGCAAGTGAGATGAACCCCGTGGCTTACCGTGAGAGGCTGGCCCAAACCGCCGGGCTTTCTCATATCACCGTAGAAGTGAATGCTGCTTAGGGATTGAGGGAACGCGAGGGTGGAAAGCCTGTTTCTCATTGTGGCTCTGGCGGCGGGCTTGGCGATGGACGCCTTTGCGGTAGCGGTAGCTCAAGGTGCCGCAGGGCATAATTCACTGTTTCACGCCACTCGGACGGGAGCGGCTTTTGGCGTTGCGCAGGGCGTCATGCCATTTCTGGGATGGGCGCTTGGAATAGCCTTTGTTTCGCAGATCAGCGCTTATGATCACTGGATTGCTCTCATTCTGCTCAGCGGTTTAGGGATAAAAATGCTTTGGGAAGCGCTGGGCAGGAATGGAAACGATCCTGCTCCCAGTCTCTCAGGATGGGCATTGGGAGCAGCTGCGATAGCAACGAGCATAGACGCCTTTGCTGCCGGCATCACCTTACCGGCACTTGGGCTTCCGGTTCTGCTGACCTGTATTGCTATCGGGATACTCACCGCGTTGCTTTCCGGTTTGACTGAGTAAAGCATGATCCAGTACACCGCGATGAAGCAGGCCAGCCAGATCAGAAGAGGCACTCGTGCCCCCGCCATGAACATGAAAAACTGATGCCCGATCAGCTGCGATCCGCGGGTAAATTCACTAGCGTTTCTGAGCACCCGCCCCCTTGCCGAATGATGCTCCAGCGTAACGGGCGAGCGATCAAATCTGAGGTCACTTCTGGCCATGAAATTGCTCCATTCGCTGCTCCACGGTGCGGATGACCTCATCACGTTTATTGGCGGGAAGCTGGCGCAGCAAAACATCCACCCCTGCCTGCGAAAATTCTGTAATGAGAGCGAGACGCTGTCCCATCAAGCCCCTGACCAATACTCGCGTTGACTTTTAGCTTTGGCAGCCAAGCTCGCAATGCTCTAATTCATGCGATCTGTGACAGCTCGATAGATTGGCTAAACAAGTTTTGAGCCTGCGCGCGGCGGCTCGGTCTGACAAATTTCTAATTTTTCGGGAGCATTGGATGCTTACCCGTCACCTAGTTTCTAGAAGAAGGATTGTGCTATGAAGCTATATTCATGCGCACAGAAATGGCCCAAGCCGCCAATTGCGAATATAAGGCTTAGCGACATTCGCAATATGGGATCCCCCAAAAGCGAAGTCGAAGCAGATGCGGCCAGCCTTTTTCTATCCCCCTCAGAATGTCAGTGTCTTATAAACGTGTCCCTGTCAGCAGACGTTTACTGCGTACCCGGCCTAGTTTCATCGGGCGGGGTTTGTGGTTCGCCCACTATGTTGACTGGCAGCTTCAGATAGACCGTGCCATTGTCCTCAGCTGGAGGCATATAGCCGGCGCGGATGTTGACTTGGATCGACGGCAGAATCAGCTTCGGCATGCCTAGCTGGGCATCGCGCGCCTCTCGCATGGTGACAAATTCATCCTCGCTCACGCCATCATGGATATGGATATTGGCGGCTTTCTGCTCGGCCACGGTCGTTTCCCAGCGATGCTCTGAGCGGCCTTCGGGCAGATAATCATGGCACATGAACAGCCGCGTCTCACCCGGAAGCCTAAAGATTTTGTGGATCGAGCGGTATAATATGCGAGCATCACCGCCAGGGAAATCGGCGCGGGCGGTTCCATAGTCGGGCATGAACATGGTGTCGCCGACAAAGGCGGCGTCGCCAATCACATATGTCATGCAGGCCGGCGTATGGCCCGGTGTGTGCAGAGCGTGCGCTGTCATTTTGCCTAAGGGGAAACTGTCGCCGTCATGAAAAAGCTGGTCAAACTGGCTGCCATCACGCGGTAAGTCCGGCCCGGCGTTGAAAATCTCTCCGAACACCGACTGCGTGATGGTGATGTGATCGCCGATCGCCAGCTTTCCGCCCAGCTTTCCCTGAACATAAGGCGCAGCCGAGAGATGATCGGCATGGACATGGGTTTCCAAAACCCATTCGCAGTTCAGCTCCTCGCGCCGAACGTGGTCGATCACGCGATCAGCTGAAATCGTCGCCGTTCGCGCCGCTGCTGCGTCATAATTCAGTACGGGATCAATAATGGCGCACGCGCCGGTTGCGGGATCTGATACAACATAGCTTATCGTGTTGGTATCATCGTCAAAGAAAGATTGAACGTTGGGGGTCATGGATGTGTCTCACAGTAGGAGGGATGATAAGTTGGCGGCGCAGCGGCAATCAGCCACTTTGCCCATCGACATAATCGCGCACGAACCGCTTGAGCGCCGGTTCGTCGCACGCGAAACCCATGGCTTCGGCCTGTTTCAGCGTCGCGTCCCCGCTCATACCGTTTTCGGCGGCAAGGTGCATGACGGTTAATGCTCCGGCCCACTTGCCAGATGCGCAATGCACGAACACCGGACCGGGTAGCGTTTTGACTGCGGTGCGGAATTGCTCGACCAGTGCTTCCGTCATCGCATCACCCGCTACCGGGACATGGCTATAGACTAGGCCAAGAGTGCGGACTTCTTTGCCTTCGCGGGCGGGCTTGAAAGGCTGATCCGGTTCTGCCTCGCCGCGCAGATTGACCACCGATTTGTAGTCCGCTTGCGCCAGCTCGCGCAGATCATCAGCGGAAGGCGGCGCCATTCCAATGGTGAAGCGGTCGTCGATTTTTTTCATATTGGCCATAGCTTTCATATTGGTCATAGCTAAGTTCCTTGAATGTCCGAGTGTCACACGCCTTTCGAAAAAGACGCGAAGGCATATTTTTAATTGATTAAATATGCACATCTCTGCATATATGCAAGTGTGAAACCTGAAGAAATCCGCAGACAGGCCGAAAAGGCTCTGTCCCTGCTCAAGGCGCTGGGCAGTCATAACCGCCTAATGATCGCCTGCCAGCTCGTCGAACGCGAACGAAGCGTCGGCGAGCTTGCCGAATTGCTTGGCATACGCGAGGCGGCGGTTTCGCAGCAACTGGCGCTGTTGCGCAAAGATGGTTTGGTGAAGCCGCGCCGCGATGGCCGCACGATTCATTATTCGCTGGCCGGTGATGCCTCGCGCCGTTTGTTGGAGACGCTATACGAAATCTATTGCGCGTCCTGTGCAAAGGGAGAGCCAGGCGAAGTCGCGCAGGACGACAAACTGTGATTTCGGGCAGAATCGTTAATGAATGCTGCATTGCTCCAGGAATTGCTCTCGCTTGTATCGGGAATATTGGTCGCGTTCACGCTGGGGCTGATCGGCGGCGGTGGATCGATCCTCGCGGTGCCGCTGCTGCATCATCGGTACACTGGCGTCGCAGCGTCTCGGACAGCGCAAAGGCGCGTTAAAGGTAAGCGAGAGCTGTGGGCCGCGTATTATGCGGCTTGACGTGTCCGCTTATTATCGTCTGTCCAGTTCCACGGCATGAGTTCGTCCCATCGGGAAGCGGGCCAATCGGATGCGATTTTTTCAATAAC
>Ga0208017_100136_pt1 | contig 13330 bp, 12 predicted proteins | sample 30_taG_FD_184104 | JGI IMG/M metagenome (GOLD analysis project Ga0208017, IMG submission 184104) | Marine viral communities from Cariaco Basin, Caribbean Sea - 30_WHOI_OMZ (SPAdes) (version 2) | ecosystem: Environmental > Aquatic > Marine > Oceanic | place: Caribbean Sea: Cariaco Basin... | reverse complement strand
GGGGTTGGCGGGCAGGTCGTCGAGGCCACGGTCGTCGGGCCGGATCGCTCGCCACGCCTCGAGGACCGGCGCCAGCTCCGTGGGGGTGGCCCCGTGGAGCACCACGCTGTCGGCGCCGGCGTCGAGCTGGTCGACGATCCGGGCGGCACAGTCGGCCGCGGACCCGGTGGCCGAGGCGGCCAGCCACTCGGCCGGCAGCACGTGGTCGCGCAGGTGGGTGAGGTCCTCGACGGTCCCGATCGCGTCGAAGGCACCCGGGTAGCCGACGACGAGGTCGTCGGTGCGGAAACGCTCCAGGTCGGCCAGGTCCCAGCCGTTGGCGCGGACCAGCACCTCCCCGTAGCCCTGGAGGTACGTCGCCAGACGACCCACCAGCTTGCGCAGCCGCAGCCCCTCGGGCACCTCGTCGGTCACCGTCCCCAGCACCGACCAGATCCGTACGGCGTGCGGGTCCCGGCCCGCGTCGTCCGCAGCGTTGCGCACGACCTCGACCGCTCGCCGTACGGTCTCGTCGGACATGAAGGTGTGCAGCACGACGCCGTCGGCGACCCGGCCGGCCAGCTGCAGGGTCTTGTCGCCGATGGCCATCATCAGCACAGGGATCCGCTCGTCGAACGAGCTGTCCTGGTTGAGGTAGGGGTAGCTCCCGGACGGTCCCTCGTGGCCCGCGACCGACCCGCCCGACCAGAGCGTGCGCAGGATGCCGACCGCGTCCTCGATCTGGTCCCCGGTGACGCGCTTGATGCCCATCAGGTCGAAGAGCACGTCGAAGCCGCGGCCCAGCCCCAGGGCGTAGCGCCCGCCGGAGAGCCGGTGCATCGTGGTCGCCATCGTGGCGGTGACCAACGGGTGGCGGGTGTTGTGGTTGGTGGCCGCGGTCGCGATGCCGATCCGGGTCGAGGCCGCTGCGGCGGCGCCGGCCATCACCCCGGCGTCCTTCACGTTGAAGCGCTCGGACAGGAAGACCGAGCCGAGGCCGAGGCTCTCGGCGAGCGCGACCTCGGCGAGGAGGTCACGGGGGGTGGCCGAGTGACCGGCCAGGCCGTAGCAAGCGAGCTCGGGGAAGTCAGGGACACCAGCTGGTGACATGTGAGCATCCTCACGCAGCAATCAGACACGTGTCCAGCAAACGGGCGACAAGTCTTGACGCGCGTCAATCGAGCCTGTGCAATGGGACTGTGACCTACGACACCATCATCAACGGCGGGCGCTGGTTCGACGGGACCGGATCGGCCTCGGCCATCCGCAACCTCGGCATCACCGCCGGGGTGGTCGTCGAGGTCTCCTCCGGTCCGCTCGAGCCCGGGCCGGGCACCGAGGTCGTCGACGCACACGGCCAGTGGGTGATGCCGGGCATGGTCGACATCCACACTCACTACGACATCGAGGTGCTCGACGGACCGGGGCTGTCGGAGTCCGTGCGCCACGGGGTCACCACGATCATGATCGGCTCCTGCTCGCTCTCGACGGTCCACCTGGACGCCGTCGACGCCGGCGACATCTTCGGTCGCGTCGAGGCGATCCCGCGCCAGCACGTCATCGACGCCGTCACCGAGCACCAGACCTGGTCGAGCGCCGCACAGTACGTCGACGCCCTCGAGCGGCTCCCGCTCGGACCCAACCTCGCGGCCTTCATCGGCCACTCCGACATGCGCGCCGCGACGATGGGCCTCGACCGCGCGACGCGCCCGGACGAGAAGCCGACCGGCGCCGAGCAGTCGCGGATGGAGTCGATGCTCTCCGAGGCCCTCGACGCCGGGTTCCTCGGGATGTCCTCGCAGCAGCTGCTCTTCGACAAGCTCGACGGCGAGGTCTGCCGCTCGCGCACCCTGCCCTCGACGTACGCCAAGGCGCGCGAGCTGCGGCGGCTCAACTCGATCCTGCGCCAGCGCGCCCGGGTGCTGCAGTCCGGCCCCGACATCACCCACCCGCAGAGCCTTCTCTCGCAAGCGCTCAGCTCGCTCGGCGTCGGACGCCCGCAGCTCAAGACCTCCCTGCTCTCGGCCGCCGACATCAAGGCGATCCCCGCCGTCATCCACGGGATGGGTCCGCTCGCCCGGGCGATCAACAAGCTCGGCGGAGACTTCCGCTGGCAGCACCTCCCCGTCCCCTTCGAGGTGTACGCCGACGGCATCGACCTGGTGATCTTCGAGGAGTTCGGCTCCGGTGCCGCAGCCCTGCACCTCGCCGACGCCGTGGCGCGCGACGAGCTGCTGCGCGACGAGGACTACCGCCGTCGGTTCCGCAAGGACTACGAGGCGAAGTGGGGACCGCGTGTGTGGCACCGCGACCTCTTCGACGCCGAGATCGTCGAGTGCCCCGACGCCTCGATCGTCGGCAAGTCGTTCGGCGCCGTCGGCCAGGAGCGCGGGGGCGTGCACCCCGTGGACGCCTTCCTCGACCTCGTCCTCGAGCACGGCACCGCCATCCGCTGGCGCACCACGATCTCCAACCACCGCCCCGAGCTGCTCAAGAAGATCGCGGTCGAGCCCGGCGTACAGCTCGGCTTCTCCGACGCCGGCGCCCACCTGCGCAACATGGCGTTCTACAACATGGGCCTGCGCTTCCTGCGCCACGCCCACGACGCCGAGCTCGCGGGCAAGCCCTTCATGACGATGGAGCACGCCGTGCACCGTCTCACCGGCGAGCTGGCCGACTGGTACAGCGTCGACGCCGGGCACCTGCGCGTCGGCGACCGCGCCGACCTGGTGATCCTCGACCCGGCCCACCTCGACTCCGACCTCGACGACTACCACGAGAGCCCGGTCGAGCAGTTCGGCGGACTCTCCCGGATGGTCAACCGCAACGACGCCTGCGTCTCGCGCGTGCTGATCTCCGGACGCACTGTGGTCGAGGCGGGCGAGCCGACGGCCCTGCTCGGAGCCGAGCGGACCGGGTCGTTCCTGCGGGTGGGGCAGAAGGTGGCGCCGCGGGTCCCGGTCGAGGCGGCCGGCGCCGCGGCGCTCTGACGTCACAGCACGCAGCAGACCCCACGACCCTCACTCCGGCCCGGTGGGGGGTTGTGTGCCCGAGCCCGGTCCATGGGTCGGCCTCAGGCACACGACCCGGTGCGGCTGATGTCGCGGGCCGGCCCGCGCGGGGTCGTGTGCCTCAGAACGGTCCATGCACCGGCGTGAGGCACACAACCCGACGTACGGCGCCGCGCATCGCCGCTAGGGCGGAGGGCGGAGGGCTCAGGCTGCCGAGTCCGGCATCCGGCCGGACAACCCGAGGGCGATCAGGTCGACCGCGACCGACGCCGGCTCGTGCCGCAACTCGTAGGCCGAGCAGCGTACGACGATTCGATCGCGCGTCGTGAGGGCGCGACTGCGCTTGAGGTCGTCGTGCCACGAGCGCACCTCCATGTGGTGCGACCCGTCGATCTCGAGGACCAGCACCGTCCCGTCGGGAAGGTCCCACTCGCAGTCGGTCCAGCGCCGCCTGCCGTGCCGGTCGTTGCGCGACCGCTGACGATCCGGGCGCGGCAGGCCGATGTCACGGCACAACCTCGCGAGGTCCAGCTCCGGCCCCGAGTGGGCGCCGCCGGCGATCTCACTCAACGCGCGCTTGAACACCTTCGCGCGGCGCAGCGGACGCAGCACGTCCACCCAGTCGTACAAGCGCTCGGCTGTGGTCAGTCTCTGCTGCACCGCAGCGGCAAGCCCCGCGACCGCGGCCCGTTGCTGGGCCTGGTAGCCGGCCCACAGCAGCAACGCCGGCTCGACGCGCGCCGAGGCGATCCCCGACCGCGGGCTGGCCATCAGGTGGAAGGGGCGACGACTTCGGAAGAACCGGACGCCGTCGACCGGCTCGAAGCTGAGCTCGTCGTCGACCAGCACGGTGACGATGTCGGTCTCCCACCCTGACAGTCCGTGGTGCGACCCGGCGGTCAGCCCACCGAGCATGCTACGCGGCCCGGCATGCAGGACCCCGACCCAGCGACGCTGCTCCACGGTGAGCGCGCCGGTCACAGTGCTGACGACGCGCGGGGTGCGCACGACCCAGCGCCGCGCGAGCTCGTTGGCCTGGACCGCGTCCCAGTCGACACCGAACGCCGTGAGCTGTCGCCTGGCGACGATGCCGCACTGCTGGTCGATCAGCCGAGCCAGCCCGCGGTCGCGCCGCTGGCGCGCCAGGTCGTCGCGGCGGTGGTCTTCGTCGTACCCGTTCATGCAGCGAGCATCGCTGCATCGGGACGATCTGTGCAGGCGTCATCCACAGCCCGCTCCCAGCTCTCAGCGGCAGGACCGGGTCGTGTGCCTCACAACGGCGCATGGACCGGCCTCAGGCACACGACCCGTACGCCGGGTGGACGGCGTGTCCGCCCACCCCAGGCGCCAGGGGGTCGTGTGCCTCACAACGGCCCATGGACCGGCCTCAGGCACACGACCCGTACGCCGGCCGGGTGGACAGACCATCACGCCGCGTCGAGGAACTCCGCCACCAGCGCGTTGACGACCTCGGGGCGCTCCACCTGCAGGAAGTGGCCCACGCCCGGCACGAGCATCGCGCGGCTCTCACCCGTCAGCGCCAACGAGGCGCCGGTGAAGAACCGGCGGTCCAGGCAGCCGTCCTGGTCGCCCTGGAGGAATAACGTCGGCACGATCGGCGAGTCGGCGAACGTGCGGTGCCAGTCGGCGTACGCCCGCGCACCGCGGCCGGGGCGCAGGAACGCCCGGTAGTAGGACACCACGGCCTGGGCGTGGGCGCGGTCGGGCACCGACGAGAGCAGGAAGTCGAGATCCTCTCTGGAGTCGTAGCCCGGCGACCAGTCGTGCCAGAGCTTGGTGACCAGGCGCTCGAAGTGGCGCTCGGCCAGGCCGGGGACCTGGTTGAAGGCGATGTACCAGCTGTTGCGTGGCTGGCGCACCGCGGCCCCGAGCCACGCCCCGAGCCATTCGCGCGACGGGGTCATCGAGGGCAGCGGAGGGACGGCCATGGTCACGATCCGCCGGAACGGCGAGTCCGGGTGCGCGCCGAGGCCACTGGTCGCGATCGCGCCCCAGTCGTGCCCGACGAGCATCGAGCGGTCGTCACCCCCGAGTGCACCGTGCACGGCGACCGCATCGGCCATCAGCGAGCCCACCGTGTAGGTCTCGTCGCTGGGGACCGACGACGGTCCGTAGCCGCGCAGGAACGGCGCCGCCACCCGGTAGCCGCGCTCGGCGAGGTAGGGCCCCAGGTGGCGCCAGGTCCACGCGGTGTCGGGGAAGCCGTGCAGCGCCAGCACCAGCGGCGCATCGGCGTCGCCCCACTCCAGGACGCGTGAGGTGTACGTCGGCAGCGGGACCGCGACCACGCGAGGCAGGCTCATGGCCTCACCCTCCCAGACGCCGTCGAGCTCAGGCCTCGCTCGGGGCCGGCTTCGTCGCGCGTGCCGCGGCCCTGGCCGCCTTGGAGATCGTGTCCTCCACGATCGAGTTGAGCCGGGCCCCGTTGGGCCAGCCCGCGTAGTGGCACACGAAGATCACGATCTCGCGCAGCGCCTCGTCGTCCAGCTCGCCGTTGGCGTAGGCCGCAGGCACCTGGATGCCGAGCACGTCGGCGGCGCCCTGACCGGCCAGCATGCCGATCAGGATCAGCCGCCGGTCGCGGTCGGAGAGACCGGGTCGGGTCCAGATGTCGGCGAAGAGGTGGTCGGCGGTGATCCCGAAGAAGTCCCCCGTGCCGTCGGTCATGTCGAAGCCGTAGACGGTCTCCATCTTCTCCAGGCCGATCCGCCGCTTGTCCGGCAGCCCGTCGAACTTGCCCGTCGTCGCACTCTCGTCGGTCACAGTCCCAGTCCTGTCCTCAGTCGTCGCAGCGCCAAGTCGGCGAGCGGGGTGTCCACGCCGAGCGACTCGCCCAGCTCGGTCGCGAAGCGGAGGTCCTTCTCACCCAGGTCGGCGACATGGGAGAAGACCCCCATCCAGAAGTCACCGTCCTCGATCGGCGCGGCGGTCTCGCGGTGCATGATCGCCCCGGGGCCCCCGGTGATCGCGTCGGTGTGACGTACGACGTCGCCCAGCGCGCGCAGGTCGAGTCCCGCCGCCTCGGCGAGCCGCTGCGCCTCGGTCGCGGCGGTGAAGGAGATGAAGTGCATCATGTTGCGGGCGAGCTTGAACTTCGTGCCGGCGCCGATCGTGCCGGCATGGATCACCTTCGACCCCAGCGCGTCGAGGGCCGGCCGTGCGGCGGCGAAGGCCTCGTCGGTCCCGCCGACCATGATGGCGAGGGTGCCGTCGGCCGCCCCCATCGCTCCACCGGAGACCGGAGCGTCCACGAGCAGCACGCCGTGCTTGGCGGCCGTGATCTCCAGCTGCCGCGGCGTCTCGGGGGCGACCGTGGAGTGCACGACGACCACGAGCCCGTCGCGAGCCGAGCCGAGCGCCTGGCCGAGCACGTCGCGGACCTGGTCGTCGTCGCGCACCATCACGCACAGCACGTCGACGTCGGCGACCAGCTCGGCGACCGAGCCCGTGACCGTCGCCCCGGCCGCCTCCAGCTCGGCGAGCGGCTCGGGCATCACGTCGTAGACCGACAGCGACAGCTCGCCCGATGCCTGCGCCCGTCGGGCCAGGCGCAGCGCCATCGGCTTGCCGATGTTGCCGAGCCCGACGAAGCCGACTGCCGTGCCGGTCATGAGCGGAACGTCTGGCCGCCGTCGACGGCGATGATCTGCCCGGTCACCCACGAGGCCTCGTCGGAGAGCAGGAAGAGGCACGCCCCGACCATGTCCTCGGGCTGCCCCATCCGCTTCAGTGCCAGGCCCTTGACCAGGTCCTTGGCAGCGTCCCCGGCCTGGGTGCGCGTGGCGGCGGTGTCGGTGGGGCCCGGCGCGATCGCGTTGACCCGGATCTCCATCCCGCCGACCTCGTGGGCCAGCTGCTGGGTCAGGCCGTTGACGCCGACCTTGGCGAGCCCGTAGAAGCCGGAGTAGAGGTAGGCAGCCGTCGAGCTCTGGTTGACGATCGAGCCGCCGCCGCGCGCCTGCATCGACGGGTAGACCGCGCGGGTCATCACGAGCGCGCCGTCCATGTTCACCGACATGAACTTCCGGTAGTAGTCCCAGTCGACGCTGATCAGCAGGTCGAACTGCATGTCGCCGTAGATGGCGGCGTTGTTGACCAGGCCGTCGATCCCGCCGTACGCCGCCGTGACGGCCTCGACCAGGGCGGTCGCCGACTCGTGCGAGGAGACGTCGGTGCGCACGAACATCGCCGTACCGCCGTCGGCCTCGATCGCCTCGACGACACCGACGCCGGCGCCCTCGTTGAGGTCGGCGACCACGACGGAGGCGCCCTCGGCGGCCAGCGCCCTGGCGTATGCCTCGCCGATGCCCTGGGCGGCGCCGGTGACGACGACGACCTTGTTGTCGAACCTGCTGCTCATCTGGCTGTCCTTCTGGTTGCTGTGGTGGGTGCTGCTGCTTCCTGGCTCACGGGGTTTCGAGACGCGTCACGCAGCCCGTCGCTTCGCTCCTGGCTGCGTCGACGCTCCTCAACCCGCTCGCGGGCTTTTCCAGCGCTCGCAAGCTCACGCTGGAAACGCGAGCGTCTTGGTCTCGAGGTACTCCTCGAAGCCGGCGACGCCCATCTCGCGTCCGATGCCGGAGTGCTTGTAGCCGCCGAAGGGCGCGTCCGGGCTGAACCACACGCCACCGTTGACGGCCAGCGTGCCGGTGCGGATGCGAGCGGCGACCGCGGTGGCGCGCTCGAGGGAGCCCGAGTCCACGGAGCCGGAGAGCCCGTAGGCCGAGTCGTTGGCGATGCGGACGGCGTCGTCGTCGCCGTCGTGCGCGATCACGACGAGCACCGGACCGAAGATCTCCTCCTGGGCGAGCCGCGAGGAGTTGTCGAGGCCGGCGATCACCGTGGGCTGGATCCAGTAGCCGTCCTGCTCGATGACCGCGCCGCCCGTGGCGAAGGTGCCGCCCTCCTCGACCGCCAGTCGCAGGTAGGCCTCCACCCGATCGCGCTGGACCGCAGAGATCACCGGGCCGCAGATGGCGCCGGGGTCGGACGGGTCCTTGGCCCCGATCGACTCCATCGTGGCGGCCGCGACCTGCACCGCCTCGTCGTACTTCTCGCGCGGGACGACGAGACGCGTGGTGATCGCGCAGCCCTGTCCCGCGTGGATGCACGCGGCGAACGCCGTGGCACCGGCCACCGCTCCCACGTCGGCGTCGTCGAGCGCGATCGCGGCCGACTTGCCGCCGAGCTCGAGGAAGACCCGCTTCAACGACGGTGCCGCGGCGGCCATGATCGCCTTGCCCACGCCGGTCGACCCGGTGAAGGAGACCATGTCGACGCGCTCGTCGGTCGAGAGCACCGAGGCGACCTCGTTGGAGCGCGGCGTGACGACGTTGAGCACGCCGGCCGGGATGTCGGTGTGCTCGGCGGCGAGCCGACCGAGCTCGCAGGCCACCCACGGTGTGTCCGGTGCCGGCTTGAGGACGACTGTGCACCCGGCCGCCAGGGCCGGGCCGATCTTGGCGAGGTTGATCTGGGTGGGGACGTTCCACGGCGTGATCGCAGCGACCACACCGATCGGCTCGCGCCGGACCGTGCGTCGCGAGGCGATGCCCATCGGGGAGGCGACACCGAGGTCGCTCTCGAAGGCGTAGGTCTCGGCGAGGTCGGTGACCCACTTCAGTCCGTCGACCGGCACGTCGAAGCCGGCAGCGCCCATCATGAAGTCGGGCATGCCGACCTCGGCGCGGGTGAGCGCCCGGAAGTCGTCGGCGTTGTCGAGCAGCGCCTGGTGGAGCTGGCGCAGGCAGCGCACGCGCAGCTCGACGTCGGTGGACCAGTCGGACTCGTCGAAGGCCCGACGGGCGGCAGCGATCGCTCCCTCCACGTCCGCGGCCGTCCCGTCGGGGGCTTGGCCGATCTCGCGGCCCGTGGCGGGATTGAGGATCGGGTACGTCGTGCCGTCCGAGGCGCCGACGAGCTTGCCGTCGATCAGCTGCTGCGGTGGCGGCGTCGACAGGACGGGCGTGTCGCTCACTGGACGGGCTCCCCTGCTGAGGTCTGGGTGACGTAGTCGCCGCGCTCGACGGGCGGTGGCCACACGGGAGAGGGGATCTCGTCGTAGTGGTAGTGCCCGGGGACATCGTGACCGGCGACCTCCATCCGCTTGAGCAGGGTCTCGGGGGCCTTGCCGGCCTTGATGATCTCGACGAAGGTGTGCGCGGTCGACGGCATGTCGAACCAGTCGCGCTGCCAGGCGAACTTCAGCAGCCCGTCGTCGGCCCCGCCGACCTGGCGCTCGACGCCGAACCACGAGCCGCCGATCCCGAGGATCTCGTACTCCCGGCCGGTCTCGTCGTTGACGATCCCGGACTTCTGCTTCCAGAAGCCGAGCACCATGCCCTTCGCCTCGTCGATCATCGAGCACTGGTAGTCGTAGTGCCAGCCGTCGAGACCGTCCATCTCGATACCGATGGCCCAGTCCCGGATCTGGTCGCGCCCGACCGCCATGAAGTGCTCGTCGGGGCTGTACATCCAGCCGTACGACGCGTCCTCGGCGTACCACTGCGCCATCGCCCGCCAGTCGCCCGAGGCCTCTGCCTCGCGGTTGACCTGGAGCCAGGTCTCCCAGAACTCCTCGATCTCTGCGCGGGTCAACGTGCTCTCGGTCATGACCGGTCCTCCTCGATCGCCAGCGCCATCGCTGGGCAGTAGGTGACGGCCGCAACGACCTGCGACCGGAGACTCTCGTCGGGGCTCTCGTCGAGGACGACGACGACGTCGGCCTCCTCGTCGAAGGCGAAGACGTCGGGCGCCTCGCCCTGGCACATCTGGTGGCCTTGGCAGATGTCGCGGTCCGCGACGACGTGCAGGCTCACTGCTGGCGCCGCACGTAGCGGGCCCGACACGGCCGCTGCAGCTGGATGACCATCTTGGAGTAGTCGTCGCGATAGGTCTCGCTGGGTTGGACGAGCTCGAACTCGAAGTCGCGCAGCAGCACCGAGAAGATCGCCTTGATCTGCATCATCGCGAAGGCATTGCCCACGCAGCGGTGCTTCCCGGCGCCGAACGGGATCCAGGTCCAGCGGTTCTGCAGGTCCTCCTGGCGTCCGTCGCGATACCGCGTCGGATCGAAGGACTGCGGCTCCGGGAAGTCCTCGGCGAGCCGGTTGGAGACCCGCGGCGACGACGCCACGATCGTGCCCGGGGGGATCAGGTGACCGGCGAGCTCGATCTCCTCGACGACCTGGCGCATCAGGATGATCAGCGGCGGGTGCAGGCGCAGGGTCTCCTTGATCACCGACTCGAGCTGGGGGATCGAGCGCAGCGCCTGGAAGGAGATCTCCACGCGACCGTCGGGGCCGTCGGCGTACAGGTCGTCGAGCTCGGTGACCACCTCGGCCATCACGTCGGGGTGCCGCATCAGCTCGATCAGGCTCCACGCCGAGGTGCCGGACGAGGTGTGGTGGCCGGCGAAGAGCATCGAGATGAAGACGCCGGTGATGTAGTCGGCACTCATGTCCAGCGAGATCAGCACGTCGAGCAGGTCGCGCTGGTCCTTGGGCACGGTGCCCCGCACCCGACGGCGGTCGATGATGTCCTGCACCAGCGCGACCAGCGTCTCGCGCGAGCGGTCGCGGATCTCGAAGGACTCGACGCCCTCCATGTAGGGGTCGACGTAGGCGAGCGCGTCGGTGCCGCGCTCGAGCCCGTGGTAGGCCGCCGCGAAGCGGGCGTCGATCTCCTCGCGGAACGGCAGCCCGACCAGGCACGCGGCGGTGTTGTAGATCGTGAGCTCGGCGAAGAAGTCGAGCAGGTCGACCTCACCCTCGTCGCCCCAGTCGGCGACCATCCGGTTGATCTCGTTCTCGATGGTGGTGGCGTGCCCGCGCATCTGGTCGCCGCGCAGCGCCTGGTTCTTCAGGGCCTGCTGGCGCTCCTCCGGCGAGGCGTCGAAGACCACGCCGTGGCCGAAGATCGGCGTCATGAACGGGTAGGCCGCGGCCTGGTCGAGGGTCGACTCGGGCGCCTTGAAGAACTGCTCGTTGGCCTCCGCACCCGTCACCATGATCACCTCCTTGTCGGCGATCCGGAACCGGCCGATGGCGCCGCACTCGGCGTACACGCGCTCGAGCAGGGCGACCGGGTCGGTGCGGAGCTCGGCGAGGTGCCCGTGGCCGTCCTCGTCGGGGACGGCGACGGAGACCTCGGGGATGTCGGCGACTCCGAGCGTGCGGTCGGTGACGGTCATGCGGGGTCCTCCACGGGTGCTTCGGGTGAGACTTCGATGAGGTTGAGGTGGACGCCGCGCGGGGCGGCGACGACCATCGCGATCGCGTCGGCGATCGCTTGCGGCTTCATGAAGTGCGGGTGGCGGGCGAGGCCGAACCTCACCCAGGCGTTGAGCACCGTGGCCGCCTCGTCGGCGTCCCAGTCGGCGCCCATCTCGCTCCACGTCGGGCCGGGCCGCACGATCGAGGCCCGGACGCCGGAGCCCTCGAGCTCCATCTGCAGCGCGTGGGCCATCCCCTCCAGCCCCCACTTGCCGGCGGCGTACGACGACATGAACGGGCGGGCGCGTACCGCGACGTCGGAGGAGACGAAGACGACGTCCCCGCGACGACGCTCGATCATCGCCGGCACGAAGGCACGCACGAGGCGGTGCGCGCCGGTGATGTTGAGGTCCAGTTCGCGGGAGAACCGCTCGGAGTCGACCTCGGCGATCAGCCCTGGCGCGACCGCGCCGGCGTTGGAGACGACGGTCTCGATGTCGCCCAGCGCCTCGGTGACCTCGACGGTGAACTGCTTGACCGAGTCGTCGTCGGTGATGTCGAGTGCGGCGACCGCGACCTCTCCCCCGGTCTCGCGGATCTGCGCGGCGACCTCCTCGAGCTTGTCGACGCGGCGAGCACCCAGCGCGACCGGGTAGCCGGCCGCAGCGAAGGTCAACGCCGTCGCGGCGCCGATCCCGGACGAGGCGCCGGTGATGACGGCCGGGCGTCGCTCAGGACGCTCGTACGTGGCTCTGCCCATGCCTCAGCGCACCTCGATCGAGGGGACCGGGACCGAGGAGAATCCGCGCACGCTGACCGAGTGCACGCGCAGGCACTCGTCGTGGGCGACCTGGATCCGCTTCACCCGGGTGACCAGCTCGCGCAGCGCGATCCGCGCCTCGAGCCGCGCCAGGTTGGCACCGAGGCAGAAGTGCCGCCCCCCGCCGAAGCTGACCGACTGCGACAGCTCCTCCTTCGGCCTGTGGAGGTCGAACTCGTCGGCCCTGGTGAAGACGCGCTCGTCGCGGTTGGCCGAGCCGATGCACAGCGCGAGCTTGGCGCCGGCCGGCGCGACGACACCCTCGACCTCGACGTCGGCCAGGAGGTGTCGGGCCAGCACCTGGCTGGAGGTGTCGAAGCGCAGGGTCTCCTCGATCCACGGGTCGACCAGGTCGAGACCCGACGCCAGCTCTGGTGCGGCGAAGACGTCGTCGTACTGGCTCGGGTGGCGGGTCAGGTGGAACAACGCGTGACCGAGCAGCTTGGTGGTCGTCTCGTTGCCGGCCACGACCATCAGGAAGAGGAACGCGATGATCTCGTCGTCCTCGAGCTTGTCGCCGTCGATCTCGGCGGCCAGCAGCGCCGAGGTGAGGTCGTCGGTCGGCTGCTTCTTGCGCGCGGCGACCATCTCGGCGTAGTAGACGACGAGGTCCAGCGACGCGGTCACGCCCGCCTCGGGTACGTCGTGCACGCCGTCCTCGCGGTGCACCACGACGTCGGCCAGGCGCCGCACCTCGTCCCGGTCGGCCTGCGGCACCCCCATCATCTCGGAGATGACGTCCATCGGGAGCAAGCCTGCGAAGTCCTTGATCCAGTCGAACCCCTGCCCACTCTCGGCGAGCTCGACGCAACGGGTGAGGTAGCGGTCGGTGAGGCGCTCGATCTGCGGCGCGAGCTCGGTGACCCGGCGCGGCGTGAAGCCCTTGGACACCAGCGAGCGCAGCCGCTTCTGCCGGTCACCGTCCATCCCGAGGAACGACATCACCTTGTGGGCGTGCGGTCCCCAGGCACTGGGCTCGAGGGAGACCCCCATCGCGTTGGAGTAGACGCCCTCGGTGCGGAACGCCTGCTGCACGTCGGCGTGGCGAGTGAGGACCCAGAAGTCGTGGGTCGTGTTGTGGTGCAGGGGCTCCTCGGCGCGGCAGCGGGCGTAGACCGGGTAGGGGTCCTCCTGGAAGCCGTAGTCGAACGGGTCGAAGACGATCGGGCCAGATCCGGTCGGGCCAGATCCGGTCGGGCCGGGTCCGGTCGGGTCGCCGGCGTCGCGGCGGGTGTCGGTGGTCGTCATCAGACGTTGCCTCGCAGGATCGTGGCGACGACGGTGTC
>Ga0208017_100134_pt1 | contig 13555 bp, 13 predicted proteins | sample 30_taG_FD_184104 | JGI IMG/M metagenome (GOLD analysis project Ga0208017, IMG submission 184104) | Marine viral communities from Cariaco Basin, Caribbean Sea - 30_WHOI_OMZ (SPAdes) (version 2) | ecosystem: Environmental > Aquatic > Marine > Oceanic | place: Caribbean Sea: Cariaco Basin... | reverse complement strand
CCTCAATGTGCTGCTGACCAAGTGATTACCCAAGTGTCGCAGCAACGCCGAGCGGGCGTAGCTCAGGGGTAGAGCACAACCTTGCCAAGGTTGGGGTCGAGAGTTCGAATCTCTTCGCCCGCTCCAGTTTTTCGACATAAATTCAATAAGATGCCGGTCCCAAATCCGGATACATTTTTGCTTACACGAATTCTTTCCAGGGAATTGTAAGCATAATGTAAGCATCTTGAAGGGCTGATCAGCGATATATGGCGTAGCTTTGCCAATGAACGCGTTCGATGTTATTTGAGGATCGTGGTGCCGTTCTCGCGATCACTTCTACCTGCAGAATGGCGGTAGACTAGCGTTCCGAGAGTTTCAGATGACGTGTTTGATCAGAGAAAGTCATCGTGGCTCATGCCCTTTCTGTTCGCTCGAAAATTGGTGACCGTAGCGCGGTCCATGGAACGGCATCGCTCAATGTGCACCGCTTGGGTACTCGCCGATCTTCATCATCCTGCGCCGCGGGGAGCGCCAAGGGTCAGGCTTTCGGGAAGGGATATAGGAAGATGGCGCCAGATCGGCTTGCCAGCAAAGACTAACAAGAATTGGGGATAGGCCTCCCCTGATCGAAGAAGCGACATCATTTCGGCAACCAGTAACCTCCTTTGTGAGAGGAGCTTATTGTCATGCAAACCCGCCATCCGGTCAGCTACGCCGCACAGGCAGTCCGGAACATGGAAGCCGTCGTGACCATGCTCCCGGCTGGCACGCATGTCCGCAAGGTTTATGAATATGAGATCATCATCAATGCCAATCCCGGCACATTGGTGATCGATTGTTCCACCATCGACGTCGACAGCGCGCGTGATGTGGCCACAATGGCCGAAGCCAAGGGCCTTGTTTCCGTCGATGCACCCGTATCCGGGGGCATTGCGGCGGCCAATGGCGGCACACTTACCTTCATGGTCGGCGGCAGCGACGAAGGCTTCAACCGGGCCGAACCGATCTTGTCCGACATGGGCAAGGCGGTGATCCACGCCGGCGGCAATGGCGCCGGGCAGGCGGCGAAGATCTGCAACAACATGCTGCTCGGGGCGTCGATGATCGCGACCTGCGAGACGTTCAAGATGGCCGAGAAACTGGGCCTCGACCTGCAGACCTTCTACGATATCAGCTCGAAAGCATCAGGCCAGAACTGGTCGATGACCAGCTATTGCCCGGTGCCCAGCGTCGGCCCGCAAAGCCCGGCGGACAACGGCTATGAAGGCGGCTTTGCCGCAGCGCTGATGCTCAAGGATCTGCGTCTGGCGATGGAAGCCGCGCAGAGCGCCGGTGCGGATGTGCCAATGGGTGCGGAAGCCGCGAAACTCTGCGAGCAATATGCCGAAGTCGAGGGACAGGGCGGCAAGGATTTCTCCGGCATCATTGCCATGCTGGATACGCGTTAAAAAATGTCGATGCCCCTAATTTCGAATGACCGGTGCTCCCAATATGTATTTTATTGGTTACGTCCGGCTGTTCTGGGTTTCAAAACCGGGGCAGCGTTCAACAATCTCACAGAATTCGACACCGAGCAAATTTGATCACAGTCAATTGAGATGTCGCACAAAATTCTCACTTTTGCATTTCACTTCAATCCGCATTTCTTTACAAACACAGCTTGATAGATTTTTTCTGCCGACTGGCGAAGCATAAGAATAACATTAAGTTCATCGTCGTAGGGCTGATCACTGGATACCGATATTGCGCCAACGACTTTGCCCCTGGTGTCAAAAATCCCGACCGCTAAGCAAAAAAGACCATCGGCTGCTTCTTCAAGGTCTCGAGCAAATCCCTGTTCCTTTATTAACTTTAGTTCGTTCGTGATAGCCCCCGGATCGGTTATCGTATGAGAGGTGAGAGAAATGAAAGGTCCGCTTTGCAAATATGCTGACAATTCTTCAGCGGAAAGTTCTGCGAGTAATATTTTTCCTATTGCCGAACAATAGGCTTCTAGCTGCTTTCCCGCCTGGGTAAACAGGGGCGATGAAATGTGGCCCGCTCGGAGCACATAAGTTACCATATCATGCTCAAGTATACCCAAATGTGCCACCAATTTAGATTGATGCGCCAATTGATCAATTATCGGTCGTCCCAATGCTTCCAAGGCAGGGGTTAGCGATGCACGGGAACCTAGTTCAACGAGACCATAGCCTGCGACATGCCGCCCTTTTCCCACCGCCGTTAGAAGGTCCTTGCGGACAAGCGCTGAAACCACTCGATATGTCGTTGCCACTGGAATTCCCAATTGTCGACCGATCTCAGATATACTGGATTTTCCTTGATCAGCGACGATTTCCGTCAGCAAGTCGAGAGCTTTATCGATGGCCTGGGTTCCGGAAATTCTCATGATGCGGAATATAGGCATTCCGCCGACTAGCGCTAGCCATAATATCGCTTTATCGACCTTGGGGTGATCCAAGAGAGGTCGAAAAAGGAAGTTGGTTAATGTCTGATGTCCATGAATCTGCAGCACGCGCTTTGCGCGATGCATATGTTGGGGGCGCAATTGCACCAATGCGTGACTGGCTTGATCCGGTTGATGTTGATGGGGCGTACGCAGTGCAAACGATCAATACCCGATACTGGGAGGCGCAAGGCCGCAAGATTGTCGGTCGCAAAGCAGGCCTCACAGCCAAAGCGGTTCAGCAGCAGCTTGGCGTGGACCAGCCGGATTTCGGAGTGCTTTTTGACGATATGACGATTGCCGACGGCGGCGTGCTTGATGCGGCGCGCACATTGCAGCCCAAGGCTGAGGCCGAAGTGGCGCTGGTGCTTTCGCGCGATTTGACCGATCCGCAAACTACCCCCGAGATGGTCGCTGCGGCGGTGCAATCCGTTCATGCCGCGATTGAAATCGTCGACAGCAGGATCGCGGACTGGAAAATCACCTTTGCAGATACGGTTGCCGATAACGGATCGTCGGCCTTTTATGTGATGGCCAAAGACGGCAAGCCTCTTGATGGTCTCGATCTCTATACTTGCGGCATGGTCATGGAAATTGACGGGAATCTCGTTTCATTGGGAGCAGGCGCGGCCTGTCTGGGTCACCCGCTAAATGCAGCAGCGTGGCTTGCCTCCACACTGGCAGCGCGCGACGAGCCTTTGCGGGCCGGTGACGTCATCTTGACCGGTGCGCTCGGCCCCATGGTCCCGCTTGAACCGGGCAATCATGTTCGCGCGATTGTTGGCGGACTGGGCGAAGTCAGTTTCACCTACGGAGAGAAATGAGATGGCAAAGATGAAAGTTGCGATCATCGGTTCAGGCAATATCGGCACCGATCTGATGATAAAGGTGATGCGCCTTTCCAATACCCTGGAAATGGGCGCTTTTGTCGGCATTGATCCGGAATCAGACGGTTTGAAAAGGGCCGAACGAATGGGGGTGCCGATAACGGCAGGCGGCATTGATGGTCTGGTAGCGATGCCGGAATTTGCCGATATCAAAATCGTGTTTGATGCCACGTCGGCAGGCGCGCACAAGCATCATGATGAAGTGCTGCAAAGCCATGGCAAGCGAGTAGTGGATTTGACACCCGCTGCAATTGGCCCTTACACCATTCCACCCGTTAACGGCATGGCCAACCTAGATGCAGCCAATGTGAATATGGTGACATGCGGCGGACAGGCAACCATCCCGATGGTCGCCGCGATAAACCGCGTTGCCAAAGTGCATTACGGAGAAATAGTCGCCTCGATAGCGTCGAAAAGCGCAGGCCCCGGTACACGCGCAAATATTGATGAGTTTACGGAAACAACCAGTCAGGCGATTGTCGATGTTGGCGGTGCGACGCGCGGCAAGGCAATCATCGTTCTCAATCCGGCCGAACCGCCGCTGATCATGCGCGATACGGTCTATTGTTTGTGCGAAGATGGCGATCAGGCTGCTATCGCGCAGAGCATAGCGGATATGGCCGCCGAGGTGCAGACTTATGTGCCGGGCTACCGGCTCAAACAGGCTGTCCAGTTTGAACATATCGGTTCGAACAAGCCGCTGCATATTCCGGAGATGGATGGCGATTTCACCGGTCTCAAGGTCACAGTGTTTCTCGAAGTCGAAGGGGCGGCGCATTATTTGCCTGCTTATGCCGGTAATCTCGACATCATGACTTCGGCGGCCCTCAGGACCGCTGAACGTATCGCAGAAAGGATGGCGGCATGAGCTTTGATCCAATGACGCAGAAGCTTTACATTCAGGATGTCACGCTGCGTGACGGCATGCACGCCATTCGTCACCAATATGGCCTCGACCATGTGCAAGCGATAGCCAAGGCGCTCGACAGAGCAAAGGTAGATGCCATTGAGGTGGCGCATGGTGACGGCTTGCAAGGCTCCAGTTTCAACTACGGTTTTGGCGCGCATACGGATTGGGACTGGATCGCTGCGGTAGCCGAAGTGCTCGAACACAGCGTCCTTACGACGCTGCTTCTCCCCGGCATCGGAACCGTTCATGATCTGAAGCGTGCTAGTGAACTTGGCGTCCGTTCGGTTCGGATCGCGACCCACTGTACCGAAGCTGATGTCTCGAAACAGCATATCGAAGCCGCACGCAAACTCGGCATGGATGTATCCGGATTTCTGATGATGAGCCATATGTCAGAGCCCGAACCGCTCGCCCAGCAAGCCAAGCTCATGGAAAGCTATGGCGCGCATTGTGTCTATCTCACCGACAGTGGCGGAGCGATGAACATGGATGATTATGCTGCGCGCTGTCAGGCCTATGACCGCGTGCTGAAACCCGAAACGCAGCGTGGTGTCCATGCTCACCATAATCTTAGCCTCGGCGTTGCCAATTCTATCGTCGCGGTGCAGAACGGCATTGTCCGGGTTGATGCTTCGCTGGCGGGAATGGGGGCAGGGGCGGGCAATGCACCGCTCGAGGTGTTTATTGCCGCCGCTGACCGCTATGGCTGGAACCATGGCTGTGATCTTTACGCGCTGATGGATGCCGCCGAAGAACTCGTCCGGCCGTTGCAGGACCGTCCGGTACGTGTAGACCGTGAAACGCTTACTTTGGGCTATGCCGGAGTATACTCGTCGTTCCTCCGGCATGCCGAGAAGGCAGCGCTCGAATATGGCCTTGATACCCGCACCATACTTGTCGAGCTTGGAAAACGCAAAATGGTCGGCGGTCAGGAGGATATGATCGTTGATGTCGCGCTGGATTTGAGCCGCAGTAAGAAATCGTGAAGCACGATTTTTAAGTCTATACCGTTTGCGCTCCTATCATGGAAGCCGAGGAAAAGGTTGTTTCAGATACATCTGTTTCCATTGGTTATGCTCGCGGTCCAATCTGCGGGATAGTGTCTCGAAAACCAAGCACATTCCGTGCTGGATATGGATGGGAAATGAAATTTTCTTTGCAAAAAAGATAGAACATATGTACTATTTTTACAAGGCTGTCGCGAAAAGTTCTGGCGCGACAATTAACCCTGAGTAATTTCAGCTTCAGTATCCACAAGGGAGATTTACCATGAAAATCCTTGTACCCGTCAAGCGGGTGATAGATTATAACGTGAAACCGCGGGTCAAGTCCGACGGCAGCGGCGTCGATCTCGCCAATGTCAAAATGTCGATGAACCCGTTTGACGAAATTTCCGTCGAGGAAGCCATCCGCCTGAAAGAGGCCGGCAAGGCAGAAGAAATCATTGCCGTCTCGGTTGGCCCGCAAAAGGCCCAGGAAACCCTGCGCACGGCGCTCGCCATGGGTGCGGACCGGGCGATCCTCGTCGTCACCGACGAAGAAGTCGAGCCGCTGGGCGTTGCCAAAATCCTCGCCAAGATCGTTGCTGACGAACAGCCGCAGCTGGTTATCACCGGCAAGCAGGCGATCGATGACGATTCCAACCAGACCGGCCAGATGCTCGCAGCCCTGCTCGGCTGGGGTCAGGGTACCTTCGCCAACACCGTCGAGCTCGACAGCGACAGCATCACCGTCAAGCGTGAAATCGACGGCGGCCTGCAGACGGTCAAGCTGAACCTGCCCGCCGTGGTCACCACCGACCTCCGGCTCAACGAACCGCGCTATGCCTCGCTGCCGAACATCATGAAGGCGAAGAAAAAGCCGATGGATGAGAAGACGCCCGCCGATTACGGCGTCGACATAGCCAAGCGCCTGACCACCACCAATGTCTCCGAACCCCCCGTCCGCCAGGCCGGTGAAAAGGTCGAGGATGTCGATGCGCTGGTCGCGAAGCTCAAGGCCGTGGGCGCGATCTGACAGCCAGATTTTATCCGTTAGGGCTGAGCCTGTCGAAGCCCGCCTCTCGTCGATAGGCGTCCTTCGACAGGCTCAGGACTAACGGATGAAACGAATTTTAAGGAGTTAGAAAATGAAAACTCTAGTTTTAGTCGAACATGACAACAAGACAATGAAGGACGCCACCCTGGCCGTGGTCACCGCGGCCTCGCAGCTCGGCGAAGTCCACGCGCTGGTGCTCGGCTCCGGCTGCGCCGCGGTCGGCGAACAGGTCGCCAAGGTCGCCGGCGTATCGACCGTGCACGTCGCCGACGATCCGGCGCTGGCCAACCAGCTCGCGGAAAATGCCGCGCCGCTGATCGCCAGCCTGATGGAAACGCACGACGCCTTCCTCGCGCCCGCCACCACCACCGGCAAGAATATCGCCCCGCGCGTCGCCGCCCTGCTCGACGTGATGCAGATCAGCGACATTCTCTCCGTCGAAAGCGAAGACACGTTCACCCGGCCGATCTACGCCGGCAATGCGATCGCCACGGTCAAGTCGAGCGACGCCAAAAAGGTCATCACCGTCCGCGGCACCGCCTTTGACAAGGCCGCCACCGAAGGCGGCTCGGCCTCAATCGAAGGCGTCACCGGCGCCGGCGAATCCGGCCTGTCGAGCTTCGTCAGCGAAGAAATCGCCAAGTCCGAACGCCCCGAACTGACCAGCGCCAAGATCATCGTCTCCGGTGGCCGTGCCCTGGGGTCCGGCGAAAAGTTCGAGGAAGTCATCACCCCGCTCGCCGACAAGCTCGGCGCCGGCATCGGTGCTTCGCGCGCTGCCGTCGATGCGGGCTATGTCCCCAACGACTATCAGGTCGGCCAGACCGGCAAGATCGTCGCTCCCGAAGTCTATATCGCCATCGGCATCTCCGGCGCGATCCAGCATCTCGCCGGCATGAAGGACAGCAAGATCATCGTCGCCATCAACAAGGACGAAGACGCGCCGATTTTCCAGGTTGCGGATATCGGACTGGTCGCGGATCTGTTTGATGCGGTGCCGGAGCTGACAGAAAAAATGTAAATGTAAATCTTTCAAACGGAATTTCCGTTAATTATCCGATGAGCATTTTCCTTTCATATTTCTATTAGAGATACCAGCAATCGGGCGGCATGTAGACCATCGTTGTGTTCCAAGTTTACTGCTGTTGTTCCACTAGACACTGGCGTTCAATCCGCTTTTGGCTTACCCGATATGCAGATAAATTCAAAATTCGCTGGAAAATAGAAAAAATGGTTAAAGCTACTACAGGACGAACGGTAAGCAGACGCACTTCTAGTTCAGAGACGAGTACGAAAAATCGGATAAAGATCACCGCGAGAAAACTATTCGCTGAGAGAGGGGTCGAAGCCGTTACGGTCAGGGAAATAATCGCTGCCGCAGGCGCCAAAAACGGTGGTTCTCTGAACTATTATTTTGGTTCTAAAGATGCATTGATCGAAGAGCTACTTGCGGAAATATTTCGCGAAATGAGTGATGCTTGGCTGGTTGGCCTTTCTGAAATAGACAAGAAGGGCGGTCCCACAAGCGTTTCGGATATTGTCAGCATCATCATCGATCCTCCGACGCCAATTTTGGTAAGTGATAATTCACCGACCGCCTCCCGATTTCTTGCAAGCGTCCTTTCAACGCGGCGTCAGGTTGTGCGCGATTTGATGGATCGCATGCATTTTTCCGTATTTGCGCGATTGTTGACGTATATCCAGGAATTGAGGAGCGACATTCCGCCCGAGATCATGCGCCAGAGATTGATCTTTTTCGCATGGTACGCGGTGTCAGCTCTCGGTGCTTATGAAGGTTTCCAAGCCAACGGTAGGCGCGATTCCAACATTTGGACGGATTATGATCCACTTCAGAACATCATTGATACCGGTACGGGATTGATTGAAGCGGATGTATCGGTTCCATCAAAGAAGCGAAGGTCCTACGCAGACCAAAAATCCAAAAGTGTAAAACGGCAATCTAAAAGTTCATCCGTGGTCGACGAAATTTTTCTTTAGATATTCTGCTATTTTCATATGCGATTGTCTGGACGCGACAAGGCACGCATTTCAGGTTCTCCCGTTAGTTTCCCGGTAAGATTTCCGGCGCTTAATATCTGCCACTAGCCCTCTGTTCGAGCATATAACGCCGAATTCATATGGTCTTTTCTGCGCGCATGCTGCGGCTCATGCATCCAATCTACCCCGCCGTGAATGTTACGGCTTTACTGAAGCAAGCGTTTTAGTTATGCGTCGTTTAGTCTTGAATGAGATGAATAGGCGAGGAGCGCTAAAATGGCGGGGCCATTAAACGGACTGATGATTATCGAGTTGGGCAGCATTGGGCCTGGTCCGTTTTGCGGCATGATGCTTGCTGATCATGGTGCGCGTGTGATCAGGGTGGATCGGCCGGGCACGGAGCTTGACGAGAAAGATGTCACATTACGATCGCGAGACGTTGTTTATCTCAATCTGAAGGATAAAGCTGACATAGCATCTCTCCTTGACCTCGTCAGCAAGGCCGATGGTCTGATTGAAGGCATGCGTCCGGGAATATTGGAGAAGCTGGGGATCGGTCCAGATGTCCTGCTAAAGCAAAATCCAAAGCTTGTTGTCGGCCGCATGACGGGGTGGGGGCAGTCTGGCGATTATGCGCCTTGGGCGGGTCATGATCTTAACTATATAGCGCTGAGCGGAGCTTTGCATGCTATTGGTCCTGCCGCACATCCGGTTCCGCCTCTGGCATTAGTAGGCGATTTTGGCGGCGGCGGCATGATGCTTGCCTTTTCGATGACAGCAGCGATGCTCAACGTTCGTGGCGGCGGAGAAGGGCAAGTGATAGATTGTGCCATGACGGATGGCGCATCTATGTTGATGGCACCCTTCTATTCCTACCATTCAGCGGGCTGGTGGAAAGATGAGCGGCAATCCAATCTGATTGACGGGGCCGCCCATTTTTACGGAGTCTACCAAACTTCAGACGGAAAATTCGTCTCTGTGGGCGCAATTGAACCGCAATTTTATGCCTTGTTGTTGGAAAAGCTGGGTCTTGCAGAAGACCCGGATTTCCAAGACCAGAATGATGCGAAGAACTGGAGTGGGCTTCGGGAGCGCGTCGCGGGAGTGTTCTTGACCAAGACACGTGACGAATGGAGTGCAATCCTTGAGCATAGCGATGCTTGCTTCGCTCCGGTTTTGAGTCTCACCGAAGCACCGGAGCACCCGCACAATGTGTCCCGCGGCACATTCATCGAGGCTTTTGGTGTAACACAGCCCGCACCGGCACCGCGTTATTCATTGACGGTGGCTGATGCGCCGCGCGCGGCACGCACGGTGAGTATAGATGATATTTGAATTCATGAGTGCACGATAGTTTCGAATCAAGTGCGTTCTAGGTGTGACAAAGTAACTGATGAAAATGAGAGGCAGATAAGCAAGATGGCGTTGGTAATTTTCGTAAATGCGGATGGTACGAAAACGGAAATAGACATTGAAGATGGCATTTCGGTTATGGAAGGCGGCGTGCGTGGTGGTGTCGATGGACTGGATGCCGATTGCGGTGGTCAGGGCGCATGCGCGACTTGCCATGTCTATGTCGATCCGGCTTGGGTCGACAAGCTAACAGCGCCCTCGTCAGATGAAAAGGATATGCTGGATTTCGTTTTTGAGCCCGACGATACATCGCGACTGTCCTGCCAGATCGTGTGCAATGCAGCGCTTGATGGTCTCGTAGTTCGAGTGCCATCGGAGCAAAGTGGGCTGTGATGTCGAAAAAGGAGAAAAGCCATGGTTGAGCAAATGGACTTAACAAAGTCCCAAGAAGGAAAATGGGTTCGCGAAGACAAGAAGCGCGGTCTTTTCAAAGTTTCGCGGGATGCTTTTACAAGCCAGGCGGTGTTTGAACGAGAGAATGAGCGCATTTTCAATAAATGCTGGCTTTACCTTGGGCATAGCTCCGAACTGGAAAATCCGAATGATTTTCTAACGCGCAATGTTGCCGGACATGAGCTGATTTTCAATCGCGATCGTAAAGGTGGGTTCAACGCGTTTTTCAACACCTGCCCCCATCGCGGCGCTATAGTGGCGCGCGAAGAATGCGGTAACGCGCTCGGTTTCAAATGTTTTTATCATGGCTGGTCCTTTAACAATAATGGTAAATATGCGACCCGCTCTCCCAAGGGCGTTTATCCAGAAGATTTTGGCAAGGAGGGTGATAGCGTTGATTTGTCACGCGTGCCGCGGCTGGAGCAATATCGCGATTTCCACTTCATCAATTTTGATGCTGACGCGATAAGCCTGGATGACTATCTGGCTGGTTCAAAGGAAATTCTGGATATTGTATCCGACCATTCACCGGACGGGATGGAGGTTGTCAGCGGTGTCCAGAATTACAGCATAAGAGCGAATTGGAAGCTGCTGGTTGAGAATAGCTTTGACGGCTACCATGCTGCGGAAACGCACGACACCTATTTCACCTATTTATTCGACGCAATCGGCGGAACGCCTGAAGAGGCGATGGCCAAAATGACCGGTCAGTCCAATTGCTATGATTATGGCAATGGTCATGCAGCCATTGAAGGGGAGGCCCCTTGGGGGCGTCCGGTCGGACGGCATATTCCGGCTTGGGGCGACAAGGGCAAGGAAGATATAGCAGCCATTGTGAAAGAGCTTGAGGAGCGGGTCGGCGTGCCGATGGCCAAAAGAATCTCCAATGGTGACAGAAATGCGGTTTTCTTTCCCAATCTGGTGATTAACGACATCATGGCAATCACGATCAGGACGCTTTATCCGGTCAGTCCCAACGAAATCCATGTGAGCAGCTGGGCCTTCGCGCCAAAAGGCGAGCCGCCTGAGTTGCGGAAGCGGCGCCTTGACAATTTTCTCGAATTTCTCGGCCCTGGCGGATTTGCTACTCCTGACGACGTCGAGGCACTGGAATCGGCGCAGGTCGGATATGGCAATGCCCAATTTGCACCATGGAATGATATTTCACGCGGTATGCTCAAAGAAAAGCCGGCCAACGATGATGAGGAGCAAATGCGTTGCTTCTGGCGGGAGTGGGCGCGTCGGATGGAGGCTGAATGATGGGAAATGCAAATCTAACGAGGAGTGCTGATAAAGCTGAAGCCATCCTCAATCGGGATGTTTATGAAGATTTTCTGTATCTTGAGGCGCAGTTGCTCGATGAGTGGAAACTGGATGAATGGTTGGCGCTTTTTGCTGAAGGCGCAACATATGATGTGCCAACCGCTGGCGCGCCTGATGATGTCAGCTCTTCCGAAAAGCTGTTCTATATTTCGGACGACTATTTCCGTCTGGGACACAGGGTAAAGCGGCTTAATCAAAAAACAGCCCACTCGGAATGGCCGCGTTCGCACACCTCCCGATTGATCAGCAATATGCGTATTCTGGGAAGTGACGATAGCGGAGTACATCTCCGCAGCGCCTTTGTGACGCACAGATCAAAGGGCACTGCGACTGACATGTTTTGCGGTCATCATCTCCACACTGTGAAAATGGTTGACGGTGAATTGAAGATTGTTGCCAAACGCAGCATGCTGGACCTTGCCAATTTGCGTCCACAAGGGCGCGTCAGCATTATTCTATGATGTTTGCAAAAGCTCTCGCGGAGAGGGGATCAAGCTATGTTGATTGACGTTCATTGCCATGTGACGCCAAAAGCATTCCCTGAATCTCCTACGCAAGCTGCTCGTGACAAATGGCCGTGTATGCAATGTGCATCCAATGTCGAAGCCACGCTACTGATCGGTGAAAAGCCATTTCGCGCATTGGATAATCGGTCCTGGGATGTTGGACGTCGTACCGATGACATGGACCGTGACGGTGTTTCGATGCAGGTTCTGTCGCCCATGCCGGAACTCCTCTCCTATTGGCTGGACCTTGACGCCGCACAGGTGGTTTGCACCCATAGTAATGAGCAAATAGCCGAAATGATCGCAGCAGCGCCATCACGTTTCATGGGTCTGGGCGCGGTACCCTTGCAAGATCCGGAGGCGGCGGCAGAAATGTTGCCGCAGTTACGGGATGATTTTGGCCTGAACGGCGTTGAGATAGGCAGCAACATAGACGGAAAAATGCTGGGAGATGCCTGTTTTGATCCGTTCTGGCGTGCCGCCGAGGACTTGGGAATGGCGGTGTTTGTGCACGCACTGCATCCGGTGGCAGTCAAACCGATCAGTGCAAGTCCCCTATATACAGCTTTTGCAGGTTTCCCGATAGATGTTGCAATGGCTGCAGCTTCGCTGATGACCTCTGGCACGCTCACGCGCTTCCCCGGGCTGCGTATCGGCTTCAGTCATGGCGGCGGGGCGCTGGGATCGATTCTGGGTCGGTTGGACAAGGGTTGGCATGCCGCCAATCGTTACGGTGTTGACGACATGATGAAGCCCAGCGAACAGGCGCAGCGCCTTTACTATGACAGCAATGTGTATGATCCGGTCTATCTGCGTCACTTGATAACAGAGATCGCTCCCGGGCAGGTATTTGCCGGGACGGACTATCCCTATGCGATCATGCAGGAAGGGCTTCCGGAATTTATTGCAAGTGCCGGCCTGGATGAAGAAGCCAGTGCGAGCCTGCATTCGGGTGCCGCAAAAAGGTTTCTGGGGTGTTGATTGCTGGGCTGCACGGGACAGTGCACGGCGATCATGGCACCATGTCGGAAATCATGAATGCGTTCATCGGTCATTCCCTTTAGCGGCGTTCGAGTCTTTGTTTAGAGCCTCGCAACAGGCCAGAGAAATTTGCAATTTGAATATGGAGGTGATTGTGCAGGCTTTTGATTATTCGGATAAAACCGTCCTTGTCGTCGGCGGGTCGAGCGGCATCGGAAATGCAACAGCACAGGCTTATCGGGAGCAAGGTGCGACCGTCCATATCTGGGGAACGCGGGCCAGTGCAGATGATTATGCAGGCGAGGGCCAGAGCAATTTGGAAGGGCTGCACTATAGCCAGTTTGACGTTTCGGATCAGGCCGGAATTGCAGCCTATGAACCTGAATTTGAGCAACTGGATATCGTGGTTCTGTGTCAGGGCATAGTGCTGTATAAACGGCAGGAATTTGAGATGGACGGGTTCCGCAAGGTGCTGGAAGTCAACCTTATGAGCGTCATGGCCCTAGCCATGAAATTCCAGCCCCTTCTCGCCGCGAGCAAGGGCAATCTGGTCATTGTCAGCTCGGTCGCTGCCTTTCATGCTACAAAAGGCAACCCCGCCTATAATGCATCCAAAACCGGTGCTTACGGATTGACGAGGACCTTGGGGCAAGCTTGGGCCCCGCAGGGCATTCGGGTG
>Ga0208017_100132_pt1 | contig 13723 bp, 9 predicted proteins | sample 30_taG_FD_184104 | JGI IMG/M metagenome (GOLD analysis project Ga0208017, IMG submission 184104) | Marine viral communities from Cariaco Basin, Caribbean Sea - 30_WHOI_OMZ (SPAdes) (version 2) | ecosystem: Environmental > Aquatic > Marine > Oceanic | place: Caribbean Sea: Cariaco Basin | collected... | reverse complement strand
ACTGGATCAGGTTCATCGGGTCACTGCGCTGCACGGGTGCCAGCAGTATCTCAGCCTCTTGTCGAGACCCCCCGGGTGAGTGCCCGCAGGCTGTTCTGGGCGCGCGCAAATGTCAACGCATGATAAGGCGGGCCATTATTGTGACCTGTACGCGGCGAGCGACGCAGTGCTCAAAACGATCTCAGAGTGAGCCGGACACCGGTGATATCGCGCTGCAACTTCGCGCGATGGACAACAAATTCCACGACTGATCCCAAGGCAAACAATGTCAGGCAATCCTGCGCTACTTGTCACGCAAATTCATGCGAAACGTTTTCTCGATGCGGCTCACATCAGAATGCTCGACACCCGCCCGTTCAGCGAACTCGTGCCACTGCGCGACCGCGCCCACGATTTCCTCAATAGCTTGGTTCGCCCTGTTGGATTTCAGCCCCACGTTCGAAGCAAAAACCATGAGGTCGCCATGAGTGAAATCGTTTCGCTTTCCGGCCAGGCTCATTTGATGGTCGCGCGTCCATGAGCCAGAGGGATTGTAGGAATAGGCCACGTCATAGGCTGGGGACAGTCGCCAAGCGCCGGACCGGTCCATGAGGAAGGAGATATTCTTGACGTGGTCATCTTGGTTGCGAGCGACAACGTTGAAGACAGCGCGCTTGTATTGTTGCTCCACCACATCCATTCCGAGCCCAAGATCCCTGATCGTCATGATGGCCTGCTCGTAGGAATAAGAGGCCGGGTCATTGAAGTCGAAATGCTGCATCGCGCCGAGCGATTGCATGTGGACCTTTCGCCCTCGTTCGTCGCGGTCGAACCGACGTGTCATGAAATGGCTTCGTCCGCCTTCATGGTGAAGCCTGCATTCTGACATGTCGATGCCCGCCGCCGTCGCCATCAAGTAGTATGCGTACTCGATTTTTCCGAAGCCTTGGGGATCGGCAAGCTCCTTATCTCGATTGTTGGACACACCGTCGAACTTCAAGAGCCAGTGCTCATATCCCTCGTCGACTTTAACTTGCCCTGACCTGAACTCCCCGGTGTCTCTGTTCCAGGCAAGCACCGCCTTCGCGCGCGCGCCACCCGCCGAAGTCCCGACGCTCAAAATATCTTCCAGCGCCCCTGCGTCATCCTCGCCTCCGAGCCTGCCGGCAAGGTCCTCGCGCTCGCTTAAGACCCTGTTAGCCAGATCCACCAACTGGGCCATTTCCAGCTTTTTGGACCGGGTCGCCTTGCGGACCGTTGGCTCGAACTCCAGCGCCCCGATTCCGCGGTTGCCGATGTAGCATAATCGATCTACTGGGCTGAACCGGCCCGCGCTTCGCCCCGTTTCTGCGAGCCATGCATCAATCAACCTGTTGCCGAACTTGTCTGGCAACGCGTCGGCCAACATGCCGGGTAGCCCTTTGAACGTTTCCTTCGGAAGAGCAGGAAACTCGTAGGGGGCTTCCCGTACTGGCATTTTCAAAGGCGCGACCTCAATACCCGCGCCCACAAAGGCCGGGTCGTATTGAAAGATGCCGAGTGCGCGTGTTTCATCCCAACTTACGGCACCGATGCGCCGACCCCACAATACTACGCTCGCGTCAGTCATCTACTTCGTCACCCCAGGTCCATGATGATTTTTTGTGTTGTTCCGATCCAGGACTCGCTCTCCTTCGTTCCTTCCCCTTCTGTGAGACGCGTTCAATTGGCCTGATCTCTCCCTCTGGCAACACAGAGAGTAGCGCATGCTCCAAATCGAGCGCAGCGGCGACGCGAAGAAAGGTGTCCAGTGTGGAAGGATCCCCAGCCTCAAGGCGACGCAGGGTGCGCACTCCGATGCCCGCCTTCTCGGCGAGATCAGTTTGCGTTACGTTGCGCGCGAGGCGCAGACGCGCAAGACGTTGCCCGATTTCATGTTCGATTTGTTGTGACGTCGCCATTGCTTCTCTAAAGGCCAAACGTTGCCGATTAAGCTAGTTAACTTGCCGTAGCCGGTCACATATGGCCCTTTGTAGACTACTTTGTCAACAGGTCTCAAGTGGCCTCTTGTGGCGCCGGATTGCCATCAAGCGGCCGCATGCGGCCTTTTAATGACGATTTCTGACTTCGCACTGGTGAATTGTTGGGGAATGGACCCAAGCGAACCCAAGGTCTCTCCTGCGGAAACCGCGAACCGCATCGAGGTGCTGCCAGCTCATTTAGCCAAACTCCACATGCCCATAGCAGGCGTGATGGCAGCACCGGAAGGCCCGAGTTCATTGCAACAACGCTTCACGGCAGTTCAAAAGCCCATTGCACCCAACTTATCCGTTGCGTACTTGGCCACAACATAAAAGTTGGGTATATTGAGGCATGACCATGAACGGAATCATCCTGAACGAAAAGGAAGCACGGGAAGCGCGCGCGCGGATTTCTCGTCTCTCCGAGGCACTTCACTCGGAGCTCGCGATGGAGCCGGTCGTGGCCGGTCTGCCGCCTGAGGTGGTTTCTCAAGTCTCGCGAATGATGAAGGCCGAACGCGAGCGCCTGACCCAAGCAGTCGAGGCTTATGAAGTGGCCAAGGAAACACAAAAGCCCACAGCACTAAAGGCCCTTGTAAACCAAGAGCCGGGTTTGATGCTGATCGTCGCTAGGATAGCCAACGGTTACTCCCAGAAGGATCTAGCATGGCGCCTAGGAGTGAAAGAACAGCAAGTCCAGCGTTGGGAAGCAGAGCGATACGGACAGATCAGCCTCAAGAACTATAACCGCGTCGCGGCGCTGCTCGGCGTACGCCTGACTGCGGACATGCCCGACCAACCTGCCTTCCGTGGGCTGGACAAAGTGATTGACGGGGTCTCGAAGTCCGAAATCAAGAAAATCCTAAAACATGGACGCGAGAACGGCTGGTTCGCCGAGGACTTCACCGAGGCTGAGCTTCGCCGCTACATCGCCGAGAACCGGATCGACTTTGGAAGCCCTGGGCTACTCCGAACTGGCCTCAACGTTGTCGACCACACCGAAGACGTCATGCTCCATGCCTGGCGTGCTAGGGTAACAGCCAGGGCGCGCGAGGCTTTCGCGAGCGTCGAGGACGTTCATGAGCCACTTGAACTCAAGTGGATGCCCGGACTGGTCCGTCTGAGCAACGACACCCGCGGGCCGCTCCGGGCGGTGGAAGTGCTCGCCGACCGCGGCATCGTTTTGATCGTGGAACCACAGGTCCCCGGCCTGAAGATCGACGGCGCGGCCTTCATCGTGGATGGGAGACCGGTCATCGGAATGACCGTCAGGACCGACACCGTGGACAACTTCTGGTTCACGCTGATGCACGAGCTTGCCCACGTCACGCTTCACTTCTCCACCGGGCTGGCCGTAGGCTTCTACGATCAGACGGATCAAGAGGCATCGGTCGATGAACAGGAGGAGGAGGCAAACCGCTTCGCCTCCAACCTGCTCATCCCGGAAGAACGCTGGCGGCGCTCTACCGCCCGCATCGCGAAGTCGGCTGCGGTAATCGAGCGCTTTGCCAACGAGTTGGGTATCCATCCGGCGATTGTTTTCGGGCGGATACGCAAAGAACGGGGAGAGTGGTCCCTGTTCGCAAACAAGATCGGGAGGAACACCGTGAGGAAACTGTTTGTGGGCGAAGCCCAGAAAGGAAAGAGTGATGCTCCCATACTTCCCGGCCCTCAGGGCTAAACCCGGCGAATTCGCTGCCTGCGGTAGGCTGGCCGCCCGTTATCAAGGGCATGTCTGCCCTCGCTTCGTGGTGCCGCCTCCCACAGAGTCAGACCCAGAAAAGGGGCGCATACCCACGCTGGACGAGATTGCCTACATGATGGGCGAGCGCCTCGGAAAGAGCTGGCCGCACCGGCGTGCGTTTCTCGACCCGCAACTGGCAGCGGCGGCCCTTGGCGACGAGGGGGTGGCGACCCTCTTCCGCATCGCCACGGCGGTAAATCCCCGCCTGCTTCCGGTGCTGTCGATAGCAGATCTGTCCAATCCGGCCCGCCAGGCACTCGTTCGGGAGGGGGACGTCAGGGCGGGTATCTACATGGACTTCGAGGAAGTTGATCCCGCCGCTTTGGTCGAGGCGGTGGAGAAGGCGGGCGTCCGGCCGGAACAGTGTGTCCTCTTCGTGGACTTCACTGGGGCTCCCTTGGGCGCTGACTTCGCGCCCGCCATCGGCGAAATCTTCGATCAACTGGACGGCGCGGCGCGGTGGAGCAAAATCGTCTACCAAGCGTCAGCGTACCCGGATAAGCTTCCGGTCGGTGCCAACGACCAAACGTTGATCGCCAGAGCAGAGTGGACCACTTTCTTGGCGTCTCTCAAAGAGACTGGTGTCCAACCAGATCGACTGGCCTACGGCGACTTCGGCGCGGATTGCGGGCGGATGGTGTTCCCGAAGGGCAAGGGCGGTGGACGACCGAGGCCGCACCTTCGCTACACCGGTAAAACCCACACCTTGGTGATCAGAGGCAGCGACTCGGGAGCCTTCACGCCGACGATGCGCGAAGTCTGCAGGCAGATCGTCGAGAGCAAGGATTACTGCGGCAGAGGCTTCTCCCCCGCAGACGACCGGATCTGGCGCAACGCGAAAGGGCTGACAGAAACCTGCGGCGACGCGACTGGCTGGCGGGAACTGAACACCGCGCACCATCTGGTCAGGATCGTCAGGGACTTGGGCGCCATGTCTGGCATCGAGTTCGAAGAGGATGCTGTCGCTGAGTACTCGAAGCAGGAAAGCTTTTTCTAGCTCAGCGCTGCAGTGCAGCTTCTTGATAGGTGCCGTCGGCCGCAGCTATCATAACCTCATCCGCGGCCATCCATCCGTTGGAGATCAGAAACCTGCGAACCGCGTCGGGGGCCTCGGAATAGAGCACAAGCGCGAGGCTCTCTTCGGCCCGCGTGCAGGTAACGTAGAGCAAACGGCGGGTGCGCTCGATCGTGGTTTCTTCGCCCTGATCCGCCTTTTTCTGAGAGGCTGGGGACAGGCGCTTTACGTCAAACAGCGTCTCGTAGGAGGCAAGGCCCTTGAAGCGTGTGCGGGCGTCATCAGCGATCACCATGACCCGTGGAAATTCGAGCCCCTTGACCCCTTGGTGGGTGCCATAGGGGCTGCGATCTTCGACATAGGCGAGGTAGCGCGCCACCTGGGAAAACGGGGCATCAAGCGCCTGCGTCCAGGCCTCGGTGATGGTGGGTTCAGTAGGTGGTGAGACCTCGGGTGTGGTCATGTCGAGCTCGTCAAACAAGGGATCAAGCTCGGCAAAGATATCGGCCATGTCTTGGGCCGCAGGATTGTCGTCAGGCAAACAGGGCCGAAGCTGGTCAGGGATCGGGAACAACCGGTGCTCGGCCACGACTGCCAACACGTCGACACAACTCGGATCCGGTTCGTCTTTAAATAGCGTCATCAACGCTGCAACGCCCGCCCGTGCCGCGTCGAGGCCAGTAGCCTGGCCCCCGCGCCCCGTCTGGATACCTCTCTTATCGACCAGCGGTGAGCCGTCGCGCAGCACTGCCATCGCGGCAAAGGCATCCCCATTCCTTTGTGCCGTCACCAAAGGCAAGACCCGGTGGGTGAACAGCCGCATCGCAGGTAGGGTGCCATCGCGAAACCCGTCCTTGAGCTTGTCGGGTTTGCTCAGGGGCTCAAACAACTCACTGAAACCAAGCCGTGCGGCGGCCATGTGACGCTCGATCGTGAGGGTCTTGATCGCCTCCGCGTTCTGCCACGCGGAATCTCCGGTGATGCGGGCCATTTCTGCACGGGCGGAGGCCTCGAAGACTGCGCGATCTGTGCCGTCGCTTGGCGCAAGAAAGACACGCACGGTGCCACCCGGTTTGTCTTCGCGCGCCCGCTGCTGGCGGCCATCATCGTCGCGCCGGATCGAATTCGCCAGGTCCACGATCCGCTTGCGGCTGCGGTGGTTCATCTGTTTGGCCGGTTGCGAAAAATCCCCCACTCGCTGGTCAAGATCGCGCAAACCATCGGTATAAATACGCTGCATCGTGTCCCCGAGCAGCCCTAGGGCGATGCGGCCGCGATGGTGCGCCTCGAAGGTCAATAGCGCCTCCATCAGCGGTTTCATCGTGTCCTGACTCTCATCGATTAGGATGAACGGGTAGCGCGCCAGAACGATGTTCTGAAACGTCTCGCTTTCAGTCAGGAAATGCGCGGCGAGCGCAATGACTTCGGTATGTTGCAGCGCATCGCGGCCGAAATTGTCCCCCTCGGGCGCATAGGTGAAGGCGCGAATTTCAGCCAGGCGCTCCAGACGCTTCGTCTTGGAGGCCATCTTCTTCTCGCGTTTGTCATGGGCGTCGGTGCCCGCACGGCCCTTCGCATGGGCTGCCTGGATCTCGGCAATTTCTGTCCGCAGGTTGCTCTCTAACCAGCCCCGAATATCAGCCGTGCGTCCCTCGATGAGCGACCAGGCGAAACTGTGGATGGTCTGCACCTGAAACACCGGATCGGCCTTGACGCGGCGTGTGATCTCATCTGCGGCGGCGTTAGTATAGGTGATGACGGCAATCTTGCGGCTGTGTTTGCGCAACGTGGTCAGGGTCTGTGTGTCCAATCCCTCAAGTGCCTCCTTGAGAGATCGCGTCTTGCCCGACCCCGCCCCGGCAAAGAGAAAGAAGCTGCGCGGTTGATCGAGGGACAGGCACTCGCGAATCGTCGCGTCAGCGCCCGCGTCGCGGGTAGCGTCGGTCATATCTGTCATGCCGCGCCCTCCACGCCCTTTAGCTGGCCCGCGAGCCAGTTAAGGCCGGTGTCGATATATGGCGGCGCGCGCAACGCTTTGATGTCTTTGATGTACAGTAGATCCAGTGCGAAGGCGGCCTTTTCCGGTCTTTTTGCCAACCTTTCAAAGAGTGCCTTGGCGAGGTCTTCAGGGGCCTGAGCCTCAGCGATGGATTTGGCAAAGGCACGGGTCATAACGCAGGAGAACTCTGTCGCTGCGGCGTCCGTCACGGCTTTGGGGTTGGTCAGGACAAGAGCATCCTCGAAAGTACTGGGCGTGACGTTCGTGGACACCGAGCCAAGTGTCACGTTTTGCGGGGTTTGATAGCTGACGGCGATGGGGCGGTCAGGGGCCGTGTGACACAGGGCCTTGGGAGGCGAGGCTAACAACGCATCGATCTCTGCCAGCTTGGGGAGCCAGGTTTTTAGTACGTGGTTGGCGGTGGTTTGAGCGCCCCCGCAGCAAGGCTGGACCGATTCTTTGACGACCTTCCCGCCTTTGTTGACCTCTGCCACCGCGTCGAGATCGGTGATGATCAGCGTCGGCACTTCCAGCGCCTCGACCAGAGGCCGCAGCCTGTGCGCGTGACTGCCCCCCAGTTCCAAAAAGGACAGATAGGCCGCAGCCAAATCAGGATAGTGATGCTGGATCAGATGCGGCAGCAGAATCCGCTCCGCAGCACCCTCAATCACGATGATGGCGTCGGCGAAGAATAGATCAAAATGTGTAGTCAGCAGATAGCGCGTCACGAAGCGATGGGTTTCATTGTCCGCACCAAAGAGCCCAGTCATATTCGCCACACTGGCCGTGGGCACAACTCCGTGACTTGGTAGCTCGCGCTTGAAGTAACGCAGCTCCTCAAACGCGGCGGCGTGTGCGATATGGCCCGAATGGGTGCTCACGACCAGCTGAGTGGTAAAGGCCGAGCCCTCCTGCTCCAGATCGTTATGGTTGCGCAGCACCTTGTGTGCCCTAGCCATAAACACCTGCTGTACCTGAACATGCAGGTGTGCCTCCGGTTCCTCGATCAGCACCAGTTGCAGGGGTTCGATACCCTTGTCGTCTGGGGTCACCGCCTTTGACTTGAACTTTCCTACCTGCATCCAGTCATCACGGAAACGCATGAGCTGAAACACCATGGAGATCAGGTTCTGGAAACCCAGGCCGTTGTAGCCTTCTGGCAGTTTCACCCCGGATGTGTCGCCCGAGATATCGTATTGCACCGCAGCCGGGTGATCGAGCCCGTCAACGGGTTTGATCTGAGTGGCTATGAAGAGTTTCGGATTGTTCAGCCCGCCGGGGTAGCCGAGACTTTCCAGTTCCTTGATAGCATCAGCGAACCCATCCTTGAGCCGGGCATTAAAGGTGGTTTCGGCATCATGGATTGCCTCGAGCGCTTTGACATCGTTCGGCGTGGGGTCCTTTTCGGGGTCGATATGTTTACGGAAATAGGGCTGTATCTGGCTGGCAATCTTGCGGCTAGTCGCGCTCATCGCTTCATCGTCGTCGCCATTACTGTCCCCTGCGTCTGCGAAACCGCGTTGAGCGTTGATCTCACGAATGTGGATGAGTCCAGCAAAGGGGTTTGAACCTATCCCCTCCGACAAGGGCGGCAGGGGATGCGGCTCCACCGGCCCTGTTGTAGTGAAGCTCATGGGATCCAAAAGATAGGCGTTGAGTTCGAATAGGTCCCGCAGTCGTTTGTCCAGAAACTCCCGAAAATCGCGCGGCCAAAGCGCGAACCCTTTGGCCGTTGCGCCGCCGGGTTGCAGCGTTTGAGCGGCCTCTCGTGCAGCCAGGTACTGCGCCTTGATGTCCGACCCGTTCTTTGGCTCAAGTCGCAGGCGTACCCCGAGCAGGCCACCTGTCCAGGTGAGGGTGGGGATCAGATGCGCGACATGGTGAAGTTCTGAGTTGTCTGCGTGGAGCCAGACGTCGATGAACGGAAGCTGGTCTTGGAGCGGGCTGAGATCCGCCTCGGCCTCCGGTGTCCAAGTACCCGCGATCTTTTCGATAGCGGCCCAGTTTGAGGCTGTCACATCACGCGTGTCGATACCGCCCCGATCCTTGAGAAATTTGCGCAGCGCCTTCATGGCCGATGTCTTGCCGCTGTTGTTGGCCCCGACGAGCAGAGTTTGTTTGTCCGACATATCCAGACGGGCGCGCCGTAATTTGCGAAAATTGAAAACTTCAATGCGTGTGAATTTCATAGTGTCGATCTCCCCCGCGCACGAAAAGCTGTACTGGTGATTGTTTGTTTGCTTGTGCAGCGGGCTTGTAGGCGTGCACGGTCGCCGAGGGACCTACCAGTTTCACATGCCCGGCTGTTCTCTTTGCGGGCTCGAAAAGGGCGGTAGAAATCGCATACGTACTTAAAAACTCACTTGGCATGTGCAGTTGCCTTCCTCAGCTCGCGTAAAAACGATCGTTCATAAAAAATAACAATATTCCACTGTTGCCGTGGTCAGTGTAACACTGGTTCAAACGCGACTTAGTTGCTCACCGGCGCCAGTAGCGGTCTCCTTGAGATGTCGGATTGCTCAAAACAGTAAGGCGCTTTGCAGAACGTTTCCCACCGAAGGGAAAGCTCGTTGCGAAGGCCAGAGCGGCCTCGCGGGTAGCGAAGGTATAGGCCAAGCCAGGATTTCCAGTGGTACTGTAGCCACCTTTTCGCCAGGTCGCATAGCTCCATCCACTGTTCCCCCGTCCGATAAGTTTGCATTATCGGACATTAAAAGATATGCTCAGCGGCATGTCAAAAAACCACGAGAAATCGAGCTCTGAGGCGCCAATCACGCCTTCAATCAACGAGGACAACGAGAGAGATCGCCCGGACGGAGAGGCCTTGAGCCTCCCTTCCTCTGTGGCCGGCTCCGGCGCACTTGACCGCCTTGTGGAAACCGCCCGCGACTACGCGCGCGCTGCGGCCTCGGAGAACACGCTGAAAGCCTATGCCAAGGACTGGGCGCATTTCACGCGCTGGTGCCGGATGAAGGGTACGGAACCACTGCCGCCCTCCCCAGAAATGATCGGGCTCTATCTCGCGGACATGGCGTCCGGCTCGGGCCCCTCCCCTGCCCTATCGGTCAGCACAATCGACCGCCGCCTCTCAGGCCTCGCTTGGAACTACGCGCAGCGGGGGTTCACCCTCGATCGCAAGAACCGCCACATCGCCACAGTGCTGGCCGGGATCAAGCGCAAACACGCGCGACCGCCGGTGCAAAAGGAGGCGATCCTGGCAGAGGACATCCTCGCGATGGTCGCCACCCTTCCTTTCGACCTGCGTGGGCTGCGGGATCGGGCGATCCTGCTGCTGGGATATGCCGGGGGCCTGCGCCGCTCGGAAATCGTCAGTCTTGATGTGCACAAGGACGACACACCAGATTCCGACGGCTGGATCGAGATCTTCGACCAGGGCGCCCTCCTGACCCTCAACGCCAAGACCGGCTGGCGCGAGGTCGAAATCGGCCGCGGCTCGAAGGAACAGACCTGCCCAGTACGTGCCCTCGAGCAGTGGCTGCACTTCGCAAAGATCGACTTCGGTCCGGTCTTTGTCGGCACATCGCGCGATGGCAAACGGGCATCCGAAACGCGGCTCAACGACAAACATGTGGCCCGTCTGATCAAGCGCACGGTCCTGGATGCCGGTATCCGATCTAAGCTACCCGAAAATGAACGTCTGGCGCTGTTCTCTGGTCACTCGTTGCGCGCCGGGCTTGCCAGTTCGGCAGAAGTGGACGAGCGCTATGTCCAGAAGCAGCTCGGACACGCTTCGGCCGAGATGACCCGCCGCTATCAGCGCCGTCGCGACCGGTTCCGGGTGAACCTGACCAAAGCAGCTGGGCTGTAGTCGCGGTCTATAAAGGGTCGTTTAGTGGCGGTATGTAAAACTGCAAACGGCTGGCTTTGATGCCCCTGATCGGCTACGCGCGCGTCTCGACCGAGGATCAGACCCCCCTGCCCCAGTCGCAGGCCCTGAAATCGGCGGGCTGCGCCGAGATCCACGAGGAGCAGGCCTCGGGCGGTAACCGCGCTCGTCCGGTGCTGGCCCGCGTGCTGGACCGGATCGGTAAAGGCGACACGCTGGTCGTCGTGCGCATCGACCGCCTTGCGCGATCGCTCTCGCACCTGCTGGAGGTGATCGAGCGGCTGGAGGCCAAGGGAGCTTTCTTCCGCTCGCTGCAGGATCCAATCGACACCGCCTCTCCTCAAGGAAAATTCACATTGCAGGTTCTGGGCGCCGCGGCTGAGTTCGAGCGCGCGCTGATACGTGAGCGCACAAAGGCCGGGCTTGCCTCTGCGCGCGCCAAGGGCCGCGTTGGTGGCAATCCTGGGCTTCGCACCAAAGACCCCGCCGCGCTGCGCAAGGTGCGGCTGGCACGACAGGACGGCTACATGGAGCGCCTGAACGAAACCGCGCAGGATTGGGTGCCCCACGTGCGACGCCTACGGCCGGATATGGCCTGGGAAGATGTTTTACGAATCATTAATGGCCCCCTGCCCCACGACCGGCACTGGACCCAAAGCCGCCTACTCCGTGCTGTGAAAGCCTATGTCCGCGACGGGTTTCTACCAGATGCAGTGCTTGGCCGCGCCGGACGCCGGGAAACCGATGACCGCCTGCCGGCCATCGTCGCAGCAATCAAAGGTGCTGACCCCGAGATCACCTTGCAGGCAATCTGCGACCGACTGGAATCCATGCGTGAGCGCACCCCTCGCGGTCGCACCAGCTGGCAGCCTTCCTCAGTCAGAATGCTACTGGAGCGGGCAGAGCGCCTCGGCCTCTTGTAGGCGCTAATGGTCGGTAAACCACTCTGTTCGCTTGGCCCAAATCTTCCAGAATCATCGCCTCAGTTGGACGAAAACTACGCAAATATCCAACAAAGCCTTGGGGTTAGTTCGCGCGAGCAGAAAATATCTCGAAGGGTATCGGCTGCGCCAGACACGGTCTTTATCGTTGGTAGTCAATGCGTTATCTAGCGCAAGCCCCGCGCGACCGAATTGGTGCTGTGGATAACTTTTCCACTACATCTAGATTCTTCTTGCCGGACTCAGATGTTCGTGGCATTTCCATTCTGACGGCAAAACGCGTCAGACGCGGCTTCGACCGTCAGAACGACAAGGAGCCTTAGCAAAGGCCATGAGAGGCGGCAGAACATGGATGATCGAAATACGGGCTACGCGCAAGGCATAGGCTCTTCCGACATCGGAGCATTCGCAGACAGTCTTGCTGAGTCGCTTGACCGGCAGATGAAAGTTGCGTTCGAGCCAGAAGAACGCAAGTCCTTGCGCCGCTTCAGCTCGACCGAGGTCGCCGAGTTGCTGCGCGTTAGTACGTCGAACCTGCGCAACCGCCATAAAGACGGCAGCTTCCCAGAAGTTCACACTGATGGTCGCGGTCATAGGTTCTACACGGCCGAAGAAGTTGACGACCTCCGCAACATTTTGGCGCGGACAGGCAAAAATGCTGACGCGTACAGACCTGGCCGCCGAGACGGCGACCGTCTTCAGGTCATTTCGGTCGTGAATTTCAAAGGCGGCAGCTCGAAGACAACAGCGACGATCCATTTGGCACACAGGTATGCCCTGCGTGGCTACCGCGTGCTTGTGCTTGACCTCGACCCACAAGCCAGTTTGACGACATTTTTCGGCTTCCGGCCTGAGCTCGAATTTGCCGAAGGCGGCACGATCTACGACGCATTGAGATACGATGATCAGGTTCCGCTCTCGGAGGTCATCCAGAAAACATACTTTCACAAGCTCGACATGGTCCCGGCTGGCTTGATGTTGTCCGAGTATGAAACCGAGACAGCGAACGCCCTTGCGCGCAGGGTTCAGCCGATTTTCGCGGAGCGTCTTGCTCTGGCGTTAGAGGAAGTCGATTCCGACTACGACATCGTGCTGATCGATTGCCCTCCGCAGTTAGGCTTCCTAACATTGACAGCATTGGCAGCATCCACGGGCCTGCTCGTGACGGTGGTCCCCGGCATGCTCGACATCGCTTCTATGAGCCAGTTTCTCAAGCTTGCTTCGGAAACCGTCAAGGCCGTCGAAGAGGCGATTGGACGGCATGTCACTTGGGACTTCGTAAAGTTCCTGATCACACGCTATGAGCCGTCGGACGGACCACAAACGCAAATGGCCGGCTACCTGCGTTCAATCCTCGCGGGCCAAGTCATGACTGAGCCAATGCTGAAGTCGACGGCGATTTCTGACGCCGGCATGACTCAGCAAACCATCTATGAGGTAGACCCGAGCCAGCTCATTCGAAAGACCATTGATCGGGCTTTGACCAGCGTGAACAGCGTTGCCGATGAGCTGGAGCAGACAATCCAAATGGCATGGGGGCGTCGCTGATGGCCCGAAATATCTTCAACCAACCTCCGAAAGACGAGAAAGACTCGTCAGCCCCCTCCCCTGCCCCGGTCAAATCCTCGAAGCTACCTGGCTCGGTTGGCGGATTGCGGGATTCTCTCCGGGAAATCACTGCCAACTCAATCCGAGATATCGAGCCCGACCGGATCGATATGGATGGTCTCCGGGATCGCCTGATCCTGGAAGATAGTAGCATTGAAGATCTCGCCGAAAGCATTCGCAAGCATGGTCAGCAAGTGCCGATCATGGTTCGCCCCTCTGACCAACCGGATCGATACCGCATCATCTACGGGCGTCGCAGACTTGCAGCCATTCGAAGAGTTGGTGGAACTGTCAAAGCGATTGTTCGAACACTCGATGATGATGCTTCTCTGATCGCGCAAGGTCAGGAAAACAACCTGCGGCTGGATCCGTCCTTCATTGAAAAATCTCTTTTTATCAAAGAGATGCAAGAGGCCGGTTACAAGCCTGGCGTCATTCAGGACGCCCTAGGCCTCACCCGGCAAGGTGTGTCGAACCATCGTGTAGTCATCGAGCAGCTACCTGACGAACTTGTCCGGCTTATCGGCCCGGCTCATGGCGTAGGTCGACGCCAATGGGGTGATCTTGCTGCACTTTCGGAGAAGGTTCCG
>Ga0208017_100131_pt1 | contig 13783 bp, 11 predicted proteins | sample 30_taG_FD_184104 | JGI IMG/M metagenome (GOLD analysis project Ga0208017, IMG submission 184104) | Marine viral communities from Cariaco Basin, Caribbean Sea - 30_WHOI_OMZ (SPAdes) (version 2) | ecosystem: Environmental > Aquatic > Marine > Oceanic | place: Caribbean Sea: Cariaco Basin... | reverse complement strand
TCCTCCTCGACCGGTCGCTGGTGCCCGCGCTGGTCGAGGAGGACCTCGGGGACGACGTGGACCCCTGGGAAGCGGTCGCCGGCTGGGCTGCGGCACGCCCTGGCGCCGACGCCGAGGAGCGGCTGCGGCTGCTGGGGATGGCTGGGGGAGTGGTGCCCGCCCAGCCGCCGACGGACCGGCCGCCCGTGCTGACGTCGGTCCTGGGGCAGCGTCGTACGACGGAGCGGCCGCTGGTGGTCGACCTGACCAGTCTGTGGGCGGGCCCGCTGTGTGCCCACCTGCTGGGACTGCGGGGGGTCGAGGTGGTCAAGGTGGAGAGCCGCTCGCGACCCGACGGGGCGAGGTCCGGGCCTCCTGCCTTCTTCGAGCTGCTGCACGCCAGGTCGCGGAGCCTGGTCCTCGACCTCGACGCCGAGCTCGATACCCTCCGAGCCCTGGTGGCGCGGGCGGACCTCGTGCTCGAGGCCTCACGTCCCAGGGCGCTGAGGCAGCTCGGGCTGGTAGCGGAGGAGGTCGTGGCCGCGGGAACCTCCTGGTTGTCGATCACCGCGCGTGGACGGAACTCCGATGCCGTGGGCTTCGGCGACGACGTGTCTGTCGCCGGTGGATTATGGCTGCGGGAAGGGGCGTGCCCCGTGCCGGTCGGTGACGCGGTCGCCGACCCCCTCGGTGGTGTGACGGCCGCGCTGCACGCGGTCGAGGCGATGGCCTCGGAGGACGCTCGGCTGGTCGACGTCTCGATGCTCCACGTCGCCGCCGAGGCCGCGTCCGGAGCCGGGGCCGAGCACGCCGTACGTCAGCGTGACGACGCCTGGTGGGTCGAGTGTGCCGACGGTGAGTTCCCGGTCGCCGATCCGACGAGGCGCCGGTGAGGACCACGCTCCTGACGCGGGTCGAGGTCGCGGGGCAGCTGGTCGACGTACGGCTCCGCCGTGATCGCATCGTCAACGTCGAACCGAGACTGGCTGCCGAGGAGTCCGACGAGGTCGTCGACGGGGGCGAGGCAGCGCTGCTACCGGGGCTGCACGACCACCACCTGCACCTGTTGGCGCTCGCCGCGGCTCGTGCCTCGGTCGATTGCCGCGACGGGCTGACCGCGCTGGCTGCGGCGCCGGGCGACGGGTGGGTTCGCGGAGTCGGCCTCCCCTGGTCGCCCGACCGGCACGACCTCGATGCTGTGCAGGCCCGTCGTCCGGTGCGGGTGCAGCACCGCAGCGGCGCCTTGTGGGTCCTCAACTCGGCGGCCCTGGCGGCGGTCGACCACGTGCTCGACGACAGTCCCGACGTCGAGCGCGACCCGTCGGGTGCGCCGACTGGTCGGTTGTGGCGCTACGACGACCGGCTCCGGCCGGCCCTGCCGCAGACCGCACTCGACCTCGGTGCCCTGGGTCGCGAGCTTGCTGCGTTCGGCATCACCTCGGTCACCGACGCCACCCCTGACCTCGAGGGCTTCGAGGGCCAGGACCTGCTGCCCCAGCGGATCTGGTTCCTCGGGCGACGCAAGCTGCTGCTCCGCGACCACGACCTGCCCTCCTTCGATGAGCTGTGCGCGACGATCGCCGAGCGTCATGGCGCAGGGGAGCCGGTGGCCGTGCACTGCGTGACGCGGGAGTCGTTGCTGCTGACGCTCGCGGCTCTCGACGAGGTGGGCAGGCTGCCAGGTGACCGGATCGAGCACGCGGCGGTGGTGCCGCCCGGCGTGACCGAGCGCCTGCGCGGCCTGCGCGTGGTGATGCAGCCGGGCTTCCTCGCCGACCGGGGCGACGACTACCGCGCCCGGGTGGACCCCGACGACCTGCCGCACCTCTACCCCTTCGGAAGTCTCCTCGCGGCGGGGGTCGACGTAGCGGCCAGCAGCGATGCGCCCTACGGCCCACTCGACCCCTGGGCCGTCATCGCCGCAGCGCGCGACCGGCGCACGGGCTCCGGAGTTGTGCTGGGTGAGGCCGAGCGGGTGGCCGCGCGGGTCGCCCTGGCCGGCTACCTGACCGACGAGCACGGTGGTCCACGGCGGGTGCGGCCCGGAGAACCGGCCGACCTGGTGCTGCTGTCGACGACCCTCGACGAGGCGCTGGCCGTTCCTCGCCACGAGGCCGTCCGAGCGGTCTGGTGTGGCGGGGTGAGGTCGCGCTGAACTCCCCGGTGGCCGTCCGGGTGCCACACCCCAGTGGCGCGCATTTGGCGCTAACGTCAGTAGATAGTTGAAGCGCATAACAGTCATGATCGCTGAACACTGGGGCCGCTCACGAGGCAGACCCCGTTGCGATCCCTCGATTTCTGACGATATCGTCGGATGAAAGACAGCGAGCTCTTCGCACCGAAGGAGCTGCTGCACGGGTATGGGAGAGCCGCCATCGACATTCGTGAGATCAACCGCCGTGTCATCGCCCAGTTTCGCGCGGGGGAGGAGGTCGAGGGCATGCAGCGCGACGACCTGTTGCTGCTGACCACGACCGGCGCTCGCTCGGGCGAGCCGAGGACGAGTCCGATGATGTTCCACCGCGAGGGCGAGCGCCTCTTCGTGATCGGCTCCGCCAACGGGGCTCGTCGCGACCCGAGCTGGTGCCACAACCTGCGAGCTCGACCGGCGGTGACCGTGGAGATCGGACGCCGGGCCTACCGTGCCTCGGCCGTCGTGCTTGAGGGGGCGGCGCGAGCAGGCGCCTGGTCGTCCATCACCGCGGCACACCCGTTCTTCCACGACCATGAGGCCTCCGCCGCGCCTCGGGTCATTCCCGTCGTCGAGCTCGTCCCGCACGAGGAGTCGCACGAGGATCAGCGGTAGCGGACCAGGCCTTCCTGCATTGTGGTGGCGCACAGCTGGCCGGCCTCGTCGTACATTTCCCCATGGCACAGGGCGCGGCCGCGTCCGGCCCATCGTGACTCCTGGTCGTAGCGAAACCACTCGTCGACTCGTAGCGGCGCATGGAACCAGATCGTGTGGTTGATGGTCGCGAACGCGATCCGCTCGTCCTGCAGGGTCAGCCGGTGCGGACCCAGTGCAGTGGCCAGCAGCAGCATGTCGCTGAGGTAAGCCACTCCTGCATCCCGCAGGACGGCCTCGCTCCCGATTCCCTGGCGGGTCCTGGCCCAGACCTGCTGTCGAGCGGGCACCGCGACTCCCCGCATGGCGGGCACGCGGACCGGAGGATAGGGGAAGCGCAGCTCGACGTCGAGGAAGTCGGCGAGATGGTCGGCCCACGCACGGTTGACAGGGTCCGCGGCGAACAGCTCTCCCGGTGCGGAGGAGTCGAGCGGAGCAGGTCCGTCGTGGAGCTCGGGCTGGTGCTCGGGTCCTGCGGCCGGCGCCTGGTAGGAAGCCGACATCGCGAAGATCGCGCGGTCCCCCTGCCGCGCCTCCACCCGACGAGCGCTGAAGGAGCCCCCGTCGCGCACGTCCTCGACCTCGAAGTCGATCGGCAGGGTGGTGTCACCGGGCAGCAGGAAACTCATGTGGGCGGAGTGGAGGGAGCGATCATCCGGCACCGTGCCTCCGGCCGCGCAGATCGCCTGGGCGGCGACCTCACCGCCGTAGCTGCGCCGTGCCGGAGGGGGCTTCGTCTGGCCGCGGAAGGTCCGGGGCGCGACCTGCTCGAGAGCGAGTAGTTCGTGCAGGTCGGTGGGTGGCATGCGCATCAGTATCGGGGCGAGCCGGCCCGCGGCGTCCCTGGGTCCATGTGGCCGTCCCGTGGCAGTGTGACCGGCATGGGCCTCGTGGACTACTCCTTCGCCGATGACACCGCACGCATAACGCTGGTCGACCCCGAGCGCGGCAACCCGCTCCACCCAGCGTCGGTTCACGAGCTGCGTGGCTCCGTACGTCGTGCGCGCGCCGACCAGGCTCGGGTCATCGTGCTGGCCGCCACGGGTCGTTTCTTCTGCGTCGGTGGCGACCTGCCGGCCTTCGCCGGTGCTGCCGACATGGGTGAGCTCGTCGACGACCTCGCGGCGGAGCTGCACCAGGTGATCTCCGAGCTGGTGCGCTCGGAGGCGATCGTCGTCTCGGTGGTGCAGGGAGCGGCGGCGGGGGCCGGGTTCCCACTGGCGATGGCGGCCGACCTCGTGGTGGCGGCCGACGCGGCTTCCTTCACCTGTGCCTACACGAAGGTCGGGTTGAGCGTCGACGGGAGCACCAGCCTGCTCGTGCACAGCATCGGACTCCACCGAGCATTGCGTCTGGCCCTCCTCAACGACACGCTGACAGCAGCGGAGGCACACCTGGCCGGACTCGTGGCGAGGGTGGTGCCTGCCGCCGAGCTGGACGCCGCAGTCGACGACGTCGTCGCGCGAGTGCTCACCAGCGCACCGGTGGCTCTCGCGCTCACTAAGCGGCTCCTGCGCGACGTGGCCGAGCCGGCGCCCGAAAGTGCGATGCGGCTCGAGGCCATCGGCATCCGCGCGGCGGCGACCACGTCGGACGCACGCGAGGGCGTCAGCGCGTTCGTGGAGAAGCGGGCGCCCCGCTTCGGTCCTCAGCAGCACTGACCTCAGGCTAGGCACTCGCGGCAGGCGTATCCCGCTTGACTTGACCGTCACGTGGTCTTCGGATGCGGGCCAGAACCGGCGTCTCAGCATGCCTATTTGACGTCGCGAGCACGCCCGCATCTGCGTTGTTGAGCGGCATTGCGACCCAATTGGGAGTATTGCTTGACGAGAACGTCAAAAACGTGTGACTCTGCTCACGCTCGATCTCTCGGGCGAGTGATCCTTCGCCAGCACGTCACATGACTTTCCGTTGAGGAAGCAAGGGAGCCCCCGATGAAGAACCGCACCAGGCACGCAGTCGCAGTCGCCGCACTGACGCTGACCGCCGGCTTGCTCACCGGCTGTGGAAACGACGGTGGTGCCGATGGCACCGACCCCGGTGACGGCAGCGCGAGCAGCGGCGAGCCCACCATCAAGATCATGAACATCGGGCCGACCGGCACTCCGGCCACGAACTTCGCCACCGACACCGTCGCCCAGGCCTACATCGACCAGCTCAACGCCGAAGGCGGGATCAACGGCGTCGACGTCGAGATGGTCTACTGCAACGAAAAGTACGACCCCAACGAGGCCACCGCGTGCGCCCGTGAGGCCGTGCAGGAGGACGTCGTCGCCCTTGTCGGAGGCTTCGCCGGCTTCGAGGAGGAGGTCCTCAAGGTCATCGAGCCGGCCGGGATCCCATGGATCGGCGCTCCGTCGTCCACCCCAACGGCGTTGACGAGCGAGCTCTCGTTCCCGGTCTGGGCAGGGGCCCTGGGCTACGTCTACCTCGGCGGCGTGGCAGCCCAGACCTGTGAGTCGCCGACACCGGTGATCCTCGACACCGCCGCCGCCGCAGGGGTGCTCGCATTCGGCGAGAGCGCGCTCGCGGCCGCGGGCAAGTCCTTCGCCGACCCGGTCAAGGTCGCCCAGACGACCGTCGACTTCACGCCGATCGCCCAGGCCCTCGACGGCGCCGACTGCGCCTTCACCGCCCTGCCGACCTCCATGTACGCGCCGCTCGTGGCTGCCATGGACCAGCTCGGTGTCAGCTCGCGCATCCTGGCGCCGGCAGCGACCTTCGACAACGCCGTGGTCGACAGCTTCGGCGAGCAGCTCGAGGGATCGGTCATCTCGGGCAACTTCCCGACCCTGGACGACCCGGCCTGGGCCGATGCGGTGGCCGCGGTGCCGAGCGACCTCGACTTCAGCGGTGAGGTCCTCCAGCTCACCTGGGTGGCGATGAAGGTGTTCAGCGAGGTGGTTGCGACCATCGACGGCGAGGTCACCGCCGAGTCCGTTGCCGAAGCCATGAGCGCGGCCTCGGCGGTCGACACCGGCGGCATCACCCCGCCCATCGACTTCACCACTCCGCTGCCCGTGCCGCCGCTAGCGCGCACCTTCAACACCACGGCGGTCCCGAAGACGGTCAGCGGCGGCGAGCTGGTCGCTCAAGGCGACCCCGTCGACCTGGGGCCCGCCATCGCGGCGGCTCTCGGCGGCTGAGGCCCGCGCCAGCACACCAAGGAGCTCCGACGACGGCGGGGTCACCTGACCCCGCCGTCGCCGGCACCATCCGCCCAGTCAGCAACAACCGTGGGAGTCGCAGTGGGACCGAGTCACGTCACGAACCCGCCCGAGGAGCTCAGCACGCGTCGCCCGGCGCCCGTGGCGATCTCGACCGACCACCTCGTGGTGCGCTACGGCGCGGGGAATGCGGCCGTGCACGACGTGAGCCTCGAAGTACGCCGCGGCGAGGTCGTCGCGTTGCTCGGGGCGAACGGCGCCGGCAAGACCTCGACCATCCACGCGTTGGCCGGAGAGGTGCCGGCCGCCGGCGGCACGGTGCTGGTCAGTGGAGAGAAGACCTCGGCACCGCTCCATCGGCGCGTGCGGCAGGGCATCGGGTTGCTGACCGAGGAACGCTGCGTCTTCACCGGCCTCACGGTCCGCGACAACCTCCGCCTGGGACGTGGAAGTGTGTCGGATGCCCTCGACCTCTTCCCCGAGCTGCACGACCACCTCGACCGTCCGGCAGGATTGCTGTCAGGTGGTCAGCAGCAGATGCTCGCGCTCGGCCGGGTGCTGGCGGCACGGCCGTCGGTGCTGCTTGCCGACGAGCTGTCGCTGGGTCTGGCACCGGTGATCGTCCAGCGGTTGCTGAAAGCCGTGCGCGCTGCCGCTGACAGCGGGGTTGCCGTCCTGCTCGTCGAGCAGCACGTCCACCTGGCCATCGAGGCGGCCGACCACGTCTACGTCCTGCGCCGCGGCAAAGTCGTCCACGACGGGGCCGCCGCACCCTTGCGCGGTGCCCCCGACGCCATCGCCGAGCTCTACCTCGACCGCGCCGAGGAGCGTGCCTCATGAGTGACTTCGTCCAGTTCGCAGCCCTGGGACTGGGGTTGGGATCGGTCTACGCCCTGCTCGCCGTCGGGCTGGTGCTGATCTACCGCGGCTCGGGAACCATCAACCTCGCTCACGGGCACTTTGCCGTGCTCGCCGCCTTCCTTTTCGTGGAGCTGCGCGACAACCGGGGCCTGAGCACCGCCGTGACCCTGGTCCTGGTCGTCCTCCTCACGGCCGCGGTCGGCGGCTTGGTGCAGCTCTGCGTGATGCGGCCCTTGCGCGGGGCCAGCCCGATATCGCGGGTGATCGCCACGCTGGGGGTCCTCACGGTCGTCAACGAGAGCCTGGCTCTCGCGTTCGGTGCCGAGCAGCAGGCGACCGAGCCGCTGCTGCCCACGGAGACCGTGCAGGTCGCGGGCGTCGTCCTCGGACGGCAGTCGCTCTACCTCGCGGTGATCGCCGTGCTCGTCGTCGCCGCACTCGTGGCGAGCTCCCGCACCCGCTTCGGCCTGGCACTCACCGCCTCCGCCGAGAACCCCCGCGCGGCCCGCGCCCTGGGGTGGTCACCCGAGGTCCTCGCGATGGCTACGTGGATCGTCGGCGGCGCGCTCGCCGGCCTCGCCGGGTCCCTGGTCTTCTCCACGACCTCCGGCTACTTCACGCTGGGGGGGCTCTCGCTGCTCATCGTCGGCGCGCTGGCAGCGGCTCTGTTCGCCCAGTTCAGGTCCTATCCGATGGCGCTGCTCGCCGGGTGGCTGCTCGCGATCGTGCAGAGCGAGGCCACGCAGTACACCGACATCACCGGCGTCTCCGACGCCATCCCGTTCATCGCGATCGTGGTGATGCTCGTGATCCGGGGGCGCGGTCTCCCGGTGCGCGGCACGACCGCCGACCGGCTCCCGAGCGTGGGCAACGGACGGGTGCGGGCGGTGCCGGCACTGGTCGCGACCGGGCTGCTGGTCCTCCTGATGCAGACCACCTGGAAGCTGGACTACGACCTGCTCCAAGCGATCGTGGTCTCGATGTCGGTGGGGATCGTGGCACTCTCCATCGTCGTCCTGACCGGGTACGCCGGGCAGCTGAGCCTGGCCCAGATGGCACTGGCGGGCGTCGGCGCCTACGCCGCGGGCCGGCTGGTCGACGCACAGGGCTGGACCTTCGGACCGGCGTTGGTGGCGGGAATCGTCGCGGCCGGACTGGTCGGTCTCCTGCTCGGCCTCCCGGCCCTGCGCACGCGCGGGGTCAACCTGACGGTGGTCACGTTCGGGCTGGGCTTCGCCGTCTACGCCGTCCTCTTCAGCAGCACCGAGCTCACGGGAGGAACCGACCAGACACAGATTCCCTTCCAGACCCTGTTCGGCCTCGAGATCGACCCCGTCCTCCACCTGCACACCTACGCCAGCGTGTGCGTGGTCGCTTTCGCGCTCGTCGCGCTGCTCATCGCGAACCTGCGTCGCGGTCGCGTCGGGCGCCGGCTGCTGGCCGTCCGCGTGAACGAGCGGGCGGCGGCCTCCATCGGGGTGAGTGTCTTCGCGGCCAAGCTCTATGCCTTCTCCCTCGCTGCCGCCATCGCAGGACTGGGTGGGGTGCTGCTGGCGTTCTCGTACTCCACGATCCTCTATGCCAACCTGTTCGGGCCCTTCTCCTCGATCAACGTGATGACGGTGGCCGTGGTCGGGGGCGTCGGATACGCCCTCGGGCCCGCACTCGGCGTTCCGCTGGTCACGGGCGGGGTCGGGACCATCATCGCCGCGCAGCTCTCCGAGAGCATCGATGCTTACGTCCCGCTCGCCGGTGGCGTGATCCTGATCCTCTTGCTCATCGCCAGCCAGAACGGCGCTGCCGCAGCCATCAGCGCAGCCATTCCCGCCCGACTGCGCGCCTGGAGGTTGCCGCTCGGGGGCCGCCTGGTTCACGAGGTCGCGACACCTCGCCAGGTCGAACCGATCGAGTCGCACTCACTCACCGTCAGCGGCGTCGTCCAACGATTCGGTGGGGTCACCGCCCTCTCGGAGGTGTCCCTGTTCGTGGAGCCCGGCAAGGTGCTGGGCCTCCTGGGACCCAATGGTGCCGGCAAGACCACCCTCGTCGACGTCGTCACGGGCTACGCCAGCCCGGCGCAGGGACGTGTGCTGCTCGGGAAGAACGACATCACCTCGTGGTCTGCGACCAAGCGGGCGCGCGCCGGCCTCGGCCGTACCTTCCAGAGCCTCGAGCTCTTTGACGATCTCTCGGTGCGCGAGAACCTTCTCGCCGCCTCGGACCAGCGCGACGCGCTGGGCTACGTCACCGACCTGTTCTGGCCGGGTCGCGGTCGACTCACCACCACGGCCGCGGCTGCGGTGGAGGAGCTCGGTCTCGGCGACGTCCTCGACAAGCTCCCCACCGAGCTCTCCTACGGGCAACGCCGCCTGGTCGCCATCGCTCGGGCCGTGTCCACGCGGCCCTCGGTCCTCCTCCTCGACGAGCCGGGAGCGGGCCTCGACGAGTCCGAGACCGCTGAGCTGGGTCACCTGATCCGGCGTCTGGCCCACGAGTGGGGCATGGGAGTTCTGCTCATCGAGCACGACGTCGCGATGGTGCTGCGGACCTCCGACGACGTGGTGGTGCTCGACTTCGGACGCACGATCTTCACTGGTGCGCCCGGCCGGGTCAGCGACGATCCGACCGTGCGCACCGCCTACCTCGGCCTCCCGGCCACGGCAGACGTCTGACGGCCCCCGACGAGGCCCCCGACGAGGCCTCCGACGGGGCCTCCGACGGGGCCGCCGACGGGGCCTCCGCGTCAGCGGATCAGGAAGTTCGCACGGCGACGAACAACCCGTGGCTCTCGGCGCACACCACGTCACCGTGCCGGATCTCTCCGCGCATGACCCGCTTGCGGCCGTCCTCCGAGTCCAGCCACACGGCCAGGTCGAGGGGGACGTCGCCTGGCGTCGGGTTGCGGTAGTCCACGTGCAGGAACGCCGTGCGGGACCACGGCCGCCCCCCAGCGCTGCACAGGAGTCCGAGCACCTCGTCGAAGACCAGAGCCACGGCGCCGCCGTGCGCCACCTCCCCGCCGAGGTGGAAGTACTCGGTGAACGTCACCGTCGCCTCGACGCGGTCGGCGCTGACGCGATCGATCGTCAGGGGCGGCACGAGGGTCTGGCCACGGTCCGGCAACCCGAGCTGTCGTGCGAAGGGTGCAGGTCCCACGCCCGCCGAGGCTCGGAGCTGCTCGCTGATCGTGCTCAGGCTGTCGGTGAGCTCGAGCATCGTGGCGCGATCCGGCTCCGCGTCGACGATCGCGTCCTGGACGCTGCGCAGCGAGGCGAGCAGGTCGCCGTACGCCGTCACGTCGGAGGGGTCGGTGAGTGGCTCGGTGTCCGGGACCCAGCTGGAGTCGGCGAACGGTGCGGCGGCGGTCATGCCACCTCGATCACGACGGCGCCGGCCTGGCCCCCGCCCGCACACATCGCGGCAACCGCGATGCCGCCGCCACGGCGGCCGAGCTCGTGGGTGAGGGTGGTGAGCATCCGGGCGCCGCTGGCAGCGACCGGGTGGCCGAGGCTGCAGCCGCTGCCAAAGACGTTGACGCGGTCCTCGTCGATGCCATGGACGCGACATGCGGCGAGCGGGACGGAGGCGAAGGCCTCGTTGATCTCCCAGAGCTCGACGTCGGCCATCGTCAGGCCGGCGCGGTCGAGGATGAAGGGGATCACGTCGACGGCACCCATCCCGGTGCGTGACGGGTCGACACCGATGGCCCCCCAGGCACGGACGTGAGCCAGGGGATCGAGCCCCTCACGACTGGCGACCTCGGAGCTCGTCAGGGTCAGTGCCGCCGCGGCGTCGTTGACGCCGCTGGCGTTGCCGGCGGTGACGCTGAAGCCATCGATCTCAGGGTGCAGCGGCTTCAGGGCGGCGAGCTTGTCCAGCGTGGTGGTGCGCCGCGGGCCCTCGTCGACTGCGAACTCGACCACGGACCCGTCGGCCTGAGGCACCTTGACCGTGACGATCTCGTCGTCGAACGTGCCGGCGTCGATCGCCGCGACGGCGCGCATGTGGGAGCGATGGGCCCAGGCGTCCACCTCGTCGCGACGGAGCCCCACCTCGATCGCGGGGGCCCAACCGGTCGTGATGGTGACGTCGTCGCCGGGACCCTCGGCGTACGGGTACGTCGGCGGGATGCCGACGCGCGGCTCAGTCGATCCGGGGACGCGCCAGTGCATGGTGGGCATCATCGATGTCGACATCGCGCCGCCGGCGACCACGACACGGTCCATCCCGGCCCGGATGCTCGCCGCGGCGTTGCCCACCGCGGTCAGGCTGCCCGCGCAGTGCCGGTTGACGGCCTGCCCGGGCACCCGGGTCAGACCGAGACCGACCGCGGCGTGGCGAGCCAGGTCGCCACCGCCGTAGAGCGACTCGGCAAGGATCACGTCGTCGACCAGGTCCGCCGACAGTCCAGAGCGGGCGATCGCCTCGCCGACAGCCACCTGGGCGAGGTGCTCGGCGGAGGTGTCCCGCAGAGTTCCCTTGAAGGCCACCCCGATCGGAGTTCGTACGGCACTGACGATGACGGCCTCGGACATGCGAGCTACCTCTTCCTGGGGTGGGTGCGTGATCGCGCGGCGCGTCTCAACACCACGGGCACCTCCAGCATCGCTTCAATTGACGGTATCGTCAACTATGGCGCTTCCGCGGCAATAGCAGCCACGATCTGTTGAGCCGTGGAGCCCGTCGTGAAACCGCTGAACCGCACCGATCTCTCGCGGAACTGCCACCGGCCCTCCGCGTGCACCAGGTGGTCGCGGTAGGTGCCCCAGTGGTCGATGCCGTGCGGGGCGAAGAAGGCGAAGACGCTGCTGGCGGTGGCGTGGTCGTCCTCGACCTCGACCAGTCGGGAGCCCACGTGGTGGAAGCCCGGAAGGAGACGTCCTGCCTGTGCCATCTGGGTTCCTTGCTCCGTGGCGAAGGCCATCACCCCGGCGGGCCCGACGAACGCCCGGCCGGCCACCCGTAGGACGCCGTCGTCGGCGAAGAGCGAGGCGAACTCCTCGACGCGACCGGCGTCGCCGTAGGCGGTGTAGCGCGCCAGCAGGTTCTCGATCTCGCAGCGGGGGTCGGTCATCGCAGTGTGACCAGGTGGGGGCCGAGGCGCTCCAGCTCCTGCAGGCAGTCAGCCATCGACCGCGATGCGCACTGCCAGGTCAGCCATCCGACGCCGGCGTCGCGAAGCGCCGGGGTGTGGCGCTCGAGGTAGGACACCAGCGCGTCCGCGGTCCCGACGCCGTACGGGGCGAAGCAGACCTCGACCTGCTCGTCGCGACCCAGCTCTCGGCGTTCGGCCTTGATCTCCGTCACGCCGCGGGCGAGCTCGTCCACCGAGGACAGCACGTCGGTGCCCGTCACTGCCGCGGAGGCTGCACCCTGCTCGAACGGCATCCACCCGTCGGCGAGCTCGGCGACGCGTCGTCGTGCGCGCCTGCTGTTCCCGCCGATCCAGATGGGAGGCCCTCCGGCCTGCGCCGGCCTCGGCAGCATGACGTGGGAGTCGGTCGAGCCCGTGGGTTGAAAAGGCTCACCTGACCACGCCGTGCGCAGGTTGGCGATGGCAGTGTCGAAGCGAGCGCCACGTCCGGCGAAGTCGGCCTCGAGGGCCGCGAACTCGGAATCCACGTAGCCGGCACCCATGCCGAGGACGACCCGACCGCCGGAGAGCAGGTCGAGGCTCGCAGCGGCCTTGGCCGTGACGTAGGGGCTGCGATAGCCGGCGATGGCGAGGTTGGTCAACAAGGTGGTACGACGCGTGCTGGCGGCCATGAAGGCGAGCCCGACGAACGGGTCGAAGGAGTGGTGGCCGCCACGGGCCAGCCACGACTCGGCCGGAACGGGATGGTCGGTCGTCGACACGGCAGCGAACCCGGCCGCCTCGGCCGCGGCGGCGAGCTCGCCGAGACCTTCGGTCCCGGTCCACTCCGCGTAGTGCTTCACGGCGCGGGTCGGCATTTGGAAGTTGATCTGCATCGAGGCTCCTCATGGGTCACGACGAGCGCGACCGCCTCCACCGCAGTGGTGGAGGCGGTCGCGAAGGGTGAGGTCAGGACGTCCGCGGGAAGCGGAAAAGCTCGCGGGCGTTGGTCTCGGCGATCTTGGTGACGACGTCGTCGGGCACGTCGGCCAGGACCTCGCCGGCGCGCTTGCGGCTGTTGGGCCAGTTGGAGTCGGAGTGGGGGTAGTCGATCTCGAGCATCACCTTGTCGTGACCGATGAGGTCGAGGTTCTTCACCCCGAACTCGTCGTCGATGAAGCAGCCCCACAGGTGCTTCTTGAACAGCTCCGAGGGTCGGCTGTCGAAGTCGATGTTCTTCATGTAGTGCCGGTGGCGCTCCCAGACGAAGTCGGACCGCTCGAGGATGTAGGGGATCCAGCCGATGCCACCCTCGGCAAGTGAGAACTTCAGATTGGGGTGCCGCTGCAGCGCACCGGAGAAGAGCAGGTCGACCGTCGTCCACATCAGGTTGCTGGAGAACAGTGTGATCGCGACGGCGAACGGGGCGTCCGGCATCCGCATCTGTCCGGGCACGGCCTGCATGCCGGAGAAGGAGAACCCGGGAACGTACCCGGAGGAGCCGAAGTGCAGGGAGAGCACCATGTCGGTCTCCTCGCAGGCCCGGAAGAAGGGGGTCCACTCCTCGCTGTGAAAGCTGGGGAGGCCGAGCGGGACAGGGCTGTCGGGGAACGAGATGGTTCGCGACCCCATGGCCGCGGTCCGGTAGACCTCGGCCGTGGCGAGCTCGATGTCCCAGATCGGGACGATGCTCATGGGGATGTAGCGGTCCGGGTAGGCCTGGCACCACTCCTCGGCGTAGTAGTCGTTCCATGCCTGCACCCCGAGGTGGGCGAGCTCCTTGTCCTCGGCGCGGAAGAAGACGCCACCGCCGAAGCCCGGGAACGACGGGAACAGCATCGCGGCCTGGACGCCGTC
>Ga0208017_100130_pt1 | contig 13849 bp, 8 predicted proteins | sample 30_taG_FD_184104 | JGI IMG/M metagenome (GOLD analysis project Ga0208017, IMG submission 184104) | Marine viral communities from Cariaco Basin, Caribbean Sea - 30_WHOI_OMZ (SPAdes) (version 2) | ecosystem: Environmental > Aquatic > Marine > Oceanic | place: Caribbean Sea: Cariaco Basin | collected... | reverse complement strand
AGCCTGGCCTGCTCCCGGGCGGCTGCGATGTCGTAGTCCGGGGCGAAGACGGGAGGCTCCCCGGCCGAGTGGTCGAGGGCAGCGCGAGACTCGGGGAACAGCACGGGGTCCACCTCCGGTCGGTGTCGGGACGCTGGGGCCAGCGGTCAGGCCGTCACCCTATGTCCGCGCCGCAGGCTCGCCGCTCACCGCGCTCCGCTGGCCGCCCTGACCTCCGGCCACGCCTCGACGACCTCACGGTTCCCCGGTGTCGCCAGGCGATCGAGCAGGTCGCGCCAGCGGTGCACCTGGTCCCGGTCGCCGAGGGGCACCAGTCCTCGGGCGAGGAACTGCACCGCCTCTTCCTCGGCCAGGCGGCCGGACTCCAGGAGCCGCGCGGTGTTGTTGGGCGGCAGCTGACCGTTGACCACGGCGTACTCCGCGGGAGTCAGGGTCCCGACCCCGTCCAGGAGCGCGAGCGCGACCCGGTGTCCGCCGTCCACGAGGACCCACCGGTCCTCGGCGAGGCTCCAGCCGTCGATCTCGGTGCCGGCCGGCACCCGCGTGACGGTGACCCTGCCGAGGGACTCCCGCCCGAGACGGTCCTGCCGGTCCAGCAGCTGCAGGCTCGAGCGGACGATCGAACGGAACGTGCGCTCCAAGGCTGCCGGGTCCGACCCGGGCACGTGGCCCTTGTGGACGAGGACCTCGTCGAACCACGCCCCGTAGCCGCCGGCCCGGGCGAGCCGCAGGAAGGCCGGCTCGTCGTTCACCCTGAGGTCGGCGTGCTCGCGAGCGAGTCGGAAGAGGTCCGCCCGTGCCAGCACGTCGGCGCGGAAGGGGCTGATCAGGTCGTCGACCCGCAGCGACGCGTCGTTGCTGCCGGCGTGACGGAGCTGGCGTTGCACCCGCCAGCGGCGCAGCTGGGGCAGCCGCAGCGAGATCGCGCGGGAGAGCGCGTCCCTCTCGGCTCCGGACAGGCCACGCAGGACCACCACGGAGCCGTACAGGCCGATGACCAGCACCGCAGCGACGGCCAGGCGAAGCCACTCGTTGGCCGGCAGCAGGTCGGTGACCAGCTCTGCCAGCAGCGCTGCCGCGAGCGCTGCGCCCAGGGACACCAGCAGCGGTCGACTCCAGGGCCACCTCCCGGTGGCGACCCGGCGCACCGTGACGACCCGGACCACGGCGCCGACGGCCATCGTGAAGGCCCAGGCGAACGCGGCGCCGTTGATGCCGTACACGGGGATCAGGGCGAAGTTCAGCCCCACGTTGACGACCAGCGACGACACGTTGATCACGAGGTTGAGACCGTTGCGCCCGATCTGGTTGAGCAGCACGGCCGAGGGTGCCCCGAGCACCTCTGCCGCGGCCCCGACCGCGAGGATGAGCACGACCGTGGAGGCGTCACCGAAGCCGGCACCGAACAGCTGGAGCACCGCGGTCGGCACCGCCACCAGGCCGGCCAGCATCGGCCAGGTCAGACGCGAGCTCCACAGGATGGTCCCGGTGTAGCGCTCGTCCACGGCGTCGATGTCGCCGCGGACCCAGGCGGTCGCGATGCGCGCCGACACCGCGGCGTTGAGAGCGGTGATGACGAACATGCCGATCAGGACCACGCGGGCGGCGACCTGGTAGACGCCGACCTCCTCCGTGGACACGAGCGCCCCCAGGATCACCACGTCGGCCCAGAGGAGACCCTGCGTCGCCATCGAGGCCACCCAGCTGGTGGCCGCAAAGCTGGTCAGCGCCCGGCCCGGGTAGGTCCGCTGTGCCGGCGGCAGGGTGCTGACCATCCGCACGAGCGTCGCCAGCGCCACGATCCCGGAGACCACGCTGGCCGCCAGCAGCGCCGAGGCGGCCGCCACGGTGCCCCCACCGAGCAGCAGGAGCAGGAGCGTGAGGGCGAACCTCAGTCCGGGCTCCAGCACCTGTCCGATCCAGACGTAGGCCTGCATCGAGGAGAAGCCCTGGGTCGCGGCGAGCGCGACGTTGACGAGGACGAAGAACGGCAGGCTCAGCGCCACGACCTGCATGGTGGTGGCGAGCTCGGGCTCGTCGAAGACCGAGGTCGCGAGCGCGTCGGCGGCGACGAACCAGCCGAGCGCAACCACGGATGCGACCCCGACCGGCACGGACACGCCGAGCACCACGGCGCCCCGGAGACCGCCGGGGTCGCCGGTGGCGAGGTGTGCCGCCACGAAGCGCGTCATGGCCGTGCGCATGCCGAGGCCGCACACCAGCAGCAGGATCGCCCGGACCGCGAAGGCGAGCGTGTACTCACCGACGGCGCCGACGCCCAGCATCCTGGCGATGACCAGGATGACCAGGACGTTGGCGACGTTGCTGACCACCGCACCGAGGACGGAGCGTCCTCGGTCGCGGGCCAGGCTGGGTCGCCGCGCCTGCGGCGTGGACGTCTGCGTCATGACGTCACACCCTTCCACGGGTCGGGGTCACGCGCGGGATCAGCCGCGGATCCTGATCCGCTTCCGCAGCGGCTCGGCGGGGCTGTTGCGGGTGCCGTCGACCGGGGTCACGTACACGACGTACTTCCCGGGCGACAGGTCGAGACCGAGCGCCCAGCGGCTCGTGCGAGCGCCCGGTGCGGCGAGGGTCGTGGACAGCGTCTTGGCCTTGCGGCCCAGCCTGCCCTTCTTGGTCACCCACTTCTTCTTGCCCTTGCCGGCCTTCTTGACCTCGACCTGGACCTTGCGCACCGACGAGTCGTCGCTGGCCACTCCCGAGACCTGAGCGGACCGCTTGGCCACCTTCGCCACCGGAGCCGACTGGTCGTTGCCCACCTGGAAGGGCACGAACGGCGAGCTCGGGTCCTTGTTGTCCGAGGTGTCGACGGCCTTGGCGTCCAGGCCGTAGAGACCGTCCGGCAGCGGGATCGAGATGCTCCAGCCGGTGCTGGTCGCCCCCGGGTCGGCCAGCGTCGCCGAGCGGAAGGCGTAGCTCGGTCCCCAGGTGCCGTTGGCCTGCAGCCACTTGTTGGTGGAGTCGACCCGGTTGTAGATCGCGACCCGCATCTGGCTGACGCCCTTGTCGTCGGTCGAGGTACCGGTGAAGGTGACCGGGCTGCCCACCGTGGCGTTCTTGGCGGGCGAGGCGACCGTCGTGGAGGGCGCCTGGTTGTCCGGGGCGGAGACGTCGACCTCGAACGGGTGGTAGGTGCTCGGGGACTGGTTGCCCGACGTGTCGGTCGCCCGGACGTCGAGGGCATAGCTGCCCGTCGCCAGCGTGAGCGGCAGGCTCCACGTCGTGCTCGTGGCCCCCGGGGAGGCCAGCGCGGGAGTGCGCGAGGCGAAGCCCGGAGCCCAGGAGCCGTTGTCCTGCAGCCAGTCGCCCGTCGTCCGGTTGCGCACCGCCACCCGTACGGAGTCGACCCCGACGTTGTCGCCGCTGGTGCCGGTCGCCGTGAACGACGTGGCGCGGACCGTGTCCCGCTTGGCCGGCGACATCACGGCGACCACGGGCGCCTGGGTGTCGGCCTGGACCGGGTTGTCGTCGACCGAGAACCTGCGGAAGACGCTCGACAGGTCAGCGTTCCCGACCCCGTCCACGGCGACCGCGTCCACGGCGAAGTTGCCCTCGGGCAGCGTGACGTCGATCGACCACGTGGTCGAGGCGACGCCGGGCTCGGCGAGCACCGGGGAGCGGTAGGCGTAGCCGGGACCCCAGGTCCCGTTCGGCTGCAGCCACCGGTTGGCGGCGTCGTCGCGGTTGTAGATCGCCACGCGGACCGACGTGACGGCGCGGTTGTCGCTCGCCGTCCCGGTGAACGTCACCGGACCGCTGGCGACCACGTCGTCCAGCTGCGGGCCCGAGACGCCGGTGTCGGGTGCGATGTTGTCCGGCTCCAGCGGCGCTGCGGGGGCGTCGACGACAGCCGTGGACACCTGGATCTGGGCGCCACCGGAGTTCTCGTAGAACTCCACGCGCACCGTGTGGTCCCCGCCCGAGAGCGCGGCGGAGGTGCCGGTGCGGGTGCGGGCGGAGCTGTCGACCCAGTCGTTGATGACGCGGACGCCGTCGACGTAGACGCGGACCCCGTCGTCGGCGGTCGCGGTGACCTGGAGGGCCTTCCCGTCGGGCACCGAGATGCTGCGGGTCCAGCTGGCCGAGAAGTTGTTGCTCGGCAGGTTGGTGCCCGAGGGCGCTCCGCTGCCGTAGTTGTAGTTGACCTCGCCCTCGCAGCGCATCGTGTCGGGCGCGCCGTCGAGCTCCTGGTTGGACCAGTACTTGGCGCGCCACGGGAGGCTCGTCGAGCAGGTGTAGTCCGGCTTCGTCGGCTGCACCGCGGCACCGGTGCCGGGCGTGGCGAAGAGTCCCTTGACCTGGCTCCAGTTGGTGGTGCTCGAGTCGACGAGGGAGTTGCTGTCGAAGTCGACCTCTCCGCCCGGAGCGTAGAAGCGGTACAGGCCGCCGTTGGACCAGGCCGCGTAGAGCCAGTCGCCGATGAAGGCCAGGCCTCGAGCGTTGGCGAACGACCGGCCCGACGCGACCTGCTCGCCGGCGTCGATGATGCCGCTCTCCAGCGAGTAGCCCCGCTTCATCAGCTTGCCGTCGCTCTTGACGTAGTAGATCTGCCCGTTGGTCGGGTTGTAGGTGGCGACGTTGGTCTCGGCCACGCCGTAGGGCTGGTCGTACGGCGTGAGGTTGGCGCTGTAGTCGACGTAGCCCACCGTGCTCGACAGGTTGGTCTCCGACCCGATGGACGAGGCACTGAAGGGGCGCGAGTAGAACGCCTGGGAGGATCCGAAGTAGTGAAGCTTGCCGTCCTGGACGAAGCCGCCGCGGAAACCGCTCCAGTCGATGCCGGTCGAGGCAGGCACCTGGCTCGTCGAGCCGAAGCTCGCGCCGTCGAAGGCGACCGAGCGCAGCTGGGAGCCGGTCACGTAGTTGAGCGTCACCGGCAGGTCGACGGGCGTCGGCTGGGGGTTGGCGAGGCCACCTGCCACCGGTAGCGGGGCGAGCCGCTGACGCAGCTGACCGGCGAAGAACTCGGTGTCGCTGCCCACGAGCAGGAAGTCGTCGGTGGCGGTGATCGCCTCGGCGCCGCGACCGCGGTCGCGACCCGGGTTCCAGGACAGCGGTGCGCCGGTGAGCGGGTCCAGCGCCACGATGCCGTCACGCTCGACCGAGCCGGGACCGTCGCTGTCGCCACCGGGCGAGGGGCGCGGGTTGTTGACCCAGCGCTGGTGACCGCCGACGTACACGGCGCTCTCGGTGACCTCGGCGGTCCAGAACGTGTCGCCGCCCGTGAGCGTCTTCCACGTCGGGCTGAGGTGGTCGCCCGACTGCGTGGGCGGCAGCTCCCAGCGCGCTGCGGAGTCGCACAGCGTGTCGGGCACGTAGGCGCCGGTGCCGGCCACGACCATGTAGGAGCTGTCCGGGGAGATGTTGACCGAGCGGACCCAGGAGTCGTCGTAGACGTCGGCGCAGTCGACGCTGTAGGCGTCGGTCGACCAGTTGGCCACCCGAGGCGTCCCGCCACCGGGCTCGAGGTCGATCAGGGCGACCTGGTTGCGCGCCACGGTGCCGACCGTCTGGAAGTTGCCCGCGATGGCGAGCCAGTTGCCGTCGGGCGAGGCGTCCATGTCCTGCAGGTACGGCGCGAACTCGTCGCGCGAGTCGGTCAGCGGCAGGTTGAAGTCGCTCTGGGTCGCCCCGGTCTGCGGGTCCAGGGAGACGAGCCGCTCGACCGGCTGCTGGTTGACCTTGCTGAACTCGCCGCCGACGATCAGGCGGCCGTCGGTCAGCTCGAGGTCGTTGACGGTGTTGTTGACGCTGGCCGAGAAGCCGGCGGTGAGCGAGCCGTCGAGGTTGAGCCGGACGACGCGCTGGCGCGACTGTCCGTTGACGCTGGTGAACCAGCCGGCGACGTACATCGACTTGCCGTCGGGAGCGAACTCGATCGCCTCCACGCCGGGCTGGTCGGCGACCAGTCCGGTCGTGGACGGCGCCGGTCCGCGCAGGGTCGGGTTGAACGACTCCACGATCTTCCCGGTCGCCGTGTTGTAGAGGAAGATCCACTGGCGGGCCTGGTCCGGCGAGCCACCGGCGCCGTTGCGGACCGAGGTGAACGTGCCGCCCACGGCCACGAGGTCACCGGCGGCGGCGATCGCGTAGATCCGTCCGTTGAGGACGCGCGGGTGGGTCTGGTCGGGCAGTTGGGTGACCACGACGTTCTGGGCAGCCTGCGCCGGCGGTGTCACGGCCGGACCGGCCGAGGCGACCAGCGCCAGAGCAAGTGCGCCCACGATCTTCGAGGCGCGAGAGGGAGACTTCATCGGTTGCTGCTTCCTGTTCTGAAACGGTGTTCGGTGCGTGGATCCCGAGAGGGACGACGAGGCACTCAGGCGTGAATGGCCTCGTCGCACCGGGCACCGGCCAGGTGATGGTTGACGCGGTGGAGCTGGTGGACGTTGCTGTTGCGCCGGCGACGCTGCCGGCGCGTGGAGTGCACGGCGGTCTCGTAGACGCCCTCCAGGGCGTCGACGCAGGCCGACCAGTCGTAGACCGACAGCACCGAGTCGCGCATGGCGACGCTGGAGGCCTTCTCGGTCGCGGTGTCCTGGGCGACCTTGCGCAGGGCGTCGGCGAGCCCGGTGAGGTCACCGTCGCGGAAGACCCGGGCTCCGGCCCGGTCACGGCCCACGATCTCGAGGTGCGGGTCGATGTCCGAGACCACGACCGGCAGCCCGCTGCCCATGGCCTCGAGCAGGGTCAGGGGCAGGCCCTCCAGCGCCGAGGGCTGCACGAAGCCGGCGGCGTTGGTGAACAGCTCGTCCAGCACGTCGCCGTACAGGTAGCCCGGCATGATCACGCGCGGGTCCTGCGCGGCGAGCGCCCGGAGCTCCGCGACGTACTCGTCGGTGTGGCTCGAGCCCCCGACGAGGACCAGCTTCTTGTCGGTCTCCACCTGCGCGAAAGCCTTGAGGAGCAGGTCGGGGCGCTTCTCGGGGACCAGTCGTCCGACGAACAGGAAGTAGTCGCGACCCGAGAGCCCGTAGGCCTCGCGGATGAGCTGCGGGTGACGGCGCGGCTTCATGTTGACGCCGTTGGGGACGTACTCGCAGGCCCGCTCGTAACGCGTCGCGTAGTGGTCGGCCAGGGCCTGGGAGACCGTGATGGTCGTGTCGGGCACTCGGGCGCTCAGCCAGGTGGCGGCGTTGAGCACCGATCGGGCGCCGCCGCCCCACTTGGCACGGTCGGCGTCGAGTCCGTGCACCGTCTGCACCACGGCGCCACGGGAGCCGAAGCGCGCCAACGGGGAGAGCAGACCGGGGCCGACCGCGTGGTAGTGGAAGACATCATGGCCGCGGAAGAGGCCGTGCACGGTGGACAGGGCCGAGTGGCACAGCGCCTCGAAGCCGCGCACCGGCACCGTGGGCATGGTGACCACGCGCATGCCGAGGTGCTCGGTCAACGCCTCGCCGTCGCCGTAGCGGCTCTGCGAGTAGACGGTGACCTCGTGGCCACGCTCCACGAGCCGCGCGCCGATCTGCTCGACGTGGTGCTCGACCCCGCCGAACGAGGCGGGCAGACCTCGCGTGCCGAGCATCGCGATCTTCAGACTCATCAGTTCTTCCCCCATGATGGTGCGGCGCGTCGTGCGACGACACGCTGGTAGATCTCGTCGAGCCCACGGACGTGGGCGTCGATCGAGAAGGCATGGGTGCGCTCCCGAGCGACCATCCCCATGCGGTGAGCGGTGGCCGGGTCTCCGGCCACCTCGGACAGCGCCGCGGCTAGCGCGGCCGGGTCGTCGTGCGTGACGAGGCGTCCGGTGACGCCGTCGTCGATCAGCTCCGGGAGACCACCGAGCAGCGACCCGACGACCGGGCGGGCGGCTGCGTAGGCCTCGAGGATGGTCATCGGCTGGTTCTCGTACCACCGCGAGGGGACGACCACGACGGCGTGGTCGCGCATCTGCTGGTGCAGCTCGTCGCCGGGGATCCGACCGAGGAACGTGACCCGGTCGACGACGCCGCGGTCGGCGGCCCGCTTCTCCAGGGCCGCGCGCTCGGGGCCGTCCCCGGCGATCGTGACGCGCAGGCCCGCGGGCAGGTGGGCAGCGGCATCGACGAGGACGTCGACGCCCTTCTCGGGCGAGAGCCGACCGGCGTACAGGATGCCCTCTCCGGGCTGGGCGGCCGCCGTGATCTGACGGAGGTCGCAGAAGTTGGGCAGGTGGACCAGGCGCTCGGGGTAGACCCGACCCTCGGCCATCTTCGTCTTCAGGAACTCGCTCGGGCAGATCAGGGCGTCCACGGCGTCGTAGGCGTGCGTGGCGCGGTGCACGCTCAGCTCGATCGTGGCCAGCGCGCTGCCGGCCAGCGAGCCCTGGTTGCACCGCTTCTTGGTCGCGTTGCGGAACTTGCCGGGCAGGCACGCCTCGCAGATCTTCCCGTCGGCGTCGAGGAACTGGTAGGTCGGGCAGGCCAGCTTGTAGTCGTGCAACGTCATCACCGCCGCGATGCCGCGCTTCTTGACCGGACGCAGGATGGACGGCGAGAGCTGGTGGTAGATGTTGTGGAGGTGGACGACGTCGGGGCGGACCCGGTCGAGGACCGCATCCATCCCGGCCCGCGCGTCGGGGCGGTAGATGATCTGGCCGGCCGTGCGCACCCGTGCCGCCAGGCCCTCCGGCGGCGGGTTGAGCTCCATCCGCGCAGGGAAGAGGTCGTCGTTGACGTCCCCGTCGTTCTCCGGGTGCTGCATCGCGAAGAAGTCGACGTCGTGGCCCTCGGCGCGCTGGGCGGCTGCCAGGTCGAGCATGTAGGCCTCGGCGCCACCGCGACGGTGCAGGAACTTGTTGACGTGCAGGATGCGCATCACGACACCGCCAACGGGGGTGCGAAGGGAGCCAGCGCGCTCCCGGCGCCGCCGATCGTCTCGGCCGAGTTGTCGTCGACGACGTGGAGCGCCAGGTCGATGCGCTCCATGTCGGCCAGGAAGCTCTGCTGGTCGCCGCTGGTCTCCTGGACCCGCCCGGCCATGGGGTAGCCCCAGGTCTGCTCGAACTCGTCGGTGACGCGCCCCTGCGGGCCCCACTCGACGGAGTAGGCCACCGTACGGCGTCCGGCGTCGTCGACCACGTAGGCGCCGTACTCCTGCAGTGCGGTGGCGATGATCCGGGCCGGCTCGGTGGCCAGCTCGTCGACGTCGAAGTCGGTGGCGAGCGCGAGCAGGGCACCCATCCGTGCCTCGGGGACCGAGCCGAGGTAGGTCGTCGCCCAGTCCACGTCGGCGCGGTCGGCCGGCCACCGGAAGCCGCCCTCGCTGCCCGACAGCTCGTCGCCGGAGACGGTGACCTTCAGGGCGTGCCGGATCCGGCCACCCGGCACCCACTCCCCCAGCCTGATGGTGCCGCCGAAGGCGGTCAGCCCGGAGCCGCCGTGGGAGCCGCCGCCGATGTCGCCGGCGACGCCACCGGTGATGATCGAGCTGCCGCGCCAGGCGGGAGCCGCGTACTGGGCGACGGGGGTGCCGTCAGGACAGACGTGGAAAGGCTGGAGCTCCAGCAGGGTGTCGTCGGGCAGCAGGATCGCCGTCGACTGGTTGGGCGTGGCGCCGTCGTAGCCGGGGTCGGTCGTCCAGTCCTCGGGGATCGGAAGATCCTCGACGAGCACCTCGTCGGTCACCGAGCCGCACCGGGTCTGGGCGGGGTCCCAGCCGGCCGTCGTCGCGTAGACGTCCTGCAGCGGGGCCTCCGGCGCGATGATGAGGAGGTCCTCCTCCGGCACGAGGGTGACGTCACTCGGCTCGACGGGGAACGGCACCAGGCTCGCCTCGTCGCCGAGCGGGTGGTTCCAGATGGAGTCGGACGGGTAGGGCCACGTGCGCGCGTCGCGCTCGCCGACAGGTGCGTCCGTCGCCTCCGGGGACGGGGCGGGGGTGGTCCCGCCCGACGGCGCCGTGGTCGGCTCGGGGGCGACGGCCTCGTCCGGGGCACCGCACGAGGCGCCCAGCAGCATGCCGACGACGCCCGCAGCGACGGCGGTCACGCGGCCCGGAGTGGTGTGGAGTCCTGCGGTGCGCACCATCAGAACGCACCGCGCCGGAGCAGGACGGCATCGATCGTGCGCAGCAGGATGCGCGCGTCGCCGGCCGGGTGCCAGTTGTCGGCGTAGCCCGCGTCGAGCTGCATGGAGCGCTCGCGGCTCAGCGACGAGCGTCCGCTCACCTGCCACGGACCGGTCACGCCGGGCTTGACCGCGAGGCGACGGCGCTCCAGCTCGTTGTAGACCGCGACCTCCTCCGGCAGGGCGGGGCGGGGACCCACGAGGGACATGTCCCCGAGGACGACGTTCCACAGCTGGGGCAGCTCGTCGAGCGACGAGGCCCGCAGCCACCGGCCCACGCGCGTGATCCGTGGGTCGTTGCGCATCTTGAAGAGCACCCCGTTGCCCTCGTTGAGCTCGAGCAGCGTCTGCTTGACCTCCTCGGCGTCCACGGTCATCGTGCGCAGCTTGAGCAGGGTGAAGGTGGCCCCGTCACGGCCCACGCGGGTCTGGCGGAAGAAGGCAGGACCCCGGGAGTCGAGGCGCACCACGAGGGCGAGAATCGCCAGCAGGGGAAGGAAGCACACCACGAGGACGAGGGCGAGGACACGGTCGACGATGCTCTTGACGGCGCGGGCCACGGTCGAGGAGGGCGATGCGATGACGCTGAAGGTCGTGCCGTCCACCGCCGTCCAGCCCAGCCGGCGCGGCGCCACGTGGCCGGTCTCCCCGGCGCACAGCACCGCGACGCGCGCGTCGGCCAGCTGCCACTCCAGGCGACGCACCTCGCCGGGCACGGCCGCCGTACGGCTGTCGACGATGACGGCGTCGGCACCGGAGCTGCGAACGAAGTCGGTCAGCGAGGCCGCCCCGGCGACCAGCGGGACACCGAGGTCGCCCGCGTGAGCACCTCGACTCAGCGAGCGGGGACCGGTGGCGCGGAGCAGCGCGCCGGCGACGTGAAGGTGGCGCCCGCTGCCCCATCGGACGAGGAGCTCGGCGACGCCGGCCTCGTCACCGACGACCACGACGCGGGGCACGGCGCGCCGGGCAGAGACCAGCAGGTACCCGAGCGAGGCGCCGAGCGCGGCACAGGTGCCCAGCAGCGCGAGCTCGGTGCGCAGCTGGGTGGGCTGCTGGAGCACGGCGAGCGCCAGGACCACGAAGGCGGTGGGGACCGCCAGGGAGCGCGCGACGACCGCGGCGCCGCGCAGGCGGCTCTCGGTGGACGGGTGGCACAGGCCCAGGGACCGGGTGGCGGCGGCAGCGGCGACCGCGACGGCGAGCCGGGGCTCGGCCGAGGCGAGGACGGCGGCCAGGCCGACGGAGCAAGCGGCAGCGAGCGGTACGGCGATGCGCAGGTGGCGGTCACGTCGGTGAGCGGCGCGTGCAGGGCCGGGCGTGGCCGGGCGGGCGTCGTCCTGTGCGAGGGGAAGGAGAGAGGTCTCCCGGACGATCGACGGATCGTCGAAAAAAGCCTGCCGCACAGAAATCAGCCCCCCAGCTGTCGACCCAGTCCCCCACGGACACCCACCAGGCCGAGTCGATAGCCCGGCGGGATAGGGAAACACTAGTCAGAACGGGTCGGGGTGTCATGCCCGAACGGGCCTTCTGGAGAGACCGTGGCGCAGCCTTGGTAACCCTGATGGCTGCTGTGGACGTGCCGTTGGTGCAATGTGGATTTTGTGTGGGGCGAGCGTGGTGCTGACGTGGGTCGGCGCGGGCACGCACCGATGAGGTTCAGCTGTTGAAGGCACCCTGCGTGCGGGCCAGGCCCTGCTGGATCAGGCTCTCGACGGCGTCGGCCGCGGTGTCGACCTGGAACGGCAGCTCCTTGCGCTCGGTCGAGGAGTAGTTGGACAGCACGAAGTCGGCGACGTCCTGCCGGCCGGGGGGGCGACCGATGCCGGCCCGCACCCGGTAGAAGTCGCCGGTCCCGAACGACGAGCGCAGCGACTTCAGGCCGTTGTGGCCGTTGTCGCCGCCCCCGAGCTTGACGCGCAACGTGCCGAAGGCGATGTCGAGCTCGTCGTGGATCGCCACGATCCGGTCGGGATCCACCTTGTAGAAGCTCGCCAGCGCCTTGGTGGGACCGCCGACCTCGTTCATGAACGAGCGCGGTCGCGCGAGGACGATCCGCGGACCGTCGGAGCCGGGGGCGCCCAGGCGACCCTCCACGACCTCGGCGCGGCCGCTCTTGTGCGCACGCCAGCTTGAGCCCAGGCGCCGGGCCAGCTCATCGGTGACGAGGTAGCCCACGTTGTGCCGGTGACCGGCGTACGCCGGTCCGGGATTGCCGAGCCCGACGACGAGCCACACCTCACCAGCGGTCATGTCCTGCTCCTCGCGAACGGGTGAGACCAGGCGGCCCAGGAACCACCTGAGCCGCGCGCCGATCACGACCCGATCACTCGTCGGGGGTCTCGGTGCTCTCGCCCTCGCCGGACTCCGCGTCCGACTCGTCGCGCTCGATGCCGGCATCGGCCTCGGCGGACTCGAGCTCGGCCTCGAGCGCCTCGGCGCTGACCTGCTCGGTGATGTTGACGATGAGGGTCTCGGGGTCCAGGAGCAGGACCGAGCCCTCGAGCAGCGTGAGGTCGGAGGCGAGGATCTGGGTGCCGGCCTCGAGGCCCTCGATCGAGACCTCGACGTACTCGGGGATGTTGGTGGCCTCGGCCTCGAGCTGGATCGTCGAGGTGCCGACGACGACCAGGGTGTCGCGGGCGGCATCGCCGTTGAGATGCACGGGGACCTCGACGGTGACCTTCTCGCCCTTGGTGACGGCCACGAAGTCGATGTGCTCGAGCGTGCGGCGGATCGGGTCGATCTGGATCTGCTTGGTCAGCGCGAGCTGCGAGGAGCCGTCGATGTCCAGGTCGAGCAGGGCGTTGGCGCCACCGTGCTTGAGGGCCATCATCGTGTCGTGACCCGGCAGGGTCAGGTGGAGCGGCTCGTTGCCGTGGCCGTAGACCACGGCGGGCACCTTGTCGTCGCGGCGGATCCGGCGCGCGGCGCCCTTGCCGAACTCGGTGCGGGTCTCGGCCTGGATCTTTTCGGCAGCCATGGTGTGTCTCCTCGTGGGTTGTGCTCGTCAACGGCATGGGGCCACCGGCGGAAACACAGAACGCCGCGCGACAGCGCGGCGTCCACACCTACTGGTCAGCCGGCCCTGTCGATCACGGAGCAACCGCTCCCTCGCCGAGGCAACCTGGCGATCCTAGACGTCCGGGCCCACCCAGCGCGAATCGTTGTTGCTCGTCAGCTGCCGGCCCCGGTGACTCTCACCGAGTCCTCGGCGACGAGGAGCTTGCCGACCTCGACCTCGATCGAGCAGCTGCGCCCGCCGCCCACCAGGCCGCTGACCTGGTTCTGCGCCGTGACCTTGACCGCCGGGCACGCACTGAGCCGTACGCCGTCGTAGCCCCCGGCGATCTGTCGGAGGAATCCGGACGGAGCCCCCGAGGTCGTGAAGCTGTCGAAGAAGGCGGGCCCCCGCTCCCCGGTCACGAACTGCGGGCCGACCTCGACCCGGATCTCCTCGCGCAGCCGCACGCTGAACGGCGACGCCTCGAGCCACACCCCCGTCACCCGTTGGGCAGGGAACTGGTCGTCGCGCACGCTCTCGCCGGCCAGCGCCAGGGTCGTGGCCGCGGAGACGTCCTCGAGCCAGTCCTGCAGGGCCCCGGGGTCCTGCGCCGTGTCGAGTCCGACGCCCGAGACGACCACGCTGACCTCCTCACGCCCCTGCGCGGGGAGCGCCGGGACCTCGACGACGTAGGCGGCGCACTCGGTACGCACGCCCGACGAGGTCGTGGAGGTGCGCTGCTGCTGGCGCCCGTCCCAGGCGGCGAGGG
>Ga0208017_100128_pt1 | contig 13954 bp, 12 predicted proteins | sample 30_taG_FD_184104 | JGI IMG/M metagenome (GOLD analysis project Ga0208017, IMG submission 184104) | Marine viral communities from Cariaco Basin, Caribbean Sea - 30_WHOI_OMZ (SPAdes) (version 2) | ecosystem: Environmental > Aquatic > Marine > Oceanic | place: Caribbean Sea: Cariaco Basin... | reverse complement strand
CTTGTGGTCCGAATGAAAGGTGACCGGAGGGAGTGTCATGAACTTTGTGTATCTGGCCTGGCCCATGCGGGTTTTAGATACAGTCACGCATTGAAGCGATCCTCAAACATTATGGCGAAATGATTGCGAGCCGCAAACCATTCTCGAACATTCCGGCCGCCTTTCTCAAAGTTTCGGATCGCCAAGTAGATCAGCTTCGTTGCGGCGTCTTCGGTCGGGAACGATCCCCGCGTCTTGATCGATTTTCGGATTACACGGTTCAAGCTTTCAATTGCGTTGGTGGTGTAGATGATCTTCCGGATGGCGGGATCAAAAGCAAAGAACGGGATCACTTCCTGCCAAGCCCTGCGCCAGGCCGGTGCGATGGAGGCATATTTCCCGGCCCATTTTTCCTCGAAGGCATCCAACTCCAAGCCAGCTTGATCGGCTGTAGGGGCGCTGTAAATCCGCCTTAGATCAGCGGCCACTTCCTTGCGATCTTTCCAGGCACAGAAGTTCAACGAGTGGCGCACGAGATGGACAATGCACGTTTGCACGGCCGTGTCCGGAAAGGCTGCTGTGATGGCATCAGGGAAGCCCTTGAGGCCATCTACGACCGCAATCAGGATGTCTTGCAGACCACGGTTCTTCAGCTCTGTCATCACCGAGAGCCAAAATTTGGCGCCCTCGTTGTCAGCGATCCAAAGACCAAGAACCTCGCGCACGCCATCCCTGCTGACACCAAGGGCCACGTAGACGGCTTTGTTCTTGACCATGCGGCTATCGGCGTCGCGGATTTTGACCCGCAGAGCGTCAAAAATGACGATGGGATACATCCGGTCCAGTGCCCGGGATTGCCACTCCCGAACCTCATCCAACACCGCATCGGTCACGCGGCTGATCAGGTCTGGCGAGACTTGCAGGCCATAGACGTCCTCAAGATGAGCACGGATATCGCGGACCGTCAGACCGGCGGCGTAAAGCCCGATAATCTTGTCATCCATCCCATCAATGCGTGTCTGTCCCTTCTTCACCAGTTCAGGCTCGAAGCTGCCGTCCCGGTCCCGCGGCACAGCGATAGGCAGTTCACCGTCTGGCCCCTTCAATCTCTTGGCAGATGACCCGTTGCGACGGTTGGCCTGATCAGGCGGGGCATCCTTGCCGTCTTCATAGCCCAGATGTGCCGTCAGCTCAGCACCGAGCATCCGCTCCATCAGCTTGATCTTGAGCTCTTTCATTAGCCCGGCATCGCCAAGCAGGTCTTCAGGCCGCTCGCAGCCCTTCAGTAGTTCGTCCAGCAGTTCCTTGGATATGGTCATCGTCCTTGCTCCTCTCAGGAAGCATGGACCAGATCGCAATTACACAGAAGATCGGACACTCTCGAGATGAATCCAGCCACGTTGCATTCGAAGGTGACCTCTTCCTGACTTTGCGAACTGGTCGATATCACGTGATCAAGGTGACGACTTTGTGGGTTAACATTCTCTCTGTCTGACCGCAAATTTCTAAAAGACAGCAATCATTGACCCTTTCCCGAGCCATTCGAATCGCACTCACGGCTTGAATTTGGTCCGCCTCTTCGCTAATAATCTAACATCTGTTAGATTATTAGCGAAGAGATCATATGACCTCCCCACTTCATCAGCTGAAAATCATCGAACTCGGTCATGTTATTGCTGGACCACTCGCGACCTCGCTGCTTTCTGATTTTGGGGCAGACGTCATCAAGATTGAGGCACCCAACCGGACGGACATGATGCGCGATCTCGGGCCAAAGGCCGGGGACGGAGTTGGCGTTTGGTGGAAAACTCTGGGCCGCAACAAAAAAATTCTGAGCCTCGACTGGAAGTCGGGCGAAGGACGGGACATCCTGCGCAGACTGGTTGAAAGCGCCGACGTACTTGTTGAAAATTTCCGGCCAGGCGTGCTTGAACGTGCGGGTGTCGGGTCTGAAACCCTGCATAAGTGGAACCCGGATTTAGTTATTCTGCGCGTTTCGGGTTACGGTCAGGACGGCCCGATGCGGGACGTGCCCGCTTTCGGGCGCGCGGCAGAGGCGATGAGTGGTCTAGCCCATCTGACTGGTTTTGCGGACGGGCCACCGATGCACCCCGGATTTCCAGCAGCCGACAGCACGACAGGGTTGATGGGTGCTTTGGGGATCATGATCGCGCTGTTTGCCCGGGAAAAAGGGATTGCGCGTGGTCAGATCGTCGATCTTGCGGTGTTCGAGGCGCTGCTTCGACTGATGGACTATCCCGTGCCCGCATTGACGGGCGCGAACCTCTCGCCGCGACGCAACGGGCTGCGCCAGCCGATGGATTTTGCGCCGGGGGGCATGTTCCGAACCTCTGATGGGGTGTGGGTGACCGTTTCGGCTGGCAGCGCAGAAACAGCGCAACGCCTGTTGCGGGCGGTCGGCGGAGATGCGCTGGCCGATGATCCGCGGTTCGCTACACTCGACGAGATGTCGCAGCATATGGCCGTGGTCTTCGACGCCATAAATGATTTCGTCACGCAACACACGCTTGCGGAAGTCGAGGCGGAGTTTGCCCGCTATGATGCGGTTGCCTCTCGTGTGCTGAGCGTCGAGGAGATCATGACGAATGAGCAGATACGTCATCGCGGCGACATCGTATCGGTTGAGGGCGAGCAAACGCAGGTGATTGGACCTATCCCGCATCTCAGCGCCACCCCCGGTGAGTTGCGCTGGCTAGGGCGGCCGCCGGGCGCGGACAGCCGAAGCATTCTGCGCAATCTTGGATATGAAGATGACCGGATCACTGCCCTGTGTGAGGCAGGGTTTGTAGGTGTGGATGGGAGCGAGACACAATGACATTTCGAATGACGGGTGAACAAAAGGAAATTCGAGATCAGATCCTGCGTATATGTGCGCAGTTTGATGACGACTACTGGCTGGACCGGGATCGGAACGGGGGTTTCCCGCGTGATTTGCACAGGGCGATGGCAGATGGTGGCTGGCTTGGCATTGCCATGCCGGAAGACGTAGGCGGTGCTGGTCTGGGGATCACCGAAGCGACCATCATGATGCAGGCGATTGCCGAATCGGGGGCTGGCGCCAGCGGGGCCTCGGCCATCCACATGAACATTTTCGGGCTCAACCCGGTGGTCAAGTTCGGAACCGATGAACAGCGCGCTCGCATGCTGCCCCCTCTGATCGCCGGCGATCAAAAAGCTTGTTTCGCTGTAACCGAGCCGACGACCGGGCTGGATACCACCAAGCTTAAAACCATAGCTGTGCGACAGGGGGACAGGTACGTCGTTCATGGTCAAAAGGTCTGGATTTCGACCGCGCAGGTGGCCCACAAGATGTTGCTTCTGGCCAGAACGACACGGCTTGAAGACGTGACTAACCCGACCGAGGGTTTGAGCCTGTTCTATACGGATCTGGACCGCAATTTCGTGGATGTTCGCGAAATCGAAAAAATGGGCCGGAAAGCTGTTGACTCGAACGAGATGTTCATCGACGGACTGCCAATCCCGGCCGAAGACTTGATTGGGGAAGAGGGCAAGGGTTTCCGACAGATTCTGCATGGGCTGAACCCGGAACGCATCCTCGTTGCCGGCGAATGCATCGGCATCGCACGCAATGCATTGGTGCGCGCCGCGCAATACGCCAACGAGCGTGTGGTCTTTGGGCGGCCGATCGGCCAGAATCAGGGCATCCAGCATCCGCTGGCAATGGCATGGGCACGGGTGGAAGCTGCCAATCTCATGGTGATGCATGCCGCCGCCCTCTATGATTCGGGAGAGGCGTGCGGAGTGGAAGCCAACGCTGCCAAGCTACTGGCCGCAGATGCCGCGGTCGAGGCGACTGAAGCAGCGCAGATTACCTTTGGCGGGTTTGGATACGCCAAGGAATATCATGTGGAGCGTCTGGTAAGAGAGGCACTACTTTTCCGCATCGTTCCCGTGACACCACAGATGCTTTTGTCGTTCATCGCCGAAAAAGCGTTAGGACTTCCAAAGTCTTACTGACCAGAAGTGATAGCTATAGCAGGATGCATTCTTGTCTTGCTTAGTTTTCTAACACACGTTAGATTATCGGCAACGAACCCGAACGGGACTTAGGGAGGAGGCGTCATGATTGAGACGCAGTACGGGTCTTCGCATGAAGACTACGCAGCACGATCAACCGTGTATGCCAGCGACTTGTTCGCGGAAAAAACTGCCGTCGTAACCGGTGCAGGTGGCGGCTTGGGACTGGCAATTGCTGCCCTGCTCGCGAAACTGGGGGCCAACCTGTCGATCAATGGGCGCAGCGAGGAGAAGCTGGGTTTAGCCCAGGCGTTCCTCGAGAGCCTGGGTGCCAAGGTCTTCGCGATGCCCATGACCATCCGGGACCCAGAACAGGTTGAGGATTTCGTCGCCAAGACAAATCAAAAGTTTGGTTCGATCGACGTATTGGTGAACAATGCAGGGGGTCAGTTTCCCCAAGCAGCGTTGGACTTTTCTCCGAAGGGCTGGAACGCGGTCATCGACACCAACCTCAACGGGACCTGGTGGATGATGCAATCCACCGCCCGACACTGGGTCGAGCAAAAGCGACCCGGTTCCATCGTGAATATCGTGGCCGACATCTGGCGCGGCATGCCGGGCATCGCGCATACCTGCGCGGCGCGAGCAGGGGTGATATACTTGTCAAAATCGGTCGCGGTAGAGTGGGCGCCGCATGGGATTCGCGTGAACTGCGTGGCGCCCGGATGTTGTGAAAGCAACGGCTTTCACAACTATCCCGAAGACGGCGCGGCCACCTTTCAGGACTCAAATCCGATGCGCCACGTCGGCGACGAATGGGATGTCGCCGAAGGCGTTGTCTATATGGCGGCAAATTCGGGAAAATTCGTAACCGGTGAAGTTCTGAACATCGACGGTGGGCAGCAGTTGTGGGGAGATCCCTGGCCCACAGGTCGACCGGATTACTTCCGGATATCTTGATACGTGCATTGCCTGGGGGACAACGGGGGCCATATGACGACACAAAGTAATAAGCCGATACTGGAATGCACAGGAATCGAACGCCGTTTCGGCGGTATCGTTGCTGTCACCGGTGTCGATCTTGTCATCAAGCGAGGGGAAATCTTCGGCCTTGTTGGGCCGAATGGCAGTGGCAAGACGACGCTTACCAACGCAATCACCGGGTTCTATCCGCCAAACGAGGGGACTGTTCGCTTGGCCGGAAAGAACATCACCGGCACGGCACCCCACAAGGTTGCAAAGCTCGGTGTGGCCCGGACGTTTCAGAACCTCGCGCTCTTCAATGGGATGAGCGTTCTGGACAATATCCTGCTCGGCCGGCATATTCATATGCACCCAGGAGTATTTCGCACGGCGTTCTATTGGTGGGCGGCCCGCCCTGAAGAAGTCGAGAACCGCAAAATCGTCGAGGAGGTGATCGAGTTCCTGCAGCTCGAGAGCATCCGGTATGAGCTGGTCGACGGCCTTCCGATCGGGCTGAAAAAGCGGGTCGAACTTGCGCGGGCCCTGGTGGCAGAGCCGCAGATGTTGATCCTTGACGAGCCGATGGCGGGTATGAACCAGGAGGAGAAGGGGTATATGTCCCGCTTCATTCTGGACGCGCGGGATGAACGCGGCGTTAGTGTCCTGCTTATCGAACATCATATGGATGTAATCATCGGTATTTGTGATCGGGTGCTGGCACTCAACTACGGCGAAATGATCGCCAGCGGTATCCCGAAGGATGTTGTAAAAGATCCGAGGGTTATCGAGGCATATATTGGAGGATCGCATGGTTGAAGCAGCAAAATCGCAGTTTTCCGCCAGCGAAACGATCGGGGCATTGCTGGCACGGAACGCGTCAAGCTACGGGTCGAATATTGCTATTCGCGAAAAAGAGCGTGGAATCTGGAAAGAAACCACCTGGGCTGAGTACGCCGAAGAAGTACTGGCCTGCGCTGCCGGGCTTGAGAAGATCGGCGTAAAGCCCGGCAAGGCTGTGCTCATTCTGGGCGACAACCGTGCGCGGCTATATGGAGGCATGCTCGCGATTTCGCTGCTCGGGGCTTATGCAATGCCGGCTTATCCTGGCGCAACGATCGAAGAGCTTCAGCATTTTCTGAGCGAGATCGAGATCGTAGCGGCCATAGCAGAAGATCAGGAGCAGGTGGACAAGCTCCTCGAGCTTCGGAGTGCGAGCGCGAGCGGAATAGCTCATGTTATATACGATGAAACGCGCGGCCTCGGTTCCTATGAAGACGACGGACTAATGTCATGGGATCACCTGATTGAAGTCGGCCTGGATTATCTAAACGAGAATCCACGCCGCCGCGATGAACTTCTGAACAGAGCAAAACCCGAGGACCCGGCAATCTTCCTGCATTCGTCGGGAACCACGGGCAAGCCGAAAGGTATCGTACTGAGCCAGAAGAACGTTCTTGCCGCAGCTCGCAACGGTCACGCGGCGGGAGTGTACGGGGAGGATGAGGAAATCCTTGCATATCTCCCGATGGCCTGGGTCGGCGATTATGCCATCACGGTGGCGGCGGCGCTGATGTTCCGGTTCACAGTGAACGTACCGGAGAGGCAGGAAACGGTCGTGCGGGACATGCGGGAAATTGCACCGACCTTCTACTTGGCGGCACCGAGGAGCTGGGACCAAATGCTGACAACGATCCAGGTCGGCATGGAGAACTCAACCCCGTTGAAAAAGTGGTTCTACCACTTCTTCATGGACCGGGCGATTGCCGCCGAGACGCGCAAGCTGAGCGGCCAAAGTGGCGGTGCGTTGGAGCCACTGGGCCGTTTTTTGGGGGAGGCGCTAGTTTTCGGTCCAATCAAGGATCAATTTGGCATGAGCCGCCTGAGGAGTGCGTTTACTGGTGGCGAGGCAATTGGCGAAGATACCTTCGTTTTCTATCGCGCCCTCGGGATCAAGCTGCGCCAGTTCTACGGCCAGACGGAGAACAGTGCGATCACCGCGATGCAAGCCCCTAACGAAGTGCGCCTGCATACCGTCGGTAAACCCGCGCCGGGTGTCGAGGTGAAGATCGATGAGAGCGGCGAAATTCTCTTGCGCTCGGAAAGCGTGTTCGATGGCTACTTCAACAAACCGGAGGCGAGCGCTGAAGCCTTGGTGAGCGGGTGGCTGCACACCGGTGACGCCGGCTATCTAGAGGATAACGGCCAGCTTGTGGTTCTGGGGCGTGTCTCCGAAGTCATGCATACTGCTGGTGGTGAACGCTACGTGCCAAACTATATCGAGAACCGTCTGAAATTCAGTCCGTATATCAAGGATGCGGCCGTTGTCGGAGCGGGGCTGGATGAGCTGACTGCGATGATCTGCGTGGATTTTGAAGCTGTCGGTCATTGGGCCGAGGTGAACGGTGTACCATATGTGTCCTACTCAGATTTGTCTCAGCGCGACGAAGTTGCTGCGTTGATACGCCCGGCTTTCGAACGGGTAAACAAAGCCATCACCGAGCCATTGCACCTGAAGCGCTTTGTCTGCCTTCCAAAGGAGTTCGACCCGGACGACGGCGAAATCACTCGAACGCGAAAATTGCGTCGCAAGGTCGTAGAGGAACGCTATGCCGACGTTATCGCGGCACTCTACGACGGTTCAGCCGAGGTCCATGTAAGTGCCCAGGTGGCTTACGAGACCGGGGAAATGGGGAAGGTTGAAAGAAATCTTCCCATAAGGGAGGTTTAAATGGATTGGGTATTTCTATCAGAGCTTGCGATCAACGGTGCCCTGACGGGTCTATTGTATTCACTTTTTGCCATCGGCCTGGTGCTGATCTACAAGGCATCCTCGGTGCCCAATCTGGCGCAGGGAGGGCTGACAATGGTCGGGGCCTATGTTGTTCTTGCACTAGCGCGCGATGTGGGAATGCCGTTATGGCTGGCTATTCCGCTTGCTGCGGTCATCATGTTCGGTCTGGGGTTTGGCATTGAGCGGGTGGCGCTTCGGCGTCTCGCCGGCCGTCCGGTCATCATGATCCTGATGTTGACACTTGGCCTCGACATCTTTTTACGGGGTACAACGCTTGCGATCTGGGGCGGGACGTCGCGTTCGATTGAACTGGGTGTCAGCTATGAACCGTTGTTCCTGAGCGATCTCTTCATCAGCCGCATACATCTGGTCGGTGCCGGCGTGGCGCTTGCCCTCTTTGTCGCTTTCATGCTGTTCTTTCGAACTCGGACCGGGATCAAGTTGCGGGCGATCGCGGATGATTACATGGCATCATGGTCGGTCGGAATTTCAGTCGAGCGCGGGGTCGGGCTGTCCTGGGCCCTCGCTTCTGTCGTGGCCGTGGCGGCAGGTGTAATATGGGGCGAAATCCAGGGTGTCGATCAAGCACTTTCGCTTCTGCTTCTCAAGGGTCTGACTGTCGCTGTTCTGGGTGGTCTTGACAGCATTCTGGGCGCCATCGTTGCCGGCATCATTTTGGGCGTTATCGAAAATGTTGGCGCGGAATTTATTGATCCGCTTGTCGGAGGCGGCAGCCGCGAACTCATCGTGGCCGCGGTCCTGATTCTTACGGTGATGATCCGTCCGCACGGACTGTTCGGTCGTCACGACATCGAAAGGGTGTAAAATGTTCTACCGAATTTCCGGTGTCTACCACGCCAGTTTAGTCTCGGATAGCCGCATGTTCAAAGTTCCGGCAGACCGGAACCTGGCGGTATTCCTTCTGTTGATCGGACTGGCGGCACCATTCATCCTACCGTCACTTTACCTGAACAGTTACATGTTGCCTTGGCTGATCTGGACAGCGGCCGCTCTGGGACTGAACCTGGTGACAGGCTGGGCGGGACAGCTCCATCTAGGATATGCTGCGGTTATGGCCGTTGGTGCCTATTCGGCCATACATGCCGTGCGGTTCGGGGTGCCTTGGGAAATCGCCTTGATCATTGGCGGGTTGGCGGCATCAGTAATCGGCAGTCTGTTCGCCTTTGCCGCATTGCGGGTTAAAGGTCTTTATCTCGCGCTCACGACCCTCGCCATGCAATTCGTGATGGACTGGGTATTGACCCACTCCCCAACGATTTCCGGCGGGTCACACGCATCACTTCAGGCGCCGACGTTGGCGCTGTTGGGACAGCAGATCACCTCTGATGTCGGCTATTACTATGTCGCCTTTGGGTGGTGCGCATTAGTCACAATCTTCATGCTAAACCTCAAGCGCACAGGGCTTGGACGTGCACTGGTCGCAGTACGTGAAAAGGATTTTGCCGCGGCGATCTTGGGCGTGAACAGCTTCTACTACAAGATTCTCGCCTTCGCGACGTCGTCTTTCATCGCCGGTGTCAGCGGGGCTCTGCTAGTCGCGACCTTCTACTTCTTGGCAGCACCTGAACAATTTTCGGTAAACGTATCAATCCAGGTATTGGCGATGGTGATCGTAGGCGGACTTGGCAGCATCATCGGGTCCTATTTCGGAGTTGCGTTGATCCTGCTCGTGCCAGGGCTGGTGAACGGTCTCGTCGTGACAGCGAGCGAAGAGCTCGGCATGCAGGTCAATGTGGAAACGCTCGCTCATATCCCCAATGCGGTCTACGGTGCGTTGATCGTCATCATTCTAATGATCGAACCGCTAGGTCTCGGAAAGCTCTACGGGAATATCAGAGACTATCTTATGGTCTGGCCCTTCGATCAGCTCAGAAAGTAAAGTGAAATGCCGATGCAAGAGAAAGCTCAAGCCCAGTCTATTCTGTCGATGAACAGCATCGAGGTGCTGTACGACAACGTAATGCAGGCCATCAAAGGGGTTTCGATCCAGGTGCCAAAGGGCAAGATGGTGGCGCTTCTGGGCTCCAACGGAGCCGGAAAAAGCACAACCCTGAAGGCGATCAGTGGTCTTTTGAAGGCCGAACGCGGCCATATCAGCCGGGGTGAGATAAAGTTTGACGGGATCGACATCACGGAGATGCTGGCGCAGAAACGCGTCGAAATGGGCATCTGTCACGTCATCGAAGGACGGCGCGTTTTCGAGCATCTGACTCCAGACGAGAACCTGACTGCGGCCGCACCGATGGGAATGTCCCGATCTGAGCTTAATGTGGAAAAGGATAAGATATACGACTATTTCCCCAGACTTGCCGAGCGCCGTAATTCGCAGGCGGGGTATCTGTCGGGCGGCGAGCAGCAAATGCTTGCCATTGGCCGAGCTCTTGTGACCCAGCCGAGTCTGCTGATGCTCGACGAGCCGAGTCTTGGACTTGCGCCATTCCTAGTGGCCGAAATTTTTGGCATCCTTCAAAAGATCAACCGCGAGGAGGGTTTGTCGGTGCTTCTGGTGGAACAGAATGCCTTGGCCGCCTTGGAAATCGTTTCGGAAGGTTATCTGATCGAAAACGGCCGCGTGGTCATGCACGGTACAGCCGAGGCCCTCAAATCTAACTCCGACATCCAGGAATTCTATCTTGGTGGCGGTGAGAGCACAAACTTTCACAATGTCAAGCATTACAGCCGACGCAAGCGTTGGCTGAGCTGAGGTTCATAACAGTGATTGTTCAGGGAGGACAAGATGAAGAAATTTAAAAAGGCGCTAGCTGTATTTTCTATGATGGGGAGTTGGATAGCCGGAACTCAGGCTCTGGCGGAGCCATTCAAGGTCGGGGTTTGCTATGATCTCAGCAAGGCCTATACTTTCGCCACGCCGCAGGTGTCGCAGGCAGCGATGGATCTGGCGAAGCTGATCAACATGCAAGGCGGGATCGGCGGAGAGCCGGTAGAGGTTATCGTTCGCGACCACGGAAACGAGCCACAGCGCGGCATCGAGTGTTATTCCAAGCTGAGCCGGGAAGGCGTTTTCGTCTTCGACACGCTGTCGACGCCTGTATCTTTGGCGATCCTGCCACGCGCGATGGAAGACGGGCGGATTCTCATGCAGTCACTGGTGGGTCGGGGCGATGCGGTGGATGGAACCGTTTTCGAATGGGTCTATCCCGTCGGCCCGACATATTGGGGGCAGGTGGCAAACGATATCGGATATATCAAGCAGCTACATGACGACGATCTCTCGGACGTCAAGATCGGCTACATTTATTTCGACTACCCGTTCGGGCAGGAGCCGATCGAGATTCTCAAAACGCTGTCGCAGAAAGAGGGTTTCGAACTACTGCTTTACCCCGTGCCGCTGCCGGGCAGCGATCAATCCGGTGCATGGTCGAAGATGCGTCGTGACAATCCCGACCATGTGATCTCATGGATGCTTGGTGGTGCGCATGTCGTCGCTTCGAAGGAAATGCAACGCAATCGCATTCCGATGGACAAGTATATTTCCGTAAACTGGCTGAATGAAGTCGACATCGCCAATATTGGCGCCGAGGCCGCCACCGGGCTCAAGCGCGGCACAAATGTCGTGGGTGGTCAGGACGTGCCCCTGCGTCTGGAGATCATCAATAAACTCTATGACGAGGGAGAGGGCTCCGGTCCGCTCGTGAACACGCAGGACGTCTATTACAACACAGGTCTGGCGATGTATTCGATCATCTTCGAGGCTGCCCGCAGGGCCGCAGACCTGGAGGGGATGCCGATCACGGCGGAATCCTATAAAAAGGGCCTAGAGTCGCTGGAAAACTACGACGCCAACGGTCTGATGGCACCAATCACGGTCACAGCCGAGGATCACGGCGGCGGCGGCAAGACGCGTATCGAGATGTGGGATGGCGAAACCTGGGTTCCGCAGACTGACTGGATCGCGGCGTACGGAGAAGTTGTTTGGGACGTCGTTAGGGAAAGTTCTTCGAAGTACGGGGAATGAAGAATGGCAACTGAACGCAAAATGCGTGGGGCTGAGAATCAGTATTGGAACTATGAGCCCTGCGTTCAACAACGGGAGAGAGAAACATGAAAACCAAACGGAAAGTATGGACTATTGCCATCGCCGCTGCGTTGGCAACCAGCGGGGCGATCGCATCAGCTCAGGAAAATGAGCCGATCAAGTTCGGCCTCTGCTTTGACCTCAGCAAGTCATACACATTCATTTCGCCACAGGTCGCACAGGCGGCCCAAGATCTTGCGATGTACACCAATGAAAACGGTGGCATCGAGGGGCACCCGGTTGAAATCATCGTGCGCGACCACGGCAATGAGCCGCAGCGGGGCGTGGAATGCTATGAGCAGCTGAAGCGTGAGGGCGTTTTTATCTACAACTTCCTGTCTACGCCGGTCACGAACGCGGCTTTGCCGCGTGCCATGAAGGATGGAAACATTTTGATGCAATCTTTCGTCGGCCGTGGTGACGCAGTCGACGGCGAGGTTTTCGGATGGGTCTTCCCTGTCGGTCCGACCTATTGGCAGCAGGCGGCGAACGATGTTGCCTTCATCAAGGGCCAAATGGGGGGCGATCTGAGCGATGCCAAGATCGGCTTCATCTATCTGGACTATCCTTTCGGGCAGGAGCCGATCGAGATTCTTAAGACGCTTGCCGAGAAGGAAGGCTTCCAACTGGAGCTCTATCCGGTTCCGCTGCCGGGGTCGGATCAGTCCGGCGCATGGAGCAAGATTCGCCGAGACAAGCCTGACTATGTGATCAGCTGGCTATTGGCCGGTGGGCATGTTGTTGCGTCCAAGGAAATGCGTCGTAACGGTTTCCCAATCGACCGCTACTTGTCGGTGAACTGGATGAACGAGGTCGATATAAATAACATCGGCGCGGAAGAGGCAAAAGGTGTCTTGCGCGGGACTAACGTGGCCGGCGGGCAAGACGTGCCAATCGTCAAGACGATGCTCGACACCTACTATGCAAACGGAAAGGGCAGTGGGCCGGAAAGCCTGGTTCGTGACGTATACTACAATCTCGGCCTTGCAGTCTATACGACGGGTTTCGAAGCTGCTCGGCTTGCGATCCAGGAGAACGGTTGGCCGTTGACGCCCGAGAGCATGAAATCGGGCTACGAGGCGATAGAAAACTTCGAAGCCAATGGCTTGATGGCCCCTGTGACCGTAACGCCCCAGGATCACGGTGGCGGTGGCAAGACACGCATTGAACAATGGGACGGGGCAAACTGGGTTCCTTTGACCGACTGGAGCGCGGACTACATCGATGTGGTGTGGGAAGTGATCAAGGAAAGCTCGGCGAAGTTCACTGTCGAATAGATGGCAGCTCCCCCGTGGCGATCATGTCGCGGGGGAGCAACAACCGCGTGTTCAAGTTAAAACGATGCTGGAGAAACGAAGTGGAAACCATGAGCCCGATCAAGCTTACAATTGAAGACGGAATCGCGACCGTCTGTATCAATCGGCCCGAGCGCAAGAACGCGTTGTCTGTGGACGCAACGAACGGGCTGACAGATGCTTGGAAGAAAATCGGAGCGGATGACACCGTCCGCGTGGCGATACTTACCTCGACCGATTGCGGTGTCTTCAGTGCCGGGCTGGATTTGAAGGAAGCTTCGCAGATAGCGCGTGATGAAGGAGTCGATATTCTGACGAAAATGCGTGACCCGTTTCATGAAACCATGCGCGCCTGCAAGAAGCCGATCATCGCCGCGATGACTGGATCGCTGATGGCGGGGGGCATGATGCTGACCCTCAATTGCGACCTGCGCGTCGGCCTCAAGGGAACAAAGGTTGGTATTACAGAGGTGAAGATTGGCCGGGGGTCGCCTTGGGCGGCGCCGGCGCTGTCGATGCTGCCGCAACCCATTCTCATGGAAATCCTTCTGACCGGCGATCTGATGCCGATTGAGCGTCTGCATGATTACGGGTTCACCAATTATCTCGAGGATACGCCGGACGCGGTGCGCGCGCGGGCGTTGGATCTCGCCAAGCGGATTGCCGGGGGCGCGCCGCTTTCCGTGATCGCCGCCAAAGGCGGCGTTCGCGCCACCATGGATCTAGGCTGCGCAGGCGGTCTGGAAGAAGGTAAGCGCCTGCACGAGGTCGTTTACGCCAGCAATGACGCAATCGAGGGCCCCAGAGCATTCGCCGAAAAGCGCGCCCCGGTGTGGACCGGAACCTGAGGGAGATTGGCATGACCGAGTT